>Ga0206831_1149_pt1 | contig 19742 bp, 17 predicted proteins | sample Alteio_BWOrgCont_73_FD_152876 | JGI IMG/M metagenome (GOLD analysis project Ga0206831, IMG submission 152876) | Enriched cells from forest soil in Barre Woods Harvard Forest LTER site, Petersham, Massachusetts, United States -... | ecosystem: Environmental > Terrestrial > Soil > Temperate forest >...
ACCAGGAGAAGCAGTCGGGGCTGTTGCTGCTGGAGCTGGGGCAGAATCCGGGGCCGCGGATTTATATCCAGGAGGGTGAAATCATTCATGTGACTCATGGCGAGGACCTGGCCGATTTGCTCGTACGGCAGAATCACGAGCAAAGCCTCTTCTTTTATTTCCACCACGAGACGAATTTCCCGAAGCGGACGATCACGCAATCGACCACGAATTACCTGATGGGGCTGTGCCACTCGCACGACCTGAAGAAGTCCCAGGACCTGCAAGAGGCGGCGGCGCTGGCGGCGCGGTCGAAGGTGCAGACGATGACGACGCGAATTCCGCTGCCGCCGATTGTGCGATAAGGTAGCCCGCGACCTCTGGGCGCGGGGCGCGGTTGATTTGAGAACCTGTTATTGGGCTGCGAATATATTCCGAGCCCGTCGCCCGGAGGTCGATGGCTACCTAAGATTGAATTCAGCGTGACCCGCGCTGACTTTTCCGACAGCCTCTATCGTTTCCCGACACGTATGAAGCAGAAGATTATTCTCACCGGCATTCAGCCTTCTGGAGCGCTGCATCTCGGCAATTATTTTGGCGCGATGCTGCCGGCGATCCAGATGCAGAGCCTGGGCCAGGCCGTCTATTTTATCGCGGATTACCACGCGCTGACGTCGATCACGAAGGCGGAGGAGTTGCGCCGCTACACGTTCGATGTGGCGGCGGGCTTTCTCGCCTGCGGGCTCGATACGGGGAAGACGATCCTCTTTCGCCAGAGCGATGTGCCGCAGGTGCATGAGCTGGCCTGGCTGCTGTCGGTGGTGACGCCGATGGGGCTGTTGGAGCGCGCACACAGCTACAAGGACAAGATCGCACAGGGGGCGGAGACGAGCCACGGGCTGTTTGCATACCCGGTGCTGATGGCAGCCGACATTTTGCTCTACGACTCGGACCTCGTGCCGGTGGGGAAGGACCAGAAGCAGCACCTCGAGATCGCGCGCGACATCGCGCAGAAATTCAACGACCGGTTCGGCGAGGTGTTCAAGCTGCCGGAGCCGGTCATCCGCGAGGCAACAGCGATTGTGCCGGGCGTGGATGGACGCAAGATGTCGAAGTCGTACAACAATACGATCCCGCTTTTCGGCGAGGAGAAGGCGATCAAAAAGTCGGTGATGGGGATCACGACTGACTCGACGCCGATGGACCAGCCAAAGCAGATCGAAGGGACGACGCTGGGGCAATTGATGCAGGCGGTGAATGCCGAGGCGTACAAGGATTACGTGGCGCAGGCGGCAACACCGGGCGTGGGCTATGGCGATTTGAAGAAGAGGCTGCTTGAGGAGATCACGACGAAGTTTGCGCCTTTTCAAGAGAAGTACCGGCATCTGCAGGCGCATCCGGAGGAAGTCGAGGCAGTCCTGCGTGACGGTGCGGAGCGCGCACGGGCCTTGGCGATGCCGATCATCGAGAAGGCACGGCGGGCGACGGGATTGACTAAATGAGCGCCGAAGAGATTTTCGTGGTAGCCGCCGCTGACCCAGCGGCGGTCAGCCATTTGACTATTGATTTTCGCAAGATAACTGCACCGCCGCTGGGTCAGCGACGGCTACCTATGAATTCATGACTGACGAAATTTCATCTTCCGAGCTGGACCCGAAAAATGCGACGCATGTCAAACTGCCCGTCTTTGAGGGCCCACTCGATCTGCTGCTGTACCTGATCAAGAAGGACGAGCTCGATATTTACGACATCCCGATCGAGAAAATCACGAGCCAGTACCTCGATTATCTGCGGCTGATTAAGATGCTCGATCTTGAGGTGGCGGGCGAATATCTCGTGGTGGCGGCGACGCTAGTCTACATCAAGAGCCGCGTGATTTTGCCGCATGATCAGCGTCCGCCGGAGGACGAGGCGGAAGAGGATGACCCACGCTGGGAACTGGTGCGGCAGCTCGTTGAGTATAAGAAATACAAGGACGCGGCGTTCGAGCTGCAGCAATGCCTCCACCGGCAGGAAGGCGTTCACGGCCGCGGCGGCACGTTTAAGCCGGACCTAGCGGCGGACGGGAGCTTGCCATTCGACAAGGTGGGGCTGTTCGATTTGCTGGCAGTTTTCCAGAAGGTGCTGTCACGCGCGAGCAAGGATGAGGACCTCAAGGACATCTTCGAGGACCGGTTCACGGTCAGCGACAAGATCCAGTTTATCCAGGGGCGCTTGACGGAGCGAAGCCGTCTCGTGTTCGAGGAACTTTTCGTGGAGGGCGCAACGCGGACGGAGATCGTGGTGACGTTCCTCGCTGTGCTCGAATTGATCCGCCTGAAGCAAATCGGCGTTGCACAGGACGGCCCGTTTAGTCCGATTGAGCTGGTGAAGCTGGAGGTGGAGACGCGCGAGTATTTGCCGGATGAACCAGAAGACAAAATTCAAGCGGAAGCCCCCTAATGAAGCGGCGGTCTCGGGCCGTCGACGTATATAACGGGGCAACTCTTGCATTTCCAGATGCAGTCGGTATTTTTCCTTTATGAAATTGCTACCGATCTTCCTGCTGCAATTAGCCTCCTTGATTGTTTTCGGTGCGTCTCAAGCTTATGGGGAGACGCCTAATGCCGACACGGTCACTCTTACTGCTGACGGCGCAAATAGCTACACAGGGGCCGTGGCGACGGCGAGAGACAATGCGATTTGTAACTTTCACGGATATAGGCTGAATGCTGACGAGGTGAGATATAATCGGGTGACACATACAGTCGAAGGAATCGGTCATGCCAAGCTGATTTGCCCGAACGGCAATTCGATCCTGGGCCCTCAGATAACGGTTAATAATTGCCTCCAAATTCCCGTTATTCATGTCGTCGGCCCACATGCGAGCTAACAAGGCTGATTGGTAGAACTGCGGTGGTCAGGCTCGCCGCTCGCGGAAGAAATCCTGGAGGAGGGTGAGCGATTCGGCGGCAAGGACGCCGGGGGGTGATCTCGCAGCGGTGGTTGAGGCCGGGGAGATCGAAGAGCTGGAACGCGCCGCCGCACGCGCCGGCCTTGGGATCGCCGACGCCGAAGACGATGCGGTCAACACGAACGTGGGCGAGCGCTCCCGCGCACATGGGGCACGGTTCCTTGGTGACGTAGAGGGTGGTGCCGTTAAGCCGCCACGTTTTCAACAGCGCCTGCGCCTCGCCGATGACGAGCATTTCGGCGTGGGCGGTGGCGTCCTGGCGGGTTTCGACTTCGTTGCCGGCCTCGGTGAGGATGGCGCCGTCGCGGACGAGGATCGCGCCGACGGGAACTTCGTCGCGGGCGCGCGCAGCTTGCGCGAGTTCGAGGGCGCGGCGCATGAAGAGTTCGTCCTGGGGGAACACAGAATTTTTGACGGAATTAACGGAATTGACGGGATGGGGAAAGGCAAAAAGTAGGGGAGTTTTTAATAGGATTAATAAGATTTGGAGGATTTTAAAGGCAGAGGATTGTTCCCTCTCAGCCCATCCTCTTAATCATATTAATCCTATTAAAAAAATTCCGTTCATTCCGTCAAAATTCGGTAATAGCTAGGCGACTTCTTCAGCGACTTCACCGAAGGCGCGGAATTTGGCGTAGCGCTTTTCCTTCAGTTCGTCATCGTCGAGTTTTTTCAGCTCGTGGATATGGCGCAGGACGGTTGACTTGACCGCCTCGGCGGCGGTTTCCCACGAGTGGTGCGCACCGCCGGCGGGCTCGGGGATGACTTCATCAACAAGCTTGAGCGCGAGGAGATCGGGCGCGGTCATCTTGAGCGCGGCGGCGGCCTTGGGGGCGTGGGACTGGTCCTTCCAGAGAATGGCGGCGCAGCCCTCGGGCGAGATGACGGAGTAGTAGGCGTTCTCGAGGATGAGGACGCGATCCGCCACGCCGATGCCGAGCGCGCCGCCACTGCCGCCTTCACCAAGAACGACGGCAACAATGGGCACGCTGAAGGTGAACATTTCGCGCAAATTGACGGCGATGGCCTCGGCGATGTGGCGCTCCTCGGAGGCGATGCCGGGATAGGCGCCGGGGGTGTCGATGAAGCTGACGATGGGCAGGCCGAATTTGTCGGCGATGCGCATGAGGCGAAGTGCCTTACGGTAACCCTCAGGGTGGGCGAGGCCGAAGTTGTGCCGAATGTTCTGCTTGGTATCGTGGCCCTTTTGATGGCCGATGATCATGACGCGCTCATCGCCGATTTGCGCGAGGCCGCCGAGGAGGGCGCGGTCGTTGCCGAAGCAGCGGTCGCCGCTCATTTCCATGAAGTCGGAGGCGAGAAGCTTAAGATAATCGAGGGTGTAGGGCCGCGCAGGGTGACGCACGATCTGGACGCGCTGCCAGGGGGTGAGGTTGGCATAGAGCTGTTCGCGTTCCTGGGCGAGCTTGGCCTCGAGCGCCTGGATTTGCGGCCCGGCGTCAATAATGTGCTCGGCGAATTGGGCCTTGAGGGCCTCGATTTTCTTTTCGAGTTCGACGAGGGCTTTTTCAAACTCCAGGGGAGTCAATTTCATCTTTGTGCTTGGGTAAATGGTAAGCGGACATGATGCAGGCGATGAGGGGAAAGATCAAGCGCTGGGTCGAGGTGTCGCGCAGTTCCAACAGAGTTCAAAATTGCCGGGATTCTTCTCGGAGCACGAGGGGCAGGTCCAATCGGCGACTTCAACTGTTTTTGGAACCATGCGTGTCTTTAGGATGCGGATCGCTTCGTCATAATCGGCGTCCTCCGTCACGCATAATATGGGAAAGAAAGCCGCACCTATCAATCCGATGCTGTTGGCGTTCTCATTTCGGATGAACGAGGCGATTCCGGCTTCGTCGAGCATGGATTTGTAATAGCCGACCTCGGTTGGGTCGGAGCTCGAGAAGACTTGGCGCATAACTTTCTGACCCTGCGTCTGGGGAATCTTAAAATCAATATAACAATGAAGGTGATTATCGATCCTCTTCCAAGCCGGAGGCTTGCCAGCACCCTAGCCGGTGGTTGAGCCCGCTGCGGGCGACACCACCGGAAATGGTTTTATGCGACTGCACCCCGGCAGGGGTGACAGAACTCTGCGACCCCGTTGGGGTCGGGAAATATGAAGTCGAAAACCGGTGGTGTCGTCCCGCTGTGCGGGTCTCAACCACCGGCTAGGGTGCTGGCATCCCTGCGGGATGGCAAAGACAGAGGCGCTGAAGGGGCGGTGGACACGTGCGCAACGTAAGGGTGGACCCTTTGGGACAAGATAGGACTTATAGGATGACTGCGGAGAAGCATTGCCTGCTGACACGTGTGTTCCAAGTGCAACTTGGCAAAGAGGGGAAATTAAGCTGGGAGCAGTCCGTTTGGGCTTAGTCTTTCTTTTCGTCATGCTGCACGTTTGGCCGTGAATCACCCGATGGTGGACGAAGGCCCCACCCCAAGACGCTCCCCGTCAAACCAATGGCAAAGCCGAACCAGCCAACCGTCGTACTCACGACGTCGGTCCAACTCAGAACGATCAAGACGGTGCCGACGGCCCAGAGCCACCATGCGATTTGATTTCGTTTCATAATTTTACGGAGGTAGCTGTCGCCCGAATAATAGCCTGTGTCTTGATCGACCAACGGGCAAATCGAATTTTCAAACTGTACCGCTTTCGGATTGGCTCTAAGACTTAGGGGATGCCGTTGTCTGGGAAATTTGTTCTGCCGGTGTTCTTTCTCGTGCTGCTGGTGGGCGCGATGATTCTGGGGCCGGCAATCTACTTTGCGGTGGGGATGGTGTGGCATGTGCCGTTTCACCGCGCGATGGACCGGGCGGTGCTGATTTCGGCGGTGGCGGCGCTGGGATTATTTTGGCCGCGGATTCCGCTGGGAGAGCTTTGGCCGCGTGGACGCGGCGCGTGGATGGATTTGGCGCTGGGCTATTTCATCGCGGCGGTTTCGATTCAGGCGATGCTGGGATTCAATTTAGCGATGGCAGGATTTACCTCCGCGCATCTGGATGCGGGGCAGGTGGCGGGAAGGCTTGTGCTGGCATTAGTCGCGGCTTTGATTGCGCCGCCGCTGGAGGAAACGGTCTTTCGCGGATTTTTGCAACGCGAGCTGGTACGAGGGCTCGGCTGGCGCGCCGGTTGGGTGCTGGCGGCGGCGATTTTCATGCTGGCCCATTTCCTGAAGATTCCAGTGGAGCTGGACACGCAGCCGGTACATGGGTGGAGCGGCGCGACAGCGCTGGGCGCGGCATTTGCCAACTTTGGGCACGACCTGCTTCGACCGGAGAATATCGGCAAGGAAGCGAACCTCTTTCTCATCGGGCTGATTCTCGGCGGCATCTTTTTGCGGTCGGGAACCCTGTGGCTGAACGCCGGTCTGCATAGCGGCTGGATCATCGGATTGCTGCTTTTCACGGGGCTGACGCGGCCCGTGCAGCCGCCCTACGTCGCGGGTTTTGGCGGCGATATTCTTTCCAGTTTATCGACGGCAGTGGTATTGGTGTTGCTAGGTCTATGGCTATGGCGCTTCTACCGTCATCCCTCCATCGTGCCGGAGACAGGGCCTGCGCCTTCGCCCGGGACTGGGCCGAGTGCGCGCTGAACCTCGCCTTTCCGCGCCCGGAATCGACCGAAGCGGAGCCGGTGCGGATTGAGGCACCCTTTTGCCGGCAATGCGGTTATCCCTATCCCGCGCTCGAGGGTCATGAAGCGGACTTTACCTGCAACAATTGCGCAACAAAGAAGTGGCATTTCGAGTGGGCGCGGTCGGGCTACCGGACGGAAGGACAGGTCCGCGAAGCGATCGTCGGGTTCAAGTACGGAGACCAGTTTTATCGGCGGGCGGAGCTGGTCCGGTGGCTGACCGAGGTCTACGACGCACACGCACAATCGGGCAAATGGCACGCCGTTGTGCCGGTGCCGCTGTACCATCGGAGGCGTCGGGAACGCGGATTTAATCAAGCTTGCGAGATGGCTCGTGGATTGGCTTCCAAGCGGAGAATTCGAGTCTTGGACTGCCTTTATCGTTATCGAGAGACGGTTTCGCAGACGAAATTGGAAAGAACGGCGCGTTGGGAAAACATGGCCGGGGCGTTCCGTTTGAAACGCGGATTTGACGTGAGGGGGCAAAACTTGCTAGTTATAGACGATGTCTTCACCACTGGTGCGACCGTTAACGCCTGCGCGCAAGCTCTGGCGCACGCCGGGGCCGCTCAGTTGGCCGTGCTGACCATTGCCCGGAGTTGAGTCTTTCCTCCATGACACACACTACTATGTCCAATCCTCTGACCTCTTCCGGCTTTTTTCCCAAACCTGATTACGGTAAAACGCCGTCGAAGAAAAAGGAAATGCCGGAGGGGCTGTGGACGAAGTGCCCGGAATGCAGCGCCTACGTTTTCAACAAGGAGCTCGAGTCGCTGCAGATGGTCTGCAAGGAGTGCGGGCACCATTTCAATATCACGGCGCACGCGCGGCTGGGGCATTTGTTGGATGAGGGCTCGTGGCAGGAATTCGATGCGGGCGTGTCGTCGGTCGATGTGCTGAAGTTTACCGGGGCGACGAGTTACTCGGATCAGCTCAAGAAATACCAGAAGAAGACGGGGCTGAAGGAAGGCGTCGTCAGCGGCCTGGGCAAGATCGACGGGCACGGCGTTTCCGTCGCGGTGATGGAGTTCAATTTTTTGGGTGGCTCGATGGGGTCGGTGATGGGGGAGAAAATCACGCGCGCGATTGAGCGGGCGACGGAGAGGAAAATTCCGGTGCTGATTTTCTCGGCGTCGGGCGGCGCGCGGATGCATGAAGGCATGTTCAGCCTGATGCAGATGGCGAAGACGAGCGGCGCTCTTTCGCGTCACGCGGCGGCGCGGCTGCCGTTCATTTCGATTTTGACGCACCCGACGATGGGCGGCGTGACGGCGAGCTTCGCGACGCTGGGTGATTTCAACATCGCGGAACCGAAGGCGATGATCGGCTTTGCCGGAGCGCGCGTGTTGAAAGAAACGACGCGCCAGGATTTGCCGAAGGGGTTCCAGACGGCGGAGTTTCTGCTCGAACGCGGGCTGGTGGACCGGATCGTGTCGCGGCTCGAGCTGCGGGCGGAGCTGGCGAAGATGCTCGATTATCTGGGGCATGCGGCAGCGTCCCGCAAGTCGCATGAATCGCATCGCAAGCAGGCTTCCCATGCCGCCCGCCACGAGGCAGCCGGTGGCGCCCATGCGAATGGGCACGCGCACGCGGCGTAAAGCAGATTTATCTTGCGCAGGGCGGTAACAGCTTTCGGTTGCCCTGACCCAAAGCATGCGTTATTACATGCGTTATGAAAACCGCTTCGGTTTATGACGTGCAACACAATTTCAGTCGCATTCTTTCCTGGGTAGCGGAGGGCGAAACGGTTGTCATCCAGCGTCGTCGCGTTCCGGTGGCAAAACTTGTTCCGACGAAAAAAGAAAAGACGCGCCCCAAAATGCCCGATTTCATGGCCCGCCTGAAAAAGAATTATGGGAATCAGGTATTTCCCGATTCCCAAATGATTTTGGATGAGTTGCGGGAGGACCGCTATTGAAAGTTTATTTCGATACCGGGCTTCTGTTGAAACTCTATTTGACTGAGCAGAATTCTCCTGACGCAATCGCCCTCATTCAGAGTCATGGAAGCCCCATTTGCTTTTGTGGATTGCAACAAACAGAATTACGGAACGCCATTTATCGCAAATGCGGACGAGGAGAAATCACGCAAAGGCAATTGGCCAGAACGCTCAAGGATATCCAGGCCGACATGGATGGCGGTGTGCTGGAAATCCCCGATGTGGAATGGCGGGAAGTTTGGAGGAAGGCCGACCAAATTACGGCTAAATATGCTTTGGCAACGCAGTGCCGGACACTGGATGTGCTTCATGTGGCCGTGGCAATGCAATTGGACATAAAGACATTCGGTACGACAGATGCTCGCCAGATCATGGTGGCGCGAAAAGTGGGGCTGAAAGTGATAAGTTTGACCTCTGAACGTAGGGGGTGACTTATTTGCCACCTCTAGACAATCGCGGTTGACGCGCTATGTAAAATCAGGGACGGATCAGATCCGTCGCGTGGAGGGAAATTGTGGATTCGAGCAACGCCTATTCAGCTTTCACCGAGGAAACGATCGTCGCGTCATCGCAGCGCGGCGCGCAGGCGGTCGCAATTAAATCAGGCGGCGCGACGCGGCTTTCGTGGCTCGTGCTCGGGCTGATCACGCTGCTCTACGTGGGGACCTGTTTTGCCCCGGTGGTCTTTGACGACAACGAAGGGCTCTACACCGGTGCGGTGCGGGAAATGCATCAACGTGGCGACTGGCTGCTGCCGACGACAAACGGATTCCCGCGCGTGCAGAAGCCGCCTTTCGTTTACTGGACGATGCTCGTCTCGACGTCGGTCTTCGGCGATAACGAATTCGCGTTGCGGCTGCCCAACGCGCTGGCGACGGCGGGCTGGATTATCGCAACGTATCTGATCATGCGGCGGCTGGGAGGCGAGCGGTTTGGGCTCGCGTCGGCGGTGGTGCTGGCGTCGATGCTGGGCGTGTGGGTATTCAATCATTTGGTGCAGCCGGAGCCATTCCTCGCCTGCTTCATTTCACTGGCCATCTGGTGCCTGGTCGAGGCGCGGCTGTTTGCGAAACCGCAGGCGGAGCTTGCGTCGCGCGGCGGGGTGGCGTGGCGTTTTCCGGGCGATTACTGGTACCTGCTTTTCTGGGCTTTCCTGGGCCTCGGCGCGCTGAGCAAAGGCCTCCACGGGGCGCTTTGGCCGTTGGGGACGGTGCTGCTGACGTCGCTGTTCGTGCCGGGTTTTCGCGCATGGCTGCGGCCCGTGTTGAGCCTGCGCGGGCTGTTCGTTTTCCTGCTGATCCTCGTGCCATGGTACACCTATATGGCGCTGCGGCTGCCCGGTTTTTTGTCCGCGCATTTCCTGAATGAGCAATTGGGCGCGTCGCTGAACACGCGGTATCCGGTCGATGCGAAGCAGCTTTCGCTCGTGCAGTTTTACGGGCAGCACCTGATCTTCTGGATGCCATGGACGCTGCTGTTTCCGGGGGCGATTTATGCGGCGGTGAAGGCGTGGCAGGCGGAACGGAGGCAGGCCCATTTCTTTTCCCCAGCGGCGCTCGACATCATCAAGATGCTGGCGTGCTGGCTGGGGCTGACGCTGGTGTCGGTCGCGTTCTCGACGCGGCAGGATTACTACAGCATGAGCAGTTGGGGCGTGGTGGCGGCGTTCCTGGCGACGCCGTGGCTCGTGCGCGAAATGTCGCCGCTGCGGATGCCGCGACGGTTCATGGTCGTGCCCTGTTCTCTGGTGACGATGGGCGGTGCGGCGGCGCTGGTGCTGGTGGCATGGATCACGCCGAAGCTGAGTTCGCTCGGCGAAGCGACGGCGGCGCCGATCAAGGATCGCGATACGTTCATGGATGCGATCACGGGAATCTCCCCCGCGTTATGGGGACAATTCATCGTGCTGCTGGGGATTTTCGGCGTGGCGATGCTGATCGCGGGTGCGGTGGCGACGGCTCTCTCGTGGCAGCGGCGTTCGTTCGCGGCGCTGCTGGTGCTCGGTAGCGCGATGGCCGTGCCGGTCTGTCTGGCCACGGCGGGATTTACGATGATGAGTCCCTATTTCTCGCTGGCCGGGGAGGCGAAGGCGATCAATCGCGAGATTGCCACGGAACCGAATGCGGTCGTGGCCTGCGAGGCGCTGCCGAACACGGCGTCGAGTCTCTACTATTACCTGAATGCGCACGTGCATTGGGTGAATGCGCCGTTCAACCAGGATTATTCGCAGCGGATATTGGGCGAGGGGCGCGACTTTTATTGGGACGCGGCGGGCTTGCAGCAGGCGTGGAGTTCCGCGCGGCCGGTTTATTTGATTATCGAAGAGAGCCGGCTGGCGTATTGGCAGGGGTTGCTTCCGCCGGGAGCGCGGGTAGTGGAGAAGAGCGGGACGCGGCTGGTGCTTTGTAATCGGTGATTTAGGTAGCCCGCGACCTCCGGGCGCGGGGCGAGATTGTTTCACTCGATCCCTCTACGAGGTTGCGAAAGCCAACGAGCCCGCCGCCCGGCGTGCGGCGGCTACCTACGGAGCCTGAACCGGTGTCGGAACAACGCGCGGCGCCGGGGTAAGACGCTCAATCTCGACGCCGACGAGGCAGACGTCGTCGAGGAAGCGGTCCTGGCCGGAGAATTGGCGGGCCTGGGTGAGGAGAGCATCGAGCAACGCTTCGCCGCGTTGGCGGGAACAACTCTGGATGAGGCGCAGAAATTGCGGATCGTCGGGCGCGAGATCCTTGTCATCGCCGAGATCGCAGAGACCGTCGGTGTAGAGGAGGAGAAAATCGCCGGCCTTGACCACGTCCTCTTCGGTCGGATAGGTCGAGTTCTTGACTACGCCGAGGGCGAACGGGTGGCGGCCCTCCATCTCGCCCATGGTCCGCACGGTATGCTGCGTGCGGCAGATGTGGATCGGTTGCGGATGGCTCGCGTTGGCGAAGCGGACGACTCCGGTGATGGTATCGATGACTAGATAAACCGCGGTGACGAACATCGAGGTGGGCAACGGCTCGAAGAAGTGATGCAGCCGCGCGTTGAGCTCGGCGAGGAAGGCGCCGGGATCATCCGAGCAGCCGTGGATTTCCTCGACGAGAACACGCTCGACCGCGGTGACGAGCGCGGCGTGGACGCCGTGGCCCATGACATCGCAGACGAGGACGCCAACCTGCGTGTCGGAGATCTGGTTGATGGTGAAGAAGTCGCCCCCGACGCGGCCTTCGGGCAGGTAACGGTGGGAGAAATGGAGCGCGCTGTCGCCGTCGGGGACGCCGCGGGGGAAGGTGGGGTAGCTTTGGGGCAGGAGCGCCTGCTGCACTTCGCGGGCGAGCGCGAGCTCCATGTCCATTTGCGCCTGCTTGTCAGCGAGCTCCTGCGTGTAGGCCTTGAGCTGCTCGGCTTGGCGATGGTCCTCGGTGACGTCGCGGGAAATGCCGCAGGTCCCGATGATGTTTCCAGCGCCGTCACGCAGCGCGACCTTGGTGGTGGAGACCCAGGTGATGCGACCGTCAGTGAGGGTTTCCTTTTCCAGCTTGCCGACCATCGACTCGCCGGTGCGGAGGACTTCCTGCTCGTCGGCAAAGGCGGCCTTGGCGTGCTCGGGCAGGAAGAGGTCAAAATCAGTGAGGCCGATGATCTGGGAATCGTCGGTGACGTGATGAAACACCCGGAGCGCTTGATTGACCAACAGGAAGCGGCCGTCGCGATCCTTGAAGTAGATGCGGTCGGGCGTGGTCTCCATCAGAGCCATGAGCAGGTGATGATCGATCTGGGCCATAGTTACGACTTGGGGAAAGAGCGCCGATCAACAACGCCCGGTGAGGGCGGGATGCACGAATGCCATGAAGTCGTAATAGTAGGCTGAGCGGGTTAGGGCGATGAAAATATTTCGGAGGCCGAAGATTCCGAATTAATACAAAAGTATAAATTTCGCCTTGCGCGACTTCCGGGTGCGGGCAAAATTGGGGCATGGCGTTGCGCGCTTTGTTCATCGATTTCAATTCGTTTTTTGCTTCTGTGGAGCAGCAGGAGCAGCCCGCCCTGCGGGACAGGCCGATGATCGTTGTGCCGGTGATGACCGACAGCACGTGTTGCATCGCCGCCACCTACGAGGCGAAGCGGCTGGGGATCAAGACGGGAACCAACGTGGGCGAGGCACGCAAGCGTTGCCCGGGCCTGGTTGTGGTGGAGGCGCGGCCGCCGCTCTATATCGAATACCATCATCGCTTGATCGAGGTGATCGATTCGTGCCTGCCGGTAACGGAGGTGCGGTCGATCGACGAGATGAACTGCGCGCTGCGCGGCCGGTGGCAGGAGCGGGAGACGGCACTGCGGCTGGCGCGCGAGATCAAGGCGCGGATCGCGAAGACGATGCCGTGGATGCGGAGTTCCATTGGCATCGCGCCGAACGGGTTCCTGGCCAAGACGGCATCCGACATGCAGAAACCAAATGGGCTGGTGGTGATCGAGGAGGGCGATTTGCCGGAGGTACTGTTCCGGCTGGAGCTGCGCGATTTTTGCGGGATCGGGGAATCGAGGGAGGCGCGGTTGCATGCGTGTGGGATCCGGACGGTGGAGCAGCTTTGCCGCGCGCCGAAGAGCGTGTTGCGGCGGGCTTGGAATGGGATTGAAGGAGACCGGATGTACGCGCTATTGCGGGGCGAGGAGATGGAGCGGGCCGCGTCGGATCGATGCACGGTGGGGCATTCGCACGTTCTGGAACCGAAGTGCCGGACGCGACCGCTGGCGGAAGCGGTGCTGCATCGGTTGCTGCAAAAGGCGGCGGCGCGTCTGCGGGCGCTGGGCTACCTGGCGGGTGGCCTGGGGGTGAGCGTGAAGTTTTTGGGGCATCAGCGTTGGGGCGATGAGATGTGTTTCCTGGAAACGCAGGATACGCTCGATTTCATCCGGGTTTTTGGCCGGTTATGGCAGCGGTGCCCGTCGGAGCTGTCGCCGCTGGCGGTGGGGGTAACGCTTTTTCACTTGTCGGCGGTGCGCAACGTGACGCCGAATTTACCGCACTTGGAAATATCGCGCGTGGCGCTGCATCAGGCGATGGATCGGCTGAACGAAAGTTACGGGAAAAACACGGTCTACTTTGGCGGCGCGCAGTTGGCGCTCGATTCCGCGCCAACGCGGATCGCGTTCACGCACATCCCGGAAATGGAGAAGGAACGGGTGGAGATTGGGGTCGGTTAGGTAGCCGTCGACCTCCGGGCGACGGGCTCGTTGATACTCGCAACCTGATAACGGGGTCGCATCATCAACCGCACCCCGTCGCCCGGAGGTCGACGGCTACCTAAAAGAAGAGGCGCCGCCAATGCCTAGTGAGGCGAGGCGGAAGCTGGAACGGGAGTGTGCGCGTCGAGCGGCGTGCCGATGGCGGCCTTTTCCATGGGCTCGGGTTCGGTGGTCGCGGGAGTAGCGGCGGGAGCGTTGGTGGAAGAAGTGGGATGGGCCGGAGCGATCGGGGCATGGATGGCGTTCGGCCCGGGCTCGTAGTTGAAGTGCCAGTTGGCGACCATGTACTGGCCGGTGGAGGCATCCTTGACCCGGATGTTGACGAGGACGACGGGGGCGATGAGGTCGCGCGGCAGGTAGAGGCGGATGGTGTTCGTCTGGGGATCGAAATCGTGGCGGACGTCGCCGAAGTCGCGCACGGAGGTCTCGATCGACTTGGGGTCGAGCGTGCCGCCATAGCCGAGCGTGGCGGTGATGACGGGCCGGGGATCGCTGGTGGTGGTGCCGGGGGCGGGGTCGGCGGCGTCGAGCCCGAGCGCACCTTGGCGCAAGTAGGCGGCGAAATTCTTGAGCACGTCGAGCGTCATGGTGTACCGGCCGATGCTGTGAAGGCTGGTGGTGGAGTGGACGGGATTATCGGCCACGGTGAAGATAGCCTCGTACCCGGCGGCGATGGCGGCATCTTCAACTTGCGTGTTGTATTCGCCGTAAGGATAGGCAAAGCAGATGATCTTCTTTCCCATCTTTTGCTCCAGCAGCGCCTTCGAGCCGGCGGTTTCGTTATTCAACCACGCGGCGTATTCGTCGGGCGTAAAGTCGTGCCAGACGCCCTTGACCTTTTGCTTGTGGAGCTTGAGGTTCGGGTGGGTCATCGAATGCGATTCGATGTCGATGCCGTCTGCCTGGAGGGCGAGGAGGTCGTTCCAACTGACCGCGCCGGCGCCCTCGGCGGTCGTGACAAAGTCGGGATAGATAAAGAAGGTCCAGGGATAGCCGTATTTTTTCAGGACGGGCGCGGCATACACGACCGCGCTTTTGTAGCCGTCGTCGATGGTGATGCAGACGGAGTTGGAGGGGACGGTGATCTCGTGCCGGAGGAACTTGAGGAGATCGGACATCGGGATGACGTGGTAACCGGCGTCATGGATGTATTTCATTTCGGACTCGAAGACGTCGGCATTCATGGTCCAGCGGAACTTGGCCGGGATGGGGACGCCGGCGGCCTTGAATTGGTGATAGAGGAGGACGATGACCTTGCCTTCGCCTCCAGCGGGATGGGCGGGCGTGAAGCTCACTGTGCCCGGAGACGGAGCGGGCGCGGTTGTCGTGGAAGCGGCGGCGGGAGCGACCGTGTTCGTGACCGGAGCTGCCGGTGCGGTGGCGGGCGCTGCGGGAGCGGGAGTCGGCACGGTGGTCTGTCCTGCGACCATGTCGATGACTTGAATGGCAGGATTGTCGGGAGGACGGAACGACGCGAGTTGAAAGACGGATGAGGCGGTCACCCGGGGAGAATCCATCGTGGAGGAGGGGCTTGGCGCCGGAGTGGGCGGCGTTGTGGCGGGCGCGTTGCTATCCGGTGCGGCGACAGGCGCGGGGGCTGCATTGGTGTCTGGCGTGGCCGCAGGTGCAGCATTGGTATCAGGTGCGACCGAAGGCGCGGGTGTGGCGTTGGTATCGGGAGTGGAAACCGCCGGTGCCGATGCCGGCGCGGACGAGGTCAGGGTCAGGCCCTCGACATTATACTTCGCGCGCTCTTCCTTGAAGCGGGCTTCCATCTGGGAACGGGAGACGTCGAAATAAATGATGTAAGCGGCGATAAAGAGCAATACGCCGACCGCCAGGACAATAGAACGCTTGAGAAACATAAAGAGCGTGAACTCTATCAGGTGAAAACCGCTTGTTCAACTAGTTCCAGAAGAGCAGCCGTGACGGTTGCGTAACGCGGCGTTGCCCAAACCGCAAAGTGGGCCTAGATATAAGGCTTCCGTTTTCATGAGTATCTACTTTCGCTATCTCTTTGCCCGGTTGTTTATCCCCTTTGCGGTCTGTCTCTGCGGCTGCACGCTGATCTGGATCATGGCCGACCTTTACGGGAACATCGACGACTTCCTCGAGCACAAGATCAACCTGCTGATGATCCTCCGCTTTTATAGCCTGCAGATTCCGAGCATGCTGGTGCAGGTGCTCCCGGCGGCGCTGCTGATCTCGACGCTCTGGACATTGCTGGCGCTGAACCGTCGTTGCGAACTGGTGGCGTTTCAATCGGGCGGCATGGCGCCGATCTGGCTTTTCTCGCCTTTTTTCGCCTTCGGGCTGATCTGGGTGCTGGTGCTGGCGTTTGATATGAACTGGCCGGCGGCCAAGGCGCAGGTGACGCGCGACCGGCTTTTGCAGCAAGTGAAGGGGCAGAATGCCAAGAGCAACGTTTTCATCAATCTGCCCTACATCGATTCGGTGAACCGGCGCATCTGGTTTTTCCAGACGCTGGACGTGAATCAGAGCAAGGCGAAGGGCGTGGAGATCCTCCAGCGCGACGCCAATGGGCACGACATGGTGAAGTATTTTGCGCGCAACGGCGAATGGACGGGCGAGTTCTGGCGGCTGACCGGCGTGCTGAAAATTGTGTTCAGCGCCACGGGCGGCGTCGAGGACCAGAAAACCTACGAGGAGCTCGACCTGCCCGACATCACGACGCCGCCGAAGCAGCTTTCACTGATCGTGTCGCAGCCTGACCAACTGACGTTGTCAGAGCTTTCGCAGTACATCACCACGAGCACGGCGACGCAGGAACATCTGGCGAGTTACCGGACGGAATGGTGGTACCGGGTGCTCTATCCGTTCAGCCTGATCATCTTGATGCTCTTCGCGTTGATCCAGGGCGCGCGGACCGACCGCCGCAGTCCCGTGCCGGGAATCGTTTGGACGATCGGCGTCTTGATCGCCTACATCGTCTTGATCAACGGCTGCATGGCGCTGGGGAAGCACAGTCGCGTTTTTTCGCCGTTTATGTCCGTGATCACGATGGAAGTGATTTTCGGCGCGCTCGGGCTGCACCTGCTGGCGCTGAGCAACGGCTGGTGGTGGCAGTTGCTGGAGGCGGGGAAGAAGTGGAAGACGTTGTGGGAGGAGCCGGAAGAGAAAGCTTAGCGTATCGCAGGGCAGTCTCCCATAGGTCCCATTCGTCCCATATGTCCTATTAGGCTTTCTTCCTCTGCTGCAACCGCACCCGAGTCATTCTTTCTCGAAGCCCGCCCTCTTGAATGAAGTCCTTTTCCAGCCGGCGGATTTGTTGGTCGAGTAGATAATTCGTCTGATAAATGAGGCAAAGGGCGATGTTGGCCACGACCTCGGCGGGGCGCGTCTCGCAAAGCTCGCGATAGGTTTCGTAGGTCGGGTTCGGCTGATCGGCTAACCTTCGGACGTAGCGGGCTTCTTTGGAATCTTTTGTCCAAATGATATGGTCTCTGACTCGGAGAAAATCGCGATAATCGATCAAAAGTTCTTCCAAGCTGGCGCGGGCGACATTAGTCAGCTTGATTTCCATTTCCTTGGAGGTGCCGGAGGCTTTGCTGCCTTCAGCAATGTTTTGTTTCCCAGAGCGGGCCGCCTGCACCATCTGATCGATGGTGCGGTCGCCCCGATTGAGAAAGCGCTGGCAGAAGCGGAAAGTGAGGTCGTAAATGATCTCGGCTTTTTGATAGGAGGCCAGGCTTTGATAGCCGCCATGATGAGGGATGAAACCGGGCTCATTCATGGGAAATGGGACTTATGAGACGAATGAGACCTATGGGACAAAGACAGGGCAAGGTCTACACACTCGCGCCGCTCCATTTGAGCTTTTGGCGAAGAACGCGGTAGAAATCGGAGTGGGGCAGATACGCCAGTTGCACCTTGGCCTTGGCCGGCTTGATCTCGAGCCATTCGTGGGTACGCAGATTGCCGCCGGGCCGGCCGTCGAATTGGACGCCGGGGGCGGGCACGCCGCTTTGCTTGACGACGCGGATGCGGATGGCCTGGTCCGTGCCGACGACGAGCGCGCGGTTGGTGAGCGTGTGGGGGCAGATCGGCGTGAGGACAATGGAATCGGCATCAGGGCTGAGGATAGGGCCGCCCGACGCGAGCGAGTAGGCCGTGGAACCGGTGGGCGTGGAAATAATGAGCCCATCGCAGACGTATTCCGTGACGAGATAATCGCCGACCTCGACGCGGATGCGGGCGAGGCGGGAGACGCTGGCCCGCGCGATGACGATGTCGTTGAGCGCACAGGGAATGAAGTGGTCCTTGCCGTTGGCGTGATGGAAGATCGTTTCTAGGACGAGACGTGGACTGACGCGCAGGTCGTTGGCGGCGACGTAGGGCAGGATTTTATCTACTTCGGTTTCCGCGACGGCAGTAAGAAAGCCGAGGCTGCCGATGTTCACGCCGAGAATCGGCACCTGTGACGGGAAGACCGAGTCGACCACATCGATGAGCGAGCCGTCCCCGCCGGCGACGAGAAGGAGGTCCGATTTTTTGGCCAACTCGACCTCGGAGAGGCCGCTACGCTTGATCAGGGCGCCGGTCCGTTTCTCGAACAGGAGATGGAGATTGGGATGGCCCTGCGCAAATTCGCAAAGTTGGTAGAGGACGTCGCGCGCGCCCGGCTTGGTGCCGTTCACGATCACGCCGATATTCAATTTTTTTGTAGCAGCCATAAAAATTCCTCGTTTCCATCCCGTCCCGGCAACGGCGAGGGGATCGTCCCCACGGTCGTCACCGGATAGTCCCGGGCCCACGCGACTAGCTCATTCACCACGCGCGTTCGCACCGCGGCGTCGCGGACGATTCCGCCCTTGCCGACTTCGGCGCGCCCGGCCTCGAACTGCGGCTTGATCAGCGCGCAAACCCGACCGCCGGAGCTAAGCAGATCGAACGCGGGAGGCAAGACCCTCCTTAACGAAATGAAGGAGACATCGACGACGACGAGATCGAACGGGCCGGGAAAGTGGTCCTTCGCATAGGGAACCAGGTCGCGCCCGTTGACGCCTTCGTGGACGATGACGCGCTTGTCCTGGCGCAGTTTCCAGTGAAGCTGGCCATGGCCGACATCGACCGCGACCACTTCGCGTGCGCCATGCTGCAGCAGACAGTCGGTAAACCCGCCGGTCGAGGCGCCAAGATCGAGGCAACGCCAGCCGGTGACGTCGAGGTGGAAACCGGTCAGCGCCCCCTCGAGCTTATGTCCGCCGCGGCTGACGTAGCGATCGCCGCCGCGCACTTCTATTGGAAGAGAGGCGGCACAAAGCTTGCTTGCCTTATCCCACCGTTGACCATCCACCCAGACCTCCCCAGCCAAAATCAGTCGTTGGGCCTGTTCGCGCGACTCAGCCAGTTGGCGCTCGACCAGTTCGACATCGAGTCGTCGCGACAAAGGGCGGGGTTTCATCTGCCGGAGCGTACGCGGTTATGAAAAAAAATCAGGACAAAATGAAATCGGCGGGGAAAGCAGGTTCGGGGCGTTCGGAAGAAACCGCCGCGGGCCGGTCGGACTCCTCCGGCAAAAAGACGAGTCGCTCTGAAATAACCCTTGTGCCTTTCAATCTTCGTTCTAAATTTTAACCGCAATGCCTCTCAATCAAGCCATCCTCGACCGCACGGAATCCTTTCACGGACTCTATGATCCCGCCTTTGAACATGACGCCTGCGGCGTCGGCATGGTTGCCAGTATTAAAGGCATTCGTTCCAACTCGATCCTGAAGAAGGCGCTGACCTGCGTCTGCTCGCTGATTCATCGCGGCGCGATGGATGCCGATGCAAAGACGGGCGACGGCGCGGGCGTGCTGACGCAGATTCCCTACAAGCTTTTCCGCCCCGAGGTGGAGAAGATGGGCTACAAGCTTTTCCAGGATTCCGATCTCGGCGTGGGCATGATGTTCCTGCCGAACGATCCCTACACGCAGGCGCGTTGCCGCCACATCACGGAGACCGTGCTGGGCGAGCACAAGCTGTTCATTTTC
>Ga0206831_1150_pt1 | contig 19715 bp, 21 predicted proteins | sample Alteio_BWOrgCont_73_FD_152876 | JGI IMG/M metagenome (GOLD analysis project Ga0206831, IMG submission 152876) | Enriched cells from forest soil in Barre Woods Harvard Forest LTER site, Petersham, Massachusetts, United States -... | ecosystem: Environmental > Terrestrial > Soil > Temperate forest >...
TTTTCAGACGTATTTGCGGGAAGAACACGGTCGCATGCCGATCGCCTCCTTCACCGCAATAAATCCGACAGTCGGGCTTCCGGGCGCTGAGATCTACGGAGCCACCTGCGACTGTGATCTCTCGCATAACTATCCTTGGGCGTTCGGGCCGCGTGTCGGAGCGGCATACCAGATCAACTCCAAAACGGTGCTGCGCACCGGCGCCGGCATTACTTATGGGGTGGTGCAGACACCGCAGGGAATTCAATACAGCCTGGCCAATTACTACACCTTCAACTCGACCGGTTATGGGATCAGCCCATCCCCGAATGGCTTTCCAGTAGCGAATCCCTTCCCGAATGTAACGTGGCCGAACTATAATCCGGGCAGACTGCCAATTCTGACACAAGGGCTGTTGCCGCCGTCTTCGCCGAACACCATATTCAGTCCGAGTGCCCGGCCGCCGCGCACCTTGCAGTGGAGCATCGGCCTGCAGCGCGAATTGCGAAGGGACATCGTGGTGGAAGCTACTTACGTGGGCAACCGGGGAGTCTGGTGGTCGGCCGAAGGCCTCGACCAATACCAATGTAATTGTCTGACACCCCAACTTCTGGCGGCACACGGGCTCAGCCTCAGCAACCCGGGGGATCTCGCATTGCTGACGGACCAGATCGGGTCTCCGCAGGCGATTAAGGCCGGATTTAAGCCTCCTTATGTGGGATTTCCCCTGACCGATACGGTCGCCCAGGCAATCCGTCCGGTGCCGCAGTGGGCTTCTGGTGGTCCGACGTCGTTCCTCGGACCTCCCATGGGCAAAACGTGGTATGACTCGCTGCAGACCAAGGTGACCAAGCGCTTCTCGCACGGGTTGGCGGCTCAGGCCTCGTTCGTGTGGTCCAAAGGCATGGACCTCGGTGCTGGTTCGGAGGCGCCCATCTTCCTTAGCTACAACCCGGTCATCTCAGACATTTTCAATCCCGGGGTCAACAAGCAGCTCAATCAGTTGGTCTACCCGGAGGCCCTGGTGATTTCCGGCACCTACACGACGCCCAAGTTGCCCTCTGCGGACTCCGCAGGAATGAAAGTGCTCTCGCACGTAGTTCGAGATTGGCAACTCGGCTGGCTGCTGCGCTATCAGAACGGCGCCCTGATTGAAACCCCGTCCTCCAGCAATCAGCTCATCAACGAGTTGTTACGGCAGGGCGGTTTCAACGGAACTCCGGTCGATCCCGACAACCGTGTTGCCGGTGTCAGTCCGTTTTTTCACAATCCGAACTGTGGATGCTTCAATCCGCAGACTCAACCCATCCTCAATCCTGCCGCCTGGTCGGATCCGGGGCCTGGGCAGTGGGGCACTGCGGCTCCCTTCTACAACAACTACCGCTGGCAACGGCAGCCGGCCGAGTCGATGAGCTTTGGCCGGAATTTCCGGTTCGGCAAGGAAGGCAGGTACAATTTCTTCCTCCGCGCGGAATTCCAGAACATCTTCAACCGGCTGTTCCTGTCGGCCCCCCAGACCGGTAACCAGGGGCTCGCCGGCGGCGCCACGCCGGCAACCATCGTCACGCCTTTGACGACTACGAACGGGGTGTTGACCAATGGCTACGGATATATCAACACGGTTGAAGGCGCCGGGGCTCAACCCAGGTCCGGCCAGCTCGTGGGGCGACTTACGTTCTGAGTCAATAGGAGAGAGCGATTAATCCGGTCACCGTCACGGCGGCCTTCGAGAGTTATTCGAAGGTCATAGCGTCTCCTAGTCGTTGGGCTGAAACGCGCGCTGGACCGGGATCGCGCTCAACACGTTGCTCCGCTGGATGAAGAAAACGGAGTTTGATGCAGCGTATAGAGGATAAGCGGGCAGCGTATGGTCAAGCCATCGTGCGGCGCTGGAATAAGTCACGCGTGTAGTTGGCGTCAAAGTCGTTCCGATAATGTTGCACATCAGGCAGTAAGGCTCATGGCCGCGTGTGCTCGGCGACGATCTGGCTTCAGTGACGCGCAGCCGACATCACGGTCGCTGACGATACCGACCTCTGCTTCTGTCCGCCGTCCTCGATCTCCTTGAGGAACGGGATCAACCGCGGTGGCCGGATGAGGCTGCCGATGTGAGTGGCGAGGATTCGATTCCGATTCAGAGCCATGGCTCCTCAAGTTTCCGCGAAATATTAGATCACGCGATCAACGTCGCAACTACAGTTTCCCAAGCGCAGGTTTCGACGTCACCAGGTGTTGGAGGTCCTTATTATTTTCGCTGCATTCATACTCGATCAGTTCCGGCAGGGCGGGATTTCAGCTTCATAGGGGTGAATGTGCGGGATAGCGTCCAGGGCTTCTCATACATTTTCGAGTCGTCCACTGTGTACTCGTACAGAATGCTGTCAGCAGTCCGGCGGAAACGCTCGGTCACGTGCATCTCATCGCTATGCTGGTGGCCTGCGGTGTCGAGCCAGGTCCAGTGTGGACCCTTCAGACCCACGGTATCGACAACGATGGTGTCCCCTTCCCAATGGCCCGTCGAGTCGCCCATGAAAGCCGGCTCCATGTTGGCGGGATGAGGCCGTCCATTGAGCGGGATGGAGCGGAACATGTGCATGTATTCGAACAGGATCATGAAGTAAGTTGGCGTTTGAACGAATTGCGCCGGGTAGGCGATTGCATAATTCGCGGCACGCCGGGGAACTAGCAGTTCGAGGTTGGATCGTCCTTGGCATCATGGTTGAGATAGGCGGCTTTTCCGGCTGGCGTGTACGGAACAAGATCTTCCTTGCCCATGGCCATATTGGGCGTGTACTGAAGATTGAAGAACCCGCTGAAATCCGGTTTGCCGTCGGAAGTTCGTGGAATCGGCTTGGTATCATTCGTCTGGGCGGCCAACCTCGCGATCCCGAGCATCGCAAACAATGAGCAGAGCCAAAATCGATTTGTCATTCCGCCCTCCCGCTTCTTGTCGTCACTGATTGTATCAGCCAACAAATAACCTCCCGGTGAATCCCTGGAAGTCGGCCCGGCAGCCGCGATTGGACTACGCTCGCGTGCTTGATGTCCTCGCCACTCAGAGGTAATGTCCTCATGACGTAGCTTCCGATAATGCCCATTAACAGGACCTTCTATGAACGATCTGCTGTGGCGGAAAGATTGCACACTGGCAGAGGTTGCAGCCACTGGTACTGGACAGGAGAGACGGTTATAGGTTATTGAGGAGCAGCAGCGCGGCAGTTAGGTGAGGGGCTGAGCTGCGGGCGAACAGTCCTGAGGCTCGGCCGGCCACCCAACGCCGGGCTGGTCCTCAAGAATATCGTCTCTTCCTTCCGTCCGCGTCCCCCACTCCTATCGTTTTGGTTTGCCCACATCTCGCTCCTTCGACCCTCCCTCTCGGTCCTGCTTCCTCTTCCTCCGCATGGCAAGGCGCACCGCTGCCCTGCGCCCGCACGATTGGCAGAAGTTAAGCCGGTTCTCGTTCGGTCGCCTCGTTGGAGTATACGAGTTTCCACAACCGCTACAAATTGCCAGCCGATCCACGTTCGCAACCGCTTGCATGAGCTGCAGGGCCAGATGTGCGAACAGATTCGGCCCCGACTCGGATGGTTTTAGTCTCAGTTGGTACGTACTCGACTTGCCGTCCCACGTGACCCGCGGTCCAATTTGGACGACGTTGAGCCAACCCTGCACGCACGCGGCTAGCTCCCGTTGTCCAAATCTCGTAAAACTCGTCCGCCGGCGGGCTTGGTTCGCCCATGAAATGGTCCCGCCACTATCCGCCGCAACCCCGAGTGCCGTTTGCCAATCCGTCGGCAACACTTCATCGCCGCGGTTGAGAAGGTCCCTGACTCTAAGGATGGTATACGCCTGCATGGACAAATCGCGCCAGCGATTTACCGACTCGCGAGTGGCAGGTTGGCAATCAAAGTAGTGGCTCGCAGGCAACCCATAGTCGTGGCATAGGGCCAGCCCGCCATATTTCTTAGCGAACTCACCGAATCGTTTCGCGTCTTGGTCGCGTAGGCCGATGAACCGAGCTAAGAGGTCCGGAGGCGGTACCAGCTCACGGTAATCCGCGCTTGGATAATGCATTGGGTCTTTCGATACGATCCACCCGCCATCGAGCGAGACATCTGCTTGCTTCGGGGCGACGAGCCGAGCCCAGGTCAGGCGGCGGCCCGCACTTCGGAGCTCATCGTCAATCGGATTTTTGCGCGTGATTGTGATACTGAGTGATATTGTAACCGTTGCTGACAAATGCCATGACGACCAGTATAGTTCTATGCTTTGGATTTTTCGCGAACTTCGAGCGGAATCGTCACCGAATCTGTTCGTTAGCTCATCGGAGCTTGCATTCGATAATCGCTGACCGAACCCACCAGCTCGGCCGCAATGCCAGACGTGTGTCCACGTGGTCGAATCGCGGAATTGAAAGGACGGAAGATGGCGCAGTGATTTGAAGGGGAGCCACGTGGACCTCCCGTCGATGTTAATTACTTTTGGACCCTGGGCGTGCCTGTAGACGTTAAACGGCGAGTACACGGCGCCGAAGAAGCGGCTACCAAGCCCAGCACAGAGCTCGGGCACATGCACGCCGGTTGATGCAGCAGCAAGTGACGATTGAGCCTGAAAACGGCCAGCACGGCGAGCGGTACCAGCAATCTGCGGATGAATGAAAACCTGGCCTTAACTGGCCGTAGACGAGGAATGAAAGGATCAAAACAATGTCTGAGAAATTGAAACGGGAACTGAAAGAGATCAGCGACCAACAGCACCGTGAGAGGGTCGGATACGATTCGCTCACGCCAGCGGAGCAACAGGATTTTGACAAGCGCATAGGAGATTTTGATGACGAGATCAACGATAAGGCGGCGATCTTGGAGAGAGTGGAAACCGGCGAGCTAACATTTGCTGAGGCCCAGGATTTGGTGATCGAACACGAGCGCGTGCTGGAAACGCAATACCTGGCGCAGTGGTAGTCGAGTGCGCGTCACCGGAAGACATCGAGGCGTCCCGTCGCCGGTTACGTGCCCTGCCGCCGTCAAAGACCGCTCAGGCTGATAGCGCGGTTGGCGCGCTGAAGATCGAATTCGTACTCGACACGCTGAAGAATCTTTTCTTACAGGCATCCCCCGAAATGAGAAACGACAATCTTGAGAGGGCGCCGATTGGATTTGTCGTCATGGCTGCCAACAGCAGTCTAATAACTGGCCAAGTGAACCCCCTCGAAAGCGGTGGTTGGGGGCCGATGCTGCACAGGTGCAACTTCCAGAAAGGGCTCTTAGTTGCTCCAGTGGACATTTACCTTATGGGCGCTGGAAGCAAATCCAAAATCTTCACCATTGTCGATCTCATGCAGCCAACCATCACCCAACCGGGCCAGATTGAGCCTAAACCAAATTAGAGTGCTTATGAGTATAGAAATTATTTCAAGTACGGCATCGCTCTTACAACTAATGGTGGAGTTTCCCCGCACCGTAGGCGGCTATCCGTTCTGGACGGTGTACGACGAAGACCGGATCGGGACAGCGATTGACTGGAATCGTGAGCAGCGTCTTCGCAATGTGCTGATGGCGGGCGAGGAGTTCATCCACCCTGTCTTATGGCCACCAAATTGCCTGCCAGACAGATGCCTCCTTTTTCAAGCCGAATTGGCCCTGCCAGCTAGGGCGAACGGGGGGGCTAATTGTGGCGTTACTCCTGCTGTACGCGGGGGCACCAATTTGATCTGGGCGACGCGAAGCCGGAACTGCTTGGGATGACAAAATTCGGGCGGATGCGCTGGTCACCAGAGCAGACTCGCGTTGCGTGAATGCAAGGGGGCAAAACAAGATGCCGATGGACGCAAAGGAACTTTGCCTCGATGCCAAATTTCGACGGTGGGCTATTAAGAAGCGAATCGTCGATCTCCGGAGCGCTGTTTCGCGGGGAGACATTGAGGGCGTAGCGACTGCCGCCCGACTCGTTTCTGGCCAGCTCGGGCCCGAGGCACTGCTGGACGTGAGCCAGTTCGCTCTGCGGGAGCTGATCAGCTCATTCGCCCAGCAGGCTGCCGACCTGAAAGACACGCTTTCACGCATCACAGAACCCTTCGATTCTTTGGCCGTGTCGAATGCGATTTCGCGGCTTGCCGAGTTAGAATCCTCTGCTGGCAGGTTTGACATTTGGGTCAAACAGCCTCGGCATGCTTACTGTGAATCGCTGATCCGGGCCGCGCTCAAAGGCGAGGAGGATTTTGAAGATTACCTGATCTGGTTGCGCCGCTCGGAACTCCGCATGGACGCCGCGCAGCTCGATCCATACATCGCTCAAGTCCTACTCGACATGCGAGTGTCAGGCGATCAGATCCGATTGCCCGGACGCATGGAAAACCTCGTGGGTCTGGATGAAAGCGAGATTTACCCCAGGATTGTGCGGCTAGCGCGTCGCCGAAAATGGGCTGACGAAGAAAACGGTAAACCGGATCGCGTTCGGCTGACCGTCGGACGTAACGGCACTGGAAGGGATGTTAGGCAATATGGCGTATCGTTAGATACCGAGCATGCCGAAAACACTGGGATCCGACTGAAGGAGACCCTCCCTGATCTCGTGACCGACCCGATCGAATTCCTTCTCTCTACACAGCAATCTGTCAAGCTCAGCGACCTGGCCGACATGCGTGCTGGGTCAGTCGCCGATGAGCGTTGGGGCCTGGTGCATTTCACGTTGGATGAATATAGATACGTCCGACTTCACCATGGCCACGGAATGACTCAGAAAAAGGCTGGAGAATTCCTGCGTTGGGAGCCGTCGCGGGTCGACGCAGTAAGGCGGAATGCCGATTTGAAAATCAAGAAATATCGGGAAACGGGGACAGCCGAAGACAAGCGGAAACTTAAGAAATATTAACGTCATACTTTTCCCAGAGCCTCGCTCCTCCAACCCTCTGTATTAGAGGAAGCTTCGCGATATGCAAACCAGCGTCTTAATCGTGTACGAATCCAGCAATGGGGGGAAGCATTTCCTGTTGCGAAGATTTCTGATCATGCCGTGCTGATAATGGCGGCTCACTCCGCAGTCGATGAAAAGCGAACAGAGGCTCGTCGTATGGCGGGACTGGATAATTTTTTAGGGACCGTGGCTGCAGAAGAAGCAGACCGCCTCGAGCGGACGCTCATTGCTCTAATTCCCGGCTTCGCCCTAGCCAGCAATCCGTGCTCAACGCGGACGATGTAGCTCTGGACCCGATTCGATTCGACTCGGGACATCTGCCAGCAGTCCACCGGAATTTATGCGATGCAGCCGAGTAAGTAGGTCCGAATGGGCTTGTTTGCGTTAGATATCGGCGCAGCAGTTCATCAGCGCTTTATCCTTCGCCTCCGTGCCAGTAGCCTACATGGCGTTCTGCTGACTAGTGCTCTTGTACGCAGATTTGACGCGCAGGCCAAATGTCTCCTCAAGACTTCAATCAGGCTCGCTAGGCCCGTCCGGGCAAACTCGCTCCAAACTCCCATGAACGCACCGAACGATCGCGATGATCGAAGGCGATCGCAGGTCGAAGACGCCGCACGCGCTGCGCTCGAACTGCGCGTGGGCCACATTCTCACCGACCCGGAATGGGCGGCTGAGCAAGCTAAGCTCGTGGACTTTGCAAATATCTTGCGTGCGTGGAGCCGCGAGTCTGTCCCAAAGCAAAGAGGTAGTGTTGAGGTGTCATGCCAGCGAGAACAATAAACGTGCTGTCCGACCCAAAAGACACCGCGCCGCACACAATCCAGGTTGTGCTCTACACGAGAGTTTCAACTAAAGACCAGGAGCGGGAAGGCTTCAGCATCCCGGCACAACTTCGCCTGCTGCGCGATTATGCCGCGAACAATGGCTTTGTGATCGCCCAGGAATTCACCGATGTGGAAACCGCCAAGGCCAGTGGCCGAACTAACTTCGGCTGTATGCTCGAATACCTCAAGAAGCATCGCGCAGCGTGCCGGACGATCTTGGCGGAAAAAACCGACAGGTTATACCGAAACCCGAAAGATTGGGTCACGCTCGATGGCTTCAACGTCGATATTCATTTCGTTAAGGAAAACGAGGTCGCCTCTCCCAATTCCCGGTCGTCGGAAAAGCTTATGCAAGGCATAAGAGTCCTAATGGCCAAGCAATACATTGACAACCTCTCGGAGGAGGCCAAGAAGGGCATGCAAGAGAAAGCTCGGTCCGGCTTCTACCCTAGTTTCGCTCCTGCTGGCTACCTGAACGTAGACGGGCCTGGAGGTAAACGCGTGATCGTACCCGATCCGAGCACTGCGTTGGTGGTTGTCGAATTATACAATCGCTTCGTAGCTGGAAGGCACTCGATCAGGGCTCTTGTGGCGGAATTAAATGCGGAAGGCGTTACCATGCATGGTCGGAAACTCTGTAGCAGCCTGGTACATCAAATCTTGAGGAAGCGGTTATACACGGGCGACTTCGATTGGGGAGGCGCCACCTATGAAGGCTCTCACGAGCCGCTGGTAACCCGCGAATGTTGGCAGCGCGCTCAAGCCCTGCTGGACACCCGGGCCAAGAACAAGACGCGCAAGGTAAAACATGATTTCGCCTTTACCGGCTTAGTCCATTGCGCACACTGCAACTGCCTGCTCGTCGGAGATCTGAAAAAGGGAAAGTACACCTACTACCGCTGTTCGCACAACCGCGGCAAGTGCCCTGAGCCATACACACGCGAGGAGGTCCTCACGCGCGAGTTCGGAAACCTCCTCGGCGAGTTGGTTATCCCGAAGCCGATCCTCGATTGGCTAGATGAGGCTGTACTAACGTCAGATCGGACCGAGCTGGCCACCCGCGCTCAATCCATCAAAAAGCTGCAGACGCGGCATGATCAACTCCAAGTGCTAATCGAGAAGGCGTACGTGGACAAATTAGAGGAACGCATCAACGAGGAACTTTTCGATAAGCTATCGGCCACCCGGCGCCAAGAGCAGGAGGGGCTACGGCGCAAGATCCAAGAAATCCAGAATGCCACGCCGGCCCCCATTGAACAGGCGGTCAACACGCTGCGTCTGACCAGTCAAGCGAGCGAGTTGTTCCTGCAACAATCCGCGGAGGAGCAGCGCCGGTTACTTCAGGTGGTTGTCGAACAAGCCAGTTGGCAGAACGGCGTATTGCAGACCAAGTTGTTCGAACCGTTCGAAATCTTGCGCCATTCGAACCTGGAAAGTCATAGAAAAGAAAACGAGAACGGTGGGTCAGGACGCGATTCGAAGGTTTGGCTCCTCAGGTAGGACTCGAACCTACAACCCTTCGGTTAACAGCCGAATGCTCTACCATTGAGCTACTGAGGAACAGGCAGGCAGGTAACTTCCCATTTATTACAACATCCCGCCTCGATGCTGTCAAATTTCGACGGTAGCTGGTTGCCCGCGCTGGAACTTCGCCAACACGCTGATCACCTCCGCCTTGAAGCGCCGGGCCAGCTTCTGCGTATCGCGGTTGGAGTCTGAATATGAAAAGCGGACGCGCCGCGCTCCGCGCTCCCATCCGCGATCGAGCGCCTCGGCCAGAAGCAGCGTGTTCGCCCATCCGCCCTGGAACCGCGGCGTCACTACCCGGGAACGCACGATAGCGAGTGAAGCTTCCAATTCCCCGAGGAGAATTGCTTCCACGCGTCCATCCACTAAGAGAATTACGGAGGGGGCCAGGCGTGGGTTTCCAGCGATTACCGCGCGCCATGGATTCAGCTCCCCGGCCCTGGCAATGTACTCCGCGTGAAGCCGAGCAACCTGTTCCATCGGAGCTTCTGCTAACGAGATCAGCCGCGCGCTTTCCGGGAGGTGCATGCGATCGCGCAGCCTGCTCATGTAAGCGCGTATTTCTGCCATTTCGGCTTCCACCGTGGTGAGGCCGTCTACGCGCAAGAATCCCGTGCGCGTGCAGAAGGGTTCTGCGTCTTTTTCTTTCGAAATTTCCGACAGCCCTTCGGCCGCCGGCACATCACCGCAGATGTGATCGATCATGCGTGCGCCGATACCGCGCCTCCGAAAAGGCGGAATCACATGCAGCCGCAGCGATTTCGCGCCTTGTGGAGTCCTCCTGCAAGATGCCGCCGCCACAATGCGGGGTGCCTGTTGGCGCGTGCAGAGAAAATACTCGCGCCCGTTCAGATCGGCGAAGGTTTCTGGAAGCAGCATCCGGCAGGCTTGCCATTCGTCATCCCGCGCCGGTCGGATCTGAAATGAATCGTCCCGAACCTTGCTCACGCCGTAGGAGTACGCGGCCGAAGCGCCTGGCTGGTGGCAAGGGCCTGCTTGGCGGCTAACGACCACCCCAAACCATCCAATGCCATTCCTAGAACCTGGTGCGCGTCTGGAGAATCGTAGCGCAATCGGATTGCGTCCAGCGCCTTTTCCGCCGCTTCTTCCGGATGCCGTTGCCCAAGCGAAGCCCAGGCTAGGCCTTCCGGCGACGGCGGATCGGAATGCACGCGCCGCTTCGTCCCATCGCTCGATCCGCAGGTAAGCGTGGCCGATGGCGGAGTCCAGAGCAGCGGCAACTCCGTAAGTACCTGGCGCCGCGGCCAGGTGCCGTGCAGCTCCATCCAGGTCGCCTCCTGCGATCGCGAGATGTGCGCGCATCAGCGGCGCCAGCGGTGAATCGGGCTAGCATTTGCTCGCACAGATCGCGGCATTCGTCCAAATTTCCGCTCTGAAAATAAGCGTGCGCCAACTGAAACTGAATGTCCAAGCGGCCGGAATTCTCGCGAACGATCTGCTTGAGCGGCGCAATCGCCTCGGCTCCTGCTTGCCGGGATAACAAAACCAGCGCGAGATTATAAAGTCTCCGCGTGCGGGCTTCGCGAACCTGCAACTGCCGCTGCGAGGCCACCGTGTCGGTATAGCCCAGCGCTTCCAGATCCGCGATGTCTTCCGCCGCTTGGCGGCTTGCGTCGGAAGCCGGACCATTCATCGCCGGTTCCGATGGAGCGCAAGTCCCGCGAGTATAAACCTCCGAGATAGGCTGCCCGCGCATGCCGGGCGCAGGAGCAAATCCGAAAAATCCCAGCACGGTTGGCGCAAGGTCCAAGAGCCCCGCGCCGAACATCATCTCATCACGCGCAACTCCCGGCCCGGTGGCGCAGAAGATCCCGCGCGGGTTCTGCCCGATTAAATCTTCCATCGATTTCAACGTTGCGTCCGAAGTGGTCCGAACGCTCTGGTTGCGGCTATCGCGATTGGAAACAAGCATCACTTGCGCGTCTGGCCCAGCGAGCTGCATCAGCCTTCCCAGCAGTAAATCGAGGAATCGATAGATGCCCCGGACTACCTCACTGTAGATCGCGTCGGTGTCGGACGGGAAAACCCGGCAGGCTCTTCCAATGGCGCCGAACCACACCGCGGACAGATCCCAGGGTTCCGCTTCCATCAGAAAAGTTGCCGCGGCCTGCACGCTAGCCGCTTCCGCCAGAATCACGGCCAGTTGCGCCAAACGTTTATCAGCGTCCTGATCGAATAGTCGCAGTTCTTCGCCCGTCCATTCCTGTGGACTAAATCGCAAGGACGTTAACTCTTGTTCGAGTGTCTCCGGCGAAATACTACCCGGCACGGAGTGAACAAACCCGTCGGAAACGCAGGCGCCTCCACAGTCTTTGGCAGGATGTGTTACCGGCCATCCGACCACATGGCAGCGCAATCCCTGGTTCGCCAGAATGTCCCACACAGCCGGCGTCTGAAGAGATGCCCTGGTGATGGAACGAACACCGCCCGTGACCGGGTCGGGCTCCACGGCATCCAGGATTCCGTGACGGTCCGCGGTCTGGCCCGTGGCCACGCTAGTCCAAAGAATAGGGGAAATTGCGGGGGTGAGGGTGGCCATGCGGCCCATAACGCCGCTCTCCACCATTCGGTTCAGATTGGGCATTTCGCCCGAATCCAACAAAGGATGGATCTCGTCCCAGCCAGCTCCATCCCAACCGATCAGGAGTAGTTTTCGCCGTTCTGGCCCGGGGGAAACTGCTTCAGACATGCGCCGCGCGGCGCCGCCGAAGAACTACAAGTCCTGCCGCGCCTAACGCGATCAGAGCCAGGGAAGAAGGTTCCGGTACAGCGCTTGGTGTGTCGATGGTCACGCCGGCTGTGGTCTGATATGCGTAGCCGACCAAAGTGAAAGAGTCGGATGTAGCGCCAGCCACGGCGGAGATTTCCGCCCATCCATAATGAGTATCGTTGGAGCTGTCTGTAAAGTAGAAACCAAGGTAAGCATCGCTGCCGTTGGTCGGCCATTGGGGTTCAAATGGTCCAAATCCAGCGTTGCTCGCAAGCTTGCCGCCCGTCCCGAAGTTGCTAGCCGACCCGATCGCAGAACCCCCGCTCAGGGCCGTCGCATAAGTTTCAAACGGTGGCTCGAAGGTCTCCACAATCCCCGCGCCGGCACCCGCAGACACATCGACATCGTTTTCAGTCCCAGCGGGAACGCTCGGGACGCCCAGAATCGCTTCGAGCGTGATGTCGTCCGACGAAAGGCCGCCCGGATCAAACGTGTACGTGGCGCCGGTGGTGGTGCCGTCAACCGTCTGATTGACTGCCGTGTAAACGACTGAGGCATGCGCCGCGGCGGGTGCAGCCAGGACTGCCGCGCTCGCTATCGCATACGCAGCAATCTTCTTTTCAAGGCGGGGATGATTCTTCAGTTCACGTTTAGACTTCTTCACTAAGCCTCCGATAAATAAACAACGCGAACGGTTAGCGAATCAAACTGTAAGCTACTAGGCAAACCTATAAAGTACTAGCCGATACAGCTCTGCGCTGCTTCATTCGAAGAACCGCTAAGGCTGGACGGCCGCGGACGAATCGTTCGGTTAGCGGAATTATTCGATTGCTTCTCCAAGAATCCTCCAAAAACCATCAACTCATTGGAACTGCGGGATTTGCTAGCCGGATGATGGCGTGCACCAGTGAAGGGCAAGAAGAAGAAGAAGAAGAAGGCATTCGATAAAACGAAGCGAAAGGATGGAGACCATGAAATCCAAGAGCTCAATTTCCCTGAACGCAATCACGCGCCCGACCATGGCGCTCACGATTTCCCTGCTGCTGGTTCCGGCTGCACAATTGCATCTGTTCGCGCAAGCGCCCGCGCCGGCTTACGTCGAGCTGGACGCGACGCAACTGGATCAGCTGGTGGCGCCGATCGCTCTCGATCCGGACTCCCTGGTCGCCCAGATCTTGACGGGGTCCACCTATCCGGACCAGATTGCAGCCGCGGATGCGTGGCTCAACCAGAACATAAATCTTCCCCCGGCTCAGCGAGCGGCGGGAGCCAATGCCCAGCCTTGGGATCCGGCCATCAAAGGCCTCATCGAGTTTCCCTCAGTGCTCGACAATCTCGCGAAGAACACGCCCTGGGCGGCGCAGCTGGGCAACGCTTATTACAACCAGCCCGGAGACGTCGAGAACGCGATTCAAGCCATGCGGTCGCAGGCGCAGCAGTCGAAGGTATTAGTCTCGACGCCGCAAGAAACCGTGGCGGTCGTTGACGCCGGCGTGATAACGATTGCGCCCGTCAATCCGGCTGTGGTTTACGTACCTTATTACAACCCGTGGGCCATCTGGGGCGGGCTATTTGCCCCCTACCCCGGCTTTGTTGTGGTAGCACCTCCGGTCGGCGTCGTGGTGGGAGTTGGACTTGCTTACACCGCGGGCATCCCGCTTGGAGCCTTTGCCGGCTTCGACTGGGGCTTCGCCGCTTGGGCTCCGGCCTGGACCGGCGGGACCGTGCTTTTCGGAGGCAACACTTATATTTCGAGCAGTACGACGGTGATCAATCATGGCAATTTTGGTGGACATGACCGGGGTGCGTTCGACCATGGTGGCCGCGGCGTTCCGGGAGGCTTCCATGCCGCCGCGCGTGTGGGCGCCGCTCGGGTTCGGGCAGCTGCGGATCGTGGCAGGGCCGCTCAGCACGCCTCGGCCGCACGTCATTCGGCACCGGCTCAACACACTTCGGCGGCTCGTCACACAGAGTCTGCTCAACACTCGTCGGCCGCTCGTACCTCTGCTTCGGCCAAGCGCACGGCATCTGCAAGTCACACGACGGCAAGTCACCCGGCGGCCTCAGCAAACCGCACGGCGTCCGCTAGTCATTCCGCTGCTAGTCACTCGGCTGCAAGTCATTCGGCTGCTAGTCATTCGGCTGCGCCCGCCAACCACACCGCGTCTGCTAGTCATTCGGCCGCTAGTCACTCGGGGCCGTCCGCGAGTCACTCGGCTCCTCACTCAGCCTCTGTTGCCCACTCGTCCGGTGGTGGTCGAACAGGTCACAAGTAAATTCAACACTCCGTAATCGCCCGCCGTGGAAAGCCGCGGCGGGACCCTCGCTGCAACATCCCTCCTCTGAACTGTCCAATTTTGACCGCTTGCTAAACTAATAGTCTCCTCATGGAATTGGACAAAGCATACGAGCCGCAACGCTTCGAGCCGCATTGGGCGGAGTGGTGGGTGGCTTCCGGCATCTTTCACGCCGATCCCCACGCGCCCGGCCCGCGATTTTCGCTCGTCGTTCCGCCGCCCAACGTCACCGGATCCCTGCATATCGGCCACATGCTCGATCACACCGTGATCGACACAGCTACGCGCTGGCATCGCATGAGCGGTTTTAACACGCTGTTTCTTCCGGGAACCGACCACGCCGGAATCGCGACGCAAATGCTGGTGGAACGCAGCCTCGCCGCCGAAGGTACCACTCGGCAGCAACTCGGACGTGAAGAATTTGTGCGCCGCGTCTGGGAGTGGAAAGAAAAATACGGCAACCGCATTACTTCGCAGATGAAGCGCATTGGCGACAGCTGCGACTGGAGCCGCGAACGGTTCACACTGAGTCCCGAGCTTTCGCCCGCCGTGCTGGAAGCGTTTGTGCGCCTTTACGAACGCGAACTCATCTACCGCGGCACCTACATGGTGAACTGGTGCCCGCGCTGCGCCACCGCCATATCGGATCTCGAAGTAAAGCACGAGGACACGCAGGGCAACCTCTGGCACATTCGTTATCCGGTGAACCGTTCTCTGATCAACGACGGCTCTCGCTATCTGATCGTGGCCACCACGCGTCCGGAGACCATGCTCGGCGATACGGCCGTGGCGGTGAATCCTGCGGATGCGCGCTACCAGGATCTCGCGGGACAAACGGTGACCCTGCCGTTGATGAACCGGCCGATTCCGGTCATCTTCGATGAGATCGCCGACCCGCAATTCGGCACCGGCGTTGTCAAAATAACTCCCGCGCACGATCCGAACGATCTCGAAGCCGGCAAGCGCCATGACTTACCGCAGATCAAGGTCATCGGTGAAGACGCGCGCATGACGTCCGAAGCCGGGCCGTACGCCGGCCTGGATCGCTTCGAAGCTCGCAAGCGCATTGTCGCCGATCTCGAACAACTTGGTCTGCTCGAAAAAGTGGAGCCCTACACGCTCGCGCTCAGCAAGTGCGATCGCTGCGGAACGATCGTGGAGCCTTTGATCTCTACGCAATGGTTCGTGAAGACCAAGCCGCTGGCTGATAAAGCCCTGGCCGCCGTGAACGAGGGCCGCATCCAGTTCGTGCCCGACAATTGGAACAAAACGTTCTTCAATTGGATGGAGAACATTCGCGACTGGTGTATCTCGCGCCAGCTTTGGTGGGGGCATCGCATTCCCGCCTGGCATTGCTCCAATTGCAAGAAGATCACGGTCGCGCGCGAAACCCCGAAAGCCTGTTCGCATTGCCAGTCGGCGGCGATCGAGCAAGATCCCGATGTGCTCGATACCTGGTTCAGCTCCAGCCTATGGCCGTTCTCCACGCTCGGCTGGCCCGCGGAGACGGAAGATTATCGCGCCTATTATCCGACCAGCCTGATGATCACAGGCTTCGACATCCTGTTCTTCTGGGTGGCGCGCATGATGATGATGGGCATCGAGCTCACCGGCGACGTTCCGTTTCGCCAGGTGCATATGCACGGGCTGGTGCGCGATCCCGAACGCAAGAAGATGTCGAAAACCAAAGGCAATGTGGTCGACCCGCTCGACATCAACGATAAATACGGCACGGATGCCTGCCGCTTGTGGCTGCTCCGGGCCGCGGCTCCCGGCACCGACATCACCTATAACGAAGACCGGCTGAACGCTGCGCGCCAATTCTGCAACAAGCTGTGGAACGCTGCGCGGCTGCTGCTCATGAACATGGAAAGTGCGGGCATTGAGCCTTCCCTTCCCGAGCCAGGCCAGCTCGAATCAATCGAGGACCGCTGGATTTTCAGCCGCCTGAGCCGTACTGCCGAGTCGGTGAACCGCGCGCTGGGACAGCATCGTTATCACGAGGTGGCCGAAGAGCTGTGGGCATTCTTCTGGCACGATTTTTGCGATTGGTATCTCGAAATCAAGAAACTTCGTCTGGTTCCAGGGTCCGGCCTCACCAATGACTGGCGAAATTTGCTCACCCTCTTTAGCGCTTATCTGCGGTTGCAGCATCCTATCCTGCCGTTCATCACGGAGGAGTTGTGGCATCGATTCGGCCAAAACACGTCCATCGCGTTGGCGCCATACCCGCAGGTCGCTGCGACTGACGAGTCCGCCGAACGCGAGATGGCGTTGCTACAGGACATGGTCACGGCGGCACGAAAGCTGAAGGCTGACAACGGACTCGACGACAAATTGGAGCTGGCCGGCGTGCTTTACTGCCGCAACGGGTCTTCCAAAGTCGAATTGCCCGTGCTCGAACATCTCGGCAAAGTGAAGTTGGAAGTGCGCACCGGCGCGGCGCCCGTGCTTTCGGGTGCGGTTCGATCGACACAGCACTTTGACCTTTCGCTGCAGCTTCCCGAAGTGGATCGCGAGGCGTTACGCGACCGGCTGCTCAAGGACACGGATAAGTTGGAGAAGTTGATCCTGAAAATCGATGGCCAGCTCGGCAGCGAGAAGTTCTTGAACGGAGCTCCTCCTCATATCGTCGAAGAATTGCGCTCTAAACGCGCAGGCTATATCGCGCAGATCCAGAAGAATCACGACACTCTCGAAGGTTTGTAATCAGGTGATGAACTGTGATCTGTTGCGGGCAGAAATGCCCGGGCGCCGCATCGAGTGGCATAGCGCCATCGGGTCCACCATGACCGAAGCCAGCCGATTGGCCGCATCCGGCGCGCCATCCGGCACCGTCGTCGGCGCCGAAGAACAGACCGCCGGCCGAGGCCGCCACGGACGAACCTGGCATTCCGAACCCGGCTCCGGCCTATACATCTCGGTCATCTTGCGGCATCAATTCCCACCGGCCACGTTGCCCGTCGTCACGCTCGCGCTTGGCCTGGCTGTGCGCGACGCGATCCTCCAAGCCACGGATCTTGCGTGCGACTTGCGCTGGCCGAACGATGTGCTGATCCCGTCTCAGAACTCCGAGGGGAAATGCGCCGGCATCCTGACGACGCTCGAAGGCTCAGCTATCATTGCAGGCATCGGTATTGATGTGAATCATTCCCAGTTCCCGGTCGAACTCGAGAGCACGGCCACATCTCTGCGCATCGCAAGCGGACGCCCGCATTCGCGCGAGCGTTTGTTATTGGAGCTGCTCCCGGTCATCGACCGGTTCTGCGCGCTGCTGGAAACGCGCGGCCCTGAACCGATCCTCGAAATGTTTTCGCGCGCCTCCAGCTACGTAACTGGCCGCCGCGTCAGTGTCGATCAAATGGGCTCTACGCTTTTCGGGACCACGGCCGGCCTCAGCGATTCCGGCTTCCTGATTCTTCGCGGTGACGACGGGCGCGATAACCTGATCGTCGCGGGAGGAGTGCGCCCTTGCTCTTAGCTCTGGATGCAGGCAACAGCAATATCACCATCGGGGCTTTCGAAGGGACCAAACTGATTGAACGCTGGCGCCTGCGAACCATTCACGAACAGACCGCCGATGAATGGGGCGTGCTGATGCGCAACCTATTCGCGCTGGCATCGCTCGATCTGGCGCGCGTTGACGGGATCATCATCGCCAGTGTGGTGCCCACGCTGGAGGCTCCACTGCTAGCGATGGCGCAGCGTTATTTTCATGCCACACCGCTGTTCGTAACACCCGAGACCGATATCGGTTTAAAGGTGCTGTACGATAACCCGCGTGAAGTGGGCGCGGACCGCGTGGTGAACGGCGTCGCTGCATTTCATCGCTACGGAGGCCCTTCCGTAGTTGTAGATCTCGGAACAACCATCAACTTTGATGTCGTTTCGGCCAACGCTGAGTATTTGGGCGGCATGATTTGCCCCGGTATCGGCATGTCGATCAGCGGCTTGTTTGCGAAGACCGCGCGGCTGCCGATGGTGGATCTTCGCGAACCCGAGCGGCTCATCGGCAAGAACACCGTCAACAGTATTCAGTCGGGTCTCTACTATGGATTCGCAGGATTGATCGACGGAATCGTGGACCGGCTGGTGGCCGAGCTCGGCGGCAATGCCAAGGTTATCGCCACGGGAGGGCAAGCGCAGTTGATCGCACGCGCGGCGCGCTCCGTTCAAGAGATCAACGAAGACCTTACGCTCGAAGGCCTGGAAATCATATGGCGGCGCAACCGGAAGAAGTAGCCCCCCAAGATCCGGACAACGAAGCAAACTGGCCATCCAACTACTTCAACTATTTCACCGAAGTTGAAGAGCGTTTTCAAAAAGCGCGAGGCACCGGGCTGTTCCTCATGTCCCCGCTTGATTGGGCGTTGGTGGAAGCGTGGAAAAATGCGGGCGTGCCGCTGGAAGCCGTACTGCGCGGCGTCGATGTCGCGTTTGATAAATGGCGCGCGAAAAAGAAGCGCGGCCAAAACGTGAATTCCGTGGCCTACTGCTCACAAGCGGTGATGGTGGAAGCACAGGCGATCGCCGGAGTTGCGCCGTCCCCGGGCGGTCGCAAGGAATCGTCGGCGCCTTTCACATTGGAGGCGCTCCAAAGCTATTTGGCAGTCAACGCGCAGCAGATCCGCGGCCAGGAAGGCTTGGCGGAAATAGCCGCGTCGCTCGAGCAGCTCGCATCCGATGCCTCGGCTCTGTATCACGATCTCGAAAATCTCGAACGCCGCCTGACCGCGCTCGAGGACAAGATGATCGCGCTGGTGCGCTCGCGCCAGACGGATGAGCAACTTTTCCAAGTGCGGCACGAACTCGATCTTCAACTGCGGCCCTATCGCGGCAAGATGACCGCGCCGCAACTCGCGATGCTCCAAAAGCAATATCTTGAGCGCCAGTTGCTCGAGTCCGCCGGCTTGCCGCGCCTCAGTTTGTTCTATCTGCGATAGGCGCTCACGGGTATCATGGTTCTTGACGACCATGTCCCCTTCTCCGGGCAAATCCAAGCGCGCGTCGCACGTCTTCACGGTTGTGACGCTGATAGTGTCGGTGGCCTGCCTGGCATGGGCGGTGCACGGCGTCAGCTGGACGGAGTTATGGGAAGAGGTTCGCGAGCTCGACTGGCGCTGGGTCGCTGTCGGCGCCATCGCCGACCTGCTGGTCTATGTAATTCAAGGCTGGCGCTGGAGCTTGCTGCTGCTTCCGGTCACGCCAGTGTCCTCCTGGGCTTCAGTGGGCGCAATCTACGTGGGCCTGTTCGCCAATGAAGTTCTGCCGCTGCGCGCCGGCGAAGTCATCCGCTGCTTTTTGATGGCGCGCTGGAGCAAGATCCCGATCTCAGTCACTCTCGCCTCGGCCCTGATCGAGCGCATTTTCGACGGCGGGCTGCTAATCGCCGGCTTGTTTATCGCACTACGCTATGTCCGGCACTTTCCGCTCAGCCACGGC
>Ga0206831_1151_pt1 | contig 19582 bp, 12 predicted proteins | sample Alteio_BWOrgCont_73_FD_152876 | JGI IMG/M metagenome (GOLD analysis project Ga0206831, IMG submission 152876) | Enriched cells from forest soil in Barre Woods Harvard Forest LTER site, Petersham, Massachusetts, United States -... | ecosystem: Environmental > Terrestrial > Soil > Temperate forest >...
AACTCGTCGGAAAAGGTCGGCTGCGCATCGGCGTGGTAGTCGCGCTCGCGGTAACGCTTCGCGCTTTCCGCAAACAGTTTGGCGAAACGCAGATGATCGTGCCGCGCGACCAGCTTCAGGCCCACCTCGAAGATGTTCTGAAAATAGCGGTTTCCCATCTTGAGTTCCCGCAGCGATGTCATGACGATGTCCATGGCATCCGCGGCGGCGACGATGCGGCCCTCTGGGCCCTCCTTCGCGCTCAAGGCCGCGCGCGTGCAGCGATCGCGCAGATCCGGCGGCAGCTCCTTGAAGACCTCGTCCCGGATAAGGGCGGGCACGATTTCCTCGAGCTGCTTGCCGAGCTTGCCCCCCTGAAACCGGTGCTTGATGGGATGCGGGATATCGGAGAGAATCGTCTCCTCGAAATCGTGGAAGAGCGCCTTGCGCATCAGCAGGGCGTGATCGATCTTCAGATCCTCCTCGTAGTCGGCGATGAGCAAGGACATGATGGCCACGTTGAAACTGTGCGCGGCCACGCTTTCGCTCTGAATCATGGGCAGCGTGCCGAAACGCTGAATGGAACTCATGGTTTTGAGCCGCTCGAAGAAGGCGAACAAATTGTCCACGGAAGGATCGACCGTCGCGTCATTCATGGGGAATCTCCCGGGTAAAGCCGGAAGATAGGTTCTTCTTCTAAACTAAAACGCCATAATGGGCATCGTAACGGGCCCGTTCTCGCACCTTGTTTCGAGTTGAATTTAAGGAAGCCGATCCAAGAGCCTAACCCGGCCCAATGGGGGCGGGAGGGCCTCTCAGCGCATCAGATGAGCCGCAACTTCGGAGGCGCGGCGGTCGATGATATACAGAATTTGCTTGACGCGCCATCTTCGCCACGTGGAGGCGTGCTTCAGCGTCCAGATCTCCTTGATCTTCTGGCGGTTGAAGTCGCCCTTTTCGCCCTGGTACCAGATCTCGTTGTTGATTTCGTGAATCTGATCGGCCATGTCCAACGGCAGATGAATGTATCCGCGCTGACGAACGAGCTTCTTGAAGGCCTCGACCCTTTTTTCCGGGGATTTCGAAGTACGGGCCAGCTTCAGAATCTCCTCGCGATGGCGGTCGATGAACTCGAGGAGATAACCCGACAGGGCCTGCAATTTTCCCGTGTCCCACTCCTCGTTCAGGGTGTTCAATTCCTGTTCGGTGGTAATGTCCAGGCCGGGCTCTATGTCCTTATTCACGGAAGGCATGTTATCCTCTCACACTCTCACAACGCTGTGAGCAAAATCTAATAGCGTGGGGTACTCGTTTAAACGCTCTTTGTCCGCCGCCGTTCCTATGGGGCCCGGCCGGATCAGCACTCCGGTGGCTCCCGCCGACACGCCGGCCTCGACGTCCCGGACACTGTCGCCCACCATATAACTGCGGGAAAGATCCAGTCCGTGCCGCGTTGCCAAATCGAGCAGCATTCCGGGCTTGGGTTTGCGGCAGTCGCATGTCACGGCGTAAGCGGCCATTTTCCCCTCCGGGAGCTGCGGGCACACGGCAAAATCTTCAATGCGAACACCTTTTTCAAGAAAAAACCCCTGAATTTTGGCGTTTAACGCCAAAACGTCCTCCAGGGAGAAGAAACCTCGGGCCACCCCGCTTTGGTTGCTGGCCACAAACAGCCGAAAACCTTTGTCCTGCAATAAACGCAGCGCGTCTTCGGTTCCCGGAATAGGTTCGAGCTCTTCAAAGCGGATAAGATATCCCGTATCGCGGTGTAAAATGCCGTCCCGGTCCAGGATTACCGCGGGAGAAAGAGCGGGTATGTTCATCGCAAATTATGCCCAAGACGAGACTTGAACTCGTACGGCCTTACGGCCAAAGGATTTTAAGTCCTCAGCGTCTACCAGTTTCGCCACTCGGGCCCGTTTTCCGCTTCGCGTATTCTGTTCAGTACGCGAGACCCGCCAAAAATAGCTTCCGCCGACCTCAAGTTCCAGAAAATGCCCGCAATCGCGGGTTGAGTTACCTTCTTATCCCTTCCCGGCTCATGAAACCGGAGTTTCCAGATGATTACCGTTGCCGAAATAGAACAGGGCTCTGACGCCGAAAAAGCGGGGTTAAGGGTCGGGGACCGCATTGCGCGGGTCAACAACGAAGAGATCCGGGACCGCCTCGATTTCGAGTTTTTCCGCAGTGAGGGTTACCTCGCCGTGGAGATCCTGCGCGACGGGGAATCCCTCGCCCTGGAAATCGAGCGGGATCCCAGCCGATCTTTGGGCATCGAACCCGAAGTGATGAAAATCAAGATCTGCCGGAACGACTGCGTCTTCTGTTTTGTCTATCAGACGCCCAAGGGAATGCGCAAATCCCTCTACATCAAGGACGAGGACTTTCGCTATTCCTTCCTCGACGGCCACTTCACCACCTTGTCGAACATGAAGCCCGAGGATTGGGATCGCGTGGTAAGCCAGAGGCTTTCGCCCCTGTACATTTCCGTGCATGCAACGAACCATGACCTGCGGACGCGCCTGCTCAAGAATCCCAAGCTGGAGCCGATTTTAGATCGCCTCAAATGGCTTCGCGACCAGGACCTGCGCTTTCACACCCAGCTGGTGGTGGTTCCCGGATGGAACGACGGAGAAGAATTGGAGCGGTCTCTGCGCGAACTGCGCCTCTTCCATCCCTGGCTGCTCTCCATCTCCGTGGTTCCCGTGGGCCTCACGCGGCACCGGCACAAGCTCACCCCTTTGGAGGGCTTCTCGGAGAAGGATTACCGCGACTGCCTTGAAATCGTCCAGCGCCACGAGGCCAAGGCCTTTGCCGAAACCGGAGAGCATTTTATTTACCCGTCCGACGAAATTTATGTCCGGGCCAAGGCCCCCCTGCCCCCGACCGAATTCTACGGGCGGGATTTCAACCAGTACCAAAACGGCGTCGGGACTTTGCGATCGCTGTTGGAAGATTTTGCTTCGGAACTGCCCCATCTTCCCTCTTCTCCCGAAGGGCATCAGGTCACGGTTTTGACGGCCCCCCTGGCCCATGACACGCTGGAGGAAATACTCGGTTCCCTGCGCCGGGAGCGCGGCCTGGAATCCGAACTCTTGGTTTGCGAAAATGTGACGTTTGGAGATTCGGTCACCGTGACGGGGCTTTTGTGCGGACGCGACTTTGCAACGGCTCTGGAACAAAGCCGCGGAAGCGGCCCTGTGATGCTCCCGCCCAACAGCCTGAACCGCGAGGGGCGCTTTTTGGACGATCTGGCTCCGGCGGATTTGGAACAACGCTTTGGCCGCCGCGTCTTGGCGCCGCGCTCCTTTCGGGACTATTTTCCCACCTGATGTTTTCCCCGCAGAAATCCGTCTGGCTTCTGCTCCTTCTGCCCCTTGTATGCCTGGGCACGGATCTCGTCGGACCCGATTTCCAGACGGTCCAGGTTCCGCTGCAGCAGGAGCCCGTGACGATTCCCTATCCTGGCGGGGGAATCTATATGTCCCGCGGGATTTACACCTCGATGGCTGGCGGCCAATACCGCAACGAGGGGGATCCCCAGGGCCTTTATCAATGGCAGGGAGAACTGGGTTTCTTCTACACCTCCTGGTTCTCCGGAGGGGTGAGCTTTAAAATCATCGACGGAGAGCCCTCCGATTCCAGCCAGCAAATAGAGGATCGCTTTTTTGTCTTCGGACGGGTGCACAAATCCTGGCCAACGGTGGCGGCCTACCTGGGCGGCCAGGTCGGTATAAACGATCTTAACGTTTCTCTGGTCCAGGATTCGGGGGGACTCAACACGTCCCTGGACAATCTCAACGCGGGAATGGAGCTGGATTTTGGTTTGGGCTGGAAGTTTTCCCGCTACGTCAGCGCGACATTCGGACAAAGCTTCGAAGCCTCCTTTGTGGGCCAGGGCACAGATAACCTGGACGGTTCCGTGAACTTTCGCACCATGCCGGGACTGGCGCTCGACATGCTGGCCGTGGCGCCCTCCCTGGAGAAGAATGTCAAGGCCTGCTACATCTCCCTCGAATCGCAGTTCGGACAGCTCATCCTCGAAAACAAATCGAAGGACCGCGATTTCGCCTGGATTCTCGGCGTCAGCCTGGGACTGTAGATTAATCGCATGAGCGATTTCACGCATCTGGCGCAGGAAGCCCTGCAAAAAGCGCAGGAAATCCGGGACAAGAACCATGACGGCGAATTGACTTCGCTTCACCTTGCCTGTGGCGTGCTGCGGCAGGGATTCGATTTGCTGGATCCTTCCCTGCGCGATTGCGGAGTAAACACAATCGCCTTAACCGAAGATCTTGAGAGCGCCGTGGGCCGCCTTCCGCGCGTTGAAGGCGTCTCTGCCCCAAAAGAGGACCGTGTATCGCCCGACGTGCACCGGGTTCTGCGGGGCGCGCAGGTCATTTCGCAGGAAATGGGCGACACGTTCATTACCCTGGAACATTTGCTGCTGGCCCTGGTGGACCGCGCGGAAATGTTTGAACTTAAAAGCATCCTTCAAAAATACCGTTTGAACTTCGATCAACTCAAGGGAGCCATTATGCGCAACCGAGACAACGGAAAGCCGGCCGAAGGCGGAGGGGCGCATTCCCCGAATGCCGAGGACGAATACAGGGTGCTGGAAAAATACGGCCAGGAGCTCGTGGCCTTGGCGCGCGAGGGCAAGCTCGACCCGGTCATCGGGCGCGAAGAGGAAATTCGGCGCGTCATTCGCATCCTCTCCCGAAAGACCAAGAACAATCCCGTCCTTGTCGGCGAACCCGGCGTGGGCAAGACCGCCATCGTCGAAGGCCTGGCGCAGCGGATTGTGCGCGGAGACGTGCCCGAATCCCTGAAGGACAAGAAAATCTACAGCCTCGACCTAGGCAGCCTCATCGCCGGAGCCAAATACCGGGGAGAATTCGAGGAACGTCTCAAGGCCGTGCTCAAAGAGCTGGAAAACGACCAGGGAAACACGTTGCTCTTCATCGACGAACTGCACACCATCGTGGGCGCGGGCAAAGCTGATGGCGCCATGGACGCGGGCAATCTGCTCAAACCCAAACTGGCGCGCGGAGAACTGCACTGCATCGGCGCTACCACTTTGAACGAATACAAGCAGCACATCGAAAAGGATCCGGCGCTGGAACGGCGCTTCCAGCCCGTGCCGGTGTCCGAACCCAGCCAGGAGGAAAGCATCTCCATCCTGCGCGGCATCAAGGAGCGTTTCGACCGTCATCACGGCGTGCGCATCCAGGACAACGCCATCGTGGCGGCGGTGAAGCTCTCTTCGCGCTACATCGCCGACCGCTTTTTGCCGGACAAAGCCATCGATCTCATGGATGAGGCCGCAGCCATGGTCAAAACCCAGCTCGACACCATGCCCGAGGAGTTGGATTCGCTTTCGCGCCGTCTTCTGCAATATCAAATAGAGGAAAAAGCGCTGAAATCGGAAAAAGACGAGAAAAGCCGCGAGCGGCTCGCCTCGCTCCAAAAGGAAACCGCGGACTTAAGCGGTCAGGTCGCTTCCATGAAAAAACAGTGGGAAGCGCGCGCCCGTTTCATTCGCACCTTGCGCGAACGACAAGGCGAGGTCGACGAAGTCCGTAAACAAATCGAACAGGCGGAAAGCCAATACGATTTGAACAAGGCGGCCGAGCTCAAGTACAAAACCCTGCGGGATGCCGAAAAGCGGCTGCGTGAAGCCGAGGAAGCTGCGGCCCAAAGCAAAGTCGGGGGCTCGGAATTCCACGAGGAGGTCACGGAGGACGAGATTGCCGAAGTCGTATCGCGCTGGACCGGAATTCCCCTGACACGGCTCAAGGAAGAGGAAAAGGACAAGCTGCTCAATCTGCCCGAACACTTGGGCAAGCGCGTCATCGGACAGAAATCCGCCATTGAGGCCGTCAGCGACGCCATCCTGCGCAACCGCTCGGGGCTGGGGCGCGAGAACCGGCCCATCGGAAGTTTCCTCTTCCTGGGACCCACCGGCGTGGGGAAAACCGAACTCACCAAGGCCGTGGCGGAACTGCTCTTCGACGACGAAAACGCCGTGGTCCGGCTCGACATGAGCGAATACATGGAAAAACATTCCGTGAGCAAACTTATCGGCGCGCCTCCGGGATACGTCGGTTACGAAGAAGGCGGCCAGCTCACCGAAGCCGTGCGGCGCCATCCTTATTCTGTGCTTCTGCTCGACGAAGTGGAAAAAGCGCACCCCGACGTGTTCAACATCCTTCTGCAGGTTCTGGACGACGGCCGTCTGTCGGACGGTCAGGGGCGCACGGTCAGCTTCAAGAACACCATCATCGTGATGACCTCCAACATCGGGTCGCAGCAGTTCGCCCATGCGAAACACGCCGTGACCGTCGAGGAAGTGATGCCTGAGATCCGGAAGTTCTTCCGCATCGAGTTCATCAACCGCATCGACGAAATCATCGTCTTCCAGCCTTTGACGATAGAGGAACTGGTGAGAGTGGCGGCATTGCGATTTCGGGATCTTCAAAAGCGCCTGCGCGAACGCGGCATCAGCGCCGAGATTACCCCCAAGGCGGCGCGCGCCATCGCGGAGCTCAGCCATGATCCCCAATTCGGGGCGCGGCCCATCAATCGTTTCATCCAGGGGAGACTGGAAAATCCGCTCAGCCGCTCCATCGTGGCGGGCAAGCTCAAGGCCGGCCAGCACGTGGCCGTGGATTACCGCGACGGAGATTTCCTTTTCAATGGGAAACCCGCGGATACGGCCTCCACGCCCCAAGGGGACGTGGAAGACGCCATGTTTACCGAAATCTGAGAAATAAGCTCCGGATTCTTAAAAACCAGCCCCGAAGGGCTGGTTTTTTTACGAGGTTCTCTTAGGATCCGAGGGGTCATGAGAAGGTCATAAAATTGGAATTTACGAGTAGGATAACACCATGACGAGCCCCGGATCCACCCCCCTCTTTAAAATCTTGCGATTTTTAGAGGTTGGATTTTTCGTCATAGCCATCCTAGTAACGGCTTCGCTGGTGACCGGAAAAATCTGGCTTGAGCATCATTTCCTCCGCCAAGAAATCCGTTTGGGAGACGGATCCCTTAGGATTTACGGCGGAAAGTTGTACTGGGATCTGCAATTATTCTGCGATTCAGCCCGGTTTGATTCCCCGACTTTGCATGCCCGATCGGGTAAAGCGGAAGTTTACGTCAATATAAGCGGCAGTTTCGTCTCGAGCGCGCCTTTGGCGAGCCTCCGAATGGACACGCTGTTTATCCGGATTAAACCAGGTACCGCTCAAGCCCACAAACCTTCGGAACCATTGGATTCGCTTTCCTTTCCTGCCTTAAAACTGCCGGTTAAAGCCGCTTTAAACGTCCGGGCTCTTACGGTGGTGAACGACTCCGGGGAACTGGCCTCGGCTTGGAAGGTTCGCCTTCGGAACCCGAGTAGTGAGCGGGTGGAAGGAAGCATCGGAACCTTGGTTTCCCCGCTGGCGGGAAATCTGCGCTATTCCCTTTCAACCTCCCTGGATTGGTCCTCCGCCGATTCGGTGAGTTTGGAGTTGAAAATCCTGCATGAAAAGGATCAAATCTATTTGACGACCTATCATGCGAAAACCGACCTCTTACGGGGACGCGGCTCCCTGCAGATGCAGGTGACGGATTCGCGCCCTTACACTGCGGCCCTGGGTCTTGAGAACAAGAAATTCCCTTTTGCACAAGAGATCCATCTGGATGTTAACGCCAAACGAAAAGACTCGCTGGAAGCCCATGCCTTCCTGGAAGCTCAAGTTTCAGGATTTTCGGATTCCCTGCCTCTCATCCTGAGCCCTCAAAAACTCGATGTCCGCATTGATGGCACAGATCACAGGAGCGGGTGGCAGATAAAGAGTCAAGGCCAGGGGGGAGAAGCGCTGATCTTGAGCGGAGACCTGAAGGAAATTCCGGCGTTCGGCGGCGACGATTCTTCGCTTCCATTCTGGCGCCACTATGCCGTTTCGGCCCAGGGTTCCGCGGAAAGGTTCCGGGTTCGTGCGAACGGAAAAATTCAGCCCGCCGGAGCGCGTCTGGAGCGGGCGCAGTGGAACGGGCGGGATCTTTCCGCCCTTTTGACCACGGACGACACTTCCAAAGTGGAGGCACAGGCGCGCCAAACGCACGGAAACTGGACGGGCAAGTTTTCCATCCGCATCACGCCCACGGAACGTTGGGTGGCGGCTTTTTTCGACACCAACCTATCCTTCTCCGCGCTGGAGGCCAGTGGAAGCGTGCAGGGAAAAACCGTGACAGCTTCCCTGAGCGCCCGCCACCTTTTTGCCTACGGGGTGAAACTCGACTCCCTGTCCTCCGAGCATCTCTACGGTCCCCAGGGCTATGAATTGAAATCTTCGCGCCTTTATGCCAAGGACGAAACGTGGTCTCTTTCGGGGAAAGTGGAAACGGCAAAGCGGAAACCATCGCTGGACTTTAAACTTGAAAACCCGCGCCACGGCAGCGTGGAATTTTTCAAGCAGCAGGATTCCATGCAAGTCCTTGCGCGGCAGTTTGAAATGGGAGCGCTGCCCTATGCCCCGCTGGCCAAACTTCCCGTCCAGAACCCGGTAGTGGACGGCATGTTCCAGTGGAACTGGAAGCGGCATACCGGCGAAACGGATGCGCAGGTTGCGGCGGAATTTCAAAAGGAAAAGGTCCACGCGGGCGTAAAGGCCCATTGGGATTCACAGCGTCTCGAAGCGGAAAAGGTCACCCTTGACTTCAAGTCCTCGTCCCTGATTGCCGGCGCGCGGATCAAACTGAAGGGCCGCCAATTCTACGAATTGTCCAAACTGCGCATTCCGGATTACGAATATGTCTCTCTGGAGACGCCCGGCTTCGATTTGGCGCAGGCTCTGTCCCTCTTTCAGCCCGCGCCTTTTCTCAAAGCCGGACAAATACGCGGAAAGCTGTCTTATGCCGACTCCGGCGGCTTTCAGGGTTCACTCGTTTTTTCCGGAGCCGTACCGAACGGAGAAATCGGAGATGTCGTCCTAAAACGACTTCAGCTCGATGGGACGGGCGATAGCTTAATCGTCCTGGGAGTGACACAGTCCGAATCCACGCCGCTTCTGCGCGATTCCCTCCGCATTGCCGTTACGGAAGCGCTGGAGGATACGCAGCATATCCATGTTGAAGCCGTGGCCGACGATTCTTTGCGGCTTATATTGGACGGCGCCTCTTCGCATTTTCAGGCCCTTCAGGGGCGTTTGCAGATTCAGGGGAAAGCCGCTTTGCCCGATAACTCCGGGCTTATCGATAACCTCCAAACGGACGCTGACTTCTCTTTTCCTTTCCGCAACACGCTTGCGCAGGCCGCTGTCACAACCCGGACTTTCGAGGGGGATTATATCATCCCTTCCGTTACGCGAGAACATTTTTCCTTGAATCCCGAATTGCACGGCGGGATACTCCATATTTCGCAGCTGATTTTAAAGGACTCGAGCGGCAGCACCCTGCAGGGAAACGCGGAATATGCAATCTCGAACCACGCATTGCACGCCCATTTCGGAGGGGGCGACTTCGCCGCCCAATGGACGGAGGACGACAAAGTTTCCCTGAAGAATTTGCAATTGGACTGCTCCCTGGACTCTAGCGGCATGCGCCTGGCAGGCGGGTTTTCGCAGGGCGCCCTCCGGTATGTCGATTTGCCTCTGGACGCCGAAGGGACCCTCAAAGACGTCACTTTTACGTTTACGAGTCATCCCGCGTCTTCCCTGCATACCAGTAAACAGGCGCCTCCGGATTTGGAGTTTTCCGGATCCTTAAGCCAATCCCTGATCCGATACCGCCTCAAAAGCATAAACGCCATTCAGGAGCTCTTTCAAAAGAGGCGCAGCCAAAGAAGGACAGGGCAATCACATCCCATTCAACTCGACGTAAGCCTTCACGCTTCCGGCGACTCCAATCGCGTGGACTCGGACATTCTCAGGCTGGCCTGGACGGGCGATCTGGAAATGAGCGGCCTTTATCCCTATACCCTGGTAGAAGGGCGGATAAACTCCCTGAAGGGAGAGCTCGGACTCGAAAACCAGGCCTTTCAAATCCAGCAACTGGAAGTGAAATGGCTAGACGCACCGCTGGAAGAAGGTGAAACGCACCTGGAGGCCCAAAAAAATCTGGCCTCCAATTGCCAGGAGAACACCTACTCCTCGAATTTCGCCGCTCAGGATTCCTGCAGCGTCGGCATGCAATTGCAGGGTCCTCTGAGTCAAATGCAGTTCTCCTACAACTCCACTTGCGGGGGCGCTTTCGGCACGGGCGCCAGCGTGGTGGCCGTATTTGCATCCGTGGAGCGTGGGTGCTACGATCCTTCCCTGGCCAGCGGAGGATCCAACTACGGGGGAACAGCCCTGTCGCTGCTCGAGCCCACCCTGAGTCAAAACCTTTCCTCCCTGTTCGGGCGTTACTCTCATTCCTGGATAGCGCAAACCGAAGTCACGGGCCTCAGTTCCCTGGCCGGCGGCCCGGACACCGCGAACGGCACCATCACTCAAGCGCTCAGCGTAGAGGTGACCAGCAAGGAACTCTATGATTTCCGGCTCAGATACAAGTCGGGATATCATACGCAATCCGAGGATCTTTCCAACCCCTGGGAAAACATGCTGGCCTTGGAATGGCTCCCGCCGCTGTACGAGTATGTGGAGGATCCCGTCTGGAAGCAGCGACTCCAAAATCACGTGACCGTCGCGGCCTCGGTGCAAACCGTTGCTACCGAGCGCAACATGCCGCAGGAAGATCCCGTGCAGAAAACGATAGGTCTCAACTACCTCTATGATTTCTGGGGAGATTGGTGGAGCAAGCCCGTGAAATTATTTCCAAAAACAGACACGGCCTCCAAAGGCGGGGAGAAACCCCAGTGAACTTCCGGTTGACGATGATCTTGTTGATTTTCGCCACCGCGGTATCGGCGTCGGATTTGGATGTTGAACTCACCGGAGAAAAGTCTTTCCACGAGCAGGAATTGATGAATGCCCTCCCGGACATGCCGGAGAAGCTCAGCGACAGCCAGGTCAAATCCTGGAGCGAAGACGCCGCCGACGAAATCGAGGATTTCTACCAGCAGGCGGGTTATTTTGACATCAAAGTGGAAGCGCATGTCCAGAACTCAAGTGGCGGCAATAAAACCTGGAAGGTGCTTTTGAGCATCTCTGAAGGGCCCCGTTACCACTTTGGAAAAGTCAGCGTTCTTCTTCAGGGGGACTCCACAGTGGCTTTTCCCCAGAATAAATTGAAGGCCAAGGAAGGCGAACCTTATCTGGAGGAAGACCTTTCCCTGGACCAACGTCAGGTTACGCGGATCTTCGGCAATGAAGGGTTCGTGCGGGTCCGTGTTACCGAAGAATCCACCCAGCACGATTCTGCCTACTCGGTCGACATCGTCTATCGCGTCGTCCGTGGCCGTGCCGTGGTGTTCGATACGCTGCTGATAAACATCCGCCGCGTACCTCCCATGGATTCTTTTGAAGGGCTTACCCGGGAAGACGCGTTGCGCGCCCTGGTTCCATATCATCGCGGAGACACTGTGCGCATTGATCCGAACGACCAAGTGATTGAAAAGCTGCAATCCACGGGTGTCTTCAACTCCGTGCGCCTGGAAGACAGCGCACTGTCTGGAAAAGAGGGAAGCGCTCTTGTCCTGAATGTCGTTGAAAAAGTGCCCGGCCACGCGAACACCTCCTTATTTTACGAAACCCAGTATGGACTGGGCATTTCGCAATCCGTGGTTCACTCCAATATTGCGGGCAGCATGAAGGAGGTCAGCCTGGGAACGGAATTCGCGCAGCACAAGCAAAATTTCACGGCCGGTTACGGCTCCCCCTTAATAGAGAATTTGCTGCTCCGTTTCGACGACAATGCGCTCGTGGAGTGGTATCAAGATCAGCTTCCGGGTGTCCCTCCTTTCTCGGGAGACTTCAACGCCTCCAACACGGCAAGCCTTTCGCACACCTTCAACTACTGGTTGCGGGGGGTGAGCAGCTTCGAACTCAACTACTTGGACCAGTTCGTCGTGGATACCGGAAGCACCACGCTGACCCGCGAAAAACTCAGCGCGTTGGATCTGGTGAATACCGCTTTCATTTCCTTCGTGGATCAAGATCTCAATCCCACTCGCGGAGTGCGCTATGCCTTGACATGGGGCAACGGAAGCCCCATAAACGGCTGGAGCGGGATAGTGAATGATCGCGCCAACTGGCTGCAAGTTCAGTCTTCCTACTACGACTATATCCCTCCCTGGAATCAATTCAAAGTGGCCTTCCGGCTCGATGGGGGGCGCTTCTTTGGAAATGGCGAAGAAGATGCCGATCGTTTTTTCCTCGGAGGACCCAATAGCATCCGCAGCTATGATTTTGAGCAACTCTGTCCGGACGCCCCCCCACCCTCCGTAGGCGCCTGCCCGCTTACACAAGAACCCTTGGAGCCCGCTTACTTCCTGGTATCCGCCGAACTTCGCATTTCTCCTTTTGATTTCTCCGTGATTGAGTCCCGCGGCTTTACCAAATACCTGAAACCCCTGGGGGTCGTGCCATTTGTGGACTATGGAAAAGTGTGGAACCTCTATGGCGACGACCATTTTTCTTTCACCCGCCGGTTTTTTACCACGGGGGACGGAGAGGGTGTCGCCTATGGAGGCGGGCTTCGATATCCGCTGCTCGGCATCTTTGACTTACGTCTGGATCTTGCCTGGGGCAGGCCCGGCGGCGACGGCTGGCCCGACGAATGGCTGGTGGATCTCTCCGAGGCGTTTTAAGGGGTTTGAATCCGTGAGAAATTTTCAATGACACACCCCCAGCCCCAGAGATCGCTGAAAAAGGGATTCCTTTTTGTATGGGATTTGATCCGGGAAACCTTTTCGGAGTGGGATAAGGACAATGTGTCCCGTTTGTCGGCGGCACTGGCTTATTACACCATTTTCTCCCTGGCTCCCCTTTTGATCCTGGTCGTCGCCGTCGCGAGCCTGTTTTTCGGGACCGGAACGGCGCGGCAAACCCTGCTCTATCAGGCGGGGAAAATCATCGGTCCGACCGGAGCACAATATCTCGGCTATTTAATCCAGGCCGCCAGCCAGCATTCTTCGGGTCTTTTGGCCTCGCTCTTTGGGATCGGGACCTTGCTCGTGGGCGCAACCAGCGGGTTCGTGGAATTGCAGCAAGCGTTGAACACCGTTTGGAAGGCGGAACCTCAGGGAAATGGCGTGCGTTATTTTATCCGCTATCGTCTGTTTTCTTTTGCGCTGATCCTGACCCTTGGATTTCTATTGCTGGCGATGGTGATCCTGAGCGCCATTCTCTCGGGCATGGACAAATATCTGTCCCACATCGTGCCGGCCTATTTTCATTACCTCACATATGCCAACATGGCATTTTCGTTTTCGATCACGCTGGTGCTGCTTGCGGCTATCTATAAGATCCTTCCGGACGCCAAAATTTTTTGGAGAGATGTTTGGGTCGGAGCCGCCGTAGCGGCGCTCCTTTTTTCCATTGGCCGCTATCTCATCGGGTTTTATTTGGGCCGAAGCTCATTCGCTTCGGTATATGGGGCAGCGGGTTCTTTTGCCCTCATTCTTTTTTGGATCTATTGTTCGGCTCAAATTTTCTTTTTCGGGGCCGAGTTCACGGAAGTTTTTTCGCGACGAAGCAAAGGAATCGTTGCTATTCGTGAAAAGCCTTCCGGCTAGTGGATCCGTTGGGCACTGCCGGAGGGCTTTATTAAAGAGGGCTAAAATCCGGTTACGCGCTGCACAAACCAATAAAGAGCAACAATGGTGATAACGGAACTGACCGGCACCACGACGCGCTTAAAATACCAGGGCTTGTGCCACATCCACCGGGTGAGCAAAAAGGCCGCGGTCACGATGGTCAGCTGACCCAATTCCACGCCCCCGTTGAAGCTTGCCAGAACGGGCCAGAATTTTCCGGGTGGCAATCCCAGGCCGCGCAAAGCGCTGGCGAACCCCATGCCGTGGATCAGTCCGAAAGCAAATACGACCATCCAACGCGAAGCCTTCACCTTGCGGAAGAAGATGTTTTCAAGTCCTATGATGGCGATGGACAAGGCGATGAGCGGTTCAACAATGCTTGAGGGCAGAGAAAAAACCCCCGACATGGCGAGCCCCAAGGTGACAGAATGCGCCACCGTGAATGCTGTAATCTGCCATAGCAGGGGCTTCATGCGCGTGGAGAAGAAGAAAAGACCCAGCACGAAGAGGATGTGATCCAGACCTTCCGGCAGGATGTGGGTGTAACCAAGACCGATGAATCGCAATATCAGGTTTTCTTGATGAGCCGCTTGTACCGACGGGGGCTGCCGGGTTTGCTGTATCAGGGCCGTAAGGGAATCCGGGGAGATATATAAGTGCAAGGTGCGATCCAAACCCAGCCAGTGGCGTACCAGCAAAGTGTCGTGCCAATACAAGGACACTTCAGAAATGGGCTCTATTCCAAATTCCGCAAAAAGTTGCACGGTAACATCGAGTTTCTTACGCGATTGGGGGGGAAGAGTTCCTGCGTAAGTGATAATGTTATCCATGCTTCCAAAGGCGGCATCGTCGTGATAAAAACCGTCTTCCGGTCCCTTGCCATTCGGTTTCCAACGGAGGATTTTAAGGCTCTGCGGCTGGCCATCCACTTGAAGGATTACCCGCGAAAGCAGGTAATTGGAAGTCTTTTCCTGAAACAGTTGCGCCTGCGGGAGCGACAGGGTATCCGGTTGAAGAATGTCTTTGGTAACATTCATGATATCAGCATGATTAACATCAATGGCGACGGTAATGGTGCCGGGGTCCAAAATCTCAATAGAAACTTTTGAAGTTCCGGTAGGATGCGCTTGCACGAGTCCAATCCACAGAAGTGGAAGAAAGATTGCAAGTCCTCGAGAGAGCCTTTTCATGAAGAACCGGAAGATACCATTTAGTCGACTTTTAAAAAGTCTCTCTGAAAACCCGCCAATAAAAAAGCCGGCCTAAAAAAGGCCGGCTTTTTAGAGAATTTTGAGTGATTAGATTCCGAGCTCAAGCCGGACCAAGTAATACCAGTCCCTGCCAAAGATATTCGTGGCCGGCTCCTGAGTATAAACAAGGGCGCCTATGTCGTTAACACTAGGTAGCCTCATATCATCATCCGCCACCTGCGCATACACACTCAAACCTCTGATGACTTGCTTCTTGGCGTAGAATGCCCACTTCCATTTGTCGCGCGTTACCGCCTCGTTGTTCGGATCGAAATCATTCGGATCGTTCGTTAGAGCTCCCGTGTTGTCCACAAAATCATATGTCGGCAAACCATATTGGTAGGGATTGTAAACAGAGTTTGGAAATTTCGAATCATAATACTCGACCTGGAAGGAGAACACGTCGAGGAGCCGGAAGGCGGGCAGATTGATGCCCATCATGACCGGCATGCGCCTCCAACGATCATCGTAGTAGAACGGATAATTCTTTACTCCCAGCAAGCTCCATTCGCCAAAAATCCTTAGATCTTTCGGACCGAGCATCGGCATCGAAATGTAAGCCTTGGGATCAAAGGCAAAACGAGCCATGAGCTTGACGCCCATGAAGGTGTAATGCCCCGTCGTATCGTAGATGTACTCGGGATTGTAGCCAGGAGAACCTGGTGAAACGTTAAAATCGGTTTTGGTTTCACTCGGGTTATAAGTCGGGTTAGGGACGACATAAGCGTTACCGTATCCCCCATATTCTTGTTGCGCCTTGCCGTCAGTACTGTAATTCTCGTCCGGAGTAGTCTTGCTGGGCTGTACGGAAATGCAGTGACTGCAGGAAGCGCCAAAGCCAAATTCAACACCCTTCATCGGGGTCACGGAACCCACGTAAGAGGGGGATAGATCGTTCGTCGGCGGATAATCGTGTTCCTGGGGAAGCAGGAAATCGGATTGGAATTTTCCATCCCACAGAGACATGTTGAGCCGAACGCCTTGCATCATGTAATTCGCCTCGGAAAGCAGATCCCAACCTCCGGAAACCACATAGCCCGGATAGGTTCCGGAACGGAGCAGGAATTCTCCCAAATCCATGGCGTCTTCGTCATACTTGTACGGGAATAGGCCGGCCTGCAACGTGAATACGGGCTTCTCCAAATCTCCGAAAGTGTAAGTCAGGTCGGCCCGGCTGATGCCGGGACCAAAATTAGCCCGGGAGGAATAAGGGGTGACGCTACTAATGTCGGGAGATGCGCTGGGGCCCGGCACGGCATACCAATAAAGCCCTCCAACCCCGATTTTAATGTCCAGCCTCTTCTGAATGACGGCCTGTTCCGTAACCCAAACCGAAGTTCTCTGGATAAAATCATTGGCGGTGGGGGAGTGACTGTCAACGCCGATCTCGCCGCTTTTCAACTCCCCGCCGTCCACTTGGGTCGTCAGCGAAGTGGGAAAAATATGGACATTATCCGTGTCTGATCCAGAATCGGCATGGCCCGATCCAGAATCAGCATAGCCCACCCCAACGGCGAAACATAGGCTCAAGAAAGTGGATTTCAAAAACTCGCTGCGCATTCGACCTTCCTTCCCTTATGTCCGGTGATCTCAGATGCCGAATTGAAGGCGGACCAGGTAATAAAAGTCCAAGCCGTTGCGATTGGTCACAGGAACCATGGTGGGGAAGGGCGCTTCGTTGAGATAAATGGGGCGAAACTCATCGCTTGCAACCTGGGCGTAAATTTGAATGCCCTTGATGATTTCTTTCTTCCCGTAAATAGCCCATTTCCATTTCTCCCGGGCAACATCGGAAGCGTATTGCGCGGGAGTAATGCCGAGAGCGTTACCAGTAAGTGTGTTCCACGTTGGAACCTCGCTATAGTACAGACTGGTAAGATCGTCGGTGAACTGGGAGTTGTAATATTGTCCCTCGACGGAAAGCACGTCAAGAAGCTTGAAGGTGGGTAAATTGAAGCCCAGCATCCACGGCATGCGCTGCCAGCGATCGCTGTACATGTAACTGTAGTCCTTAACACCCAGCAAGGCCCACTCCCCGTAAATCTTCAGATCCTCCGGACCCAACAGAGGCATGGGCACGTAGGCCTTGGGATCGAATGAGAGGCTCGCCATGAGTTTGACACCTTGAAAAGTGTAATAGGAACCCGTATCGTACACGATGTCATACATGCCATTGGAAGAATTACCCTCCCCGGTGGAATCATAGGTGGCCGTCTTGATCACTTCGTTCTCCGGCTGATGCGGGGATTCCGCGCTGGGTTTGACCGAAATGCAGTGATTGCAATCGATGCCGGCACCGATTCGGACACCCGCGACGGGCTTTATCGTGGCCACATATGTGGGCGACACGCTGAAAAGAGGGGGAAGATCGTGCTCCATTGGGAGCAGAAAATCGGATTCAAACTTCCCGTCCCACAAGGAAAAATTCAAGCGAAACCCCTCCACGATGTAATCCGCACTGGCAACCATGTTCCAACCACCGGACACTAAATAACCCGGATAGGTTCCGGAGCGCAACAGATATTCACCGAGATCCTTCGCATCCTCATTGTACTTGTAAGGGAAATAGCCCATCTGTAATTGGGCCGTCGGATGATTTAGATCTCCAAAAGTGTAAACAGCCTGCGCCTGCGAAATTCCGGGCCCAAACTCCGTTTGGTTTGAAGCGGGGTCTCCATACCGTGTCGGCAGAGCATACCAAAACACCCCGCCTACGCCGACGATCATCTCCAAACGCTTGTTCACAACGGCATCTTGAGTGAGCCAGACGCCTGTTCGGTTGAAATAATCTCCTCCCAAATCGATTGAATTAAATGGGGGTTGCTCGGCCTCATTCGTTCTACCGCTGATGATCTGTCCGTTATCGAACTGCCCGGAGATCGAAACTGGCTTGAATTGAACTTCAGGTTCGTCTGCTTGAGCGGCGCCCCACAAACAAAGAAGGGAAAGCGTCAAAAGGGAACAAATTCGATCTTTTTTCATCCCATACTCCTCGAAATGGTCGTGATTCTCGGTTGCGGTATCCGAAATGGAGGCAAAAAAAAGAGACAATGTTAATTTAGGCCGAAGGATACATTTGTCAACTCAATTTTAAAGAATTTCGGCTTCGATGAGTTTGGTCCCACTTCGCTCTTTTAGCGTCTTAGCAAATTGTAAGATTTTGGTAAAGTGTTATTCGTTTGCCTTCCTATTGCGAAAAGATTTTCTTTTTCTCAAGCGAAAAAGGCCTTGTCGCCTTAATATTAAGGGGGTTACCTTGGTTAGATTGGGCTTAAAAAGGGGGATTTATGATGTCGTTGCGCAAATATATCGGGCTGGCCACTGTGCTGGCAATGGCGGTTTCCGTTTCAGCTAGAAAGCCAGGGCGTCCAGGTATCGATCGGCCCATCTATGTCGCTCAGTTAATGGGTGTAGGCCTCGCGTCGAATTACTGGCATACGAGCATACATACGGCCGGCGCGGTCATTCAAGCCATGCTTGCCAATCCGACGACTGAAGCCTATACCGGGTGTCCACCGGCCTGCCCACTTGGACCGACCATCACGCTGCCAGTGCCTGCAAAAGGGTTCGTCTATCAAGCGTTTGGCGACACGGGAACCAATAACACGCAAACGGGTGCCCCGACTGCCGCGGAAATTACGGCTTTTATGAATGCTTTAAAGGCGGATACCTTTGACGTGGTGATCGTTCACGCAGCCGTTCAGATTATGTCGGCATTCACCTCGGCCCAGCAGTTGGCCTTCAATGCTTGGTGGGATACCTCCGGCCTCATCACCTCGCATGCTAGCACGGACGACAACAAACTCGACATTTATGACCCTTGGGATACCACTCAGGGTGCGGTATTTTTGAACCACCCCAATGCCGACTTTAACGCCACGGTTTATAATGACACTCTCGACAAGAATAGCCCCAGAATTGGTTACCTCGATTCCACCATTGGAGTTGTTGGCACCAAATTCGCCGGCCCGGACTCCAACACCTATTACGATAATTCCCCGGACACCAACTTCGCGGAAGAATGGTTTTCCTTCGTCCAGACTAGCGCCCAGATCCGCGCCCGCACATATCTGCACGTTGTTCTTGACATTGATGAGGGTTCCTATCAGGACGGTCTCGATGGGGCCACCTCAATGGCCCCCAACCATCCTATGGCTTGGTACCGGATGATGCCCGCAGGAGGTCGTGTTTACTATACGGCCATCGGACACTTGTCGCAAAACATGACGACGGTCGCCAACCGTGTCTGGCGTCGTGAGATTTACAATGCCATCCTGTTCGCCTCCAAGTATGACTCCGTCTGCGCGGCTGACCCTCAATGCCCCGGCTATACCGGTTACTATCTCGGCCAAGCCGTTACCCCTGATACTGCCGGCACCTCCATCCTGAATGCCAAAGCTCCGGGTTCACTTTCAGATTATGCCAAGTTCTCCATTTCGGGATCCTCCCTCACGATTTCGATGAACCAGTCTGGTATCAATACTGTGGAACTCCTGACTCTGGACGGAAAACGGGTTGATTATGATAAAGGTAGCGCGGCTTCGCATACCTTTACCAACCTGCGACCCAACACCCTTTACGTGGTGGAAGTGTCAACGGTTGCGGGTCACACTAGCCAATTGGTGATGGCACAATAGTCTTCCGAAAATACGGTGAAAAAGAGGCGGAG
>Ga0206831_1140_pt1 | contig 19545 bp, 20 predicted proteins | sample Alteio_BWOrgCont_73_FD_152876 | JGI IMG/M metagenome (GOLD analysis project Ga0206831, IMG submission 152876) | Enriched cells from forest soil in Barre Woods Harvard Forest LTER site, Petersham, Massachusetts, United States -... | ecosystem: Environmental > Terrestrial > Soil > Temperate forest >...
TTGAAAAGAACGCCGGAATGGCGGAAACAAAAAAAAGCCGCGCCCAATAAAAAGCCGCGCCCTTTTTGGGCCGCGGCTTTGAGCTTTTAAAACCGGAGATCCGGGAAAAAGAAAAAGCTTATTTGGCTTTGTCCTTGTCCATGACGTCGGCGATGGCCTTGGTGGAGTCTTCGCTGAAGGTCAGCAGGTAGGCGAGCACGTTGTTGATTTGCTCCGGCTTGAGGGTTTTTTTCCAGGAGGCCATCATCATCGAAAGGCCGTTCTTCTGTCCGCCCTCGGAAATCACCTTGTACATCCGGGCCTTGGATTCCTTGCTCATGAAGGCGGCGTCCGTGAAGTTGCGCGGCTTGGGATTGAGGGCGGCGCCCACCGGACCGTCGCCCTTGCCCTTGGCGCCATGGCAGGTGATGCAATAGGTCTGAAAGGTTTTCTTGCCGTCGGCAAGGTTCAGTTTTTTCGCCGTGGCGTCGTCAGCGAATCCCAAAGTCAACCCCAAAGCAAGAGCGGGCATCAAAATTTTCGTCAGCATCTTTTCTCCTTTATTCCTTGGCATTTCTGCGGCATCTGCCGGGCTTACAGTTTAGATATTTCCGGCGGCGAGAGTGAAAGGAAGAATCGTCACCACGGGCGTCAGCGCGTTGGGCAAGACATGGCGGAAGAAGATGCGCCACTCGGGGATCCCCAGCGCGCGCGCGGCCTTGACGTAGGCGAGATTTTTCAGGCGGTAAAATTCGCCTCGCAGGTAATAGGACAATCCGATCCATTCGAAAATGGCCACCACGAAAACCAGCAAAGCGAAGCTGCGCCCGTAAATCGCGCCCAGCAGGATGACGACATAGAGAAAGGGAAGCGCCGACCAGATTTCAATGAGGCGCTGTCCCAGAAGATCCGTGATTCCGCCGAGATAACCCTGCAGGCCGCCGATGAGGATTCCGAACACCGCCGCCAGCAGCGAAATGATGAGGGCGAACGCCATGCACAAACGGAAACCATACAACAGGCGCGCCAGAACGTCGCGCGCGGTGTTGTCCGTGCCCAGCCAATGCGCGCGCGAGGGAGGCTGCGGCGGGTTGCCCGCCAGATCCAGGTTCGTGCGGTAAGGGCCGTAGGGGATGATGGGAAAGAGCATCCGGCCGCCCGCCGCCCTGAAAGAAGAGTCCTGTCTGAGGGCGAGATAGTCCGGCTCCGTGGCATGGGGCAGCCCGAAACGCGACTCCGGATAAAACCGGACCACGGGGAAATAGGTCCTGCCGTGATACCGGAGAAGGAGCGGCTTGTCGTTGGCCAGGAACTCGCTGAACAGGGACAGGACAAAAGCGCCGGTGAGGATGAGGAAAGACCACCAGGCCCGGCGGATGCCGCGAAAACGGGCGAAACGTTCGCGCGTCAGTTCGGAAAACATTTCGGAAAACACCTGGGGCTACCTCAAACGGATGCGGGGATCGACCCATACGTAAAGAAGATCGGAGAACAGGCGGCCCAGCATGGCGAGAAAACTGGAGATGAGGATGATGCCCAGCACCACGTTGTAATCCCGGTTCTCGATGGAGTTGTAGGCCAAAAGGCCCATGCCGTCGATGTCGAAGACCTTTTCGATGAGCAGGGCTCCCGCGAACATGAGCGTGAAAATCTCTCCGGCGCGCGTGGCCAGCGGGATGAGCGCATTGCGCAGCGCATGTTTCCAGGCCGCCTGCCGGAACGTCATCCCCTGCAAAAGCGCCGTGCGCATGTAGTCCTTGGACATCTCTTCAAGCAGCGCGTTCTTCATCAGCAAGGTGAGGAACGCGAATTCGGAAACCATGTAGCACAGAAGAGGCAGCGCCATGTGCCAGAGAAAATCGCCGACCTTCCCGAGGAAGGAATAGGACTCCCAGTCGTCGGAAACAATGCCCGAAAGGGGGAACCAGTCGAAATATTTTCCGCCGGCAAAAAAGGTGAGGAGAAGAACGCCCAGGGCGAAACCTGGAATCACGTAGCCCGCGAAGATGATGATGGAGGAGGCGGTGTCGAAGCCGGAGCGGTTCTTGAGGGCTTTGAGAAGGCCCAGCGGAATGCATATCGAATAGGAGAGGATGAAGGAGGTGACGCCGAAGAACAGGCTGATGGGAAACTTGGATTTGATGACGTCCCACGCCGGTTCGCCGTAGGTGTAGGAGCGCCCGAAATCGAGCCGGAGCACCTTGCCCATCCAGTGAAGATAGCGGATATGGATGGGCCTGTCGAAACCGTAATAGTGCCGGATGTTTTCGATTTCCTCGGGCGTGATGGCCTTGGAGGCGTCGCGCCCTTTTTCGCTGGAGGCGTGCTGGATGCGGACGATCATCTCTTCCACGGGCCCCCCCGGGATGAACTGGGTCAGCAGAAAACACACCAGCGAGATTCCGAACAGCGTCGGCACCATCAAAAGCAGGCGGCGGAGGATGTAGGCTTGCATGTGCCCTTAACTTTTTTAGGACGTCAAAAAACCTGCAGCGGCTTCAGGCCTTTTTTCCGCTGAAAAAAGTCGTGCGCAGGAATTCCTCCTGAAACGCCGGACCCCGCACGGCAAACCCGGCCGCCAGCATCGCCTGGTAGTCCGGATCGATTTTCCCGCCGTATTTCGGATGCTTGGTGATATCCGTCAACACGATGGATCCGGGATAATCCTCCACAAGATCGGTCACGTCCACCAGTTCGTACAGCGTGTGAACCGCTTCGGAGGTGTCGAAATCCCGAATGTCCGTCATATCGGTTTCGAGGGGAAACAAAACCCCGTTCACCCCCGAATCCGGATCTTCCGCCAATCCCAGATAGGTCCATCCGTCGGCATCCAGCGCGTTCCATTCGCGACGGTACCCCTTGAGACGGGTGACGACTAAATCATTTTCGGCATAGGTCTTTTCGAGCCCCCGGCCGTTGATCCCATCGGCGTAAATCAGAGAACCGTAGCCGAAGATGTAGATGAGGTTCGCCATGAATTTCCCCGAATTCTAACCCGCGCGATCTTTTTTATTCGTGCCCTAACTTCCCGGCAACCCCATAAATCGAACCCCTGCGCATACCTCCTAAAACCTTTTCGGGCTGGCCGGTATAATTCTTCTGTCCTTTAATCATCGAGGTTTTGGCTTTTTCCGAATCCATCGGCGACATTAGACCCATTTGAAAAGGCGGACGTGAATGGCCTTGGCATAGTGTCCAAAATCCTGATCCAAAGTGAAAACTGCAGAATTCCGGTTCAAGGCAACCGCGCAGATCAACATATCCACGTGGGATCCCTGAATGCCTATTCCGCGACAGGTGTTGAACAATTCTGCAGCGTATTCATAATCTCGCAGCTCAACGGGAATGTCGGGGAATCCTCGGAGTTTATGCTTCAGGAGATTAAACGGGTTTAGATCGCGGATGCCGGAAAGAAGCTCCTGCCGGACAGGTCCGATCAAAACCGCCAAACCTTTTCCTATCAAGCCCTCCAAGGCATGAATAACGTCTTCTCGTCCCGCTCCTGTTTGACGCCTCAGCGCCTCCGACCAGACACTGGTATCCACCAGCACGTTCATCGCTTCTTCCGTCCCGCCTTGTAATTGTAATCTGGATCGAAGTCCACCTTTCCGAACAGTTGAATAATTTCCCGTTGTTTACGGCGTTGAACATATTCGCGCAACGCCTCATTGACGGTTTCGCGCTTGGTCCTGTGACCACTGATTTTTAAGGCTTCGTTCAGAAGTTTGTCTTCGATGGCAAGATTCGTCGGCATAAAGCCCTCCTTTTACACAATATTCTACACAAAGAGAATGCGGCCGTCAATGGCTTCATTCCTGGTACTTCACGTCGCCGGTGTCCACCGGCAGGGACTGGTTGTTCGCCTGGGCATCCTTCAGCGCCTTTTCCTTGGCGGGATCCACAAACCAGTAGGTGATGATGCAGTCCTCGCGATCGAACTTGTCCAGAATGTATTTCGGGGTCCCAAATTTGTTCCAGTACAAGAGGCGCGAATTGTCGGACTCCCACAGCAAAACGTACGGCACGATTTCGTTCAGGCGTTTGTCCAGTTTTTTCAGAAGCCCGTTCCGCTTGCCGAGATCCATCTCCGTCTTCTGCGCCTCGATAAGACTGTCGATGAGATTGTCCTTCACGCCGGGGTAGTTGTTGGAGGCGATTTGATCCGCCGTGGAGGACTGCCACATGGCTTCCGGATCGCGCAGGCGGCCGGCGCCCCAGGCCGACCAGTACAGGTCGAAGTCGTGGTTGTCCACGCGCTTGCTCAACGTCGACTGCGAAAGCTGCTCTATTTTGGCCGAGATGCCGACCTGCTTCAGGTCCTCCAGGTAGACGTTGTAATGCCGCAAATCCGTGGAGGCCGTCGGCAAGGTGATCTCGAAGCGCTGGCCGTCCTTGACCAGAACGCCGTCGGGACCGGATTTCCAGCCGGCTTCGGCGAGAAGCTCGCGCGCCTTTTCGGGATTGTACTCGAAGAAGGGCGCGTCCGGATTGCGGTTGTCAGGATATAAGTCGGGGTAGTAGGAGTTCAGCAGGAAATACTGGTTGAACATCAGCTTGTCGTTCATGAGCCCGCGGTCGAGCAGATAGCACAGGGCCTCTCGCACCCGGACATCCTGGAAAATCGGCTCGCGCAGGTTGATGGCGAATCCCTGGAAACCCATCGGCTCCCTATTGTAAATGCGGTGCTTGGAAACCCAGCCTTTTTGAATCTGATCGAAGTCCGTCTGCTGCGCCCAAATGGAGGCCGTGTAAACGGGATACACGTCGAACTCGCCCTTCTGAAAGGCCTCCAGCGCCTTGTTTCTGTCCTCCATGAACCGGTATTTGATGTGCTCGAAGTTGAATTTGTGCTGGTTGTACCGCTTGCTGCGGCCCCACCAGTCCGCCCTGCGCTTCAGGGAGACGTAGCGCTCCTTCTTGATCTCCTCCACGCCATAGGGGCCGCTGACCACGGAAAAGTCGTAGTTCAGCTGGTTGAAATCCTTGCCTTCCCAGACGTGCGCCGGAAACGCCATCAACCCGGCGGCCGTCCAGAAATTTTCCCAGTGCGTCTGCGTGGCGGTGACCCGCACCGTGAGGCTGTCGACGATTTCGGGCCGGGAGAACCGCTTGAGATCCACCCGAAAGATGGGCGTCATGTTGTTCGGATTCATGATGACGTCGTAGTAGAACTGCACGTCTCGGGCCGTCACCGGCACCCCGTCGCTCCAGCGCGCTCTGGGATCGATATGGAAGGTGAAGGTCTTGCCGTCCGCCGAAATCTCCCAGCTCTTGGCCAGCACGCCCACGGGCTTGTCCGCAGTGGAATGCAGGGACACCAGGTTTTCGTAGAGGTAGGACATCACTTCCGCGGAAAAGCTGTTGTAGTCGAGCCACATATTAAGAGACTTCGGAAACGCTTCGCTCCAGGTGGTGTAGGTTCCGCCGGGAACCGCCGCGGGATTGGCGATGGAGTCGAATTCACCCGTGGAATCCACGACGACGGGCGCCGAAAGATCCGCGGAGTCCGAAGAATCCGATGACTCCGCCGCTCGCTTTTGGCATGAAGAAAGACACAAGGACATGCATGACAAAAACGCCAGCCAGAAAAAGGCGGCGACGATAACGGAAAGGGGAGCAGGGAAGGCTCGGGATGCGAACGGGTGCGTCATGAGATCCTCAAAACGATTGCGGGGCAAGAGGCGAGAGGGTGCATCGGCGTGCCGCGCTAATGTAGAAAGGCCCTTTGTTAACTTCTGACAAGTGAAGTCGCGCATCAGCTTTCCGCCCCTTGCCGTATCCCTCGCGCTGCTTTGCGGGTGCAACCCCTACCCGCACCAGAAAAACGTTTACCGCGGCGCGCTTTCCTCGAACCTCAAAACCTTCGACCCCGCGCAGGCTTCCGATTCCTATTCCAACCAGTGCCAGTTTCAGATTTTCGAGTGCCTGTACGAGTACAAATACCTGGCCCGCCCCTACGACGTGCAACCCTGTCTGGCCTCCTCTTTGCCCGAAGTCGGCGATTCCGGTCGCACCTACACCATCCACCTTCGCTCCGACGTCGAGTTCCAGGACGACAAATGTTTTCCCGGCGGCAAGGGGCGGCGCGTTACGGCGCAGGATTTCATCTACAGCGTCAAACGCATGACCGACGTGCGCACCCAGACCTTCGGCTGGTGGATCTTCGACGGAAAAGTCAGGGGACTCGACGCGTTCCGCGAGGCGTCGGAGCAGCTGCCTCCATTGCCCGATTCCATGCATCCGGCTTTGTACGACCGGGAAGTCGAGGGGCTCCGGGCGCTCGACGACACCACGGTGCAAATTGAGCTCACCCGGCCTTACCCCTACTTCAAGTACATCCTGGCCATGCCCTACGCCGCCATCATTCCCCACGAGGCGGTGGAGTTTTATGGAGAGGAATTCATGAACCACCCCGTGGGCACGGGGCCTTTCGTGCTCAAGGAGTGGCGGCGGGGATTGCGGCTGGTGTTCGAGCGCAACCCGAAATACCACCACGGCTTTTATCCCACTCAGGGGGAACCGGGGGACAGCGCCGCGGGACTGCTGGCGGACGCCGGAAAACCCCTTCCCTTTCTGGACCGGGCCGAGTTTTACATCTACGAGGAAACCCAGCCCATGTGGCTCAACTTCCTGCGCGGCAACCTGGATCGGAGCGGCATTCCCAAGGACAACTATTCCCAGGCCATCACGGCGCAGGGGCTGCGCCCGGATCTTGTGCAAAAAGGCATTCAGGCGCACCGCATGCAGGAGCTGGACATCAGTTACATCTGTTTCAACATGGATGATTCCGTCTTCGCGAGGGACCGCAAACTGCGCCAGGCGATGCAGCTGGCCTACGATGTGGAAACGGTCATCGAAAGGTTTTACAACGGCCTCGGAATTCGGGCGCAAAGCCCCGTCCCCCCCGGATTGTTCGGATACGATTCGACGTTTCGGGATCCCTACTGCCGCTTTGATCCCGGGGCGGCCCGCAAGCTGCTGGCCGAAGACGGGCATCCGGGTGGTGCGGGTTTGCCCGAGCTCAGTTATCTCACCGTGGCGGGCACGGACGCCCGTCAGCGGGGAGAGCATTTTGTGCAAAACATGGCGGACATCGGCGTGCGCGTGAAAGTGGAATCCTGCACCTGGCCGGAGTATCTGGAGCGCCTGCGGCGCAAGAAGTTTCAGCTGGTGGGATCCTCCTGGTCCGCGGATTATCCCGATCCGGAAAATTTCCTGCAGCTGCTTTACGGACCCAACGCCCCCCCGGGGGAGAACAACGCGAGCTACAGCAATCCCGAATACGACAGCCTCTACCGGCGCATGGCCGTCATGTCCGACAGCCCCGAACGGCTTTCCATCATCCAGCGCATGAAATCCATCGTGGCCGAAGACTGTCCGTGGATTCTCATCTCGCACCGCACCACCGAAATCCTGGCGTACGATCGCGTGCACAACATCAAGTCCCATCCGATTCTCGAAGCTCCCCTGAAGTATTACCGGGTGGATTGATGCTGTCGTTTCTTTCGCGCCGCGTGCTGCACGCCATTCCAACTTTGCTCGGCATCACGCTATTGCTCTTCGTTCTTTTTCACTGGGTGGGCGGCAATCCGGTTTACCGCATGCTGGGCAAAAACGCGAACCCGGTGGAAATTGCGCGCATGACCCATCAGCTGGGGCTGGACAAACCGTTCTGGATTCAATATTGGGATTACCTGAAAGATCTTTCGCACGGGAGTTTCGGCCGCTCCTGGGAAACCCGGCAGCGCGTTTCGGAAATGATCCTCGACGGACTGGGGCCCTCGCTCTCCCTGGCCATTCCAGCCTTCATCCTGTCCGCCCTCGTGTCGCTGGCCATGGCCTTGACCGCCGCCCTGTACCGGGACCGGTGGCTGGACAGGCTTTTGGTGGTGCTGTCCGTATGCGGCATGAGCCTCAGCGTGCTGACCTTTATCATCGCGGCCCAATACCTGTTCGCTTTCAGGGCGGGCTGGTTTCCCATCTCCGGGTGGGAGCCCGGTTTCACCGGGGTGCCCTTCCTGGCGCTGCCCATTCTGATCTGGGTGGCGGCGTCTTTGGGAGCTTCCGTGCGCTTCTATCGCGCCGTGTTTCTGGAGGAAATGCGGCGCGAATACATCGTGACGGCGCGCGCCAAGGGTTTGAGCTGGCCGCGGGTGCTTCTTCGCCACGTGCTGCCCAACGCCATGATTCCGATTCTGACGCAGCTCGTCATGGAATTGCCGATGCTGTTCACCGGTTCGCTCCTCCTGGAAAACTTTTTTGGAATTCCCGGTTTGGGAAACATGAGCGTGAACGCCATCAACGCCTCCGATCTGCCCGTCATCAAGGCCATGACCTTTATCGGATCCGTCCTGTACATCGGGGCCAACATCGTGGGCGACGCCCTGTATGCCCTGTTTGACCCCAGAGTCCGGGTTTCCTGATGCGCGATCTTTGGAACAAGCTCCGGCGCCGTTTTGGAAGGGACAAGCTCGCCCTGTTCTCCGTGGCGGTCATTGCGATTTACACCGTGACGGGACTTTTGGCATTGTCGGGGATTCTCGCGCCGGACTATGCCCGGTCGGTGGGGGATGCCTACGCCCCGCCCTCGTGGATTCATCCCCTGGGGTTGGACGTCCTGGGCCGATCGATTTGGGAGCGCACTGTGCAGGGAGCGCGCGTGGCCTTGATAGTTGGGTTTGTATCCACTTTTATCGCCATTCCCTTCGGAACAGCCCTGGGTCTTGTCTCCGGATATTTCCGCGGGGTGGTGGACGCCATCGTGGTGTGGCTGTATTCCACCTTGGATTCCGTGCCCACCATTCTTCTTCTGCTCACCTTGGCGCTCGTTCTTCCCACGGGCAAGGGTCTGGCCACGGTATGCATCGCTTTGGGCATCACTTCCTGGGTCAGCACGTGCCGGGTGGTGCGGGGAGAGATCATTCGGCAAAAGGAGTTCGATTACGTGCGCGCGGCCCGCTCCCTCGGAGCCACCGATGGGCGCATTCTGTTTATCCATCTGCTGCCGAACGCCCTTCATCTCATTCTGGTCCAGGCTTCTTTGGTTTTCGTGTATTCCATCAAAAGCGAGATCATCCTGTCTTATTTGGGAGTAGGGGTGCAAAACTTCCCCAGCTGGGGCGTCATGATAGACGATGCGCGCCTCGAACTGGTGGGACGAGGCGTTTGGTGGCAATTCGCGGCCGCCACAGGAGCCCTTTTTGTCCTGGTGTTGGCTTTTAATCTCTTTAACGATGCCTTAAAAGATGCTCTTGACCCAAACCAGAGCTGATGGCCCGGCTAAATGGGGGTAAAAATGGTTTCTCAAATTTTTTGAAAAATGGCGAAATTTCATCAAAAAAGGTGTTTTGGAGGTTTGCATCCAATTTTACTGAAATAAAATGTCCCTGGGTTATGATTAAATTCGTCTTATCATTTGGCTGAGGGGCTGGGTTACGGGTTAAATAAACCTCAAATCATCCTCTTGCTACATCGCTAATTTGGGCAATGGAAAGAATTACCTGATTGATCCGGAAAAGGAGTGCGTTATGCGACTGTCCTTAATCCCCATACTTCTCGGAGCCACGCTTGGCGTCGCGCAAGACGTGCGCATCAATTCCAGCACGGGCGATCAAACTAGCCCCCCCATTCCGAGCGTTCTCGCGGTGGCCAACACTGCGACCACGGACACTGCGGGTTACGCGAGCGGAGGGAAGGTTGCCGTCTACGGCATCTCACAGCCCACATACAGCAAGGGGATAGGCGTGGAGGGGGTAGGCGCCTCGCGCGGAATTCTCGGCATCGGCAGCGGCCCCAGTTATCCGGCTGGCCAAGACAACGTCAGGATAGGCGTATACGGAACGGCAACGGGAGGCTGGTCCAACGTTGGAATTTGGGGACAGGAAACCTCATTGCTCGACTATGCGGGATATTTTTCGGGAAACGTGACGGTAACGGGTAACTTTCAGAATCTATCGGATTCGCTGCTCAAAAAAAACATTCAACCCATGCCTCCGGCCCTGAACAAGCTCATGGACCTCAAACCCAAAACCTACGAGATGGACGGGTCCAAGACTCCCCACACCCTTCTCGCCCAGGGCCCCCAGGATGGCGTGCTCGCCCAGGACGTCGCCACGGTGTTTCCGGAACTGGTGAAGGATGTTCCGATTTTTAGCGGCGATCCCTCACAATCAAATACTACTGCTACGAATTACAAAAGCGTAAACTACATGGGCCTCATTCCCATCCTGATCAAGGCGGTGCAGGAGCAGCAGGCCGAAATAGACACCCTGCAGCAGAAAATTCGAGCTTTAAAGGGCCAATAGCAAACCCGGAAGGGGTGTTTCATGAAACGGCTTTTAGCGTGCGCCGTTTTCCTGTTGCCGGGGTTGGTCTTCTCCCAGGGCATCCGGAAAAATTTTTCGGAAATGACGTCGGCTGAAAAAAGCGCCTATATGAGCGCCCTTGTCAGCCTGTACAACGGCGATCCCAACCAGGACATCGTTCAGGATCTCGAAAACAATTACTGGTACTACTACGACGACATTTACGGAGATCTTTCCGGCACTCCCTGCGAAAGCAATACGTACCTGCCGTGGAACCGGGCGACCTTGTGGGAAATGGAAAACGCCCTTCAAAGACAAAATCCCCGTCTGACGATTCCCTACTGGGATTTCACGGTGAATAACTCCCCTACGGATTCGATATTTACGTTCCTGAACGAAAACGATTTCCCCGCGGCCTGGGGCATCCAGTGGTATCAGGGTGGGAGTCCACTTCCCACAACATCCCAAGTTCAGGCCATGCAAAATTCCACCCAATTTTGCGACGACAACAATTATTCTAACAGCTACAACGACCAGATGCTCAACACCATGGACGCCGATATTCAATACTGGGTGGGCGGATCGGTCGGCGAAGACGGCGATCCCATGTACATGGTGTACCACGCCATGCTCGACAAGCTCTGGCAGCAATGGCAGACTAAAACGGGCGCCACCGCCCCGTTCGCAAATGCCCTTGATCGCTACGACGGGGTTACCACGAGTCCCTACTTCTCTCCGCTGCCCCTCATCGGTTCCAATTCCGATACGGACGCCCGGACCGACGGGATTTTCTATTCCAACAACGACACCGCCACCTTGAACGGGGGCTATACGGTCACCAACACGTACATGACCCCGGAGTACTACTCCTATCCGAATCAAATCGTGGTGGGCAATTTCAATGTGCCCAGCGGAAACAGCGCCGTCATCGTCACCCAATCCGGAGTCACTATCAATCCCGGGTTCACTTTGAACGGGAGCATGGAAATCGACGTGGGATCGAATTATTACAACAACTTTCCGCTCGCCAAGTCCGCGATTACCCGGCAAAACACTTTTGAGCAGCCCTCCTCCAATTCCGGCGCGTCGCCGGAGCCGTTCTCTCTTATCCGCTCCGGACAGGGATTCACGGCCCGCGTATGGCTTGAGAACCCTTCCGAGGTCGAGGGGTATTTAATGACCGTTGACGGCAAAATTGTCTCCCGCGTGGCACAAGCTCAGCATGAATCGGGTTACTCCGAATTTCAGTTGAACGTTCCCCAGGGGGGCGCTTTGTATATCGCCTATTTCCGCGTCGGAGACCAGACGTTCAAGCAGATGCTGCCCCGGTTTTAAGGAATCTTGGGGCAAGCGTTTAAAAACCTTGAGGCCTTGAGGGAAGCCGGCCTTCTCTCAAGGCCTCCCAATACCGCCGCATCATTTCCCCGCGTTATTTCGGCATCATCTCCGAATAGAGGGAGCGAATGGCCCGCTCATAGTCGGCGTTGCCGACCCCAATGATGATGTTGAGCTCCGATGCCCCCTGATCGATGATGCGCACGTTCACCCTGGCTTCGGCCAGGGCTTTGAACACCCGTGATGCCATTCCCACCTGCCGGGCCATGCCTTCGCCCACCACGGCGATAAGGCTGAGTTCGTGCTCGGCCTCCAGATGATCGGGAAGCAGGGTGCGCCGGATGTCTTCCAGGATGTTTTCGGCCTTGCCGTCCATTTCTTCGGAAGCCACCACGACGCTCATGCTGTCAATGCTGGTGGGACAATGCTCAATGCTGACGCGGTGGTTCTCGAATATCTCCAGGAACCGCCGGGCAAAACCGACTTCCTTGTTCATCATGGTTTTTTCCACGCTGAACATGGAGAAATTTTTCTTGCCCGCGATCCCGGCGATATCGTACTGCGTGACTTCCGGAAGTTTGGACACGATGAGCGTGCCCGCGTCCTCGGGTCTGTTGGTGTTGCGGATATTGATGGGAATGCCGGCTTCGCGCACGGGCGCGACCGCCTCGTCGTGGAAAACGCTGGCGCCCATGTAGGACAGCTCGCGAATCTCCCGGTAACTGACCAGATCCAGGGAATGCGGGGTCTTCACGATGCGCGGGTCTGCCATGAGCAAACCCGAAACGTCGGTCCAGTTTTCATAGAGATCGGCTTTCGCTGCGCGCGCGGCGATGGCGCCCGAAATATCGGAACCGCCGCGCGAAAAGGTCTTGATGCGGCCTTTGATGTCGGCGCCGTAAAAACCGGGCAGAACGTAGCGTTTGGAATTGTCCTCCAAAAGGCCACCCAGCACCGCGTAGGTTTTGGGATCGAAATTGCCCGCTTCGTCGAAGAAAATGCCGTCCTTGGGATCGATGAACGTGGCTTCCAGGTATCTGGACATCAGGCGGCCTGAGAAATACTCCCCGCGCGAAGCGATGAAATCCCGTTCCGCACCCTCCAGGATTTGTTTCCGGAACCCCGCCAATTCATCCGCCAATCCCGTGCCCAGTTTCAAGTTCTTTTCGATTTCCAGAAAACGGTCGCGGATAAGCGCGAAGGGCTCCTCCGGGGACATGCCTTTTTGCACCAGTTCGTGGCAGAGATACAGGAGGTCCGTCAGCTTGGCTTCCCCGGAATGGCGTCTGCCCGGGGCAGAGACCACGACGATACGGCGGCGCGCGTCCTTTTCAAGGATGCCGCGCACTTTAAGGAACTGGCCGGAGTCGGCGAGGCTGGAACCCCCGAATTTACTGGCGATTCGATTCATGCGGGGCAATAGTAAAAACTGGCATTGCTTTAACTGTAAACCTCCAGAAAGCGCTTTTCGAAGACGGGGAGTTCGTCGGCTGGAAGCCGATTGATGCCGGCAGCCAAAGCGCGTCCACCGCCCGTGGAAAACTCCCGCGCCAAATCCGAAGCCAGGGGGACATCTGCCTTTCCCCCTGCTCTCGTCCCCACACGTGGCGCTCGGATGGAAACCTTGTAGAAACCGTCGTGAGTGCCGCGAAGAGGGTGCAGCACAGCCAGGGCGCAGGCTGGGTTTTCCCTCGAAATTCTATTGGCGAAAGTTCCCCCAAAACGCCGGGCCCAGGGAGAATCGGGCAGGAGATAAATTTTCGCGGACCCTGTTTCCTGCCGGGGCAGCACTTTTCTTGACTCCGTTTCATCTTGCTGGAACTGCCGCCGCAAAGGCTCAAAGAAGCCGCAGGCACGGATGAACTCCAGGGGATCGGCAAAGAAAGACAGGCGTTCCGCGACTTCCAAAGGTTGAAAGAGCACATCCTCCGCCGTTTCACCATAGGCGTTGTAGTTGAGCAGTTCTCCAGCTTCGCGCAGGGAAGCTGCTTCGGCCTCATCTATCCCCAAGGATCGAAGCAGGGCTTCCCCCGCCTCGGGAACATTGTCGCCGAAGGCCGCCATCGCCGCCCACCGGGGATCGGATCCTGGAAAAGCCGCGTGAACCAGCAGCGCGGTACAGGTTCCGCGTCCGTTGAAAATGTGCGCCTTAAGGCGCGGAGAACCGGGTAAAACCCCGGCTTCATGGTGATCGAACCAGGTTATCCTGACCCCCGGCTTTTCCAGCAGGGGAAGCAGGCCCCGCCGGTTGGCCTCCAGGCTGATATCAAAGACGTAAATATCGATAGCTTCCACGGGGGGTGGAAGACGCTCCAAAAGCATTATTTCGCGTTTTAACCCGGTAATCCGGACCGAGGGATGGACTCCGGACAGTTCCACCAGATGCTGGCTGATAAGGCCGTCGGCATCCCCATTGAAAATGAAACACGCAGAAACCTGGGACTGATTCATGGCTTGTTTCTAACTTTCCCGTTCCCTTTTACTCCGGGAATACCTGAAAAGCTGTTTTCAGAAACTTCCCAAAATGACATCTCGCGTTTGACATCGGAAACTCCGGGTCGCGGCGAAAGGAGCCCATGGACGGCAACATAGAACTTCCCTTGATTATCGGATTTGGTGGCGGAATTTTGGCACTCTTCTATGCGTTGTGGAAATCGCGCTGGATCCTGGCCCTGGAAGTTCCGGATGAAAAATTGAAGCGCATCGGGGGCTACGTCGCCAAGGGCGCGATGGCTTTTCTCATGCGCGAATACAAAGTTCTGCTGCCGTTCGCTTTCGTCGCGAGCCTGCTGCTGCTCCTGGGGAACCATGGCCATCTCAAATGGGAGGCCCTGGCATTCCTGGTGGGAGCGTCCTGTTCGGCTTTGGCCGGCTTCTTCGGAATGAAAGTCGCGACGCAGGCGAACATGCGCACCACCTGGGCCGCTCAAACCAGCCTTAACGAAGCATTGCGCGTGTCCTTCGCCGGCGGATCGGTGATGGGCATGAGCGTGGTCGGGCTCGCCCTCATCGGCATATCCGGCATTTTATTGGTGACCACCCACTCCTTTGGACACGATTCACAAAGTCTCACCGAAACGGTGCTGCCCATCCTCTCGGGATTTGCGCTGGGGGCTTCCTGTATCGCCCTGTTCGCGCGCGTGGGAGGCGGCATTTACACCAAGGCCGCGGATGTGGGTGCGGATCTGGTGGGAAAAGTCGAAGCCGGAATCCCGGAAGACGATCCCCGCAATCCGGCCACGATTGCCGACAACGTGGGCGATAACGTGGGCGACGTGGCGGGCATGGGAGCGGATCTTTTTGAATCCTTCGTGGCATCCGTTTTGGGCTGCATGATTTTGGGACTGACCGTCGACGCGCCCGAGATGTATAAAATACGCCTATGCCTGCTTCCCCTGCTGCTCGGCGCCGGAGGCGTCATCGCTTCAGCGATTGGAATGTGGTTTGTAAAGGTGCGTGAGGGCGGTTCTCCGCAGGCGGCCCTGAACAAAGGCACTTTCGTCGCCGCGGGCCTGGCGGCCCTGTTCAGCTATCCGATTTTCCGAATTTGCCTGGGCGATCAGACCTTCAACGGCGGCGCCAGCGCCATCAGCCTTTTTTGGTGCACGGTTATAGGCGTAGCCGGAGGCACCGCCATCGGACTTCTCACGGAGTATTATACCGGAACCGGCAGAGGGCCGGTAAACTCCATCGTAAAAGCCTGCGACACGGGCGCCGCCACCACTTTGATTACAGGCATGGGCGTCGGGATGAGTTCCACGGCGCTTCCCGTCATCACCATGGCCATCGCCGTATTTTTGGGTTACCACGAGGCGGGTCTTTTCGGCGTGGCGATTGCCACTATCGGCGTGCAGCTCACCTTGGGCATCCAGCTGGCCGTGGACGCTTTCGGGCCCGTGGCGGACAATGCGGGAGGACTGGCGGAAATGGCGGAAATGCCGCCCGCCACGCGTCTTAATACAGACAAGCTCGACGCCGTTGGCAACACGACGGCTGCCATCGGCAAGGGCTTTGCCATCGCCTCCGCGGCTTTGACCTCGGTGGTGCTTTTTTCCGCTTTTAAAGCGGAGACCGGCATTCACACCGTCGAAATCACCAACCCCATGGTGCTTATTGGTCTGTTGCTGGGCGGATCCATGCCGTACCTCTTCTCGTCCATGTGCATGATGTCCGTGGGACGCGCGGCTTTTGCCATGGTGGAGGAAGTCCGCCGCCAGTTCCGCGTCATTCCGGGACTTTTCGAGGGGAAAGCCGAGCCGGATTATGGCCGTTGCGTGGACATCTCCACCAAGGCGGCCCTGCGTGAAATGATCGTTCCCGGCGTCATGGCCATCCTGTCACCCGTGGCGATTGGATTTCTGGGAGGGGTTCCCATGCTTTTGGGTTTCCTCACCGGTGTGACCGCTTCGGGGGTGGCCCTGGCCATTTTCATGGCAAACTCCGGGGGAGCGTGGGATAACGCCAAAAAAACCATTGAAACGGGCGTGAGCGGAGGCAAAGGCTCCGACGCCCACAAGGCTTCGGTGGTGGGCGACACGGTGGGCGATCCCTTCAAGGACACCGCCGGCCCTTCTTTGAATATTTTGATCAAGCTGATGGGCGTCATGTCGGTGGTCATAGCACCGATGCTGCGCCGGTTTTGGGGGTTTTGAGAGATGGCTTACAAGAATCGGCTTTACCAAATTCTCTATCCCAACCAGGCGCTGGTGGCCTCGCAATTGTCTCCCGAGGAGTTTGCGCGCCACTATCTGATCGGGTCCATTCGCCACTACAGCGGAAAACTGGTCTTTGCCGAGATAGATGCCGATTTCCGCCATCCTTATTTCAATATCGAGGAAAACCTCAAGCACATGGTTCCCCACGCGGACGGAACCCCGAAGCGGACAAAATTCATTTGTTCCTACCGCGTGATGGAACACATGGACTTCAACGCCATCCAAAAACTTTTTCTCGTGACTTCCGAAGCCCAGGTGCTGGAGCTTCTTCCAGGGTCTTACGACAAGGCCCACCAGCCGGGTTTCCTGAGGACTTACGCCGAGGTTGCGCCTCTCAGCATGCTCGTGATGTCTCCCTTCACGTTTCCCGAATTTGGGCGCTTCGTGACCGAACCCGGAAACGCCAAGGGATGCCCCAAGCTGTTCTATACCCAGATCGATCTCAACGTGGAAGAGTTTCTGGCGGCCTTCGAGAACTACCCCTTCATTCAGGCGCCGTTTCCCTTTTTGCATCCCTCAAAGCTTCGCGACGCGATGCTGTCCATGAGGGCCTCGCCTGAAAAAAAGACCAAGGGTCTTTCGCTGTTCTGCCCACTGGATCAAATCTCCTTCAAGCGCATCCGCCATGGATTCATGTTCGCCGCGCAGGATGGGTTCAAATTTTTTCCCATGCCTTCCCTGAAGGAAATCGAGGCCAAAAACTTCAAGTTTTGGCAGGGGATGTAAAGGCGCGAGTCCATCGGTTTAAAACCGGTTCGACAATAAGAACCAGTTTGTTCAGGTTCGGTCACTAAGTCCGGCTAAAATTTCATTCATGCCCCTTGACCCTTAAGGATCGTCCCGATCTCGGGTGGCATTCTTTTCCGGCTGCCTTTAATATTCGATCTCCGGCACTAAAGCACGAAGCAAACCGACCTGTTAAATTAAAGACCGACTCCGCGCATTTTCTAAAAGTGCGCCGAAAGGAATAAAATCATGGTTCAACCCAACGATGCTTCGAACACCTACAATGTCATGTTGGGACTGGATATTTTGATCGGCCTGGTTCTCTGTTTCTTCGGGTATCTGATATCTCAAATCCGCATTGCCATAGGACTCATTTTGGGGGCCGCACTCGGAGCGAATATCGGCTTCGCCGTTTCCCAAAACGCCTGGGTGGCACTGGCCGCGGGAGTCGCCGGCGGCCTGCTGGGCGCCGTTCTTTCCTCGATTTTTTATTTCACGGGAATCTTTTTGATCGCGGTTTTTTTGGGTGGCCTGCTGAGCGGACTGATTTCGGCCGCCATGAGCCATGAGGGCCCGCAACCCTGGGTAGTTTTTCTGACGGCTATCATTTTCGGAAGCGCCGCCATTCTCCTCAAACAATTGCGCGTTTTCATCACCATCATCGCCACCGCCTTGGGCGGGGCGGGATGGGCTATCATCGCCTTAATAAGTTTTTTCGCCATCAAAACGGGGACTTCCATCACATGGTCCTCTCAGACCCTATCCGAACATGAAAAGTTTCTGGCATACGCGACTTTGTTCGGCTGGGCGGTACTGGGGGCAATGGGCATCGTGGCCCAGTATAAATTCCTGCCGCCCCCAAAAGGCAGCACGACGTTTAACAGATCCGGTGCGGGCTAAGGCGGCTGCGTCAAAATTACTAGCAGTGCGGGTTTCACCAAGAATATTCGTATAGCGGGACTTATCTTTTAGGATGGCCCCCGTTAAGCCTGCTCCGAAATGGGGGATCTTTCCCGGTTCGATTTACCGGAGAAAAGGATCGCCAAAATGAAAAATCTCTCGCTTGTAATGCGTTGTTCGGTTGCTTTCGTTTTTATGAACGCAATTGTTTCCGTAATAACAGGATGCAACGACAGTCCTCAAACTCTTGCTTTGTCGGGAGATATCGTCGGCTATTCGACTTTATATGATCTCAATGAAAACCCGATTGCGAATGACACCGGCATTACGGTGAGTGTGGAAGGAGAAAATCATACCACCACCACAGATTCCATGGGGCAGTGGGATCTCGCGGGACTCACCACCGGCATCTACAATATCGACATTTCAAAGCCAGGTTTTGGCATGCGAAAAATCCTTGATTTCCAGTTTGTCGGGGGTGGTCAAGCCAATGCCGGAACAGTCCCTCTATTTCAAATTCCCACATATTCCGTTACGAAGTTATCGGACACAATATTACTGGAAAACAATCTCGTCCTGAGCGGCACCTTTTCAAATCCTACGCCCACCAATTTAGTGACTGCGTTTGCGTACGTGTTTTTCGACACTGTTTCTTCTGTGTCCTCCGATCCAAAAAATTATCTCTACGCGCTGGGCCCGTTTTCATCCCCATCCGATACAACGTTTTCGCAGAACCTTCCGCTTTCATACCTGCAAAAATCCGGTTTCCAAAGCGGTCAAACTGTTTATATGGTCGCATATGCCTCGAGTTCCAATCCTGTTGGTTATACCGATTTTGCCAGCGGTAACCAAGTTCTAACGGGTCTGAATCCTGCGGCCTCAAATGTTGTCAGCTTTATCATGCCGTAAGAAACAAACTATGGCCTTTAACCTTTAAGTTTGAAAAGCCGTCCCGTTTGTCGCCGAACCGTGATAAAAAGACAGGCGCTAAAAGGGTATCTTCGAAATCTCTGGCATTGTCTTGAGCAGGGTAATAGATTGAAAACATGAAGCTGTTTTCCCCTTCCAGCATGGTTCTGCTCGGGCTTATGAGCCTCACGCCAGCTTTAACAGGAGTTGCTTGGGGAGCGAAACCCCACTTGGGAAGACTGGCTCCGGATTTCTCCCTGGTCGGACTGAAAGGTTACAACTCCGAAGAAAAAATCAGCCCGTCCAGCTTTCGGGGCAAGGTGGTACTGCTCGACTTTTGGGCCAGCTGGTGCCTTCCTTGTCGACGTTTGATGCCCTTATTGGTGGATATGAAGGACAGGCACCCCGACCTTGAGGTGCTGGCGGTAAGCATCGACTCGGACCGAAACAAGGCCCTTTCCTTTTTGCGGGACGTGGTGCCCGAGCTCAAATCCGCATACGACGTGAAACAGAAAACCGCCGACGCTTATGGCGTGAATGAATTAATGCCCGTCTGTTTTCTAATCGACAAAGCCGGGCGTTTGAGGTTTCGGCACGACGGCTATACCGCGCAGGACATGGAAGCCGTGGAACGTGAAGCAAACTTGCTGCTGGCCGAACCCGCCGCGGCCGTGCAT
>Ga0206831_1115_pt2 | contig 19232 bp, 14 predicted proteins | sample Alteio_BWOrgCont_73_FD_152876 | JGI IMG/M metagenome (GOLD analysis project Ga0206831, IMG submission 152876) | Enriched cells from forest soil in Barre Woods Harvard Forest LTER site, Petersham, Massachusetts, United States -... | ecosystem: Environmental > Terrestrial > Soil > Temperate forest >...
GTCATGCTTTGCGCACCCACCGAGAGGGCCTCATTTTGCACAAGTTACCGTCATCCTTTGCGCATATCCTGGTTAGCTTCTGGGAAACATTTTGGCAAGTTCACCGTCATGCTTTGCGCACCTGCCGAGAGGGCCTCGTTTTCCACAGGTTACCGTCATCCTTTGCGCATATCCTGGTTAGCTTCCGGAAAATATTTCGGCAAGTTCACCGTCATGCTTTGCGCACCTACCAAGAGGGCCTCGTTTTGTACAGGTTACCATCATCCTTTGCGCATATCCAGGTTAGCTTCCGGAAAACATTTCGGAAAGTTCACCGTCATCCTTTGCGCACCTATCGAGAGAGCCTCGTTTTGCACAAGTTACCGTCATGCTTTGCGCACCTTCCGAGAGGGCCTCGTTTTGTACAGGTGACCGTCATCCTTTGCGCATATCCTAGTTAGCTTCTGGAAAACATTTTGGCAAATTCACCGTCATCTTTTGCGCACTTCTTGTGAGTTTCTGACGGCATTTGTTTCTTTACCGTCATACAGTGCGCAATTTACCGTCATATAGTGCGCAAAAACGAGTGAAAAACCGTCATACTGTCCGCAATTCACCGGCATGCTGTGCGCATTTTACCGTCATGTGATCCGCACTTTCCTCTATAGAAAATGCGTCCTGAGATCTTCTGAGATTCTTTGAGAATCTCTGAGAGATCTCTGAGAAAAAATCGTATTGCCCTGCCTTGAAGGCAGGCAATACGATTTCCATTGTACCTATGTTTTGAAATCTTAAGCATAAAGTAATTTTCCGCAGACAAACCCATCCTGAATAACATTTTGCAATAAATCGAAGTCTTAAGGTCTAGCAAGTTTATTTTTATAAAGTTTTGGAATAAGTTTTGTCCAAAATTGCAATGCTTTAATTTTTCCAGTAAAACGATAAGGCTTTAGGGGGATTCCATCTAAATAAAACTCTACTTTAAAAATCCTTACTTCATTTTCCATAAGACAAATTTTAAGCTCATTTCCTTGCTCTAGTTTTAAAACGACCTCTTCCACTGGTTTGAAGGAGTCATAGCGGCTAACTTGCTTTTTTTCTTTCATATTTCTCTTTTGATAAACCATTTTAAATTGACGTGAAGCCAATATTTTCAATTTATGCTCTTCTACAGGCTCGTTTGCCGATCTTCGCAAGAAAGGGCGGATTATGCCTTTCTTCGCATGTTTGTGCTCAGAGATGCCAAAGTTTATTCACATAGTCAGTACTCATCAAGCTGTTCGCAGCATTTCCCTATTGTTGATAAGATTGCCTTGGTTTTTAAAGTTTTTTCAAGTTGTCTTATAGCTGCAGAGAGTTCATGGTGAAAATTTTTAGATTCTATTTGTTTCAGCCCATGAATGATTTTTCTTAACTCTCTCTCTTCAACGGCGTAACGAGCGATTTTCTCTTCTTGCAGCTTAATAGCAACGCTCCAGTTGTTCTTTAAAATATTATCGCTTAAATCATCCCAAGTCGTATCTTCAAAGTCGCAGTGAATAATATCTTCCAAACGTCCATCTATATTGTCAAAGATTTTAAGCGTCTTTCCGCTTATAGCTTGATTTTCTACGCTAGCCTTTAACTTCTTCGCTTTTAGCTTTTCAACGAAACGAGCGTCGATTTTTTTCCAGTGCTTACATTCTCCGATAGTTTCCAAAATAATTTTCTGCGCTTTTTTTGCTAGTTGAAATTTTTTCAAATAATAGGTATTCTTGTCCATATAGGGTAAATTTCCTTGCTTTAGGGTTTTATCTTATCGACCCCCTGGCGTTAGCGCGCGAAGGGGTCAACTTTTTTTACATTCATCTTCTTCTTGAAATTGAGAGCCGATTAAGAAATTCACTGTGTTTTGCGGCGTTCGAGCACCTCTGCCTGATATGATATATTCATACTATATATGATATTTTCGAGCAACAAAAAAGCACAAAACTTTTAAGAAAAAGTGAAAATAAATAAAGACCTATGGATAAAAAAAGCTTGATGCAAAACTAGAAAATTGATTCTGAATATACTGTAGAATGCAATTATGCTCCTACATTATGACTAAAGCGTTAAAAAATCCATAAAGATAATCTGAAAAATAAATGACGCATCTAAGAAGCTGAAAAATAGCCAAATAGGATGTTGTCTCTAATTTGCTCAATGGTGTGAATCATGAGGAGACATAAAAACGAAGGAAAGCAGCATTCTAACTTATCTTGATCCGCTATCTTAGGGCAGAAACCTGATCATTCTAGATATATTTTCCATTCCCTTAGTGAAAACGCTAATCAGTTTGTGTGTTCCGGCGATGAGCTATTAAAATTTTTCCAGAAATTATAAGGCATGCTAATGAAAATAATAAGCTCCAAACAGAAAGAGGAATACCTGCGACTAATGTGATCTTTGAGCATGAAGCTTGCTTGTTAAATAATGCATCTTTGAGGCCCTGCATGTCTTTTGGAATGCCAATAGAGCAAGGATCGGAAACGATACCTAGCTGAACTACTAAATGATAAAGTGAAACAGCAATGCACGCGGCTGAAAATAATGCAATGAGTCCTAAAATCAAAAATTTTTCCTGAATAAAAATGCCAGCGCATGACGCGAATGCTAAAACAATAAAAAAGAGCCGCTGGATTGCGCAGAGCCTACAGGGTTTTACATCAAAGGCCAAATCTAAAATTAATGAGCTCGCTAAGGCAAAAAGAGAAATCATAAAAATGAAAACAAAGCCACGATTCGCAGAAATCTGTAAACTTAAATTGCTGCTATTCATTCGATGACTTCAATTTTGCAGTCGATTTTTCCGATAATTTTAGAAAGCGAAGACTTGTCTCCAAATCCATAATATTCCCCACGAAATTTATTCCATTTAAAATCAATACTCTTTAGGTGATCTTTGATTTCTCGAGAAGGAGGTTGTTTAAAAGATATAGTGATTCGGCTTCCGCTATTTTCTGTGTTTATCTGCTGCAAATTTTCGCGGCATTTTGCAATAAACTCAACATTATTTGAATTATTAGCAATCTCAATGAATGCACCAAAAAGAAGACTATCATCAAGATTATTGATCTTAGCTTTTAATGCAAATCTTCCAATTTCAAGCATTCTTTTTTGAGATGATGCCCTTTCCTTGTTCATTAAATTTTTCTTCTTTTGCTCTAGATCTCGTTTTCTTTCTTCGATAGATTTTTTTTGAGTCTTTAGATTGTCTGTCATATCACTCCTAGAATGGTATATTTCTGCATAACTTATAAGACATATGAATTTTTGTCAATAGGTCAATGAAAATAAAATAGGAATAACCACAGAAAAACACAAAAGAAGAATAAGCAACCCACGCAATATGTGTTGTGCCAACACGCTATATAAATCCAGCTTGATTTCAATGATCTAAGAATGTAAATTCTTAGAAAAATGGAGCTCCATATGGCTATTGGTTTTTGCAGACTAGAGTTTGTCAAGAGATCGAAGGGAAAGAATATGATCACAAAATCTGCATACAACGGGAAACTAAGGCTTGAGTTTGATGGGAATTGTGTGGCCTCACGCTCTATCTATGATTGGACAGGCCCTGGAAGAGGTGAAAAGCCGATAAGTCATTCGATTCTACTTCCTGACCATGTGAATGAGAAATATCGTGATCCAGAAATCCTATGGAATGCTTGTGAGCAATTTGAAAAGAGAAAAGACTCACAAGTGGGCAAGGATATGCTATTTGCTTTGCCTGGTGATAAAATCATTTCTAATGAACAACGAATTGAGATAGCACAAGGATTTGCGAAAGAACATTTTGTTTCAAAGGGATATGGAGTACAGGTTGATGTTCATCCTCCAGGGAAGCGTAAGAGTTATGAGAGCACTGATTTAAATGAAGAAGAGGAAGTGAATGAGACGAATTTTCACGCACATTACCTAATTACACCACGTTCTTTTAGTGAAGACGGCGAGACATTCAGTAGTAAAAAAGTCAATGATCTCGTGCCTGAGATTAGAGGAAGCAGCCATTTTGCTTTCGGAGGTCTAGAATGGAACAAACTAGCAACACAATATCAGAATCAGTATTTCGAGAAGCATGGAATTGATTTGCGCGTTGATCAACCAGGAATAACACCACAATTGCATCTAGGCCCAGTACGCATGCGTGGAAGAAATTCATCGAAGATCCTTGAGGTCAACGACAAAATAGAAGAATTAGGGCAATTGCTAGCTCAGGATCCCGATACAATTTTGCAGAAGCTTCTAGAAAACAAAAGCATTTTTCTTAAATCAGACCTAGAGATCTTTTTGCAGAAGAATGTTCCAGAAAGTGAAATTGCTCAGGTGCGCGAATCTTTCTGGAAGCATCCACAGCTTATGCAACTTTTTGATAAGGAGTCCCTTCAGCCTACTGTCAAGTTTAGTTCTCTGGTCGTTATTGAAGAAGAGCGAAAAATATTACGTCTAGCAGACCGAATTCATGAGAAGCCAACCTTTTCAATTAAATACGAATCCATTCCATCTAGTCTAAATAATGAACAAAGCATTGCCTTTGAAAAAGTGACTAAAGGAAAGTCTCTTGCCTGCATTGAAGGGCTTGCCGGCACAGGGAAGAGCCATTTGCTTGCAGCGCTAAAAGAGTGCTATGAGTCCAACGGTTATAGAGTGAGGGCTTTTGGCCCTGATAACGCCACTGCTAAAGTGCTTCAAGAGAAAGGATTCACAGATGCAACAAATATTCACAAATTCCTAAACAAAAATTATTTCTCCAAGAAGAATCTGATTTCTCAAGGCAAAGAAGTATGGATTATCGATGAATCTAGCAAAGTTGCTAATCGTCCCTTGTTGGAATTGCTAAAGTCGGCAGAGCTGAATAGTATTCAAGTTATTTTCTCCGGCAACTCAGCGCAGCTTTCTTCTGTTGAGCGTGGCGGTATGTTCAAGCATTTATGTGAGAGCTATGGGTATGCCTTCCTCGGTGAAATTCAAAGACAGAAAAGCTTGCTGGACCGCGATATATCCAAACGACTGGCGCATGGCGATGTTGCCTCCGCTGTTGATATGATTGCGAGTTCTGGCGGCTTTATATGGAATAAAACCAAAGAGGATACAATTCTATGCGCAGTTGAGAAATGGGCGAAAGATAGCATGCATTTTCCCTGCTCTTCAAGCATCATCATAGCTAATACAAATAAGGAGGTCCGACAGATAAATGATTTAGTGCATGCCATTAGGATGGCACGCGGGGAAGTGGTTAATAAGGAGTTTGATTGCCATACAATTTTCGGCAACATTCGAGTCAGCGAGGGCGATATAATTGAATTTAGAGCGAATGATAAGAAACTTAATGTTATGAATGGCGATAGAGGGGTTTTAGTCAAAACTTCGGAGACAGAGTTTATTGTAGCGCTTGAGAATAAAAAAGTGTCCTTTAATCCCCAAAAATTTATCTCTTTCCAATTGGCTTATGCCACGACAAATTATCGTTCACAGGGAGGAACATTCGATAATGTCTATATTGTTTACAATAGATACATGAATCAACAATTATTCTATGTAGCTAGAACAAGGCACAGAAGCAAGGCACATTGTTTTGTCTCCAGTAACGATGCCAAAAATCTTATGCAACTTAAGAGCCAAGTTGTGCGCAGCGAAGAAATTCAAAATACACTCACGTATACCACCGCTGCAGAAATTGATTTGTTACGCAAGAATCAGCAAAGAAAACAATCAATCCAGGAACTTTGTGAATCAGACAGTCTAATGTCTCGTTCACAAGGTTATGGTTCTAGAGCCTGGGACTATCTAAAATCAGGAGTGGCGGTTCTGGTAGAGGAGATTAGCGATGTAAGATCAGATAAAAGTTTTTATAGCGCCCATCATCAAAACAATATAGGACAGGGACGTGTTGTTGAAGTAAAAGAAGAAAAAATTAATGGTAATCGTCTCATTGATAAGAAGGAGAAGGATAAAGAAATACAATCTACTGAGTTGTCTAGATCTCCTCGAAGCAGTGCTTTCCAACAATTAGAGGATAACAAGAAAGTCTTATACAAAAATTATTTCGACAAGTGCGAGAAAGCTTCTGCACTCTATGCAATAGTGCAATCAGAAGCATCGGCATTTGCTGTTTCAAAAGAAACAACTAAAAGCTTTTCTGACTGGCAGAAGTCTTGTGTAGATCGAAATCAGGCTGCTTTTGAACTTCTTAGAAGCAGCAATTCCCATAAGGCTGTGATAGGTCAAAAAGGTCTTGAGATTCTTCAAGATCGTTCTCAGCGACATGAGCAATACATTAAGCCAAGAGAATCAATAGAGCCGCAAATTCAGGAAAATATCGACAGCATTCTCTATAGACTTTTTCCAGAAGGCCCTCAGAGAAGAGATTCGCGTGGTTTTCGATTCGGTTCCAAAGGTTCTTTATTGGTGACTTGTGTGGGAGAAAAGAAGGGCTGCTACTATAACTTTGAAACGAATGAAGGCGGGCACATTTTGCAATTAATAGAAAAAAAGCTGAACCTAACTCGTGCAGAGGCTGTTTCGTGGACTCGTGAATTTTTGAAAGAATCCGGAGGCAAGCCTGCGCCATCTCATTTTTCTACGGCTAAATTCGCGAAAGCAAGAGAAGAAAATTGGACCAGCATGCAACCACCTTCAAATGCATCTATTCCAAAATTGGATTCGCTGTCGCGTTATCTGGATATCAATTATCGATTGAGTGCTGCATATCCTTATCGTGATACTGCTGGAAACCTAATGTTTTACACACTACGTTTGGAATCCAAAGCTGATGGCAAAAAAATAGTATTGCCTCTTAGCTATGGAAAAATCCACCCCGCAGACGAGCCTTCCTGGAAGTTAAAAGCTTATGATAATAGAAATGAGATTCTATACAACAGTCATTTACTTCACCAGCAGCCTTATAAGCCAATATTGATTGTAGAAGGAGAAAAAACAGCAGATGCTGCTTCCAAACTCCTTGGAAAAGATTATGTCGTAGTATCCTGGTCTGGTGGTGCAGCTGCTGCAAAAGATGCTAATTGGAAGCTCTTATCAGGGCGGGAGATAATTGTATGGCCCGATAATGATCCGGCAGGCTTTAAGGCTTCTTCTGATATTTGCAGAAGTTTGAGAGAAGCTGGTGTACAGTCTTTGAAAGTTGTCAGCAAAGAAACACTTAGCGATATTCCTCAGAAATGGGATCTTGCAGATACATTGCCTACAGGTAAGTCTCCAAATTTTATAACCGATTGCCTTTTACGTGCTGAGAGCAAGGCGATAAGCATGGATCGATTGACGAATATAGCCGCACAGCACGGCTTAACGTTTAAGCAGCTGAATGAAGTTGTATGCAACGTTGATGATCGATTGCGCGGTGAACTTGAGAAGACCCACGGCTCTAAAACTTGGGAAATCGACGCTTCTATTCTATCGGAGACTAATAAGACGATTAAAGAGAGATTCTTGCAGCCTATGACTAAAATCGCTTCCCAAGAGAAAACAGTCCAAAATGAACGTGACAATAACAAATCATTGGGAATGACACCTTCTGAACTTTAGCTATTGCAACAGATCTCTTTTCTACGAGGACATATAAGCATTTCCAATTAGCATCTTGTGTAGCATAGCGCCAAGGATAGACAATTTTGACTTGACATTGCCTTTAGTTTCTCTAAAGAGATTGGAGTGTTTCGGTTCGGGTTATTGCTCGAAACTTCGTAAATGACAATCCTTTTTAGATTTCAAATCCAGTGTTTTCCATCGATTATGAGGTAAGGGGCAACGATATTATGATTATGTTTTAGCAGGAGCCGCTGACATGGCGTGAATTTCATATATCTAAAAATCCCATGAGTGTTATAAGAGTTTCTATCTCTTTTAATCTGTAGTTTTTATGTTTAGAATCGCCATCAAGATGCTGCTAGGTGACCGAGCCAAATACCTCATGCTCGTCAGCGCTTTGTCGTTTGCCTCGCTGCTGATGACTCAGCAAAGCTCTGTTTTCAGTGGACTGATGTTATGGACGACGGCGACTCTTCGCAATACCGTCGCTCCTATCTGGGTGATGGATCCCAAAGTCGAACAAGTCAATGAGGGCATCCCACTGCGCGATACGGACCTGCCGCGCGTTCGCTCCATCCCAGGCGTAGCCTGGGCTGTTCCTTTCTTTTCCAGTTTCGAACAAGCTCGCCTCTTCGACGGTACATTCAACCGTATTGCTTTCTGCGGCATCGATTCGGCTACTCTCATCGGGGCTCCTGCCGTACTTACTCATGGGCGGTTGCAGGATCTTCGACAAGCCCATGCTGTCATCATCGATGAGTTCGGCATCGAAAAATTAAGCAAAGGGCGGCCAAAGCCTCTTGCTGTGGGCGACACCTTTGATATTAATGATCACGAAGCACGGATTGTCGGAATCTGCAAAGCGGCAAGGGCCTTTTACGGATATCCTTATGTCTACACAACATATGAAAGGGCTATTGAGATGTCTCCTAAAATGAGAAAAACCCTTTCGTTCGTTCTTGTCAGCCCTGCCCGAGGATGGACTGCTGAACAGGTTGCCAAACAGATCGAAAAAGACACTGGCTTGCGCGCTTTCACCGAAGCACAATTTGCCGAGAGCACTGTCCGCTGGTTCATCCACAACACCGGAATACCCATCTCTTTTGGCATTACGATCATACTTGGCTTCATTGTCGGCATGGCCATCGCCGGACAGACGTTCTATTCGTTCATCCTCGAAAACCTAGGGAATCTCGGTGCTCTCAAAGCTATGGGAGCCAGTAACAGGCTCTTGAGGAATATGGTGATCTTACAGGCGTTTCTCGTTGGAATCATCGGATACGGTATCGGCTTGGGCCTTACATCGATCTTCGGCTTCAGCACTATTAAATCGGGCCAGCCTCCCTTTTATATGCCTTACCAAATCCCTCTTTTCACCTTTGGAGTCATCCTATTCATATGCAGCTTCTCCGCTTTCCTCGGGATCCGCAAAATCAGTAAACTCGAAGCGGCTGAGGTGTTTCGTGCCTAACACCTTTCAACACAAGCTAGCTGTCCATGTCCGCAACGTCACCAAGCGATTCCACCAGGGTTCACATTCTATTACTGCACTGAAGAATGTCAACTTCGACGCACGCGTTGGCGAACTCATGATGATTGTGGGGCCGTCGGGATGCGGCAAGACGACTCTCCTCAGCGTCATCGCGGGCACACTCCGTTTCGATGAAGGTGAGATCGACATGTTGGGAAAATCCTTTCATGGCCTTTCCGATGCCAATATCACTGAGTTTCGCCGCCATCATATTGGTTTCATCTTCCAGCAATATCATCTGATCCGCACGCTCAATTGCCTGGAAAATGTGAGCATTCCTCTGCTCTTGAACGGCACCAATCGATCCATTGCCGAAGAAAAAGCCGCACTCTTGCTTGAGAAGGTCGGACTGAAAGGACGTGAATGGGAGTCGCCTCGCAATCTATCCGGCGGGCAGCAGCAGCGCGTTGCGATAGCCCGTGCTCTCATCCACGATCCTCTTCTTGTGATCTGCGATGAGCCGACAGCAGCCCTCGATGCCAATACCGGAGCCAAAATAGTGGAGCTGATGGTAGAATGCGCGCGGACGCCGGGCCGCTGTGTTGTCATTGTGACGCATGACAACCGTATCTTCAAGTATGCGGACCGCGTGGCTACAATGGACGATGGAAAAGTGTTAGGAATACAGTAATTAGGAGTCAGAAGCCAGAAGAAACAAAGACTATAAGCGCTTCTGACTCCTGATTCTTGACCTGACTAAAAATGAGGCTCACAAATGATTATATTTAGAAGCATTGCATTGTATTTGGCTATTGGAGGAATCATCCTCGGGGTGATGTTAATGCGTAACATCGCAGCCCCTCAGCCACAGCAGCAGCCTGTCGCCGAACCTGCTGTCAACCCCTATTCCAACGCCATCGTTGCTTCAGGGATTATCGAAAGTGCGGACAGAAATGTTGCCATCGGCGTCCCACAACCCGGCATCGTCACTGTAATCCTGGCTGACGTCTGGAATTCAGTTAACAAAGGCGATCCTCTCTTTCAGATTGATGACCGCGATCTTAGAGCGCAGCTAGTTGTACAACAAGCCAACATTGCTGTAGCTGAAGCAACGGTGAATCGATTCCAGGATCAACTCAATAGGCTTGAGTCGGTATCGGATCCACGTGCCGTCAGCAAGGAAGAGGTACGTACACGCCAACATGATGTTGCTGTCGCTATCGCCCAATTAGCCTCAGCTAAAGCCCAGGCAAATCAAACTGAACAGCTGATCGACCGACTCACTGTGCGCGCTCCAAAAGAGGGCGTCGTCCTTCAAAACAACATACGCCTTGGAGAATATGTGTCGTCATCCACGGCGATACCAGCAATGTTGCTCGGACATCTAGACAACCTACAAGTGCGCGTCGATATCGACGAGCAAAATGCTTGTCGGATTCAGCCAAATCAAACCGCCGTGGCTTTTCTGAAAAACAATACATCACGGCCCATTCCTCTCCATTTTGAACGGATCGAACCATATGTTGTTCCTAAGAAATCCCTAACGGGTTCAAGCGAAGAGAAAGTGGACACACGCGTGTTGCAGGTGATTTATTCTTTCTCTAAACCGAAAGATCTTAACCTCTACGTTGGCCAACAAGCAGATATCTTCATCCAGGACAAAGAGTCATGACTATCAGTCGATTGCTCCTTTTGCCGATTCTATTGACAGGTTGTAATATAGGGAAGCCATATTGTCCTCCGATGCTTGAGGTTCCCAACCAATGGAAAGGGCCAACATCAGAGACAACACAAACGAAGACGGTTTGCCATTGGTGGGAAATGTTCGATGATCCAGTATTGAATGGTCTTGAAGAACAGGCTGTTGTCAACAATCAATCGATCCACGTTGCATTCGAGCGGATGTGTGAGGCAAAAGCCCTCGCTCGCGTCTTGAATGCTAACCTCTACCCTGGTCTGATGTTCGATCCATCATTCTCCGATGAAATGTTTCTGATTAAAGGGGAGCACCACAACTTTCGCTATCACGAGATGGACAATACCCTTCCGCTCAATTTATGCTACGAGATCGATCTCTGGGGAAAGCTGCACAACGAATACTATGCTGGCATCGCCTACGCAGAAGCGGCTTACGAGACCCTCTGCACTGTCCTTCTGGCTATCACCGGCGATGTCGCACAGAGCTATTTCCGCTTACGCTCTCTCGATGCCGAACAAGAGATTCTTCAACAAGGGATTGCTGTTCGACAGTACGCTGTCGAAATCAATCAGTCCCTCTACAATTCGGGCATGATTCTCTACGCTGACGTATCCCGCGCCCAAGTTGAGCTCTTCCGCACCCGTGCCGAAAGCACAAACGTGACTCGTCAACGCGATATACTAGAAAATGTATTGGCTGTCCTATGCGGTGCCGCTGCTCCAGAGTTCTGTGTGGAAGTAAGTCCTTTGAGTGGATCTCTCCCAGAGATCCCTACAGGCATCCCATCAGATATCCTCTGCCAGCGCCCTGACATTGCTGAAGCTGAACACAAGATGGCTGCCCTCCATGCCGAAATCAGAGTCACCTATGCGCTGCAGTTTCCATCGTTGACTTTAACGGGATCGCTAGGGATGGAAAGTCCCGACCTGGTCTCTCTGCTTTCATGGAAAGCGAGACTGTGGGCTATGGCAGCCAATATCACGCAGTCGGTCTTCGATGCAGGACGCAACTCTGCCAAGCTCGATGCGGCCAAAGCACGCTTTCAGGAAGGGATATACCTCTACCAACAGCAAGTGCTAGTGGCTTTTCAGGAAGTGGAAGACTCCCTGGCTAATATCCACAAACGCACTGCTCAAGCGATAGAACTTGAGCAAGCTGCACAGGCAGCTCAAGAGACTACAAATCTGTCGCAAGAGCGATATAATAAGGGATTAGTCGGATATCTCGATGTTGTCGATGCGGAACGGTCATACCTCGAAACGAGCCGCCATGCCGCTGTGGTTAATGGCGAACGCTATATCGCCACAGTGCAGCTCATCAAAGCTCTTGGCGGCACCTGGCAACAGTAATAAATTATCACTGAGGCATGAGCTCACTGAGAAGAGTAAAGACGATCCTCTTTTTTATAGAGGATAAAATAGTGATACAATATACTTATTGAAAAATAACAAAAGCGCCGCATTAATAATGGAAAATAGTGAGTTGCTGTCTTGCTATAAATCTATATTGCCTCTACGGCATAATGACAAGCTTTTGAACGCTTCCATTTGCATCAGTAAAAGCCCTTTGGATTTACTGAGAATAAAAACTAGCATTTTTTTACATCCAAAAGAACAAGCTTATTTTAATACTCTGCAGTATCCCAAGCGCCAGCATAGTTACTTGTTAGGTCGCTATTGCGCAAAGCAGGCTATCAGCTCTTATATGCAAAATGAGTGCATGACAAGCTCATGGATTGAGAGTGGTGTGTTTCATCAACCTATTGTATATTCATCTTTTCCTTCAGATGTACAGGTAAGCATTAGCCATACAAATTCCTTGGGCGCTGCTATTGCCTTTCCTGAGCAGCATCCTATGGGGATCGATGTTGAAATTATTGAAAGGAAACACTTAGACGCCATACGATCACAACTCACAGCAGCGGAACAACAAATGGCGACCTTATTTGCTGTGGATGAATCGCTATTCTTGACACTCATTTGGACGATCAAAGAAGCCATAGCAAAAGCCTTGAAATGTGGATTTACGATTCCTTTCGAAATACTGGAAGTGGGGGAGATCCGAGGAAGGGAGGGGGTGTACGAATGGGAAAGCTCTTTCAAACTGTTTCAGCAATTCAAAGCGCGTTCCTTCGTGTTAGATCAAGCAATTTGCACTCTAGTTTTTCCTAAAGGAACTGACTTACATTTAGATATTGCTGCAATAGCACCGATCGTGTGTGGAAACAGAAGTGGAGATAGAACATGAAAAAACCGATTGTATTCATGTTTGCCGGACAAGGCTCCCACTACTATCAAATGGGAAGGAAGTTATACGAACAAAATCCCACCTTCAAACAACTGCTACAAACTGCTGACTCGTTGCATAAAGAGATCACTGGCCTATCCATTTTGGATCATCTGTATAATGATCGAAATAAAATGATCGATCCCTTTAGGCGGACCCTACTTACACATCCGTCGATCTTCATGGTAGAATATGCTTTAGCTAGTGTCATATTGAAGCTAGGAATAATCCCGGATTATGTCCTTGGGGCTAGTCTAGGGGAGTTTGCTGCCGCTACTATTTCAGGTATTTTAACATTCGAGGAGGCGTTGCGCGCTGTGATTTTCCAAGCGCAAATGCTGGAAAGCTACTGTCCACCAGGATCAATGACAGCGATTTTACATCCATACAACCTCTATGATGACCTTCAATTGATAAAGGAGAAAAGTGAATGTGCAGCAGTTAATTTTCCGTCACACTTTGTCATTTCTGGTACACCTGATCATCTTAAAACAATTGCAACTTTCTTGCAGGAGCAACAATTAAACTATCAAGAACTGGCTGTATCACACGGCTTCCATTCCACCCTTATTGATGGAGCTGCAACACACATCCTTTCACTTTTTGGGTCGATAAGATTGAAACCCTCTCAGATTCCATTTATATCCTGCACGTATGGAGGTCTTTTCACTCCTCTTAGTCCACATCACTTTTGGGATGCGATTCGCCTGCCAATTCAGTTTCAAAAGACCATCGATTCGATGGAGAATAAAAATAATTTTACATATTTAGACGTAGGCCCTTCTGGATCCCTTGCCACATTTGTCAAATATAATTTAAAAAAAACTTCTTATTCCGAAGTACGTGCTCTTTTAACTCCTTTCGGTTCAACCATTCCACTGTCTTGAAAATCCGTGCTAGGCTGTGTAAAAATGATACTGCTATTAATGCCTCCAAATCCAAATGAATTGCTCATTGCAGCATCAATAGTGACTGTTTCCCTTTGTTGGCCCACGAAGCGGCTGGCGATATCTATAGGATTGTCTAAATTCAGATTTGGATGAACAAACTCTTGTTTCATTTGTAAAAGAGTCGCGATCGCTTCTAGAATGCCGGCCGACCACAAACAATGACCTATAAGACTTTTCGTAGAATTGATCCAAATTTTTCCAAGATGCTCTTCAAACAGATTGCTTATCGCAGCAACTTCAGTTTTATCGCCAATGGGCGAGGATGAACCATGTGCATTGATGTAGCGGATATCCTTTGGGAGCAAGGAGGCATTTTTTAGAGCTTCCGCCATCGCTCTTCTCTCCCCATCTTGATTTGGAGTCGATGTGTGGGTCCCATCTAAATTCATGGCCGCACCGGCCATGATTCCATAGGATGGAATCTGCTCCTTAAGGGAATCCCTCGATTCCAGAATGATACAACCGCTCCCCTGTCCCCAGACAAATCCGGAATGATCGCGATCAAAAGGACGGCATATCTTCTTGGGTTCTTTGTGAAAAGGGCTCAATCCGCTGAGGGCGCCAATATTGTAAAACCCTTGAATCTCGAGAGGTGATAAATCGGCTAATGCCCCAACGACTAGGCAAATATCTACAATATCTTGCAAAATCAGCCTGTACCCGTGGATGAGGGCAACATTTCCACTCGCAGAGGCACCTCCAACAGTAAACCCTTCTCCTTGAATATCGAATACTTCACTGAGAACACCCACATGATGAGTATCCATAAATTGTAGGGCATAGGAGGGAGACAGGTAGTGGAGGTTGTTCTGAAGAGAGGCTTGTAAATCGTAATGATAGGCCTGGGTGGTATTTTGTCCGGCGATAACAAGCCCAATGCGTCGGTTGTCTTTCGTCCTTTCGTGTAGATGCGCGTCCACCCAGGCCTCTAAAGCAACAATCAGAGAAGCTTGGATTGAAAGAGGCGCACGTCTGCCTACCTTATGGATAGCCGAAAGCAAAGGACTTGGTAGATGAGAGTAAGGAAGTAGGGCTTGATGAAAATCAAATTCTTTTAGCTCTGCTGCTGCTGAAAGAAAAGAGAGTTCGGGGTAACGGATGCAATCCGAAATGCCACATTGTCCGGCAAGTAAAGCCGAGTTAAATCTGGTGATACCCTGGCCTAGAGCGTTGATCGCACCCATGCCTGTCACTATAACGTCAACTTTTCCTAAATTTTTCATAAGTAACTAACTTACCCTTTTTCAAGGATTAAAAAAGATCATCAAAATTGCTTGGATCTCTATTTTTTCAAAGCCTCATAGTAATGATGAAATATATTCACTAAATCATTGATATTTTTGGCTTGAGCGAATTCAAGAAGAGGCAATTTCAGTTGTAAACGCTCCATTGTGAGTATGATGATTTCCGCACGGTCAATGGAGTTGGCACCAAGATCTCTCAAACTTTCATCTGGCCGAATTTCCCTTGTAGAATATTCAGGAAAAATTTCGACGAGAGCTCCCTTCAAAACGCTCATGATATAGGGGTCTACCATCTTTTCTCCTCTTTTTCTTTTTTTGTTGCACAAAAATTTTCTGTACGAACTAAATCCTTCTTTAGGTAAACTGTGAGCATAATTACATCTTCGAAAAAATACGCTAAAAGAAGAATTATCTGTTTGAATGCCAGCGAGAATCGCTATAATTACTGTCCATTTTTGATCCGCATAATTAAGCCAGTAAGCACTCTCCCAGGTCCAATCTCTTCAATTTCTTCCTTGTTTTGACTTAGCAGATACTGAATCGTTTCAAGCCAACGGACAGGTCGTGTCATTTGAGTAGCAAGAGTGTTGCCAATATCCGGGAATTGATAGATGCTAGCTGTACAATTTGCAATCACTGGAAATTTGGGAGGAGAAAAATGAAAGTCTTTTAAAAACATTACAAACTGTTCTTGAGCTGAACGCATGTAGGGTGAGTGAAAAGCTCCGCTAACATTTAATGGGATAACCATCAAAGCACCTGCTTTCTCCAATAAAGGCACGGCATGAGCGATATCAGGAGCTTTCCCCGAAATCACAGTTTGCATAACGGTATTGTAATTGGCAATCGCCACATCTAACAGATGATGTTGTTTCAAGATTGCTTTTATTGTGTCAATACTAAGTCCTATTACGGCTGCCATGGCACCACCAACAGCTTGACTCATCAACTCTCCACGCTTTTTAACCAATTTTAGACCCGTCCCAAAGTCAAAAACACCTGCGGCTAGTAAGGCGTTGTACTCCCCTAAACTATGACCAGCAACAAAGTTAGGAGGCTTACCTACTTGATGTAGCTTACTCGAATAGGAGAGGGCATTTACAGTATACAGGGCTGGTTGTGTATATTGCGTTTGGTTCAGATGTTGGTGTGGATCTTCTACACATAAAGTTGCTATCGAATAACCTAGGATCGCATCGGCTTCTGCAGTAATTTTTGGAAATTGCGAAAAGAGTTCCTTTCCCATCCCTTTTACTTGTGAGCCTTGTCCAGGAAAAATATAAGTTGGCATGTTAATCCTCGTGAATATAACAAACGTGTCAAGCACCCTCGGTCGGACAGTTTTACAAAAAACAAGTTTTACATCAAGTACTTAATTGTAACGGAATAGCATTGCTAAAGTGTTATTTGAATTATTTCCTAGGATTGTGATAACTTGGTTGTCATTTGACTCTTTGGTCACATCCTTTTTCTCATATGGTTGTGGACTTGTTTTAAAAAAGTTTTTTAAAAATTTCAATACTAAGAAAATCGTCCTTCGACCTAGTTTTGCAAAAGTCTTCGGAGAGGCAGTATATGGAATTTTTTAAGAAGTTTAAGGGTTTAAAAAATAAGAAATATTTACCTAACCAAGATAGTGATATCGCTGTCATTGGGATGGCGTGTCGATTTCCGGGAGCGCGCGATTACTCAGAATTTTGGGAAAATTTAGAAAAGGGGAAGAACAGTATAGGAGAAGTCCCTCCTGATCGTTGGGATTGGAGAGAGTATTTTGGACATAAAACAAATAGTAAGTGGGGTGGGTTTATTGAAGACATTGACAAGTTCGATGCTTTATTTTTTTCCATTTCTCCTAAAGAAGCAGAGAGCATGGACCCTCAACAACGAATTATGCTGGAGTTAACGTGGTCTTGTATAGAGGATGCTGGATATACACCTGAGGCATTTTCTGGGAAAAATATTGGGGTGTTTCTTGGGGCTTGTAATTATGATTACAAAGAAATACAAGACCGATATGAAAAAGAAGTTGCAACTCATTTTCTTACAAATACTCTCAATACCTATATTCCAAATAGAATTTCACATTTTTTCAATTTTCATGGTCCTAGCATTGCCATTGATGTTGCTTGTGCTAGTTCACTAGTAGCTATTCATCAAGCTATTCTATCTCTGAGAAACAAAGAGAGCGAAATTGCTCTTGCAGGAGGCATTAATATTTTATGTAGTGGAGATAGGTATGTTCCTTTCAGTAAATTGGGAATGCTATCACCAACTGGTCAGTGCAAGTCATTTGATGCTTCTGCTGATGGTTATGTGCGCGGAGAAGGTGCTGGAATTATTTTGTTGAAACCCTTGAAACAGGCTATAGCAGATAAAGATTTTATTTACACTATCATCAAAGGGAGCGCAATAAATCATGGAGGACGCGCTAAGTCAGTAACCTCTCCAAATTTTTATGCTCAATCTCAAGTCATTATTTCTGCTTGTCAACAAGCCAACATTTCTCCTGAGACTATTAGCTATATAGAAGCCCATGGTACAGGGACATCTTTAGGAGATCCGATAGAAATTCATGGATTACAACGAGCTTTTACTACTCTTTTTAAACAATATCGCAAGAGCCTTCCTAAGAAGAGTTTTTGTGGCATAGGAAGCGTAAAAACGAATATTGGCCATTTAGAATCAGCAGCTGGAATTGCAGGAATAATTAAAGTTATTCTTGCAATGAAATATAAAAAACTTCCAGCATTACAGAATTTTAAAAAAATAAATCCACGGGTTAATTTGACAGATAGTTTGTTTTATCTTGTAGATAAATTAATCGAATGGAAAGTAGAGAAGCAAATTCCCCTCCGTGCTGGAGTAAGCTCGTTTGGATTAGGAGGTGTAAATGCTCATGTAGTGATGGAAGAGTATATTCCTGAAAGATCACGAGGGGGGAAAATGGGGATAGCTGTAACGCCCATCTGCCCTGTGATGATTGTGCTCTCAGCTAAGAATACAGAACGCTTGAAAGAATATGTTCAAAAGCTGTTGGCATTTATGCAAAAGAATTCATTCGGAAAGGAAGAATTTAAAATTAACTTACTTGATCTAGCATATACCCTCCAGATAGGACGAGAGGCGATGGAAGAACGCCTGGGATTGATCGTAAGCTCGATGCAGGAACTGGAGGACAAACTTCAGAGATTCCTTGAGAGTAAAGAAGAGGTTGGGGAAGTATATCGTGGTCAAGTGAAACGGAGTAAGGATAACTCAGCCGTCATTATGTTAGATGAAGATAGGGTGAAAACAATTGATGTTTGGATTAAGAAACGAGAATATTCGAAACTTATAGATTTATGGGTCAAGGGTTTAATCCTGGATTGGAATAAACTCTATGGCGGGCAAAAACCTTGCCGTATCAATCTTCCCACCTATCCCTTTGTGAAAACCCGCCATTGGCTCCGTACATCAGTCGACAAGACACTCATCCCTCAAGAGAGTTGTTCTTCTAGCCCCTCTGAAAACCTTTTTACGGCGCTTAGACAACATTACATGTTGCCTGAACCCGTGCGCAAGGAGGCGGATTGGTACTTTTATTATAATCTCACTGTACAAAGTAACATCTTATTGCGTGAACATCTTGTCTATGGCCAGTATATTTTACCTACTGACAGTTGGATTGAGCTTCTCTATGCAGCAGGAGTCAGCTATTTTAAAAAAGATTCATTAACACTTAAACAGCTTTACATCAAATCCCCTTTGCAAGGATTTGAAGATAAAATGATCAACGTTGTGCATAGGCTCACTGAACTCAGCGATGGGAATTGCGAAGCTGTCATCACAAGTCAACAGGCGCAGTCAACCTTAGAGACGGACCACATAAAATGTTTTCTATCCAGCAATCAGGCGCTCAAACCTGATATCAGTCGTTTTAATTTACCGGCTAAAAGGCAAAAGAATTCTCGGTTCAATGGCTTGTTTCCTGAAGATTGCCCTTTTGAAATAGGAACGTTTTTTCAAAGTAGGCAAGACATCCAATTTTGTGAGGGGTA
>Ga0206831_1130_pt1 | contig 19133 bp, 13 predicted proteins | sample Alteio_BWOrgCont_73_FD_152876 | JGI IMG/M metagenome (GOLD analysis project Ga0206831, IMG submission 152876) | Enriched cells from forest soil in Barre Woods Harvard Forest LTER site, Petersham, Massachusetts, United States -... | ecosystem: Environmental > Terrestrial > Soil > Temperate forest >...
TCTCTTCCGATTTACCTCTGAAGGGAGTGATTTGCGAGGGCCGGAAACTGGTGATCTCCAGTGAAATCTCCAGTAGCGGGTGTCGCCTTGGGTGAACTGGGCTCTTACTTGGGCCAACTTTCACTTCCTGTTGACCCACTTGCTCCGGGATTTTGCCGGCTTCGGTTACGATCAGAACCGGAGTTAGCCATGCCCCAGTTCAGATTGTTCCGAGGAAAGAGCGGGTGCTTTTTCGTCGAAGATATCACCACCAAGAAGCAATCCAGCCTGCGTACACGCGATGCCGATGAGGCCAAGCGATTGCTCGCCGCCAAGAACGAAGCCCATCAGCAACCACTCATCTGCCTGCAAATGGCGCGGGCTTACCTAACTGCGGCCGACCCGATGATGGTCCAGCGCACCTGGGAGACCGTGATGGATACGATGGGACAGGCGAAGCGTGGACCGACCGAAAAGCGGTGGACGACGGCGTGCAAGGACCGAGCATTCGATCTCATCCGGGACTTGAAGCTGACCGAAACGCGGGCGGAACAGTTTTGGAAAGTGCTTAATATGGGAACGGTTTCCACGAACACGTTCCTGCGCCGGATCCATAACTTCGCCGTGGACATGAATTGGATTTTGGCGCCGATCATTCCCCGCAGGCAGTGGCCGAAGATTCATTTCAAGGAGAAGCGGGCGATCACGTTGGAGGAGCATCTACGAATCGTCGAACGCGAGCACAATCCCGAGCGGAAGAAGTTTTACGAACTGGCTTGGCACCTGGGAGCTTCGCAAAGCGATCTGGCTCATCTCCACGCTGAGGACATTGACTGGCCAAGCCGGACGATCACGTTTGAACGAATGAAGCTGCGGCATCGCGCGGTTGCTCCTCCGCAAATTCGGTTCGGCAAGGAAGCAGAAGCCATCTTTGCGCAATTGTCACGCACCGGACCGCTCTTTCCATATCCATATCTACGCACCGTCCGCAAAGCCGATCGCGCCACGGAATTCAAGCAGCGGTACCGGGGGCTTAGCATCTCAGGCGTAACGCTTCACAGCTATCGCTATGCATGGGCGGAACGGGCCAAGACCTGCGGCTACCCAGAACGGTTCGCACAAATGGCGCTCGGCCACAACAGTAAGGCAGTGCCGCTGATCGTCAGAACTGTAGCCGAGTATGTCAAGGTCACTGGCGATGTAACAATATTAGACGAACGTGCGGGATTAGGGGGCACGGTATGGGAAAAAATCAAATGTTACATGCGGGTAGCCTTTGAACATCGGGATGTAAATCGGGATGGCTTGGTTGAATGGTGCAATCTTTGGGAGGGAGGGGCTGATGATAAGGTTGGATGCTTCTTTAATGAGGCTCCCCTCGAGAAATGGATAAAGGCCGTGACAACATTTACGGACACTGAACTGCAAGAATTTTACGAGAAAAAGTCGCGCCCCGTGGTCAACCTCTATGAACAGGCTTTCTTTCTTCATGCGCTGATGGGATTAGAGGGCCTCGCGCTTTTACGCCGCGATGAGGGTGTAGCTTTAGAAGCCAGAATAAGGTTCAATCATATCAAACACGTGCTTGAAACACGTCACTGGAACGATGTCGATGGATTTTATTACGATTGGGATGTCAAAGCTGACTGTCAAACTCAAACAATGAATCAGAATGCATTCTACCTTCTCCACTTTCTTAAGGAGCCACATCGCGCTAGGCGGGTAACGTAGTGGCCAAAGTGGCCAATTATGCCTTAACCGCTGCCATTTATGGCGGCGGAAGAACGTCACTAGTGACCACATATTGGGGTTTCTCGCAGCGTATGACTAGGCTCGTCTTCTCATTTACCGAACTTACTAACGCGGGCGGAGTCGTTTATAATCAGAGGCAAATTCACTCTTCCACTAAGGTTTCATCAGAGACGCTAAGATGTTCCAACTGAAGAAACCGTGATTGAAATTGGGCTTGCCCGTATCGGGATGGTAGTACTCATGAAGCACTCCTGAATTGTCCAAGTCGGATTTCAATAGATGTAAAGTTTTCTGCGCAAGCAGGCACGCGTCTTGGTGATAGCCATAGTTTTTAAGCGCGGTGTAAACCATGAAGTTGGATAAAATCCAGACAGGGCCCAGCCAATTGCTTGGATTCGAGCTATCGGTTGCAGGGTCATACATTTTTTCGCACTGAGCCAATGTCCGCACGCCGAAAGCGCAGTCAAATTCTTTCGGATTGCGCAGATGACGCTCCACCACGACCTGCGCCTGCTCCTCGGTGGCAATGCCACACCACAAGGGAAGGAAGCCGGTGAAAACTTTGACTTTGAGCGGAAGCGTTCGCCACGTGTGCGACATGCCTTGGGCGATATGGGGAAAGTACTTGCTGCGCGCGTCTTCGCACTGGACATCGACTGAATAGTAAAATCCGTCTGTTTCGTCCCAGCATTCGAGTTGAATAGCGTTTCTGACCGATTCGGCCTGTTGCTGCAGCTCGACGGCTTCGGCTTTCTGATCGAGGAGATGGGCGATTTTCGCGGCGGTGCTCAGGTCTTCGAAATAGAGGCAGTTCAAGAGGAGATTGGCGGACGAAAATTCAGGACGGCCGTACGTTGTTGGATCATTGTCAACTCCGACCGCCACTTCGGATCCCCAGACCAAGAGGCCGCACTTGGCCATGTAATAATCGGACCACCTTTTGTAAAACTTCAGTAACTGGGGAAAATAGAGGCTGCAACCGCCGAGGAGCGCGAGCCGAATTCTTTCCGGAGCGATGCCGGGACGGGCCAGCTTGCGGGCATGCGCTTTTTTACGAAAGGAGGAGAGGCGAAACAACTCCTCAAAACTGGACGCTTCCCGGGTGGCGACCAGAAGGCGGTTCCAGAATTCACCATCGCCTCTAAGAAGCAGGCTCTTAATTTCCTGATGCTCATACGTTCACCTTCGCTGCATCTATATTGCCATGCCTCGGCAAGCTGATAATCAAGAAAAACGGATTGTTTGGCGAGGAGTAACCTCAGCGTTTCCCGATGGTTGGAAACACGAGTCACCTTGATTTTTTCAAAACAGGTGATCTGGGAAAAGAGAGAGAGGAGACCGGCATTCTTTATTTGAGGCAATAGCCCCAAAGTTTCACCTCAAACCTCGCCACCGATTGAGTCAGCAGCCCCAAAAAAAAGCGCGAATTCTTCGGGCTGATGAAACAGCGTCTGTTGATGATTGCCTCGATCAACGATGTGGAAATAGCCCTCATTCACCACACCACGCGCGATCCTCAGCATATCGATTCAATGACGTATTAATACAAGCCTTTGGTTCAAAGCGACTTAAGTATAAATTGCTTCTCTATAATGATTTACACTTGCAATCTGTTGGTGTTTATCGAGTTGACGTGAATCTTGCATCTACATCTGAATTTAGCTGGTAGATATGGTCCATTCCGCCTATCTGCTGGACATGCACGAGAGGAGGAGTCGCGGCGGCAGGAACGACTCGGATTCGTATATCGAAGTACGAATGATTCTTTTCATCGGCCTGGGTATTCTGGCTCTGGTTTTGATCCTTCCGGCAATTCTTCGGGCGGTGGACCTCAATGACGACAACCTTGATGACACCTGGGAGGCCCAATATGGCATTACTACCAATGCGTATGCTCTCACCAATCTGGTTGGTTGGTGGCAGATGCAGCCGAATTCGACGAATGTGATGGCCGATAGCTCCACGAATCACGTCAGTGGCACACTGATTAGTTTTCCAACTAACCCGTATGGGGCCGGCCTTTTCAGCAACGCCCTTTATTTTTCGGCCAGCGGTCAGGTCAATTTTCCGAGTAACGGCGTTCTGAACACGACGACCAATCAGTTCACATTTTCGGCTTGGTTCCAAGCCACAAACAATCTCAATCAGCCCGCGACGATTGCAACGTGGACGGATGCTCAAACTAATTCGTGGAGCGTGGGAGCGGGCACCAATGGCGTGGCGGGCATCACGTTTTCAGACGCGGCGGGTGATCTCCAGACCATCGGTCCGGCGACGGGCGCGCTTCAACTTTACGATGGGACTTGGCACCAAGTTGCAGTCACCTACAACACCAATCAGATTGCCACCGTCTATGTCGATGGTCAGAATGAGGCCAGTGGGATGATTACCAACTGGGCTTCGGGGCCAGTGGCTTCTTTTACGTTGGGCGTTCCGAATACTGGTTCAACCAACCAACCCTATGCTTTGGATGACACCCGACTCTATAATCGCGCTTTGGGCCCTAATGAAGTAACTCAGTTGCCCGTAACCTATACGGATTTAAACGGTAGTGGACTGACCGTTTACGACGATTATCTGGAAGTTCTCAATCCGCTTTCGACCAACGACGTCGTGACATCGGGCTTCATTGACTCTGGCTTGATCGGTTATTACGGGAGTAGCAGCCCGACGTTGACCAAGAGCAGCGGGGATGGACAGGTGGTTGCCGCCAGTACCTTCGCAACCAATCCCCTGGTTGTTCATGTTGCCAATTCCTCGGGCACGGCCTTGGTGGGTGCGCCGATTACATTCGCGATTGCTTCCGGTTCGGATGGCGGTGTGGCCCTAAGCAGCGGAGGCACGACGACGACCAGCTTGAGTCTCACGACGGATTCCAGTGGTAATGCGACGGTTTATTATGAATCGGGTCCGGACGCTTTCAAAACCAATACGATCACGGCCATGGCGGTTTCCGATGTGGGCAGCGTTTCGGTTTCATTCACAGCCACCTGCGGTGTGCAGAGCGGCCTTGCCATGTGGCTCCGGGCCGATCAGGGAGTGACCTCCAGCGGCGGTGCGGTGAGTCAGTGGAACGATCAAACGTCCAACGGCAATAACGTCGTCCCGGATGCGAGCGGGCATAATCCACAACTCGTCACCAACGCCATTAATGGCGAACCGGGAATAAGTTTTGACGGGGTACACCAATGCCTTACCCGGTCAAGTTATACGGGTCTTCCCACCGGCAATAGCGACCGGACCATTCTGATCGTGGCCCGTTACGATGGTCCAGGGTATGGCGGCGGACTCAATTACGGAACCACTTCTTTATATCACAACTGTATCACGGGAGTGTCTTCCGACGGTGCGTGCTATATCGGTGACTGGGGCGGAGGTCCAGAATTTGGACCTTCAGTGATCGAGACAGGCTATCTTATCGAAACTGCTAATTCACAATCAGGAACGGTGAGTCTCTACAATGATGGCGGCCTCCTTGGTTCCGCTGCGTTTGCTTATGCAACGGCAACCTCGGGAAGCATTTATTTGGGAACCGATGCGGCGGATAATGTACATATTAAACAGACCATTTGTGAAATCATCGTCTATAATCGCGCTTTGAGTGGTGGCGAGCGCGGATTGGTTGAAAGTTATTTGGCCGATAAATATGGAATTTATGATCCGAATGCGACGTGGCCTTCGGCCTACAGCAGCGCAGTGCAGACCCTGATCACGGCCAACCAATGGACCAAGGCCCAGGCGGATGCGTACGTGGCCTTTCTGGCCACGAGCCCGCCGGTTCCCGCGTCTGGCCTTCAGCTCTGGTTGCGTGCAGACCAGGGGGTGACATCAAGTAGCGGGAATGTGAGCCAGTGGGTGGATCAGGGACCGGCCCAAGAAAGTGCCACGCAAACCACCACAGGCAATCAGCCGCAGGTGGTCACTAACGTGATCAATGGCGAACCCGTAATACGTTTCAATGGCAGTTCCGATTATATGCAATTGCCCCCTGGATTTACCAATGCGTCCACGGGCGTGACAGCTTTTGCCGTTTTTACGCCCACCCCGAGCACGGCCAACTACCCTCGCATTTTTGACTTTGGCAATGGACAGTCCTCGGACAATCTTCTCCTCTGTCAGTATCCCTCTCAGGCGACGATGCAGTTCTACGATGTGACAGGAACCTCCACGGTCAATTCACTCATTGGCGGCAATGAATTGCTGGCCAATACTCCGCAGGAATACACGGCGATCAAAAATGGCTCCACTTCCATGAGCCTATATCGGAATGGGACATTAGTGGGACAGACGACGAGTGGGTTGACCGCTCTCAATAACATTCTCAGGCAAAGCAATTATATCGGCAAGAGCAACTGGACCGGCAATGTGCTCTATCAGGGGGACATGGCTGAAATTCTGGTCTACAACCGTCCCCTGACCAGTGGCGAGCAGGAACAGGTCGAGGTGTATCTAGCCGACAAATATGGACTTTATAATCCCAACGCCACCTGGCCTTCGGCTTATAGTAGCGCCATCCAAACGCTCATTACCACTTATCAGTGGACGAAAGCCCAAGCTGACGCGTACGTCGCATTTGTGGCTGCTAATCCTTCCTTACCTGCCGGTGGTTTGGCTCTCTGGCTCAAAGCCGATGCCGGAGTGACGGCGAACGGAAGCGGCAATGTCAGTCAATGGGTAGACCAGAGCCCATCGGGACATATTGCGACTCAGACAACAGGGACAAATGAGCCGCAGTTGGTCAGTGATGCCGCCACCGGAAAACCTGCGTTACAATTTAGCGGAAATCAGTGGATTTCGGGTGGTGATTTAATCCCTGCGGGAGATGACATTACTATTATTACGGTGGATAAGACCTCTGATACCTCGTCATTCACTATTGCCGCATCTCTTGGAACCTACACGAGTACGGCCGATAATGGGGCGGTGCGTGGTGTTGGGTATCGCGACAATCAGCCAGAGTTTGATCTTGCCAATGGATCATCTCAAGCGGGGGCTGCTCCACCGACTGGCGTTTCAAATATCAACACAACGACATTCTCCCGCAGTAGTGGAAATGTTTCTTTCTATACGAATAGTGCTCTTAGTGCTACTGGAACAATATCAGGAGTGAGCGCTACGAACCTGACGCCCGGATTTATTGTCGGAGGCGCCAGTTGGTCGAGCAACTATTGGTCAGGAGCCATTTCCGAAGTTCTCGTTTACGATCACGTGCTGAGTGAATCAGACCAAGAGGAAGCTGAGGGGTATCTGGCCGACAAGTATGGCTTATATAATCCAAATGCAAGCTGGCCACTTGCCTACAGTAGCGATGTACAGGCCGAAATCTCTCGCAACCAATGGACCGAAGCACAGGCGAATAAATACGTTGCCCTTCAAAGCAACAATCCGGGCACGATGACGAATGGGCTTTTGCTTTGGCTCAAGGCCGATGCCGGCGTAATGCAGGATGGTAGTGGCAATGTGAATTCATGGACCGATCAAACCGGCAATTATACGGTTAGCCAAAGCGGTAGCTCCCGGCCGATCTATATTGCCAACGATGTAAACGGTGGGCCTGCACTGCGTTTCAATGGCAGTCAGTGCCTCTTTAATCCTGCGAGTATTGGGGTGGGCGTTAATGGGGACGTGACAATGATTGCAGTAGCCTCGACCACGAATCCTACAGCTGAGCAATTCTCCGCTTACCTCGGCGACACTGCGGAGGGCACATCTCGGGGAATCGGATATAGCAGCACCGACGAGACCTTCAGTCTTGCCTACAATGATTACTGGGGCATTTCTGCTCCCAGCCCCGGTACTTTTGTTGCCGAGGAAACGACACTTAATTCGTCGAGGACAAGCGTAACCTTTTATCGCAACGGCAGTGAGACATCTTCTTCGACGGTTAGCGGCGCGCAAAACATAACTCCCGGCATTTCGATTGGAGCTTATGATGGTTATGGAGCACCTTGGCAGGGCGACATTGCCGAGGTGCTCGTGTACGACCACAAGCTTTCATCCGATGAGTTGGCCGAGGTCGATGGTTATTTAGCCGACAAGTACGGCATTAACGATCCGAACGCGTCATGGCCTCTTGCATATAGTTCCTCTGTACAGACAGAAATCACAAAGCATCAATGGAACAAGGCACAGGCCGATGCTTACGTAGCCTTTCAAGCTGCCAATTCGACCATGCTGACCACGGGATTGACCATGTGGTTCAAAGCCGACGACGCCAGCAAACTGGCGAAGCCGGGAGGCGGCACCCTCAGCAATGGCGATTCGATTAGCAGTTGGACGGATGAAACGGGCAATTACGTCGTTTCGCAAAGCAACTCATTCAATCAACCGTCTTACGTCTCCAGTGATCTCAACGGCAAGGCCGGTCTTCATTTCAGTGGCAGTCAATGGCTTTCCTCCACAGTTAGTGCCGATCCCGGCCTTCAGGGGGACATAACGGTCATTAACGTCGGCATGACCACTGCGCCCAGCGCCCAGACCTATTCATTGGACTTGGGGAATGGTTCAACGACTGGCGTGCATCGAGCGTTGGGCTTTCTCAGCGGCAACGAAATATTCGACACATTCAACATCTCATGTTCCGGTGGATCTGCTCCAGCCTCGGGAACCTTCCTTGCTCAAATCGCCACGCTAGATCCCACCATTAGCAATGTCACCTTCTACCAAAATGGAGCGGTTAGCGGTAATGGAAGCCTGAGCGGTGTCCAAGCTCTTGACCTTGGAATTACCATTGGAGCCATATACGGGGGCACGTACAACTGGCAGGGCGACATCGTGGAGCAACTCGTCTACGACCACAAACTCAGCCCTACCGAACTCCAGCAGGTCAGTCTCTACCTTTCCAACAAATACGGTCTGCCTTACAGCGCCGCCATCGACATCACGCCGTCGGCTGGTTCCTATACTTCCTCTCAAACCGTCAGCATGACTACCGCCATTTCGGGCGGCACTATCCACTACACCCTTGATGGGACCCAGCCCACCGCGAACTCGCCCACTTACTCGTCTTCCATCACCGTCTCCGCCAGCGCTCTTGTTCAAGCCGTCGTCACCGTCGCCGGCAACATCGTCAGCCCACTCGCTGCGGCCCAGTATTACATTAACGATAGCGGTCAAACCGGCCTGCCCATTACCCCAACCTCATTTACTGCCGCCTCCATTTCCGGCTCTGAAACCGACCTCGCCTGGACTTTATCGGGCATGCTCAATTACAGCGCCATCGACGTCTATCGCAGTACCAACGGTGGTGCCTACGTGCTCATCGATGTCCTTGATCCCTCCTCGACCAGTTATCAGGACCTCAACGTCACTGCGGGAAATAGCTACACCTATGAGGTCGGCACGCTCAATCAATCCGGTGTATCCGATACCACCGCCTCCAGCTCCATCACCCCGCCGGGCGACACCGCTTTAACCATTACGGTCACCACTCCTTCAGGAGCTGTACCCCTGCCATAAGGAGGAGATGAGAAGATGAAAATGCATTCCTTTCGACTTGCGGGCGATTCCGCGATCCTTTTTTGCGCGTTGAGCGCACTGATTTGCTTCAACGCTCTACCGGCTCGAGCGGGCACTGATTCCAACAACAGCCTGTTCGTAACCTTCGATGAAGGCCAATTTGGAGGGCATCTGGCCGGAGACGAACTCGCAGACAACGTCGCGGTGCCGGTGAAAGTATTGACCGATCGGGACAGTCCCGCAGGAACTCACACTGTCGACTGGTATACTGTGGTTGACGGAAGTCTCACTAATCACGAACTCACAATCACATTCACCGTGGGCGCTAAGGGCATTGTCAACAGTGGGAACAATGTTGTGGCTACAGAAACGTTTTCTGCGATCAACCTCTGTGCGCCACCGACTGTTCCTGTTTATGATGACATCCCGCCTAACGGAGATGGCAGCGCTCCGGCCATTGGTGCTTCTCCCACCCCCGTGACGTCCAAATACGTGTTTTATTTGGATTATGATGCCGCCACGAACACTCTGATTGATTCGGCGAACGTTTCCAATATTTCGAGTTTCTCCTGGAATACCTGCACCAACGCCTTCGATTCCACCTACGGTTGGCAGAGCGTTTTTTATTCGCCCACGAGGCCAATTCAGCCCTACACGAGTCCCATTACGTTGTATTTGCACGGAGCAAGAAAGCAGGCTCCCTATCAGCCGTTCGTGGATTGCAACACGAAATGTTGCAGTGGAATGGCGGTGGCTTCTCTGGATCGATTTCAGGCTGGAATTGCCATTTCCGACGCCCCCGTAGGCTATACTCCGCAAATCGGTCGGGACATGCATTTTCAGGTCAACTATCACCAGCGTCTCGCGAATCAGCCTGCTATTTTCAATTTTTCCAATCTGGGACCTCAATGGAGTTTTAACTGGTTATCGTACATCGGAGGCGGACCGCCCAACAGCACGGGAGAGGCAACCTATTATGCACCGGGAGGGAGCCAGTATTCTTACGGGGGCTACCAGCCCATCCTTCCGTTATCGGGCGGTTCTTCTTTCGAGGAGCAGGGAGACTTCACCAATAATGAGGGTTGGACTTTAGCTACGCTCCACTACCGCCAAAGTCCGGAGCGCTATGAGCGCTGGCTGCCCGATGGCACGGTCGAGAAGTTTTCTCAACCGGCTGGTGTGGCTCCCAATCGTCTCTTCTTCCTCACCTCCATCACCGATCCTCAAGGCAATACCACCACGCTCAACTATGACAGCAATGCCGCGACCAACGGGCAGGCTGTCTTGACCTCGGTAACCGATCCCCAGGGCAATCAATTAGTGTTTAGTTACGATTCCGCCGATCCGCTCAAGATCACCAAGATCACCCGGACCACCGACGGCCTCTCGGCGAAATTTGAATATGCTAATGGCGAACTGACCAGCAGCACCGATACCATCGGTCTCACCTCCTCGTTCCACTACACGTCGGGTTCGAGTTTCATTGACTCGATGACGACGCCCTACGGCACCACCACCTTCAGCTCGTCCGACGGTTCTGGCTATCTCGAGGCTGACATGACCAATCCTCTTGGCCAGACTGAGCGGATCGAGTATCAGGAATCGCTCTCCACCTCATTGGTTTCCGCCGCGGATTCAACCGCACCCTCCGCGTCTGGATTGAACATCGACAACTCGAACCTCAACCAAGCCTGCTCCTACTATTGGAGCCGCCGCGCCATGGCCGATTTGGGGGCGACTTCGCCGGATTCTTCCACCGGATATGGAAAGGCCATCATTACTCACTGGGCCCAGGGCAGCCTCGGTTCGATACCTGTCGCGCTCAGCATGAAAAAGCCGCTGGAAGGACGCGTCTGGTACAACTATCCCGGCCAGCCCGACGCCGACCATGTGATCGTGACCGCCTCGGGCGCGATGGTCTCACCGAGTGTCACCGCGCGTGTCCTGGATGGAGGAGCGACGCAAGCTTCGTTCGCCACCTACAACCCCAACGGAATGATCAGCCAAAGCATTGATCCGCTCGGCCGCACGACCAACTACAACTACGACACCAACAATATCGACCTCCTGACGGTCAAACAGGTCAACGGCAGCGGGCAGGACCTGCTCAGCACCATGACTTACAACAGCCAGCACGAGCCGCTGACCGTGATGGATGCCGCCGGGCAGACGGCCACGATGACTTACAATACCCAGGGGCAACTCCTCACCCGGAAGGTTGTTGTGGGCGGGGCGAACCAGATCACCACCATGACCTACACCGGACCGAGCGGAACGGGGACGGGCAATTATCTGACCCTGGTCACTGGTCCGGTCACTGGGGCGACCACCGGCTACACCTACGATAGCGCTGAACGGACGCACACCGTCACCGACAGCGAGGGCTACACCCTCACCATGGTCTACGACAACCTCGACCGGCCCGCATCGACGACCTATCCCGATGGCACGACGGACCAGACGTTCTACAACAAGCTCGATGTGGACCACATGATCGATCGGCAGGGGCGCGTCACGAAGAACACCTACGATGCGATTCGGGAATTGCTTTCCACCACCGATCCGATGGGGCGTACGACGCAGTATTCCTGGTGCACCTGCGGCGGGCTTTCCACGCTGACCGACGCCAACGGCAACGTCACGACGTGGGGGCTCGACCTGCAAGGGCGCGTGACCTCGAAGACCTATGCCGATGCCAGTGCGATCAACTACGTCTACGAAACCAATACGAGCCGACTGCACACCATGACCGATGCCGTCGGCAACGTGGCCACTTACAGCTACAACGTCGATAACACGCTCAGCGGCACCACGTATGCTCCGGCCACGGGTGTCGCCACCACGCCCAACGTCAGCTTCAGTTACGATTCGGTCTACAACCGCGTTACCGGCATGACCGACGGCACCGGTACCACAAGTTACAGCTATAATCCGATCAATGCTGCCCTCGGCGCAGGACGCCTCTCCGGCGTGAGCGTGCCCATCGCCGGTTCCTCGGCCGCGGTGGCCTATGGCTACGATGAATTGGGCCGTGTGGTCTCCCGCTCCATCGACGCAGCGAATCCGGTCGGCACCACGTTCGACGCGCTGGGCCGGGTCACCCATGTCACCAATGCGCTGACCCCGACGGGGACCGACTTCACCTATGCCTACGTCGATGAAACCAGCCGCTTGAGCAGCGTCACCTATCCCAGCGGGACTGGACTTAGCACGAGTTATAGCTATTTTGGAAATACCAGTAGCGATTCCAACCCGGCCGATGACGATCAACGTCTGGAAACGATCCAGAACATGAAAAGCACCACGCAGCTTTCGAAGTTCGACTACACCTACAATGCCGTAGGCACCATCGCCACCTGGACGCAGCAGGCCGACAGCAGCACGGCCGTGGTCAATACCCTGACCTATGACAACGCCGACCAGTTGACCAGCGCGGTGCAAAGCGGCGGAGGCAGTGCCAGCAACGCCTACCACTACGATCCGGCAGGCAATCGCCTGGCGGAAGTCACCGATAGCGGCACCACCGCTGGCCAGTTCAACAACCTCAACCAATTGACCGGCCTGAGCAGCAGCACGACGAGCCAGACGGTCGCCGGCCATACCAGCGCTGCCGTCACCAGCGCCACGGTCAATGCCGTCCCCGCCACGATTTCCAACAGCACCAACTTTACGGCCAATGTCCCGCTGCCGGGTGGCACCAACGTCGTCAGCGTCGTGGCGAACCCCTCCAGCGGCTCGTCCATCACGCAGCGCTACCAAGTCGTCGCCAGCGGCCCAGCCCCGACCTCGCTGACCTACGACGCCAACGGCAACGTCCACACCGACGAAAACGGCAACACCTACGCGTGGGACGCGCTCAACCGCTTGACCGGCATCACCTATCCTTCCGGAGCGAGCAGCCTCTTTGCCTACGACGGCCTCAGCCGCCGGGTGCAGATCGTGGAGAAGAATTCCTCCGGCAGCGTCACCAGCACCAAGAACGACCTCTGGATCGGCCAGGAAATCGTCGAGGAACGCGATGCCTCCAACGCCGTGACGAAGCGGTTCTTTCCCCAAGGCGAACAGCAGATCGTCAGTGGTACTGCTACTCCCTACTACTACACTTCCGACCACTTGGGCAGTGTGCGGGAAATGTGCGACTCGTCGGGAAGTATTGTCAGCAGGCTGAGCTACGATCCCTACGGCAAAGTGACCGTAATATCCGGGACTAACCTTCCGACCAAGCAATACGCCGGTTATTATTATCATGCACCGTCGGGTCTGAACCTAACACGAGCCGGTGATGGAAAGAGTACAGGACGACCTTACGATTCATTGACTGGACGATGGCCGAGTCGCGATCCGATTGGGGAAAGAGGAGGCATCAATCTTTACAAATATGTCGGCGACGATCCCATCAATTTCGTTGATGATAATGGCTTGCTTCCTGGCCGCCGGGGAGCCCCCTACCATCCGAATTCAGACGATGACCAAGTAATATTCTTTCTTGATGGGGATTTAAGCAAAGGAATTTTTGATCCGGGTGTATGCTTTTGTCTTATTGTCAAAAAAGCAAAAGGAGGCCTCGCTCCAAATCAAATGGAATTTATTAGGGTGTTCAGCGCACTTCGTAAGAAAATGCAAGAGCATTGTTTATGTGGAAAAATTGCTAGCTACCGTATGGATTGCGCAGAACTTCAGGAAGCCTACAACCTTCTCGCCGCTGGTCCTCCTCCTTGATTAAAATATGCCAAAATGTGCCATCTGTAACAAAAGAGAGGGTGTCATAAAGGCATCCTTTCCCTCCAAAGACGAACTTAATGATTCGCAGATTTGCTATGAGTGCTTTCAAGAGATGTCTGCCAATAATTTTCTTTGTGAGTATTGCGGAAAGACGGGCAGTTTGACTTCGCGGGGACCTATTGAATCCTTATTCGCCTGCGATATCACTAACTGTAAGATAGAATGCGTGTGCGACGATTGTTATCTTTTAGCGTTGAGATTTCAAGCGGAGTACTCGCAATTGACTGCTGAAAGCAGGTTGGAACGTTCGGATGCTATCGCTGCTCTAAAAATTAAATTGAAGAGTCAACGAGGAAATTGAGAACTCCGCGCACCAACCAAAACAAGCGCAAAAGATGGCATATTACTACACACGTGATCACCTAGGTAGCGTACGCGAGATGTGCAGTTCCACGGGTACGATTACATCGAGGATGGCCTACGACTCGTACGGACGGACTACAACCGTCTCGGGCACCGTCCTTCCAACAGTACAATATGCTGGGTACTATCAGCACGAGGCCAGTGGACTCGCCCTGACAAAGAATAGGCAATATGATTCAAGCACAGGCAGATGGCTATCCAGAGACCCAATCGCTTTCACTCAGGACAGGATTGCTGAAATGCTTCCTGATGGTGCAAATTTATATTCCTATTGTGTAAATGAGCCGGTTGCAAGAACCGATAAATTTGGGCTTGCTTCATTGAAAAGCTGCAACGACGAATGCAACGATAAGTGGCCTAATTCCGGGGCAAGAGGTGTGGAAGCATGGAGGGTTACTATTCCGCTAGGGCCTCTGGGAAGTTATACTTGCCACTATTGTCTTTGCTCATGTGTCGGCATACTGGCCCCTGGTATTTCAAGTGTTCCCTTCAACTACCACGGAATCTACCTGACGGAATGCAATTACTTGTTTGGAAGCAAGTACAGGACTGTTGTTTTTGAGGGAGCCGTAACTTGTCCACCAGAATACTCAACCTCATGTGCAAAAGTTAACGCTCCTACAGCAACGTATATTCTTGATGGAAATCTTCAGCAAAAGCTAAAAAAATGAACACACGCGAATTTATGCTTCTGGCGGGATTAATTGCCATTGTCTCCCTAATCGGCTGGCGAGCCTACTGCACTTTTGAGAAAGACGGGGTTCTAGGCTTTAATTTCTTAGGCAAATCGTTCGTGCTTTATACATCTACGACGGCGGTTAAAAGTGCCTTCTCCCCGCCGCCATACGTGCAGCAAGTAAATGAGTTTTTGACTGCCTTTATACACTCGACGCAGAGAGACATTCAATTTGGACGTGGAGATATCCAAGCTAATGTTGTTGCGTCCCCGATGATGACCCCTCTTCAGGGCCTCGACTACGAACGTGTTCTCATGAGGTTAAGGATGATTTCAAGTCTTGAACCGGCAACTAATCGAACTCCCGACGAAGGACTTATACGGGTGGTTTTGCTTCTGCCATCAGGCTCAAAGCAAGAAGTTCAGCTTCGTGCCGCATTTTCAGCCGATGGTAAATCCATTTCCTTAAGCAAAATTGGCGGGCCAATTTAGTTTTAGCATGAGCTATTACTACGCAACCGACCATCTTGGTTCCGTCAGGGAAATGACGAATAGTTCGGGCAGTATCGTCGCGAGGTATTCGTACGATCCGTACGGCAGGACAACGCTGGTGAGCGGAAGTAATTTGGCGACTAAGCAGTATGCGGGCTATTACATGCACCAGACCAGCGGACTGTACCTGACAAAGCACCGGGCGTTTGATACCAACACGGGAAGATGGCTAAGCCGTGATCCTATCGCTGAAGGTGGGGGGATCAATTTATATGAGTATTGCCGTGATGAGCCAATTATTTTCGAAGATCCCTTTGGCACAGACGGGCGCTCGATGGTACTAGCGGGAAGAGGAGTAATTATTGCTGGTGATGGTAATCCTGTCTCGGATTTTGTGGGAGAGGGAATGGTAGTTGGAGGAGAAATTGCGCAAGGAATTGAGCTTGCTCAGGCATTAAGTCAAGTGGCAGCGCAACAAACAGCGGCACAACAAGCTGCGGCGGCTGCAATTGAAAGGCAGAAAGCGCATGATACTTATAAAGCTCGTTGCAATCAATCTCCACCACCAGGACTGGACCCATGTGCTGAAGCTCGTTGGAAACTTCAACGCGAGAGAGATTGTAAAAAGGGAATGGAAGATTTTGACACTAAATACACTCCGGGGCGTCATGCAAACGACATTGCAAATAGAGCGCGAGCAATTCAAAAACTGGAAGATTTTATAAAGAATAATTGTCCGTCATCGTGCCCCTAACAGAAAAAAGTAATGATTCATGAATGACAAAAGCAATCCCAAATTAGAAGATTTTTTTAAACGGCTAAGATCCCTATGTGGCTTTAGTACAAGCTCTATTATGACCGTCAACTCAAGGGACGCGAGTGGCGATACCCCACTCCATATCGCTTCTATCTGGGGTGACATTGATGCAATAGAGACTCTATTGGCGGCTGGCGCTGACATAAATGCCAGGGGGGATATGAACTGCACTCCATTGCACTATGCGGTCAGTCAAAACAAAGTCGAAGCGGCAAAATCATTGATAAAACATGGAGCGTTATTGGATATTAAGGATGAAATAAGCGGCTGGACTCCGGTTGACAAAGCGCGCTTGTCAGAAAATGAAGAAATTAAAAACCTGTTCAAAGTGAGTGGAAAAAACGGACAGGCAGAGTAAACCTCCCACCATGACCGCCGCACCTGAATCAACGGCGACTCCCACCCCAAAAAACCACGTCTGGGGTTTTGAGAATGACGCACCTGGTCAGATTAATTTTGAGCCTGATTTAAGCGCGGAAACTGCAACAGGTTCCGTTCAGTTCAGCTACGAAACCGCATCGGGTCAGGGATATTACTACACAAAAGACCATTTGGGCTCTGTGCGAGAGATGTGCGATAGTAGCGGGAATATTGTGTCGCGGTTGTCGTACGATCCTTATGGCAGGATGACTGTGGTATCAGGGACAAACCTGCCCACGAAGCAGTTCACCGGCGACTATTATCATGCGAGCAGCGGGCTCAATCTGACGCTTTACAGGGCCTACGACGCGAATACCGGAAGATGGAACAGCCGCGATCCACTTGGGAATCAATCGTTCGCCCTGACGCCTTCTGCTGAAGGTGCAAGAATAATTCCAAACACCGGCATCTACCTATCGATAAATCAAAAGTTGATGGGAGTGGACGCAGAGACAGGCCAGGGTCCGAATCTATACGGTTATGTCGGAGAGCAGCCTCTAAGGTACACCGACCGACTAGGCCTTTATCGCGATTGTGATGCGGAACTCTTAGCGTGTTATCGGTCATGTTTGAAAAAGCGCGCTCCTTGGCCATGGGAAAATTCAGATCAGAGCCCTGCGGCAAACAGGAATGGCAGACAACGGTATTGCGATTCGGTATGCATGCCAGCTTATATGGCTTGTAAGGCTTCCAATGGAGCAGAGCGCGTGTGTCAAGCTGGGAAAGACCTAGCTAGCCCCGGGACGTGCGTAGTAATAGGCGGCGTCACAATAATAATTGTGGTCCAGCCTGAAACTGCGCCCGTATTAGCTCCCGCGTTGTGATGTTATGAACGCTTTTAAACAACAAATAACAGTCTTGGAGAAGAACTGTGAAATCCTTGAGAGAATTTCGACCAAACACGCCAAACGATCAAAGGAGTACAAGGCACTAAAATTAGCAGCCTTTGCCTTGAATTTTGCGCTTTTGAAGCACTCTGAAGAGTTTGAGGCTTTTATGTCTGATGCAGCAAAACCGCTCTCAAAGGAAAAAAAAGAGTTCTTGAAGAAAATTGAGCGTGAACACAAATAGCCTTGGTAGTTGGAAAAAGGGACAGGCAGAAATAGCCCTCGGAATCAGCGCGGATTGGGCATCAAAAAATCGTATCCACACAAGTCCCTAAGCGCGGCTTGGGGCCATCGAGCGTAGTCACTTGTTATCAGTTCCGCAGCGTCGCCGGGGCGTGAGTGACAACAACTGGCAACAAGTGATAACGGCACTCAGTAGCGGACGCGATTACGGCGTGGGAGTAGCGCCAATCCAACGAGTAGCTTCATCACACTCGTCGGCGGTTAAACCATCGAGGAACGTGTCGCCCTGCAACGGTGGATCGGCAGGATCACGGTTACGCTCAGCCAGGACAACCAGGGCGCCACGGAACCAGCGGTTGTTGATGACGGCGCAAACCGGCCAATCCTTCCCACCAAAGTTATCATCGGCGGCAATGACGAAGAGCGGCTGGTTACGAAAATAACGGCGGGTGATCTCGACATCGCATTGACCGGAACGGTAAAAGGGGACGGTAAAAGGGGACAGGCGGTAAAAGGGGACAGGCATCTTTTCTTGCCGGGCGGTAAAAGGGGACAGGCATCTTTTCTTGCCGGGCGTGGATATGGATAGTGGAAGTAAAAGGGGACAGGCAGCTTTTCTCACCATGGTCTACGACAACCTCGACCGGCCCGCATCGACGACCTATCCCGATGGCACGACGGACCAGACGTTCTACAACAAGCTCGATGTGGACCACATGATCGATCGGCAGGGGCGCGTCACGAAGAACACCTACGATGCGATTCGGGAATTGCTTTCCACCACCGATCCGATGGGGCGTACGACGCAGTATTCCTGGTGCACCTGCGGCGGGCTTTCCACGCTGACCGACGCCAACGGCAACGTCACGACGTGGGGGCTCGACCTGCAAGGGCGCGTGACCTCGAAGACCTATGCCGATGCCAGTGCGATCAACTACGTCTACGAAACCAATACGAGCCGACTGCACACCATGACCGATGCCGTCGGCAACGTGGCCACTTACAGCTACAACGTCGATAACACGCTCAGCGGCACCACGTATGCTCCGGCCACGGGTGTCGCCACCACGCCCAACGTCAGCTTCAGTTACGATTCGGTCTACAACCGCGTTACCGGCATGACCGACGGCACCGGTACCACAAGTTACAGCTATAATCCGATCAATGCTGCCCTCGGCGCAGGACGCCTCTCCGGCGTGAGCGTGCCCATCGCCGGTTCCTCGGCCGCGGTGGCCTATGGCTACGATGAATTGGGCCGTGTGGTCTCCCGCTCCATCGACGCAGCGAATCCGGTCGGCACCACGTTCGACGCGCTGGGCCGGGT
>Ga0206831_1060_pt2 | contig 19019 bp, 13 predicted proteins | sample Alteio_BWOrgCont_73_FD_152876 | JGI IMG/M metagenome (GOLD analysis project Ga0206831, IMG submission 152876) | Enriched cells from forest soil in Barre Woods Harvard Forest LTER site, Petersham, Massachusetts, United States -... | ecosystem: Environmental > Terrestrial > Soil > Temperate forest >...
GCTGGCTACGGCGAGGGAAGCAGCTAGTAGAATGCGCATCACGTTACGAACAAAGTTCGATTTCATTTACGGCTCCTTTAGGACGAGCTGTGGCGCGGCCTTCAAGCCCGCGGAAAAACGCCAAAAACTTTTGTCATTCTGAGCGGAGCGAAGAATCTCTCTTTGATTTTAGCGCGGCACAAAAAGAAAGAGAGATTCTTCGCTTCACTCAGAATGACAAAAATAAGTGCACTAGGGTCAAAAATTAATTTGCTTGGCTACAAAAGAAAAAAGGGGCCGGAGGTTAGTCCGGCCCCTCGTGTGAGACGTGGATCTTACCAGCTCAGTTTCAAACCGAACTGAATTGCGCGTGCACCGCCAGATCCAAGTTGCGGGTTGGAGCTGTAGGTATCCGGGGTTTGACCGGAGAAGCCGAAGCCTGCTCCTGCGGAAGGATCGCCGATACCGCCGCCGGGGCCGCCGCTCGGGTTCGAGAAGTCGGGGTGGTTGAGAATGTTAAAGAACTCCGCACGGAACTGGGCCTTGAAACGCTCCCTGTACGTGAAGAGTTTAGTAACGGACATGTCCAAATTCCTAAAGCCATGGTCTCGGAAGATGGCCTGTTTGGTATTGCCGATGGTTCCGTATGCCGGAGGGAGCAAAACGGAGCTGTTTACGACGTAGCAACCGGTGTTGTCCAATGCTGCTTCGGCGAGTGCCAATTGCTGGCCTGAGTAGTGGGCTACGTCAGCGGCCTTGCAGGGAGCATAATCGGATGCAGCACCTTCGTTGACACCGGGGAAAAATGGAGCTCCACCGGCTCCTCCGTTGGTATTGGTCCATCCGTGAACAGGTGTAAAATCGCTCGGTTTCCCGAAGAAATTCCACTGTTCACCATACGCTCCGGCTTGGGAGTTGAGTTCGCCGGTTCCACTGAAATCGTCGGTCACGTCTGCGAGACCCCAAGGCAGTCCGCTTTGGACGATCACAATAGCGTTAAGACCCCACCCTTCGAGCATCTGTCCGTAACCCTTCTTGTTAGGGAAAACATAATTGAGTGATGTGGTGAACCGATGGCGAATGTCGAAGTCGGTGTTGGAATAAATTTGGCGAGGGGCGGCATAGCTGTTCGGAAGTTCAGGGAAATTGGCGCTGGTTCCCTGATCGGAAGCTTCGCCCAACGCGTGCGAGTAGGTGTAACCGGTAGTAAAGGAAAGACCGTAGTAATTCTTTCCGGTCACGGTAACTTGCATGCCGTTATAGTTTGATTCGTAAGTGTTGCCAACGATACTGATATAGCTCAGGTAAGAGAGGCAGCTGTTGTGTGGGTTAAGTGGTCCACCTGATGTATTCGCTCCCAACGTTGGGCCCACAAGCGGCGTTCCGCTGAGGTAAATATTGCCTGCGCAGGGAGCCGTGAACGGCTCAGCCGCCTGCTCCGCTTGTGTATCAGGGCCACAATTGAGTGAGTTGGCTAAACAACCGGCAATGGCGCCCGAATCCCACCCAGTGCCGGGCATCGGTTCATTGATGTTGGACTTGCCCAACAGCTTGGTGCCGTGGTTGCCAACATAACCGATGTCAACCGACAGATTGTTGGTGATGGCACGCTGTACGTCAAGATTCCAGTTGTTGACGTAGGGAGTGCGAAGATTCGGATCCACGCCATAGATTTCGCATGCCCCTGGGGCTGCAGCACCCGCCGCGGAACCACTTGGTAGTGTAAACCCATCTCCGCAAGCAGCATTGCTGGCAGCACTGCCGTAAAGAGTCGCTTGCCCTGCCGCCGGTGCTGAGGGATTAAACGCATTCCAGGCTGCATCAAGTGGCCCGAGTTGCGGACCGGTGAACTGCAAGGACTGGAGCTGAATGTTCCCGCTGAGGGGAATGGATATTGGGTTGCCACCGTTAATTCTAGGAATTCCGGTGGGCATGGTGCGGAGGCCCAAGAGGTTTCCTTCACCGTTCAGCACGTCATAGCTGAGCTGTTCGTAAATGATGCCTCCAGCGGCGCGCACAACGGTCTTTCCCTTGCCGTCTACGTCCCAGGCAAAGCCCAAGCGCGGCGAGAAGTTATTGTGATCGCCGTGATAGGGACTATTGGACTGCACCAATCCCTCAATCGGATCAAAATTAGCCAGCTGCCCGTTTTTGTCATGGACTACAGTATTGAGTTCGTAGCGCACGCCGAGATTCACGGTCAGCCGCGAGGTTACCCGCCAGTCGTCCTGCAGAAAAGCGGCATAAGCTTGGCTGGTCAGGGTGCGGGCTGGATCGCCCACCAAGATGCGAGCGCGATTCATATCCCCTTCAAAGTAAGGGACCAATCCGCCAAAGCGAATCGGACCCTTGGCATTGGATGTTTCATCTTCATTGGCTTGGTTTAAGATGAGTTCGCCGCCGAACTTGAAAGCATGTTTGCCATGGATGATTGAAACGTGATCCATGAATTCCATAACGCCATCTGGACCAATAATCTTGGGCCATCCCACTCCGATTGCGCTCCCGATACCAGTATTATTGGTGCTAATTCCGGGCATTCCGTTGTACAGGGCATTGCCAAAAGAGGCGCCGATGCCGGTGGGAACTTCATAGTGATTCCCATTAAAGGTGTAGTTGGCGGGATCCTGGTTGATGTCCGAGCCAAAGAAGGTTTGGTAATAGTGGCCGTAGCCGAAGCGAACTTCATTCACAAGTGTGGAACTTGGCGTATAGGTCCAGCTGCCCGAGGCGGCCTCTGAACGTGCGTGTTGGGCGGTCAGCCATTGGTAGGAAACCTCAGCCCCGGCAGCATCCACCGCGGTGTTGTCACCCTGGCTAACGAAATACATGCCTTCTAACTGATTCTTATCGTCGGGGCGGTAATCTATTTTGCCCAATCCGCCGTTGATCACGTTGTTGGTAGTCAAGTCCGTGTCGATCGTGCGGGCAGTATTATTGCTGACTGCCCATAGCCCTTGGAAAGTAACTCCAGCTGCCGTTGTAGTAGGCTTAGGCACGCAAGACGTGCTGAAACCGGCAAGCGAGGCGCTCTCTGCGGAGAGTGCGTCGGCTGCTAAGGCGGCGTTGCAGGCATCAAGGAGGCTGTGCTTCACGTCCCCAATCGCTTGATTGGTTGCAACGTGGATTTGCGCCGGGTTGCCGATTCCGTAGCGCTGGCTCTCGAAGTTCACAAAGTAAAACAGCTTATCCTTTGCGATTGGCCCGCCCAAGGTGGCGCCGAACTGTTCCAGAGCCACCGGCTGCTTCGTGGGGTTGTTACCATTCACCGGGTTGAAGTAATTGCGTGCATCGAAGGCCGTATCGCGGCCATAGGCATACGCGGATCCGTGGATGGTGTTGGTGCCAGACTTGACGCCCACGTTAACGATTGCCCCGGGCTTCCACCCGAATTCGGCGCGGGGATTTTCCTCAGTCTTGAATTCATCAATGGCGTCCACGGGCATGATCGTGCCCGCATCGCCTGCGGCCATAACGCCGTTAAACACGCTCTGACCCAGCCATGGATCGGTGGCATTAATGCCGTTGACCATGTACACGTTGTCATGCGGGCGCTGACCGTTGGCGCTTTGCGTGAAGCCCGAGCCGCCGGGATAGATGGTCACGCCGGGGTTCAGTTGCAGCAAGTTTTCAAAGTTGCGGCCATTCAGGGGCACATCCTCGATGATGGTGCTCTGCAGGGTTGCTCCGAGTTCGGCGTTAGTAGTTTCGATCAGGGGCACATCTTCATTGATGGTGATCGTTTGGTTCACTTCGCCGGTCTGCATGGAAATGTCGACCCGGACTTCCGCGCTGACTTCCAAAGTGATTCCAGTGCGCTCGAAAGTCTTGAAACCCTTGGCTTCGGCGTGAACCTTGTATGCACCCGGTAGCAGGTTGCCTGCATTGTATTCGCCAGCCTGATCCGTTGTGATGGTTCGCGCTGCGTTTCGCGCAACGTCCGTAACGATGACCGTCGCGCCGGCAATTGCGCCGCCGCTTTGGTCAGTGACCGCTCCGAGAATTCGGCCGGCAGTGCCTTGCGCGAATAGCGGAGCGCTACTTAACAATGACAGTGCAAATGCCAATAGGAAAATTGACAAAGCAATTCTCCATTTGGCGGAAAAAGATACAACTGGATTCATATGACCCACCCTCCTAGATTTTTTTTCGTTTTTGCAGTCAAGGTGAACTAGAAAACTTGGCCCGGTCTTGCGGTTATGCTTCTGCCTGAGAAATCGCAACGGCCAGGATCCACCCTGATCTGCCACCCCAACTCAACCCAAACCGAACATGTTCATAACCAAGTAATAGTAAAATACAACTGAATTCTATTTCCAGACAACAGCCCCAATGCATGGGATAATCTTTCATCCAAAATTAAAAGTCAAGTTAAGTTTCGTGGATTGAGGATATCAGGGGCTTCGCTTGGGGCCGGGTCTTCGCACGGGCTTGCGTGTGTCCGGCCGTGTACATCGCGGAGAACTGCTCATTTGTGGCGATTCACGGACAATCGCTGAGGGATTTTTTATCGCGTGGGCAAGGCTTACTGGCCGGACCTCGGTTCCAAGCCCGAGGCCGCTGGGTCTTAGCATCAGCAGGGACACGGCATTGCCGTTCACGGAGAACGTTCTCGGTGAACCGTGCCCCTACAACGGCAAGACTTGCGCACGGGGAATTACCCTATCATCAGATATCGCGTAATTTTCAAGCGATTCTGGGGACAAATTGGCATGCGGGGGAGGATCCGGTAAAGGAAGCAGCGGACTCGTTCAAGGCAGGAGGGATCCCAAAGGCGGCAAGGAATCGGTGTCGAATCCTTGCCGCCCAGAGGAGAAAGTCTACTTTTCGAATTCCACGAAGGCCCCGTTGTCGGTGCAGGCCAGTTCCATGAGGTCCCACTCGGGCTTGAGCTGGAAGTTCAGCTGAGATTTCCACGGCTTCACAAGCGCCTTGGGGTCGTCCATGGTGATGTCGTCCACCACGTTGTCGTTATCGACACGGTGGAAGCGTTCCACGACGTGCAACTGGTCGCTGTGGGGATGGCCGTCACGGTCCAGCCAGGTCTTTTCGTTGAAGCCGACGGTGTCCACCACCAGGGTGTCGCCCTCCCATTTGCCGATGGAGTCGCCCATATAGGTTGGCGTGACGTCCTTGGGGTGGGGGCGGCCGTCGGTGAAGATTTGTCTTATCGTATGGTCATATTCAAAGATCATCATCATTTCCTTGGGGGTCATGACGATCTGAAAAGGGAACGGCTGCAGGTAGATACGCGGAGTTCCCGGGGGAAGGCAAAGCTTCAAAACCGGGTCGTCCGTTTCGGTCAGCGAATGCGTCCGCGGTCCGTTGGATGGTTTGTAGCTATTATATTTCTCGGTACCCCAGGGGGTCATTTCCGGAGGGTCCGCGGTCCAAGTGCTGCCGAGATACTTTCGCTGAGCCGGCGTGGCGCGCAGATTCCAAACGCCGGAAAAATCGTGAGGCGATGCTGGAGCCGAAGCTTGCGCAGGAGCGGATGCCGCTGCCGGCTTACCCATGGTGGCCGGTTGAGCCATCTGCGCGGGCAGAGCGGAGGGGACCGCTACTGCGGCCACCCCCGCGAGAAAGATCGTGCCAATGCGATTCCACATGGAGCTACTCTCCCTTGGAGCGAACGTTATGCCGCTGGAAATATTTCCGCGGCAAAAATCAAATGCTTAGTTACCGCCGCCGCCCGTGGAGAGTTCCGTGCCATCATTCCCCATAACCTTCTGGATCCAAATTTCGTGAGAGCCGCTCTTGGTCGGGAATCCGGTAACGGTAACGGAGTCGCCGGGTTTGAGAGTGCTCTTGGTCCAGCCGGACCGGCTCAAGCGATTGGGGCTGGTGAGTTCACCCTGCCATTTCGATTCTGCGCCGGCGTCGTCTTTGGCTTCCCAATAAATCTGCACATGCGGATTGACGAACTCAAAGCCGGTCACCGTGCCCTTTACGGTAATCTGCCTGCTGGTATCATAGTTCGCCGTGCCGTGGTGCGCGAATGACATGGGAGCAAGCGCCAAGAGCCCAATGCATACTGCTAGAAAAGCAAGCCGATACTTTTTCATGTTATCCCTCGTGATTTCGATTCGCGAATCCTCGCGACCGTTTCTCCAACAATGCCGGAGAACACCCTTCGCGCCTCCGGCAATATACCTATAAGACGAATTATAACGCAAGATTGTTTCAGGAAATAATTTTCCTTTGGTGATTTCCGTCACACCAAGGGCATGGCGGGCAGGGGGATATTGACACAATCCGGCAGCAGGCATATAAGGCTTGAGTGCGAAGCGGAGCCTCCGCCCGCCACAAATTCAAAGTCTTAGGGTAGACCAATCAGGAAGGGGAGTCATGCGTAGAGTCCTGCTTACAGTTTTGGCGGTAGGAATCGGTTGCGTTATTGGGTTTTCTTTTGGGAGCAATCCTTGGACCGTGCAGGGCCAGGGAACGCCTGCAAGCATAGCGGCAGTTCCGGGCCAGGTGGGCGGCCAGGATCCTTTTGGCCCGTATGATGTGGTGAAGGACTGGCCGCAAAACATCAGCACCTTGCCGGGAAACGAAGCTTGGACATATGGTGCTGGGCAGGGCATTTACGCGGAAAATCCCAATCGCGTGTTTATGCTCTTCCGCGGGGAATTGCCCAATATTAAGCGGCCAGCGACAAAGCTGCTCACTGACTTCGGGCCGAGCCTGGTTTTCCCGATTGGCCGCCTGCCCTGGCGTGACGCCACGGTTTCGGCGCTGCCGGGATCGGGCGGAACGGGCCAGGAGCCTGAGGACGGGCCGAAGAATTGGATGGAGGGCAAGGGAGTGGTGGGAGTGGATGCCAAGTGGGAACACTGCCTGACCATCGTCGATGCCAGCGGAAAAATCATTGAGACTTTCCCGCAGTACGACCACATGTTCAAACGGCCGCACTACGTGACCATCAATCCTTACGATCCCGAAAAGCGCATTTGGATTGTGGACGATCACATGCATGCCATCTATATCTTCACGCATGACATGAAGACGCTGGTGCAGACCCTCGGTACGCCAACCGTGAAGGGCGCCGACGGCACGCACTTCAACCGCCCCACGTTCCTTTCCTGGCTGCCGGACAGCACACTGTATGTGGCCGACGGATACAACGGCACGCGCGTGGCCAAGTTCGACAAGAATGGAAAATTCCTGATGGACTGGGGCATGAAGGGAATGCATCAGAAGGGTTCTGACCCCTTCGATACCCGTCCCTACTACATGAACAACGTTCACGGCGTGGCCCTCGATCCCGTTACCAAGCACGTTTTCGTGAACGATCGCGGCAACCATCGCATACAGGTGTTTGATGAAAACGGAAAATATTTGTACGAGTGGAGCATGGGCTCAGATCCTTCGGACGTACACCTGATCTACATTGGCGCGGACCGCATGTTGTGGGCCTTCGATCGCGGCACTTCCAAGATGCTGAAGTACGATCTGCAGGGACACTTCCTGTACTCGTGGGGATCCTGGGGAGATTTCCCGGGCGGCTTCTGGGGAGTGCATGGATTCAGCGTCGATCAGGACGGCAACTTCTATACCGCCGAAGTGGACAACGGGCGGGCGCAGAAATTCACGCCGCGTCCGGGAGCCAATCCTGCTTACCTTGTGGGTAAGCCGGTTTACTCGGCTTGGAAGTAAGGGGATCCCGGGGAAGCATTCGTGAACTTTCGCGGATGCTTTTCGATTAACTTGCAATTAAACCCGCACCCTCTGAAATTCGCAAAGGGTGCGGCACCCTGTGCACTGTTGGAAGATTCTGTGGGACAGCCACTCTTGGCTGTCCTGTTTTTGGAAAGGCATCACCTGGTTGCTGACACAAGAGGACAGCCAAGAGTGGCTGTCCCACAAAAGATTCAGAATGAAGCTTGAGGCCGCCTCAATGTCACGATAAGCTTTCAGTGACATTGAGGCGTTTTTTTTCTTTGCATATTGAAATTGAGAATTGAAATTGAGATGGGGGCGGCTATGGGAAATCTTCACGTGAAGAACTCCAGCAGATTGCGCGACGAAGCTGTTGCGGGAAATGGATTGATCAACCGGCGCACGCTTCTGGGAGGCGCGCTGTTCGGCGCGGGCATCGCTGCCGCACGCGCAGGCTCTGTCGACGCTCAGGACATTGTTGGGGCGGACGCGCCGGAATGGATGAAGACGCCCGGGCGGCCGTTTTCCGCGTACGGCGTGCCCTCCAAGTGGCAGGAAAAAGTGCAACGCATTTTTACACTCGGCGCGGGACGCGCGGGCACGGGCGTGTCGCGCACGCCGCTGCACCTGATGGAAGGAACAATCACGCCGGGAGGATTGCATTTCGAGCGGCACCACAACGGAGTGCCGGACATCGATCCCAGCCGCCACGAGTTATTCATTCACGGAATGGTCAAGCGGCCACTGGCCTTTTCGCTCGATGCGCTGATGCGCTATCCCATGGAGACCAGCGTTCACTTTGTGGAATGCGCCGGCAATAGCGGTGCCTACGGTGCGCCACAACCGGCGCAAATGACTGCCGGAGAAATGAACGGATTGATCTCCTGTTCGGAATGGACCGGCGTGCGGCTCTCGACGCTGCTGGGCGAAGCCGACGTAAATAAAGAAGCAAAATGGGTGATCGCCGAAGGTGGCGATGCGGCCGCCATGAGCAGAAGCATTCCGCTGGAAAAATGCATGGACGACGCCATGATCGCCCTTTACCAAAACGGCGAAGCGATTCGCCCGGAGCAGGGTTTTCCGATGCGCCTGTTGCTGCCGGGCTTTGAAGGGAACATGAATGTGAAATGGCTGAGGCGATTGAATGTGATCGATGCGCCGGTGGATGCCAGGGACGAGACTTCGCACTATACGGAGTTGATGCCCGGCGGCAAGGCGCGCCAATTCATGTTTGCCATGGACGTGAAATCGGCCATCGTAAAGCCATCGTTTGGAATGACCATGAAGGGCGCCGGGCTTTACGAAATTTCAGGGCTGGCATGGTCAGGCGCGGGTCGGATTTCGAAAGTGGAAGTTTCCGCCGATGCCGGTAAGACCTGGGCGATGGCTGCCTTGACGGGACCAGTCATGCCCAAGGCGCTCACGCGCTTCCGCCTGCCGTGGCAATGGGATGGCCGACCCTCGACGCTGATGAGCCGTGCAACCGATGAAGCTGGCGGCACGCAGCCCACACGGGCAGCCTGGGTTGCGCAATATGCGCCGGGACAGGGATACCACAACAACGCGATTCAAAGCTGGGCCATCGATGCCGAAGGGACGGTGAAAAACGTCTATGCTTAAAATTGAGCACGCACATAAATTTCAATGGAAGCTTTATTTTTTAATTAAACAAACAAGTAAAATTGCGAGCGCCTTCCCGCTGTTTGCTATTTTTGCAGCGGCAGTTTGCTGCGCGCAAGGACCCAATCTCGGGCGCCCACTGACGCCGGAAGAAATTCAAAAAGTGGACATTACCGTGGTGCCGGACGGGAGGGGTCTGCCTACCGGAAGCGGATCGGTGGCGGCAGGCGCCGCGGTGTACGCCAAGGCCTGCCAGGTTTGCCATGGGGCCCAAGGAGCGGGCAAGCCGCAGGATCAGCTCACAGGAGGGGTCGGAACATTAGCTTCAGGCAAGCCAGTCAAAACACCGGTGAGTTATTGGCCGGTAGCCACCACGCTGTTCGATTACATTCGGCGGGCCATGCCCATCACTTCGCCGCAATCTTTGAGCAACGATGAAGTGTATGCGGTGACGGCTTACATTCTGTCCATCGATGGAATTGTTCCTGCGGACACCGTGCTGGACGCCAAGTCATTGCCGCGCGTGAAGATGCCAAACAAAGATGGCTTCGTAAGCTGGTGGCCCAAGCCGCCGCGCTGAATTTAGTAGCACAGGCACTCTGCCTGTGCGCTTTTCTGAACATTTAACGTATCAATAAGGTAATCGATCGCAAAAGGCGCACAGGCAGAGTGCCTGTGCTACTTAAACCTTCCAATCGGGCGTGGCGATGAAATCGCGCGTAATGTCCGCCACCGTGCGCGTTCCGCAATTTCCCATCACCAGTTTCAATTCGCCCTGCATAATTTCGATCACGCGATCCACTCCCGGTTGACCGAAAGCTCCCAATCCCCACAGGAATGGACGGCCGATCCCAACGGCTTTTGCGCCCAGTGCCAGGGCCTTGAATACGTCGGTGCCACGGCGAAAGCCGCCGTCCACAAATATGGGAATCCTTCCGCGAACTTCGGCCACCACTTCCGGCAGCGCCTCCAGCGTTGCGCGCAATGTTTCCGTTGACCGCCCGCCGTGGTTGGAAACCAGAATGCCGTCGACGCCGTGCTCCAGGCACAGCCGCGCGTCTTCGCGGGTGTCCATGCCCTTGATGAAAAGTTTCCCTTTCCAGGTTTTGCGCAGGCGATCCAGGAATGCCCAATCCATGGCAGGATTTTGCGTTTTCACGCCGGTCAGATCGATGCCGTCGTACATGGGGCGCTCCGAGTTGCTTGGGCCCTCGCCGTTTTCATGGCAGTTGAGGCACACGCCCTTGTCCTTGCCGCGCGTGCGCAGATAGGTTTCGCTGTTGCGCCCTGTGGTGTTGTCAACGGTGAGCGCAACGACGGGGCAGCCCGCGGCTTCCACGCGGCGCAGGATTTTCTCGTTAGCATCCCAGGAAGTGGTTGCATAGAGTTGATACCACACTGGCGCGCCGCGTTCCTTTACGACATCCTCCACTGCAGTTGAAGTTGCCGTGGATAGAAATTGCAATGTGTTGCGCGCTTTGGCCGCGCGGGCAACGGACAATTCACCATCGGCGAAGAACGATTTTTCGCCGCCGGTGGGGCACAGGAAGATGGGGCTGTTATACGTTGTGCCGTACAGGTCGACGCGCATGTCCACTTTGGTGGCGTCGTGCAGCCGGCGCGGGCGTAGCTCCACGTGTTTGAAGGCTTCGCGATTGGCGCGCAGCGTTCCGTCGTCGTCCACGCCGCTGGCCATGTAGGCCCAGTGGCCCTGCAGGACATTACGGTGAGCGGCTTCCTCGAAATCGAAAACGCTGAGGGCTTCGCTGGGCTTGCTGATTATGTCGGCGGTTTGCGGTGCGCTCTGAGCCAGGCCGGTTTGCTCGAAGAACGCTGCGACTCCGCCCAGCGCTGCCACATAAGGGCTGGCGGCCAGGAATTTGATGAATTGACGGCGTGCTGCTGACGTGGTTTGGATCATAGTGATTGCGGATTGTAGCGCCATCGGTTTCTTCTGACCAGACGAAAACTCTTGGGTATATGTAGTACAGGCATTTTGCCTGTGCGGGTTTTGCCGGATTCAACGAAAGAGCACAGGCAAAGTGCCTGTGCTACTTGTCGCGCTCTTTCAAATTTGCGAATCGCAAACAATTACCTCATTCCATCGGAATGTCCTCGGGTGTATAAGTTAGCGAAATGCGACGTCCGCGTTGCCGCTGGCTGTTTTTGTCTTGGAGGCGAAATGATCAAGCAAGAAAATGCGCAGGCTCTGCGGCCACGCCGCAATTTTTTGAAAGTTGCCGGCGGCGCGGCGATTGCTCTCGCCTCGGTGACGGACTCAACCGCGCAAGACATCAACGCGCAATCGCAACCGCGAAAGAGTCCCGCGCGCAGCGCGCCGCCCGACCGTGGCATGTGGATCACCTGGTACGACCTGCCGGCGCAGGGTCGCGAGGCTTATTTTTCATGGCTACACGGCACGTATCTTCCGGGTCTCTTGAAACGCCCCGGTTACTTGTGGGCGGCGCACTACGAATCGCAGGATCTCGAGGGCGGCGCCGAGAATGCCACGCGCTATAAACACATCGATGACCCAAAAGTCGGAAAGGGATTTCACTTTATGTTGCTGATCGCAGCGGCCGATGCCAATGTGTTTGGCGATCCGGTTCCCAGTGTCCTCAACGCGGCGCAGCCCGAGCAGGGCAAGAAAATGCTGGCCATGCGCGTCGGCGAGCGCTTCAATATTTTTACGGAGACGGGTCGGCGCGATGGCCTCGCGCATGGTGCTTACAAGGAAGGCATGACCGGCGCGCCGTGCATTCAAGTGGGAAGTTTCGATTGCCCCACTGAGTTTGAGGAGGAGATGCTCGCGGGATATGTGCTGGAGCGCATGCCGAAAATGTGCGCCACGCCTTCCTGCGTCAGAGTGCGCAAACTGAATTCCGTCGCCGGTTGGGCCAAGCACGGTATTATTTACGAGTTTGCTTCCAAGGAAGGATTTGACCGCGACTACGCACCTGCGGTGGCCAAATCTCCCCTCGGGTTGAATGGGCATTCCGTGGTTCCGGAATTGCTCCACGCGCCCAATGGCCCGAATAGCGCGCTGCGGATTTGGCCGCCAGTGCCGAAGGTTTGAGTGGCATAGGCTTCAGCCTGTGCGGGTTTAGTCCTTGCAGACACTAAACCATCGCGGGGTTTAGTTTTTGCTAGGCCTAAAACCGCACAGGCTGAAGCCTATGCCACACAAAGCGCAATGAGTGAGAGGGATGGGATGACCACACTTTCCAGAAGAGAAATGCTGCTGACTCCCGTGGCCCTGGCGGCGAGCGGCGCCGTGGCAGCAGCCATCGGCGACAAGAAGATGACACTGGCCTTGCACCAGAACACCTCGAATGGCGCGGGCTATCGCAAATCGCTGGAGGGGTGGGCCCGCGCGGGAATTAAGGATGTCGAGATCACCAATGTTTTGCTGGACGAATTTCTGAAAACGGAAGACCTGGCGGCTGCCAAGCGCGTGATCACGGACCTGGGACTGAACCTGGTTCACGCTGCCACCGGCGTCACGGAATTGTGGGAGCCCAATCCCAATCGCGCCGCGGCGCTCGACAATCTGAAAAAACGCTGCGAGATGTACGCAAACATGGGATTGAACCGCGTGTACGCCTCCACCGCCAGCAGCAAGAAAGTCAGCGAAGAGGATTACAAAGCTGCTCCGGACAACATGTTCGACGCGGGGGAAGTGGCCAAACAGTTTGACATGAAGCTGCGCATCGAATTTCTGCGCACGTCCACGTTTATTTCCACGTTGCCCACGCTGCTGAAATTGACGCGCGCGGCGGCGCATCTGAATGTCGAGCCCATGCTGGACTGCTACCATTTCTGGTCCGGCCTCAACAAACTCGAGGACCTCGATGCGCTTCGCACCGGAGAAATTGGCCACGTGCACTTTCAAGATGTGCCCGACATTCCGCGGGAGATGCTGGATCTTTCCACGCGAATCATTCCCGGCGATGGAATCAGTCCGCTGAATCGGATTCTGGGAAAGCTGGCCGAAAAGGGATACGCCGGACCGCTTTCGGTGGAACTATTTCTGCCGCAATTTCAACAAGGCGATCCTTACGAAGTGGCGCGCGAAATTCGCAGCAAGTCCGAGGCCGTGATGCACCAGGCGGGCGTGGCGTAACATATTGCGAAAAAGGCCCAAAACATTTTGTCATTCTGAGCGGAGCGAAGAATCTCTCCTGGGTTTAGGCCCATGAAAAGAAAGAGAGATTCTTCGCTCCGCTCAGAATGACAAAATTAACTAGTTTTTCCGCAGCCTGGTAAGGGTGGCAAGGAGGCGCATTCCATCCCGCGGAATCGCAAAGTCTTGCTAGAATGAAAACTCTGCAAGGCGATGCGATAATGCATCCTGACTTTCGGGGGAATAAAGCGTGGCTGCGACTCAGACCGAACCGTTGGTGGAAGTGGGGCACGAGGTTGTCTTCAAGGTCTTGTGCGCCATCAGCGTGTGCCACCTTGTGAACGACATGCTGGCGTCGCTCCTGCCCGCCATTTACCCGCTGCTGAAAACTTCCTTCAATCTGAATTTCGCGCAAATCGGTTTGATTACGCTGACCTATCAGACCACCGCATCCTTGCTGCAACCGCTGATTGGATTTTACACCGACAAAAATCCCAGGCCGTACTCGCTGCCGGTTGGAATGGGCGCCACGCTCGTTGGGCTGGTGCTGCTGTCGTTTGCGCATACGTTTCCCGCGCTGCTGGTTGCCGCTGCCATGGTGGGGACGGGCTCTTCCGTGTTTCATCCAGAGTCGTCGCGGGTGGCGCGCATGGCCTCCGGCGGGCAACACGGACTCGCGCAATCGCTTTTTCAAGTGGGCGGCAATGCCGGGCTTTCGCTGGGGCCGCTGCTGGCGGCGTTTTTTGTGATGCCAAAGGGGCAGACCAGCATCGCCTGGTTTTCTCTCGCGGCATTATTGGGGATGGTTCTGCTCACTGGCGTGAGCACCTGGGCCAAGAATCACCGCACAGACTGGAAAAAATTCAGCGCCAAGCACGTGGACGCGGCGCCCAATTTGTCGACGCGCCGAATCACCGCTTCCATCGCGATATTAATGGCGCTGCTGTTTTCAAAATTTGTTTATCTGGCGAGCCTCACCAGCTACTACACGTTCTATTTAATCAGCAAATTTCACTTGTCTGTGGAGAGCGCGCAGATTCACCTGTTCGTTTTTCTGGGCGCCGTCGCCGCGGGCACGCTTGCGGGCGGACCGATCGGCGATCGTATTGGGCGCAAGAGCGTGATCTGGGTTTCGATTCTGGGCGTGCTGCCGTTTACTTTGCTTTTGCCCTACGCCAATTTATTTTGGACTGAAATTTTGAGCGTGGTCATTGGCCTGATCCTGGCGTCGGCCTTTTCGGTGATCGTGGTGTACGCGCAGGAACTCGTTCCCGGAAAAGTGGGAATGATCTCCGGCTTGTGCTTCGGATTTGCGTTTGGCGTTGCCGGAGTGGGCGCCGCGATGCTCGGCTGGCTGGCGGATTTGACCAGCGTCAATTTTGTGTATCAGGTTTGTTCGTATCTGCCCGCGATGGGTTTGCTTGCGGCATTCCTGCCCAACATCGAACGCCCCAGAGTGCGCACGATTCACGAAGAAGCCCTGGCGGAGTAGGCAGGTTTATGTGGTATAGGCTTCAGCCTGTGCGGGTTTAGGCCTTGCTGGCACAAAACTCTTGCGGGGTATAGTTCTTTCTAGGACTAAAAGCGCACAGGCTGAAGCCTATGCCACATCCTTCTAGTCCTGATATTTTTGTCGCAGGCGCGGCGTGAGGCGCAGCATCAGCTGCACGCGCTCGACCTCGTTCAGCCAATCGGCCAGCGTGGCGTCGAGTTCATCTTTGTCGGGAGCTACAATTCCGGTGGGGCACAGCGGGCCCAGCTTGGCGCGGGCGATGGCGCGGTAACGGTTGATGGTACGGTCGCCGGCGGTGGCGCACCACTCGTTGTCTTCCGACAAAAATTCCACCACGGGCACGCGGCTGCCTGCGTTGATACGCAGTTCGGGAACCAGTTCACTTTCCTTGGGGCGCTCCACAAATCGCAAATCGATTTTTGCGGGGTTGGCTTCCGCGATGCGGTAGATCAGCGGGCATTGCTGCACGCAATCGCCGCACCAGATGCCGCTGAAAATCAGGATTTTCATTTCGCGCACGAAGCCCGTTAGGAGTTGCCTCTGCGCATCGGTCAAGTGCGCGGCATCGCAGACCTGCGTCCAGCGGCGTTGCTGCTCTTCGCTGCCGGTTTGGAGGTAGCGTGCGTATGAGAGGCCGGCTGCAAATTTATCGTTGAGGTAAGAAGTGTTTGGCATGGCGGGTGGATTATATAACGCGCTGTTCGTGTAGGTCAGGCTTCAGCCTGTCTGGTTTTGAATTTTTGATGGGCTTCAAGAAGTCAAAAGAAAACAGGCTGAGAGCCTGTTCTACTTTTGCTTCCCGGCATCTTTTTCCAGTTTCTCTAGCTCTTGCACAAGCTGCTCGGCCTGGTCACGGATTTGGCGTACGCGTTGAGCCAGGGCAGCGGCGTCGTTCCCCGACGCGGCTGGCGCCGCACTCTGAGCGGACGCAGCGGTTCCAGCCACTGGTTTGGCGACGGGCATCGCGCCGCCCACCAAATCAGCGAGAGCTTGATCGAATGTGTCGCGATAGATCAGGCGGTCGCCCATGGCCAGCACAACTTTTTTCAGCTGCGGCATGCGCGCTTCCGTGGCCTGAATGTAGATGGACTCGACGTAAATGAATCCGCCTGTCACCGGCAGCGAAATAATATTTCCGCGCAAGACGTGCGAGCCTTGCTGGTTCCACAGCGTCAAGTCCTTGGAAATATTCTGGTCCTGGTCGATGCGCGATTCGATTTGCATGGGGCCGTACATCAGTTGCTGCTTGGGCAGCTGGTAGAAAATTAAATTTCCCAGGTGATCCCCGTCGGATCGCGCAGCCATCCAGCCGATCAAATTATCTTTGCCGCGCGGAGTGAACGGAAGAATCAGCAGGAATTCAGGCGATTTTTCTCCCGGCAAAGTGGCCACCACATAGGTGGGCTGCACGTTTTCCGGCTGGCCGGACTGGCCTAACAGATTGTGCGCCACGTCCCAGATGTCTTCCTTGTTGTAAAACACCTGCGGGTCGCGCATGTGAAATGTGCGATAGGCCTCGGCCTGCGCTTGAAACATGGCCTCGGGGTAACGCGCGTGGCGGCGCAGATCGGCTGGCATGTCCGAAGCGGGCAGAAATAATTTCGGGAAGAGATGCTGGTAGGCCTGAATGATGGGATCGCTGGGATCGAAAACGTACAGCGATACTTTTCCGTTGTAGGCGTCGACAGTGGCCTTCACCGCGTTGCGAATATAATTCGCGCCGTCCGGCAATCCGGCTACCGGGAGCGTCGCGGAATACGGATGCGACAGGGAAGTCGTGTAGCCGTCCACCATCCAAACCAATCGGCCATCCTCGGTAATCACGAGATACGGATCCTGATCCCAGTCGAGAAAGCTCGCCAGGTAGTGCAATCGATCCATCACGTTGCGATGAATCATCATGCGGCTTTCGCCGGTCAGATAGCTGGTGAAAATAATGTTGGGCTCGCCCTGCGAAATGGCCGCGGCAGTTTTCAGAAAAATGGAGCCGACCGGAAATCCTCCCGAACCCTGATAGGTCGAATATTTATTCTGGTCGCCGGAGGGATAATCGAACTCCTCGCGCGCGGTGTGCACGAAGACCGGGTCCTGCGTTTTTTCGCCGTAATAAATTTCCGGCCGCGTGAGCTGAAAGCCGGGCGTCTTGATTTCCGGCGGCGCGTTTTCGATCAGCAGCACCGGCAGCCCGTCGGGCGTAATCTTATTGACCTCAGACATGACCGCGCCGAATCCGTGGGTATAAATAAAGTGTGGATTGACCCAGCTCTGGCTGGCCTCGGCGGACAACTGCGTGACGTCGATTTCGCGCGGCGACAAGAGCACCTGCTTGATGCGGCCATTGGGGAAATAGCGGTCCACGTCGGTGTCCGGAAACGTGTAATAGGGGCGCAGGGCCTGGATTTGCGTGATGGTGGCGTTGTACGCGCGCAGATCCCACAGGCGAACGTTGTCCAGCAACGTGGCATCCTGCACGGGATCGACGGTCGCTTGCGCTGCGGGAACGAAGGGAAGTTCCTGCGAGTTGCGATTCAGGCCGAAGGCAACGGAGGTCGCCGCGATGTGCCGCTCGATATAGGGGCGCTCGATGGAAATTTCATTTGGCCGCACGTACACGGCGTGAACGGCCAGGGGCGCGACAATCTGCAAAACAAAAAATCCTGCCACGATGATGACCGTCTGTTTGTATTTCCTCATCCAAACAAGCGGCAGCGTCCCAAGCGTGGCGGCGATGAGCAACCAGCGCAGGGGCAGCGTGACTTTTTCGTCCACGAAATCCGCGCCGGTCATGAACGCGTGCGAGTTCAGCAGCAGTTCATAATTGCCCAGGTAAACCCAGACGGCAAAGCCCAGCAGAAAAATAACGGTGATGACACGCACAAATCCGGCGCGGCTAGCGCCCGGCAGCAACAGGGAACCAGGCTCCAGCGTCAGAGTCTTGTGCGGTCCGCCATCCAGCATCCCGTAGCGGAATTTGTCGGCCAGTTGCCAGCCTCTCGCCGTGGCCCAAAAAACCAGCGCGCAAAGAATGGCCAGCACAAAAACGAATCCCAGCACTTCGGCGTAGAAGGGCAAATCGAACAGGTAAAACGGCAGGCCGCGCGAAAAAACCTGGTCCTTCCAGGCGTCGGCCGCAGCCACCAGTCCGCGCGAACCGAAGTAGCGCATTACGGTCCAGTAGTCGATGGAGCTGGAGGCGAAAAAAATAGCAACGATGGCCAGCCCCACGGGAGTCAGGCGCGAGTAGATTTGGTGGTCGCGCTTCAAAATTCCAGCGAAGTGCAGCCCACGCGCATGAGCGATCCACAGTGCGACGAAAGCGATCAGCGATCCCACGGCAGCGGGCGCGATGCTGTACCACAGCATTCCCACCCATGTGTTTACCTGGCCAAGTTCCTTCCACCAGTTGTACTCGATGACGAAATCGGCGGCCGTGGAGCTGGCCCAAAGGGCCAGAACGAACAGCACGGCAAACACAATCAGGTTACGAATCTGAGATGGGCGCATAAAGGGCGGTTTCTGTCTTTGGGACGATGGCACCGCACGCAAGTCACAAATCGCGACTCGAGCGGCACGGCATAGTTGATATAGGTCGTTGAAGATCGTATCACAGGCAGAGGCGGTGATGAGAGTGAAGCCAAAAACGGATCCTGACTCATCCGGTTAGGGATTGAGCTGAAGGCTGCCGCCTTGAGGGCGGGCAGCGGAAGAGAAATCCAGAATCTAACGATGCGGGACGGCTTTGATGCGCCCGTTGCATCGCGTTTCCGGACAGTTCCCTCCGTGAATCATGTTAGTCCGGAGCCAATGGGCACTTCGTGCTCCATTTGATCCACTACTCAAAAACGTGCCGGCTAACCCTGAGAAACAATCCGAGGATTCAAGCGAAAGCTGCGATCGTTTGGCACCTGAATTCGCTTCGCGCATTAATTTCCAATTTATTCAAAATAAAGGGTTTTTCTCGCCGAAAGCCGATCATTGGCCAACGGCTGCGCCTGTTAAAAAGTACTACTCGAGGCATTTATTAGTTAGGTAGACACACGTGCCGTAAGTGCCAATTTACCGTCCTTGCGCAAGTCCGTAGGGTGATGAAGAAGGCGTAGAAGTTCAAACTAATTTTACCGC
>Ga0206831_1153_pt1 | contig 18995 bp, 17 predicted proteins | sample Alteio_BWOrgCont_73_FD_152876 | JGI IMG/M metagenome (GOLD analysis project Ga0206831, IMG submission 152876) | Enriched cells from forest soil in Barre Woods Harvard Forest LTER site, Petersham, Massachusetts, United States -... | ecosystem: Environmental > Terrestrial > Soil > Temperate forest >...
AAAATGTCGTGCACAAAGTATTAAATGGCATAATTTTTGAATTATTGCTGAAAAAAATACGGATTACGAAGTAAATGTTAACCCGCTGTGTGAATTTTTGAGCGTTAAATTAATCGCTGGCTTTTCGCCTGCACTAAACCTAACTTCCGCTGGTTTTTCAAACCCTAAACTATCCAAATTATTCGCTAAAGATGGATAATCTGGCGCGGCAAATTCCAGAGAAAAATCGAGCCAGTTTTCTGCTGCCAGCTTAGTAGTGGGATGCAAACGAAAATCATCCCAACAAATTAAAAACGGCACTTGTCCGCAGGAAGCTTGCACTTGTTCTACAGCATTAGCAATTTGCCAAGATAATATAGCGCCAGCAGGTGTTTGCCGTTGCATCTTGCGAACAGCACCATGCTGGTACTTGGCTCCCATTTTATTCATGCTTTGATTCGTTATTTCCATATCATTGGCGGTTTCACAACGCAGACACCAAGTGGCCACATAAGCTGCTGGCATATTTTTTTTAATGCCGAAAAAATAATGGGAATACTCTTTTGGATCGTCCGGATCAATCGCGATTAATTCCAAATACATGTGTTTATTAGGATCACCAATTCCAAGCAAAGCATTGTGGGTGCCAAGACCTACATGCTTGCCTCCTATCATCGCAGTCACGCCTAATTTTTCTTGAAAATAATTCATAGCTTGCTTTAAATCCGGCACGGCAAGGACAATATGATCAAGTGCTAATTTGGGAGCCACGCCCCGGTTTAATTGTTCTTTAATTAATTCAGTAATTACCATATTTTCAAACAAAGCTCCTCTTAAATAATGTGCTACCAATATATAAAAAAACTGTCCACATTGTCAATGCGATTGACAATGTGGACAGTTTTTAAGAAAGTTACTCTTACTTTAACTAGAAAATGCAGTGGAGGGCGAATTTAGGGCGCGCGAGGCTCTTAAGACATGCTCATCTATCACAACATCGGCTTTAAGCAAAATTTGACGCTGATCGATTGCTGCTTTAATAGCTTTGGCACCTGGCAAGGCAAGATTGAACAAACATTCTTCTGCGACAGAAGTGGGAATAATAACAGCGCTAAATAATTTTGGTAACAAGGCTAAACACTCAATGTTACTCAAGGCAATGAGTGGTCCAGCATCGCCCACTATCACTGGTTTAGGCTGCAAAATGTTTTAGCTCCTCGTCAAGCTCTTCAACCGGGTACTCAAGGCACGAGATACCCAGTTTGCCCAAACGTTGCATAAATTTTTCCAGTGGTTCACCAGCGATTTTGGCAGCTTGCCCTAAGGTCGTGGTACCTGCCTCATACAAGCCCACTGCCATGGAGGATTTAAAACCTTCGGTTAGTAACTCGTCGGTAATAGGAACTGCCAGAAAAATCGGTTTACCGCGTTTGGTAACCAGAGACAATTTACCTTCCTCAGCATGATGAATCAAGCTACCCGTGTGTTCTCGTAAATCGCGTACGCTATAAGTGTCCATAATTTTTCCTAATAACTCATGTTACGCAAAGTTTTGCGTAACATGAGTATCTTTGTTTTGAATTTGAGCAAAAAGTAAATTTTTGCTCAAGTTTAAGGGGGAGAATCGCGGTTCTCCCCCTTAAAAATCCCCCATCGCGTAAAGAATTCATGTTAACTGCGTAACATGAGCTAATAATAAGAGGGCTCGCTGTTCTTGTGCTATCAAATGATAGCACAATTTGGAGGATCTTGCTTATTTAGACAATTCTGCTTGTTCGCGCGCGGCAGCGATAGCGGCTAAACGGGCAATTACGCCGTAAACATAAAAGCGATTGGCGCACTCATCAGGCGGGGCATTGCGATTGGGTTGATTGCAGGGTTTGGCAAAGGCTAAAGGTTTAAATTCCATGCCGGGTGCATTTAAATTTTCAGTCACGCCACGCGCATTATGCACACGATAAAAACCACCAATCACATATTGGCCGATCATATAAATTACCGGTTCGGCGACGGCATTTTCCCAATTTTCAAAGGTGTAAACGCCTTCTTGTAAAATTACTTGGGTGATGGGTCTATCGCCTTTCGCAGTCGACATGTTGGTGCGTTTTTTGCGATTTAATTGCAACACTTCTTCACTCGATTGCACCGTTAACACACCCATGCCATAAGTGCCGGCATCGGCTTTGATCACCACAAAGGGTTTTTGCGTGATGCCATATTGATCATATTTTTTTTGAATCGCTTGCAATAATTGTTCCACTTGTTCAGCCACTTGTGCTTCGCCTTCGCGTTTAACAAAATCGACGTTGCTACAGACACTGAAAAACGGATTAATAAACCATTCGTCCACATTGATCAACTCAGCAAATTCTTTGGCCACATCGGCATAATGTTTAAAATGCTGCGATTTTAAACGTCGCATCCAACCTAATTCAGGCGGCGGTAATAAAGTCGGTTTTAAATTTTGTAAAATAGTTGGCAAGCCGGCGGAAAGATCATTATTTAAAATCACGACACAAGCCGCAAAATCCCCGATGGCTAAACGATCATTTTTTCGCTGCAAGGGCTCAATCGTGATCGTTTTTCCAGACGGCAAATCAATCGTTTCAGCGGCTGTTAAGTCTTCGCGCAGTGAACCGATGCGCACTGCAAAACCGGCTTGCGTTAAAATCGTTTGCAACACGGCAATGCTTTCAAAATAATAAAAATTGCGGGTGTGATTTTCCGGTACCAAAATTAAATTGCTGCAACCAACGTGTACTTGCTCCAGCACGGCTTGCGCCGCCTGGATGGCAAGCGGTAAAAAATCGGCATTTAAATTATTAAACCCGGCGGGGAAAAGATTGGTATCGATCGGTGCGAGTTTAAAACCCGCATTGCGCAAATCCACTGAGCTATAAAAGGGTGCCGGCGTTTTGCGCCATTGCCCACGTAACCACGCTTCAATTTTTGGCTGCGCCGCTAAAATAGTTTTTTCGAGCTGATGTAAAGGCTCGTTAGTCGCCGTGGTTAAGTGTGGGACGGGGTTATTAATTGTTTGCATTTAGTTTCCGGTTAAGTAATGTTTCGCGGTTTTTAGGGAGATAACAAACAATCTATCGTCATTCCCGCCTACGCGGGAATGACGAAGTTTATCAACTCTCTTTCACATGACTTTGTTGTAACAAATATTTTACCGCAGCTTGTAAGTCTTGTGTGTTACAACTCATGCACGTGCCTTTCGGCGGCATTAAGCGATAACCTTTTTTAACGTGTTGCACCAATACATCAAAGCCTTGTGCGTAACGCTGTTGCCATCCTGCTTGATCACCGATTTTCGGTGCACCGGCTGCACCGGTGGCATGACAAAATGAACACCGCTTTTGGTAAATCTTTTTGCCTAAAGTTAATAATTCGGTTTGGCTTAAAACGGGCACCGACTCGGCAGGTGCTAAGTTTGTTGCGCTTGCAGAAGCACTCGGTGGTGGAACGATGGGTGCAATGCGAGCAGCGATGGCAGCGCGATCATCGGCATATGTGTAATTAAACATTAATAAGAAAATGATAAAACTACAGCTGAGTTTGCAAAAATTTCCCATCTCCGTCATCCCCGCGAAAGCGGGGATCCAGTTTTTATTCATCACCTGGCTTGTATTTCTGGATTCCCGCTTTCGCGGGAATGACGGCTCTATAGTTTGCAAATCAAGCCTCTTCCGATCGCGTTTCCAACTGCTCAAGCAACCACGCCCGAATATCACGAATCTCTTCCATGCACACACTGTGCGCCATGCCTTTGTACACTTTCCAATCCACTGCATAATGCAAAGCGGCTAAATGTTTTTTCGCACTCTCGGCGAAATCGAGCGGCAAAATATCATCATCATCACCATGCGCTAAAAAAATCGGCGTCGCTGCATTGGCGGGATGTTTTTCTTCGGCCACGTGATCCGCCACCGGCAAATAAGTTGACAAACCCATGATGCCGCCTAGTTTTTCGGGATAGCGCAAGCCAACGTGCAAAGCTAAGGCGCCACCTTGTGAAAAGCCCACCAAAATAATTTTATGGGCCGGAATGCCTTGTGCGATTTGTTCCGCAATTAAGTCTTTTAAAATTTCTTGTGCTGCGGCTAAGCCATCGACATCTTGTTTACTGTTGCGATCGAGCCCCAAAATATCGTACCAGGCGCGCATGAACATGCCTTGATTAAGCGTCACACGTTGCTCCGGTGCGTGCGGAAAAACAAAGCGAATGGCAGGACTTTCTGGCAACTTCAATTGCGGCACGATGGGTGCAAAATCATAGCCATCGGCACCTAAGCCGTGTAGCCAAATCACGGCGGCACTTGGGTTTTCGCCGGTTTCAATGATAATAGGTTTGTCTGACATGATTATTTCGCCTTAAATTTTAGTATAATAGACTCCAATGACCAAAAAACAATTGCTACGTTTTATTGTTATCGGCTGTTCCGCTAACATCACTAACTTTGTAGCCTTAATCCTCATCGTTGAATTATTTCACTGGCACCCGTTGGTTGCCAATATTTTAGCATTTATTATTGCTTTCCAGGTGAGTTATTGGGGGCATCGGCATTGGACTTTTGATCACAAAAAGCATCATCACACCAGTATTGTCAAATTTTTGATGGTGGCGTTGTCCGGTTTTTGCGCCACTGAAATTTTGTTTGGTTTTTTTCTGCACGCCTTACATTGGTATTATCCCATCGCGTTTATCATAACGAGCGCCATCGTCGCCAGTTGTACATTTTTTATTAGCAAGTTGTGGGCGTTTCGGTAACACTTCGTCATTCCCGCGCAGGCGGGAATCCAGAAAGCTTGGAGTGGATAATCTTTAAGGCCTGGATCCCCGCTTTTGCGGGGATGACAGTGTTTTTTTCACATACCGAATCAGCTGATTCTGCTCGAAGCAATCGCACCGTAATACGCAATAATCGAAAACACGGCGATGACGATAAAATCGATCCCAAACGGAATGACATTTTTCCCACCACCGAAAGATCCGAAATACGAAATCAGCGCCAGCACGATGAAATACGGCAATAGCCACGCGGCGCGCAGCCACACGGTTTTATTCCAGGGGCCAAATTTACCGCTGCAATAACGAATACAAAATACGATAAAGCCGATGATAATCGCAATGATTAATTTGTAAACCGTCACCCAACCAGTCCAATACACTAATAAATTACAAACATAAAACGCGATTAATGTCATCAAACCTGCGGCCGGCAAACGGAAGGTGCGTTTTACATCCGGCATCGTGCGACGCAAAGTCATCAAGGCAATCGGGCCGATGATGTAGGAAATCACAAAACAGGAAATAATAAAACTCACCATGCCTTGCCAACCCGGGAAGGGTAAAAACAAAAACATACCAACGACAAAATTAATAATTAATCCGCGCAGTGGTACACCGAAACGATTTAATTTATGAAAGCTGGACGGGAAAAAACCGGTTTCGCACATCGCATAACTCACGCGCGCGGTGGATGCAGTGTAAATAAACGCGGTACCAAACGGGGAAATGATCGCATCGGCATAAATAATCACCACTAACCACGTCACACCAAAAGCCGCTAAAATCCCCGCAAACGGACCCGCATCGCCACTAAAACTTAAATGCTGCCAACCGTTGACTAAAAACTCCGGCTTCATCGCGCCGACAAAAGCCAGTTGCAATAAAACATACAAGCAAATACAAAACACTAAGGAACCGATCACCGCTAAAGGAATTGCGCGTTGCGGATTTTTAGCTTCGCCGGCCATTTGAATCGCCGGACTGTAACCAATAAACGAAAAAATCACACCGCCCAATGGCAAAGCTGCAAAAATCCCGTGCCAACCCATCGGCATAAAGCCACCGGCAGCGGTTAAATTGCTGGCATGAAACGTCAGTACGAATAAAGTGATCAAGGTAATAATCGGCACGATTAATTTAATGGTGACCACCGCTAAACTGGTGCGGCTAAAAAATTTCGCGCCAAAAGCATTCATAACGCACATGATGACCATTAACACCGCCGCTAGTAAAATACCGGGACCGGTTAACACATGGGTCGTGCTATTAAAAATACCGGGTATATAATTAGCCGCGTATTGCAGTAAAGCCAGGGTTTCCACCGGTGCGACGACCACGCTGGATAACCACACCATCCAGCCGACGGTGAAGCTCATCAAGGGTCCGTGACTATCGTCAGCGAATTTCACCATGCCGCCCGCGACCGGAAACGTGGTGGCTAATTCAGCAAAAGTCAGCGCGATTAAAATCATTAGGATGCCCCCGATGATCCACGCGATGATCGCCGCAGGGCCGGCCACTTGTGCCGCAAACATCGGGCCAAATAACCAACCCGAACCAACGATGCCGCCTAAGGCAGAAAATAATAAGGCTATAGAGCCAATAGAACGATTGAATTGCATAGTAACCTCTGTTGCTTGTCATTCTCATCGCACAGCGATGGGAATCCAAGGTTTTAAATTTACAACGATTGATAATAAAATGTAAAGCAGGAAATTAGTCGGCGCAACCGCCGAGGAGGAGGGTAAGGGAGAAATGCTGTACTGTTTGCCAAGACATAATGTTAACTTTTTAACAAATTGCGGCAGACTTGTCAAATTTTTATTAAGCCTTAAGGAAAACTTAATATAGACTGTGGTAAATTATGTGGAAATTTTATAAAGGTTTACTAATATGCATCGCAGAGAATTTGTCCCTTTTGATACATTACCAGACTTTGATACATTACCAGATGATTTCAGAGATTTTCTTCCTCTAGCGTATAGCGAAATTGCATCTTATTATGCTGCAGCACAGGTTTCTCAACAAACCGATTCTTTTTGGCAACAAAAGTGGGATAGAACTTTCCGCCAACAAGTAGCTCAAACAGAATTATTATCGAGATGGAGAAACACTTCTCGACCTGCTGCCATGGGGAATTATGAGTTATTGTGTAAAACAGCTATCCAAGATGAATATTATTTAAATAAGATACGCCAAAACTTTCCTGGATTTTCTTCTGCGTTTGGAACCGACAGGCTGGAGAAATTAAAGTTAACAGGTATTACTTATCGGCAGCTGTATGATACATTTAAAACTCAAGATACTCACCCCACCGTTTTCTATAATTGCAGCACAATACTTGATTTTATGTCTCTTGCAGATTTTTCACAGAAATATTTTCGGCTACAATACGCTTCAATAGATGCTTATATGCGAGAATTTATTCTTCTTGAATATATTGTGGCAGCAGTCATGCGCCGGCCAGCAGACCCTGTCTCGACAAACCGATCAATTCTTAAAAAAATATCTAGGCCATTTTTTCGATCAGCTCTTCTGCCTAACGGCCTACAACAAGCGGCATATCACTCAACGCATTCTTACTGGTTAATACTTCCTACTAATATGGGAAAAGAGGATCACTATTTCTACGTAAACCAGTGCTCCGACCCCATGAGAAGGGATTTTCTAGAAGTAGAATTAATTATAAACGATGAACAACTTTTTGCAGATAAAATTAAAAACTGGGTTTCCAGATTAACAAGCTCTCCTCTCTCCTTAATAGAAAAATTTAATGATTTAGCAGTTGTATATAAATATTTTTTAGATGCTCTTGCACAAAATCCTCGCGTGGCGCTGCAACCGGTTATTCATCAAGCTATTGAGGCATTAATTACCCAGCAACCCAATGATTCTATCGAATTAACAAATGAAAAAGCGGCAATGCGCGCTGCAGCATTACAATTTTTGAAATAATAAACCTGATGAATTAATTTTCACACCGTGCTGTTAAACAATCAGAGTAAATTCTTCACCGCTGAGTTAAATGTAAAGCCGGTCTTAATCCACCCAAATGATTGTGAAATGGAGGCGGGGGGTTAAATACTTTCTGCTACCTTATCAAACTGGTTGGAGTGGATGCTGCGTATTTAGAAATAAAGTATCAGCGGTTGGATAAATTTGTTGTCTTGCGCCGCCTTTAACTACGATAACATCACCGCGATTGTAAGTTTTCCACTCGTCATTGGTAAAGCATTTTCCAGTGCCCTCTAAAACACAGAAGGTGCTTTCTACGTGTGGATGATAGCGCTTAAGATTGGGCGTATTGGCTTTCATGTAAACAAACTTAACACTTTCATCGGCAGTACTTCCTATATGCACCACATGTTCATTATTTTCTGGATGGTACTTCTTAGTGAATTGTTTTAAAGTGATTGCTATTTTTCCGATTGCCATGATTACCCTCTTTTATTGTGTTTAGTCAACTGGAGTCTAAATCAATTTCGCCTGCTTGATAACCTGCCTGACTGGAAAAAGTCTTTTTCCAAATTGGAAAGAGTGAAAAGGCTGAACACCCTCTATGCTATACTTTTCGGATGCAAAAAATCACGCTTGATTTACAAAATCAAATCCAAAGCAAATTAGCAGAAGCGGTTGCTTTACGACATCAAATTCATCAATATCCTGAATTAAAATACGAAGAAGTTAAAACCGCGGAACTCATTACTAACACCTTAAAAAGTTATGGCTATACGCCGCTAACAGGCATTGCCAAAACCGGCGTTGTCGCTGTTTTAGATTCCGGCAAACCCGGTAAAACCGTTGCGCTGCGCGCCGATATGGATGCCCTGCCTGTCACTGAAACGAGCGGCTTAACTTACGCTTCGCAACGCCCAGGCTTGATGCACGCCTGCGGGCACGATGGTCATGTAGCCACTTTATTATTAGTGGCTAACGTGTTGCGAGATTTTACCGATCACTTCACTGGCAAAATAAAATTTATTTTTCAACCGGCAGAAGAGGGTGGCAATGGCGCAGCGGCGATGATCGCGGCAGGCGTGTTAGAAAATCCCCACGTCGATGCGATTTTCGGCTATCACAATTTACCCACTTTGAAAAAAAATGCGGTGTTTGTCAAACCCGGCTGCATTATGGCGGGCGCAATTTTCTTCGAAATTTTTCTCAACGGTCGCGGCGGGCATGGCGCAGCGCCGGAGTTGTGTATCGATCCGGTCTATGCTGGTAGCCAAATTATTCAAAGTTTGCAAAGCATTGTGAGCCGCACTGTGAGTCCCTTTGAAACGGTCGTATTGTCTATCACGCAATTTCACGCAGGCAATGCGAACAATGTCATTCCCGAAACCGCAATGCTGGGCGGTAGTTTTCGATTTACCGATAATGAATTGGCCAATACTATTCAAACAAAATTAGAAAAAATTGTCCATGGTGTCGCAGAGAGTTTCGGAGTAAAAGCAAAAATAGAGTATGTAACCGTTGCCCCAGCAACGATCAACAGCACCAAAGAAGCTGATTTTATTTTAGCTATCGCTATGGAATTATATGGCGATGCGGGCGCGATAAAAATGCAGCGCAATATTATGGCCACCGAAGATTTTTCCTTTTTCTTACAAAAAGTGCCAGGCTGCTTTTTCCTGGTGGGAACTGGTGAAAACAACCCTTATTGCCACACACCCGATTTTCAATTTGATGACGACATCATCCCCCGCGCCGCGGAAATGTTGAGTCAGGCGGCATTGCGGTTTTTAGCGAGTTCACTGCCTTCATAATAACGCAACGCGCTTTTTTAAACATTCTTTTACCTCGCTTAAAACTCTAAAAGTTATTTAGCCAAACCAAGCGATCGATTTATTCAAAAAATAGTTTATAATGTTTAAAGTGTTAATTGGCTACGGTTATTAAGAAACAGACGCAATTTACTGGAAAGCCAAGGGGGGGGGGCAATTTGCCCCCCCCCCCTTGGGAAAAAAAAAATTATTTGGAGGAGTTATAAATTATGAGTAAAGAAACGGCTATTGTCATATTTAAAGAAAAAGCTATTCGTCGTACCTGGGACCATCAAGAATGGTGGTTTGTTATTGTAGATGTTATTCAGGCATTAACTGATTCTATCGATCCTTCCGGGTATGTTAAAGACATGCGAAAAAGAGACAAGGAGCTCTCCCCGAAATGGGAACAAATTACCAAACTACTCATGGTAGAAACGGAGGGTGGCAGACAAAAGATCAGTTGCGCCAACACCGAAGGTATTTTGCGCATTATCCAATCCATCCCTTCTCCCAAAGCTGAACCCTTCAAACAATGGCTCGCGCAAGTGGGTTATGAACGCATTCAAGAAATCGAAAACCCAGAGCTGGCGCAAGAGCGTATGAAACAACTCTACGAACAAAAAGGCTACCCTAAAGATTGGATCGATAAACGTTTGCGTGGCATGGCAATTCGACAAAATCTAACCGATGAGTGGCAAGCAAGAGGTATTCATGATGAAACAAATTACGCAATCCTCACAGCTGAAATTTCCAAAGCCACTTTTGGCATGACGCCAGCCGAATACAAACAATACAAAAATATCCCCGTAAAATCTAAAGCAAATCTGCGCGATAACATGACTGATCTGGAATTGATTTTCACGATGCTCGGTGAGAAAGTTACTACCGAAATTTCTAAGCAAGAAAAACCCATTGGTATGCCAGAAAACAAAAAAGTGGCACAGCGCGGTGGCAATGTAGCAGGCAACGCACGCAAAGATACCGAAAAAGAGTTAGGTAAAAGCGTGATTAGCGGCAAAAATTATTTGCAACTTTCAAGCACCAAGAAAATAGCGAAACAATAGAGTTTTACAGCAACTGACTAAAATCAATAATCGCTGCAAAATAATCGCTATCAACAACATCATCAGTAACGCCATTGACGTGGATCAATACCGGGCGGCAAGAGAAATTTTTCGGGCGAGCAATAGCCGCAATTTTATTTTGCACTTCTTCAATAATCCCCACATCAATTTTTTGTTTAGAAAATTTAATTTCGCACACATACAAACTATTAAACTTGGTTTGGATCATATAATCAATTTGACAGCCTTTGGTGCGATTCGTTTTGCGTTGGAAAAAAGGATTTTCACAAATCACATCTTCTGGCGCAATATTCAATAAACGCTGCAAGGTTTTTTTATTATTGATAACCAGGTTTTCAAATTGCAAGCCGATGATGCCAGGCCACTCGGGTAAACTTGTCAAAGATTTTAAAGCGAAAGAATTGCGTTTTATTTTAGTAAGATTTTTTTCAATATATTTTAGATAAAACCGTAAATAATTATCTTTTAAACGATAGCGGCTTAGGCTGGCATCGGCGCCGGTTTTAATGTTCCAGGTATAATCCCGCGCGATAAAACCCGACTCTTCCAGTTCCCAAAGATATTCAGAAAGACGCCCATGCTGAGAAGCCTCTAAGACTTCAGCAATGGCTGTTTGTTCTTTTGGACCATCTGCAAGCGCCATGACAATTTGTTTATAGAAAGCTGATTTTCGTAAAAATAAATCTGAAAATATTTGTTCAAACTCTTCCACTAAAAAACCGCCTTTGGTGAAACAAAGAGTTTTTAAATTGGTTTCTGCTGGTTTTTTAGAATCCACTTCTTCTAAATATTTTGGAATGCCGCCGGTAACTGATAGCACGGTAAATTTTTCATAAGCGGAAATATTTTTAGGCCAGAATTTGCTGCAGTCATTGAGTGGCAACTCATCGAGCGTTAAGGTGAAAGAAATGCGACCCACAAAACCAGTACTGCTTAAAATATTCTCTTCAATCCAGGCAGAAGCAGAACCACAAATAACAAACACCAACCGATCATTTTGTTTTAATTGTTGATCCCAGAGATTTTTAATTTTGCCAAGAAAAGTGTGATCCTTGGAACCCATCCAGGAAATTTCATCAAAAAACAATAGCACTTTACCCGTTTGAACGCGCTCACCTACCGCCCATAAGGCATCACTCCAATCGTCATAGCGGGCTTTAGCGGTTTTAAATTGTTGGGAAATTTGCCGGGAAAATTCTTCTAATTGATCTTCATTAGTGGTATTTTCTTCTGGTGGGAGACCTGTAAACGCATAATAATGCTCAAACGATTTGCTAAACTCTTTAATTAAGCGGCTTTTGCCAATGCGGCGACGGCCTTTTATGATGACAAAAGAAGCCGTCTTTTTTTGTTGCAAATCAATTAAGCGCCCAAGCTCATTTTCCCGACCTAAGAATTTTGGCATTTTACAAGCCCTCCGGAGTTGAAAATCGACATTTGTCGATTTTCAACTCCATTATAGCCTATATTTTTGGAGTTGAGAATCGACATTTGTCGATTTTCAACTCCGTTATGCCTCATAAACTTGGAGACGGGAATCGACATTTGTCGATTTTCGTCTCCACGGGCGGGTCAAGCCCCGCCCCTACGGTTGAGGAAAGCACTCAAACGCATCAGAATAAATACAGTATGGTTTTAAACCATGGGAGAGGAAAGCTTTTTTAGCGGCATACACCATTTCGGGGCTACCGCTGGCAAACACTTGCTGGCCATTTAAATTAGGATAATCTTTTAACACGGCTTCGAAGGCGGGTTGTTCAAGCACCGGCGTAAATTTGAAATTAGGAATATGTTTGGCCCAGCGCGATAATAAATCGTTTAAATATAAATAGCTTTCTTGTTTTACGCCCCAATACAAATGCATTGCTTGTTTGATATTGTTAGCGAGCAGGTCTTCAATGATCGCTTTTAAAGGCACAATACCCGTGCCTTGGGCAAGAAAAATAATCGGTAACTGGGGTTCATTACGATAAATCATGCGGCCATACGGACCTTTTAAAGTCAGCTTTTCATTGGCGCTGATTTTTTGCAAAATTTCTTTGGTGTGAATGGCTGCGGGCGCATCGTGAATGTGTAGCTCGATCACATCGCTACCTTCGACCGGCGCATTAGCGATGGAGAAGGGTACCGGAATGCCATCGCCACACATAATGTTGAGGTATTGTCCGGCGACATAATCAATTTTCTTTTCTTCTGCGGGAGATAAAAATAATTGGTGTAAGTTTTCACCCAATAAATTTTGCGAATCAATTTTATATTGGCAAGTGCGGACCGGTTTAAATTCCGGACCAAATACATCTTCCACTTCAATGATCAAATCGCTTTTCGCGTAGGCTGAACAGAAGAGGGCGTAGCCATTGGCTTGCGCTTCTTCGTCTAAGGCGTAAGGTTCGATGCCACCGTAATCGACTTGACCGGATAACACTTTGCCCATGCAAGTGGCACAGGTGGCACTGCGGCAACTGTAGGGGAAATCGTAACCCTGGCGCAGCGCGGCATCGAGAACAGTTTCGTCATCGTTAACAAACAGAGTGTAATGGCTGGGTTTGATTAGAACGGCGTGCATGGTTGAGTTGTGAGTTGTGGGGCTTGAGTTGTGAGAGCTTTATAGTTAGGTATTGTGAGAAATTCTAAATGAGAAAAACTGCTTTTGCTTTTTCTCACAACTGACAACTCACAACCCACAACTCATTTACGTCTCATCGCTTCAAAGAACTCCTCGTTCGTCTTGGTTTGTTGCAAACGTTCCAACAAAAATTCGCTGGCGGCAATTTCATCCATCGGTTGGAGAATTTTGCGCAGAATCCACATTTTTTGCAATTCATCGGCTTGAGTAATTTTTTCTTCACGCCGCGTACCAGAGCGATTTAAATGAATCGCCGGGTAAATGCGTTTTTCAGCTAAACGACGCTCTAAGTGCAATTCCATGTTACCGGTGCCTTTAAATTCTTCATAAATCACATCATCCATTTTCGAGCCGGTGTCGATCAGCGTCGTACCGATAATGGTTAAGCTACCGCCTTCTTCCGTTTTACGCGCCGCACCGAAAATACGTTTTGGACGTTGTAAAGCGTTGGCATCCACACCACCGGTTAACACTTTACCAGAGGAAGGAATCACAGTATTGTAAGCGCGCGCTAGACGGGTAATAGAATCTAATAAAATGACGACATCTTTTTTGTGTTCGACTAAACGCTTGGCTTTTTCGATTACCATTTCAGCCACTTGCACGTGACGTGTGGCAGGTTCATCGAAGGTACTGGCGATCACTTCGCCGCGTACCGAGCGTTCCATTTCGGTGACTTCTTCCGGACGTTCGTCGATCAACAAGACAATTAAATAACATTCCGGATGATTAGCCGTAATCGATTGCGCAATGTTTTGCAGCATGACGGTTTTACCGGCTTTCGGCGGCGCAACCAACAGGGCACGCTGGCCTTTACCAATCGGCGCGACTAAATCAATTACGCGGGCAGTGAGATCTTCGGTGCTGCCGTTACCACGCTCCATTTTCAAGCGTTCTTCAGGGAACAGCGGCGTTAAGTTTTCAAATAAAATTTTATTGCGCGCGCTTTCCGGTTTTTCATAATTGATTTCATCAACTTTCAATAAGGCAAAATAACGCTCGCCTTCTTTAGGCGGACGAATTTTGCCGGAAATAGTGTCGCCCGTACGCAAACTAAAGCGACGGATTTGACTCGGTGATACATAAATATCATCGGGGCCCGCTAAATACGAGCTATCGGCCGAGCGCAAAAAGCCGAAGCCATCTTGCAAAATTTCCAACACGCCAAAGCCATAAATGTCTTCGCCATTTTTAGCGTGTTCTTTTAAAATGCTGAAAATAATATCTTGTTTGCGGGAACGGGCAGCATCTTCAAGGCCCATTTGGTCAGCGATCTGGCTTAACTCAGAAGCTGATTTTGCTTTTAGGTCAGTTAAATTCATAGTAGATTTTTAAGTTGGTTGAAAACAGAGTTGGTCGGTGCTTGGGTTTGGTTTATTTATATTTAAGGGGAATATTAATCAGAAAATCGAAGGCAATTTTTCGGCCGTTACGATAAGTAACGGCGCCTATTGTAACGGGTTTTTGGAAAAAAAGCAAGCGTATTTTATTGCGATGTCTATACTCAGTAAAACTTATGAAACTAAGACAATAAATGAGGGTCTCTTAAATATGCCACATAAAAATGCTGGATATTGGAATGCTCAACCCAACGATCGCGCATTTCAACAAATCCATCGTTTGACGCCAGGCAGTGAGGGCGCTCAGGCTGTACCTCCTGAGCAACGCGGATGGACACAAACAGCCCAATATCAACGTGTCAGTGCGGGTATGCGAGAACGCTGGGAAGCACGAGAGCAAGAAAAACGTAAACAAGAGTTACGCCACTTAAGGTCTTTGCCCAATCAAGAACCCTTTGAAATTGAAAAAAGTCTCGCCAGAGTACAATCGCAAAGGCCTAATTCTAGGGGCCAACTTCTCCTTTCGGCCGTTCAAGCGACATCAACGGTAGCTTGGGGAATACTTCCTGAGCTACTTCCAGCCGCGGCAGCAGCACAAACTGCGAAACCGGGACCCTATGCTCAGCACTATCCTTGCGAAATGCCAGACTATTTTTCCGACTTCGTTCCAAAAACCCCCCGAGATCAGTGGAATTTTACCATCGCTAATCTACCACCGCGAAAATTTGCACCCGGCGCTCAAATAGAGTGGAGGTTAATCAATAATGCTTTAAGTCCAACGACAGAGGGCTGTATAGGAACCTCTCCTAGTAGTAATTCCAGATGTAAGGAAACATTCTCTCAATTTAATAAATGGGGGAATGATCACAGACCAGCATTGGATAAAGCAAGAGGGATTGTCGATGATAAAAGCAGAAAGTTTAATGCGCGCTTGAGTAAAACATTAATCCCTCTTTCAGATCCCGTCAATCGGAATATTATTAATAATTTATGGAGATTTTTTACAGAGATGGAGTTTATGTTACTTAGCGCTGAGAATGCTCTAAAATTTCATATTGGTTGTTGTGGCGAATTAGAAAGGTTATCGACTATTTATGTTACTGAAACAGCTAAAAATATTATGCAAGATACAAATTTGGCGTCGCCTCTTACTATACAACAGGTTGCTTTTGAAACCGATCCCTCAAGTTCTAGCGGTCCGTTTCTTCATATGTTTTTATTATTAAATGGCAGATTTCAAGATATTGTTTCAAATAATCCGCGTGAAATTTATCAATATTTACGAAATAGCGGTGGCATCATTTTGGATTCATGGTTTCAAGACACAACCACCCTGATGTGTATGGAGGATTTTTTAGTACAACATCCTGATTTAAAAGCTATTCCTCATCTTAATGTCACTACTGTACGAACCTCTATAAATATAACTCATGCATGCTCACAAGCGCGCCTTACAGGTAACCAGCAGTCTTTTAAAAACATGGTCAATGAGTTAGAAGAAATATATAGACAATTTCAGGCAAGATGGAAAAAGGTAGGAAAACAGTTAAAAAAATTATGGGGTTAAGTAAGAACAGCGGACAGCAAGCCTTATTTTTAGGCTTGCTGTATTTGTGTTAGATGTTTTCTTCAATCCAGGCGGTTAATTTAGCTTCTCCTTCCGCGCCGACCTTACGGGCTTTTTCTTCACCTTCTTTAAAAAGAAGCAAAGTTGGGATACCGCGCACGCCGTATTCTGCAGGGGTTTCAGGGCTGTCATCAACATTCATTTTGGCAATAATCAATCGTCCGGCGTAGGCAGGGGCAATTTTTTCCAAAATGGGTGCTATCGTTTTGCAAGGCCCACACCAGGGCGCCCAAAAATCAACCACGACCGGCAAGGTACTTTTCAGCACTTTTTCTTCAAAATCCGCATCGGTGATTTGGATTAAATTTTCACTGCCGTGAGACGCTGCTGATTTAGCCTCATCGCTGGAAGCCTTTTCTGTTAATCCTATTTCTTGTTCTGGTAATTTAAAATCATCTACAATTTTTCTGTCTGCCATGGTTTTTCCCACAATAAAATTTTTACTATCATATCATTTTTAACGACTTTTGCCTATGAAATTATTTTCCAACTATCAAATTTTATGCTAATAAATGCTGAATCTCCGCATACTTTTTTACTAAAGCAGGATATTGTTGGGAGGCCCGTGTATACATATATTCAATAATAAAGCTGATAGGAAAAGTGTTGTTTTGAAACTGCATACTTTTTTGTGCGCCAGCCTGTAACAATAAATTAATAATCAGCAAGGCACCTGCAGCACAAGCAAAATACAATGGCGGACGCTCTGCACCATCTGTTTGATTGACATCCACCTGCTGTGCTAATAACTCTTCAACTATCCCCACATGCCCTGCGGTGCAAGCCAGTATTAAACAAGTAGAACTTTGGCCCGTGCTATCTCTACAAATTTCCGTGACACGGGCGCCCGCTTGTATTAATTTTCTTAATATTTCTAAATGGCCATTCTGGCAAGCAAGATGCACTGGTCGAGAGGTCTTCTGAGCACCCCCACTATTTAAATTAGGGTCGGCTCTTCGCCCCAGCAACAGATCCACTATGGCTAAATGTCCATTTTGGCAAGCCGCCCCCAAAGCTGTACGGCCGGTATTCTCAGCTTGTTTAGAGTCTGCTCCGTACTGCAAAAGCATCCCCACTATCAAATCATTACCATTTTGAGCAGCCCGCACCAAATTGGAACTACCCTTTGTATCAAGACGATTAATAAAACATCTCGCTCCATTGCTTAATAGTAGCTCAAGTGTTTTGTGTGCCCTTTTATAGGAAAGGCTTTTGCCGCAAAAAGTGGTGAAGGCAATGCTCTGCATTCTATCTGCTTTTGCACCCAATTTTAACAGTGTCGCTACCACGTCTTGATCACCCCCCGTTGTGCAAGCGACATCTAAACTATTATAATTTAGGTGCGAATACAAAGCTTGGTTTATATCAAAACCGTGTGGCAAATAAGCCCGCATTTCCTGCAACAAAAGAACATCCGCACTGCGAATCACCGTATCCAGATACGATTTTACAAATAATTCGCCAAGCGTTGGATGTTGAAATAAAAACCCCCATGCCGGAGAGGGAAGAAATAAATCACGAAATAACTCTGATCGGTTTTCTTTAGCAATACCCAGCATTTTTACATTTGGTGTATGGCTATTACACACCTCGACATAAACCAACGCGTTTAAACAATGCGCGAGAATATGTTTTGCCGCTGCTTCGAGAGAGAGTAAAACAGGCTGACCGGCTTGTGCCCTCTTTATCTGATCGGAATTGTAGTTCATGCTATCCATGAATTCATAAACGCCGGGTTGTTGCGGTGCCAATCCTATTATATGAGGCAATGCTTCAGCGACTAAATGAATAGAAAAAGTAATAACGCAACCCTGCCACTCGCGGGGAGATAAATTTTTTTGCAGGCGCTCAATATACAAAGGAAACGATTTTTCTGTAACAGTCCAACAGCCTTTGTAAAGACGGGTTACTTGTAGTCCACGCTTTCCAAAGTACGTTGCGCTGGCTTTTAAGTTTTGCTGCCTGAAACGGTAATCACTAGAAAATGGCGCCCAGTCAGCAATGTTTTGTAAATAATTTATATCCTGAGAAAACTCTTCCAACGCGAGATATTGCTGGGTTTCTTCTGACAAGTCAGCCAGGCTCTGTTGACTCCACTCATTTTCAAAGAGAGCACGGACGATTTTTAAGGTGGCCGCAAAACCTTTTGCCATAGCATCAGCTCGCGCTAACAATTGATAAAATTCATCTCTTCGCCCCGCCCAGCGCATGAGCGCCCATTTTGCTACCAACCCAAAGCAAAGCCCTTCCCGTGCAGCTTTTTGTCGTGAAACAGCGTGGATGTTGCGCATAAATAGCGGCGTTTCACCATCTACGTTTGTCGCTGTTTGAACCGCCTGACGCGACAGCATAAATTGGTCTGTCAGTTTATCATGGAACATAGCAATAGCCTGTCTTAATAATTGTATAGTCACTGTCTTGTCATGGAGTGCTTGCTTTATTATGGCTATCGTTTGTGAAGTGGCCGAGGTTTCAGCAGCAACGTTGTTGACACCTTTCATCCAATAACCCCCCCCTTCTAAGCATTTTGCTAATGGTTGAATGTCGCGATCACACAGCAAATTTTCTGTTAGGGCTTGTTTTGAGGCAACAGTAGGCGGCGCGCCTAGGGGTCGGTGTTGAGCGAGAGAAAGTGGTAAAGGCTGTGTTTGCGCAAAGGTGTGCGCTGGTGATGAGCTCCCTTGCAAAGCGAGAGGAGGCAAGTTAACGTTTGATATTCTAGCTGATCGTTGCTCGCAATAAGGCAGCAGCTGCGTGATGAGCTGAGTAAATTTTTT
>Ga0206831_1154_pt1 | contig 18729 bp, 16 predicted proteins | sample Alteio_BWOrgCont_73_FD_152876 | JGI IMG/M metagenome (GOLD analysis project Ga0206831, IMG submission 152876) | Enriched cells from forest soil in Barre Woods Harvard Forest LTER site, Petersham, Massachusetts, United States -... | ecosystem: Environmental > Terrestrial > Soil > Temperate forest >...
CGACAACCCAAGGAAGGTTGGTGACTTGCACTTTGCCATTCTTCACCGGCCCGGCGACGCCGAAGCAGGCGAGGCGGATGTCGGTTATCCCCTCTAAGAAGAGGCGAATGATTTCGACCAGTGTCGCGTAATTCTTACTCGGATAGGCCGCGATTTTTTTCACGACAAGCCGCGAGTCATCATACGTGTAAATGGCCAGATTGGTTTTGGTGCCGCCGATATCGCCTGCGAGGAACATGGGCAGAGCTTGGTGGGAAAAAGCGGGAATGTGGAGCGTAAAGTTTTATGAATACGCAATGGTTTCGGATTGACTAATTTGCATTGTTTTAAATACTGGTGCTTGATCTATAAATAGCTGTAAATCACGACGCGGATGAGAAATTTCACCTATTTTGGAATGAAAAGTCGGTTTAGCTTCGACTTTTTTTGCCCGGCAAAATTGAGCTTATGTTACGGAACAATAATTTTAATTAAGGGATGGATTATCAACGAGAATTAGGACATGCTATCTGTTGATTATGAAATACTTGGCTGGAAATGATTTAACTAAAAAAAGGTGATTTCACGGATAAATCCATGCGACTCAATCCCTAGCGATTTGGTGCTGGCATTGTTAATGCCGGTATAAGTAAAGAAAAAGTCTTGCTTTTAAACACCTCTAAACTATAAATCGGTTTTAATGCACTCCGACATTCCAGAACCGTACCAGACCGGTGGAAAAGGAACGCCTCCCAACCCCAATGAACAAGTGGAGGTCGGTTGCTCGCTCGATTATGCCCTGATCGAGCCTGTCCAATGCCAATGCTCGGTCGCCTTGAAAAACCGTTTCAAGGATTTCTTTTATGATCGGCCTTCGCGGTTGATCGCGATTCCCGGGCCGCATCGGCAGCTTCTGGTCTTGAAGGAGCACAATCCCTACGTGGGTCAGCTTCTGCAACGGCTGAACTCGAATCCGATCAATACGCTGAATCTCAACGAATGGCTGAGCGATCCCTCCGGACGCCTGGCCCAATTGATCCAGCCGGTGAATTGCGCCTATAAAAACTCGCGCGCTTTTCTCTCGTTTCCCCAGGCGCTTTGGAAGGCGGGGCTCGTCCCTGCGCCGGGATCGATTCATCAGTCGGACAACGACGAGAAGCGGACGGTGGTGCTGATTGCCGGTGCGGGCTTCCTGGAAATCTGGCGCTACGATACCTGGTCGCACAGCATCTTCACCGAACTACTGCCCCGCTTCTGGCAGGATTTGCTGACGTCGGAAGAATAGATTTTGGAGGCTTAGACCTGTAGCGGTGGACGCAGACCGCCGCTACAGACGCCCTAGACGTTCATGCTAAAACTGACTCAGCGCTATAACTTCGGGAGCCCCAATGGGGCGTTCTATGGTAGCCCCGTTGGGGCTATTGAAAGCATCCGAGATTGTGTCAGCAGGCCCAAGTTCTACGCCACTTTGCCGAAGACGAGCGAAGCGTTGATGCCGCCGAAGCCGAACGAATTGCTCAGGATATACTTCAACTGTTGCGAGCGGCCCTTGAGCCGGACGAGATCGAAGCCGGGCGTGATTTCGTCGCAGGGCTCGTGGCAATTGAGGGTCGGGGGAATATGGCTGTTCTCCATCGCGAGGCAGCAGATGGCCGCCTCAATCGCCCCGGATGCGCCGAGCGCGTGGCCGTAGTAGGGCTTCGTGCCGCTGATGGCGGGCGTATTCTTGCCAAAGAACTTGGTCACGGCCCGGGCTTCGGTGCCGTCATTCATCGGCGTGCTGCTGGCGTGGGCGTTGATGTAGTCGATCTGGTCGGGACGCACCTTGGCCTCGTCGAGGCTGGAGCGCATCGACTCGAGCGCCGACTCGCCTTCGGGCAGGGAGGACGACATGTGATAGGCATCGTTGTTGAGCGTATAACCGAGCACTTCGGCGTAGATGTGGGCGCCGCGGGCCTGGGCATGCTCGAGCGACTCGAGGATGAGGCTGCCTCCGCCTTCGGCCATGACAAAGCCGCTGCGGGTGGCGTCGAAGGGACGGCAGGCGCGGGTCGGGTCCTTCGTTTCCTTGGCCATCGACTTAATCGTGTCGAACGCACCAAAGGTGAGCGGGGCGAGGGGAGCCTCGGCGGCGCCGGCGATCATGACCTGGGCGCGGCCTTCGCGAATGTAGCGGAACGCTTCGCCGACGGCGACGGTGCCGGACGCGCAACTGTTCGAGTTGGTCGTGCTGTAGCCGCGGGCGCCATAGGCGATGGAAATATTGCTGTGCGCGGAGCCGCCGAAAACCTGGAGCGCGAGCGCCGCCGGGATGGCGCGGACGCCTTCTCGGATGAAGCGCTCATGCGTCAGTTCCGCCGTGGTGATGCCGCCAAGGGCGGTGCCGAAGCTGACACCGACATCGGTGCGGGGCTGCTCAGGCGATAATTTCAGCTCGGCGTCGTCGAGTGCCTGCTGGGTCAAGGCCAGCGCGAACTGGGCGTAGCGGTCGATGCGCTTGAGCTTGTGGGGCGGGAAATGCTGGGAGGGATCGAAGTCGTTGATCTCCCCGGCGCACTTGGCATCGTAACTGGAGGTATCAAAGCGGCTGATGAATCCGATCCCCGATTGTTCGCGGAGGATACCTTCCCAAAGGCCTTTGCGGCCGTGTCCGGCGCAGGTGAGCGCCCCAATTCCAGTGATGACGACGCGTGAACTCATGATTAGGACATACTTTCGACTTTGCGCTTAAGGCCCGCAAGGGTGCGGGTGGCGATGTGATGAATGAAGAAAAGACCCACGATGTACTTCGCTACAAAGCCACCGATTAGCGGCCAGTGCAATTCCAAATCGTGGGTAATCTCAACGCGGATGCCTTCCGGGGTGTCGGTGAAGGTCCAGATGACGATCATGCCGCGGGTGGCATTGAAGGCGGCTTTGAGGTGCTTGAAGTAGAGTTGGCACTTCTCGGTATCGATCCGGTATTCGGAGATCCAGGTCGTGGGAATGATCGTCCGGACGGCTGACATCTTGACGATGCCGCCCCATGGCATCTTCGAGAGAAAGCGGTTGTAGCGGTAGTGCGGAAGGAAATCGGGCCAGTGCTCGAGGTCGGAGGCGGTCGCGTAGATGACGTGGAGCGGGGCCTTGATCGTGATGACGTTGGAGGTTCTCATTCGACTCTAGGCTTCGACCCGTGCCAGCACCGCCTGCTGAAACCAGAAAAATTTGATCTGCTTGAGGTTGGGCCAACCGGCCCGATGGGCGAGTGATTTCATTTCGGAATCGGTGAAGGCGCGGCGGACGGAGAGGCGCGCGTCGTGGCGGACCATGGGGTCGCGGATGATGAACGCGGTGAGCAGCCAGATGCAGAACGCGGCGAGTCGGCTGCGGACAAGATCGACGCAGGCGGTGCCGAGGCGACCGACGCGCGCCATTTCCTGCAGTACCGTCAGCGCATCGTGTTCGGCGAAGTGGTGCAGCGCGAGGCTGCAGAATGCGAGATCGGCGGCTTTGTTGCGGAAAGGGAGTTGGCGGGCGTCGGCCTGGACGAAGAACATTTTCTTGGTGGGCGGCGTGGCGGAGCGGGCGATCTGGAGCGTCTGGAACTGGAAATCGACGGCAACGATGGTCACGTCATGCTGGCGGGCCTTGGAGAGGCCCAGAAGATTTCGGCCATGGTCGCTGTAGCCGGAGGCGAGGTCGATGAGGAGGAGGCTTCTGGTTTTGTCGGCGAGCCTGTGAAAGACGGTTTCGACTGCCTTCTTGCCGCCGAAGGTACGATTCAGGCGGGCGAGGTGTTCGAGGTCGCTGCGCAAGGCGTTCTCATCTTGATTCGGCAAATCCATTAATTCGGGTTGGGCTTCGGAGAATTCACGCTGCATCCGTGCGAGAATGCCGATACTTGCGCGGGCGTCACCGTTTTTTTACAAAAAAATGCGAAAAATCATCATTTCCATTTGCACTTTTTTGAAAGCGGGATAGCCATAAGACCGTGCATAGATTTCGTATCGGTGTTTTAACAAGTGGCGGAGATTGTCCCGGACTCAACGCGGTTATCCGGGCGACGGTGGCGTCGGCGCATACCCTCGGCTGGGAAGTGCTCGGTTTCATCGACGGGTACGAGGGTTTGCTCTCCCCGGTTAATTACAAAATCTTAACGCTGGAAAACACGCAGGGGATCATGCCCAGCGGCGGCACGATCATCGGAACGACGAACCGCGGGCGCTTCGTGGCGAAGCAGGGCCTCGGCGAGAAGGCGCTCATTCCGCAACCGATCATCGATGAGGCGAAGAAGACGCTGCAGGATTTGGGCGTGCGTGCGTTGATTTGTATCGGCGGCGACGGCTCCCTGACGACAGCGGATCAGCTTTTTGAGAATGGCGTTTCTGTGGTGGGCGTTCCGAAGACGATCGACAACGATCTTTCCGCAACGGCGACGACGTTCGGCTTCGATTCCGCAGTGCAATGCGTGGCCGATGCGCTCGACCGCCTGCACACGACGGCGGCGAGTCACAAGCGCGTGATGGTACTGGAAGTCATGGGGCGTCACGCGGGCTGGATCGCGCTCTACGGCGGCTTGGCGGGCGGTGCGGACGTTATTTTGATTCCCGAGATTCCATTTTCCTACGAGCGGCTGGCCGCGCATGTGGAGAAGCGGATGTCGAGCGGTGCGGCTTCGACGCTGATTGTCGCGGCTGAGGGAGCTTCGCCGATGGGCCAGGGCGTTTCGACGCTCGAAGGCGCGACCAAGGGCGAAGTCCGGCTGGGTGGAATCGGCGCGCAGGTCGCGTACGAGATCGGTGAACGGACGAAGCGCGAGACGCGTACCGTCGTGCTCGGCCACTTGCAACGTGGTGGTGCGCCAACGACGCAGGATCGCAACCTGGGCACCCGTTTCGGTGTGGGTGCGGTGCAATTGATCCAGGAAAAGAAATTTGGCTGCATGGTGAGCTACCTCAACTATCAGATCGGCGCCGTGACGATCAAGGAAGCAGTCGGCCAGATCAAGCACGTCCCGCCCGACGGCCAGATGGTGGTGACGGCGAAAGCAGTCGGCATCAATTTCGGGACGTAATCGTCTCCTCCATTTCATCCTGAACGGATGAAATCACCCAGCTCGAGCAAATTAAAACAGCGCGCGCAGTCTTTAGGTAGCCGTCGCACTCCGTGCGACGGGCTCGTTGGTCTTCGCAACTTAATAAAGGGGTGGCGTAAGTAACCGCGCCCCGCGCACGGAGTGCGCGGGCTACCTAAAACAAGGCCTGAGATCATGTGCACAGTGCTTAAAATGTGAAAAAACCATTCCGCTCTAATTCGACGGCTTGTCGTCAAAGCTGCCTGCGATCACGGGCTCGAGGTCCTTTTGCTGGACCCAGCCGAAGTGGTGGTCGCGGGCCTCGATGCGCAGGTAGTCGTTGTGGCGGTCCTCGACGGTGACGAGTTCACCCTCGGGAATGATGCCGATGCTGTCGGCGCTGTCGAAGGGCGAGAGGCGCAGGGTCGCGGCCTTGGGGGCGACGACGACGCCCTGGATGCGATAGTTGAAGCCGACGGTGGAGAGCTCGATGTAGCCCATCAGCAGGCAGAATGGAATGCCGGCAAAGATAATTGCGCGGAAGATATTTTTGAGGAGCCGTGGCGGAATTTTTGTGGTGGCGGCGACGGCTGGTGCATAGGCCGTCCCGATGATGGACAGAAAAATGAGGAGTAGGCAGGTGGCCATGATCGCGAGCCACACGGTCCAGTCGATGCTCAGCAGGGCGATCTGCCACCAGCGGTAGGAATTGGGGTCGAGCCCGGCGAGCTTGCGCTCGTGCTGCAGGTTGTGATCGATGTCGCTGTCGCCGGGCGCGAGGTAGCGGGCCCGTTCGTAATTGAGCAGAGCCGCGCCGGTGTGGCCGGACTTGGCCTCCGCATTGGCGAGGTCGAAGCAGAGGGACGCAGAGTAGCCGCGGGCGTTGATGATCTGCTGGAAGAGTTGAGCCGCTTGCTCGTACTTGCCGTCGGTGTAGGCGCGATTCGCGGCGTCGAGGTCGGGGTCGGGCGCGGCAGCGTGGAGCGCCGAGGGAAGAAGAAAGAAGGAGAAAACGAGAAGGAGGAAGACGCGGAACACGGCGGATTTAGTTAGCGCGAAATGAAATTTCGCGAGAAACAAAGGGCGTTCCCAAGTGCAACTTGGGAACGAGGAGGATAGATGCCGCAATCGCTGGAGTGAAGAATTCATAGGGAGGCGGGTTGCGGCTGGAGGAGTTCGGTGCGGACGCGTTGTTCCCACTGGGCGAGGTCAAGTCCGGAGCTCGCTTTGCCGGAGTAGATGACTTCGTCGGCCTGGGCGAAGAGTGGTTGCAGCGTTTCGGCGAGTTGAGGGGCGCGCTTTTGGATTTCGCCGAGGGTGATGGCTTCCGGCTTCAAGTTCCACTGGGCGCAGAGTTGCAACTGGACCGCATGTCGCGCCGCTGTGAAGAAGGCGAGAGCGTTGCCTTGCCGGACGGCTTCGGCCATCGCGTCTTCCTCGTGATGAAGCGAGCTCTCGCGTTGCTGACGCTCGGCGAGGCCGGTATCGGGAATGGCGCGGAAATGTAAAAAGAGGAGGAGTGCGCCGAGAAACGGGAGGACGACAAAGCCGCCCTGGACCACCCAGAACCATGGTTGGCGATGGACCGGCATGAAGTTCATGCGCGGGGCTCCGGCCTCGAGGCGGTTGGGGAGGAAATCGATGGCCGGGTTTATGACGGACATGGAGGTGGTGTCATTTCCACTCGCATCTGTGGCCGAAGCGATGGGAAGAGGCGTGCCGGTGACGGTAATTGCGGGCAGGGCGATCGGTACGGTGACGTATTGCTTCAGGTCCGGATTGAAATAGCTGAAGCTGGCTGCGGGAAGTTGCAGGTTTCCGTTCGTCTGCGGGATGATCGACTGCTCGAAGGTCTTGACCGCGTTGGTGCGCGACTGGTCCAGGTAATTGGTGCCGGAGCGAGGCACGTAGGCTTTCCAGGCGGGATCGTTGGGGAGGCTGGGGCAGCGGACGTAATCGAAATTACCCGCGCCGCTGACAGTGAAGCGAAGCGTGACCGGCTCACCGACGGTGACGGAGGTAGGCTGGGCCTCGCCAGTGACCCGGAGCTGCCCGATCGCCCCGGTGAAATGCGCAGGCTGACCCTCGGTCGGCAGGGAATGGATGTGCATTGTCAGTTGGTTGCTGGAGATCATCTCGTGCGCGAGGTTCGCGTGCTGGCTGAACATGTTGCCGAAGAAGGTATTTGAATTATCGGAGGTGATCGATTTGATCCAGTAGGTGTCGCGCTCCATGCCGAGGGGGAAGTCGCCGCTTTTGGGAGCAGAGATGGCGGTGATCCAAGTCTCGCGGCCATACTGTTCGTTCTCGAGCATGCCGACGGAGCCCTGGCCACGCGTGGTGAAGCTGTTCATGAGGAAATCGCTGCCCTTGATGGTCGGCAGCGAATTCTGGTCGGAATTCACGTCCATGCGGATGAAGAAATCGATGCGCATCGGGATGGCCTGACCGACGTAGGCATCGGTGGTTTGCGGGGTGATGATGATGAAGACTTTGGCGGGGGTTCCGTCCGCTTCGCGGGGGACGTTGGAATTCGCGTTCGGGTTGGCGACGGCGGTGCCGTTGTCCTGCGTGGCTGGCGCGGGAGTGGTCGGAGCGGCGTTGGTGGGAGGCATCACGACGGGACCGTTGGGATTGACGGGAGCGGTTACGACCGGAGCTGGTGAAGGCGCTGGCGTGGGAGCGACCGGGACGGTGACGATGCTGGTCGCGGGAGATGTCCCATTGTCGAGGGCTCGGAGTTTCATCGCCTGGACATGCAGGACGGTGCCTTCCTGCGTGTGAATGTCAAAAGCCGGGATGGTGAAAGTGCCCGCGCGGATGGGCATGACCGAGATGTTGACCGAGACGGAGGTGGAATAACCATTGTCGTCCTCGACGCTCTTGATTTGAAAGCTGTTGCCGCCGACCTGCAGGCCATCGACCGGGGGCAGGTGGACGTTGGTAACGATGCCGCCCACGATGGTCAGGGTGACGATGGCCGGATCGCCGACGTTGACTTCGGGCGGATCGATCTGCTGGGTAAGGGTGGCAGCGGCGCGAGCGGAGAGCGCGGTGACGGCGAGAAAAAGAATCGAGGCCAGCGTCAGGGCCAGCCATCGCACGGAAAGGGAAGTCCTCATCCTACCAATCCTTTCCCGAGGGCGGTGGCGGGCTTTGGGTGTTGCCGCTGAGGGAGCGTGCAGTGACGTGACGTTCATCGTCCTTGAGTGAGTCGAGGAGGTTTTCCGCCTCCTGGCGCGATTTGATGCCGGGATCCTGCTGGTCCTGCGCGCGCGTGCCGGAGTAGGTGCGAAGCGGATTGTTCTGGCCATCCTTCGAGGCGGACGGCTGCTGGCCATTCGTATCCTTGGGCGAGCCGGGCTTCTGGTTCTGCCCCGAATTGCTATCAGGTGGCTGGCCAGGATTTTGCCCGTTATTCTGCGGGTTGTTCTGGCCGGGATTATTTTGCTGCTGGGGATTGCCCTGGTTCTGCCCCGACGAGCCGCTCTGGCCCGATTGATTTTGATTATCGGGATCGGAAGGATTCTGGTTTTTTTGCTGTTGGTCCTTTTGTTGTTGCTGCTGCTTGAGCTCCTCCAGTTTCTTTTTCACGTAATCGTAATTATGCCGTGCATCGGCGGTGGTGCGGAGCTTGAGGGCGGAGTCGTAGGAATGGAGTGCCTGTTCCCACAGGCTCATGGTTTTCTTGCTATCGACTTTCTGCATGGCCTGCCCGTGCTCGAACTGGGTGTTGCCGAGATTGTAGTAGGTGTTTTCCTGAAGGTTCAGATCGGGAGTCTCGAGCGCCCTGCGGAAGGCTTCCTCGGCGCCGGAGAATTCGCCAGCTTTGTAGGCGGCGGCGCCCTGATCGTATTCGAGGTCGGTGCGGTCGGGCTGGCTTTCGACGGCTTTCTTGTAATTTTCCATTGCCTGCTCGTATTGCGCTGCCTTGTAGTCGCGCTCGGCGGTATCGGCATCGCCTGCATGCGCGAGCTTGAGGGCGGCTGAAAGAAACAAGCTGAGTGCGAGAAGCGGAGTGATCGCGGCGGCGGTGTTCCGAACCGGGCGGCGGCGAACGGAGCGGCGTCCGGCGGCGGAAGCCGTTGTCGCGGCTGAAGCCGGAGGCGCGGCGCGATCGTTGATCATGAATTCCCACATCAGGAATAAAATAGCGAGGGCGAGCGGCCACTCAAATCGTTCGATGCGGATTTTCTCGCGCCGTTCCTCGAGGCTCTGCTTGGGCAGAGGCGCGATGTAGCTGTTGTAGATTTCATCAAAGCCTTCGCCGCGCTGGCCGAGAGCCGCGTAGGCGCCGCCGGTAAGCTCGGCGATCTGGCGCAGGGTGTTCTCGTCGAGTTTCGAGACGACCTGCTGGCCATTGGCGTCCTGGTGGTAATTGATGGTGCCGGTATCGTCGCGCTCGGGAATCCGGTCGCCTTCGGGGGTGCCGACGCCGACAGTGTAGATTTTCAGTCCGTTCTGCGCGGCGTTTTTCGCGGCATCGAGGACGCGGCCTTCAAGGTCCTCGCCATCGGTGACGAGGATCACGATTTTCATGTTGTTGGGCTGGCTTTTGAGCGCATCAACGGCCTGGTCGATGGCGGTGGCAATGTCGGTGCCCGGCTCCGGAATGGTGTCGGTGTCGAGTTCGCGCACGGCGGTCTGGAAGGCATCGTGATCGAGCGTGAGCGGGCATTGCAGAAAAGCCTGGCCGGCGAAGACGATGAGGCCGAGGCGGTCGTCGGAAAGGCGGTCGGCGAAATCGGCGATGGCGAGCTTGGCGCGCTCGATGCGGTTCGGTTTCACGTCCTCGGTGAGCATGCTCTTGGAGCAATCGACGGCGATGAGAATATCGACACCGGTACGGTTTTCTTCCTGCCAGTCGAAGAAGAGATGGGGCCGGGCCATGGCGATAAAAAGAAGGCCAACGGCAGCGAGGAGAAGGGCCGATTTGAGCAGGCGCTTGATCGGCGAGACGCTGGCGGTGAGCAGCGCGACGAGATGCGATGCGGCGAAGAGTCGCATGGCTTGATTGCGGCGGCGGCGCGCACCGATTTCGAGGAGGACGATGGCGATGACAGCCACGAAGCCGACGAGCAGCCAGACGGGCGCGAGGAAGCCCGGGTCGAGTTTTTCCCAGAGAGCGGAGATCATGGCACCCTCCGCAAGCGGGTATTGGCCAGCACGATTTCGAGGCCGAGGAATAGGAGGCCAGGATAAAGCGCGTAGGTGAAGTACTCTTTGACGTGATGGAAGTGTTTGACCGCGACCTGGCTGGTCTCGAGCGTGTTGATTTCCTTGTAGACGTGCTTGAGGGTGTCGTAGTCAGCGGCGCGGAAGAACTTGCCGCCACCAATGTCGGCGATTTTCTGGAGCGCGTCGTTGTCGATATCGACCGGGATGGTCGTATAGGTGACGCGGCCGAAGATGTCACGGGTGGGAAACTTGGCCACGTCGGCGGAGCCGGCGCCGATGGTGTAAATTTTGATGCCGAGGGCGTGAGCGGCCTCCGCGGCGGCGATGGGTGTGATTTTGCCCGCGTTATTGGCGCCGTCGGTGAGCAGGACGATGATCTTCGATTTGGCCGGTTGATCGCGGAGCCGGTTGGCGCAGGTGGCGAGGGCCGATCCGATCGCGGTCGCGTCGCCGGCCAGGCCGACCCGGAGCCGCTGCACATTTTGGAGGAGCCAGTCGTGATCGAGCGTGAGCGGGCTCATGAGATAGGCCTCGCCGGCAAAGGCGACCATGCCGATGCGGTCGTTGGGGCGGTCCTGGATGAAGTCGCCGACGGTCTCGCGGACGAGTTCGACGCGGCTGATCTCATCGCCGTTGGGCTTGTGGTAATCGAGCGCCTCCATCGAGGGGGAAAGATCGATCGCCAGCATCATGTCGATGCCGCTTTCCTGTACCTGCGTGCTCGTATCGACTTTTTGCGGACGCGCCAGCGCGACGATGCAGCAGAGTAGGACGAGATAGCGCAGGGCGGAGAGCCACCCCCCCGGCTGAACTTTGCGCGCGCGGGCGAGTTTTCCCAGGAGGCTCAGCCCGGAATATTCCATCGCAGGGGCCTTGCCCCAATGCCCGCGCAGGAACGCGAGCGCGGGCAGCAAAAGCAGCAGCGCCAGGGCCCAGGGATGCGCGAAGGTTAGGGGAACGTTCATGACGGTTTATTTCCCATTGCGCTGGGCGGTTTCGGGAAGCGGTTTCGTAGCGATGACGAAGCTGGTCGCGTTTTGCTGGACCTGCTCCAGCTCAGCGAGCGTGGGCTGGTAGCGGGCGAATTTGACCATGTCGCACGACTGGAGAAAACTGCGCAGGAGATCGCGATGCTCGGCCAACGGCGTGTTCGGGTCGCCTTGCATCTGACGCAGAAATTCCTCGGTGGTGCGGCGGGTGGAGGGAGCCTGGAAGCGCTGGCCGAGATAGGAGCGGATCGTTTCCGAGACGAAGACGGCGTAGGGCATGGGTTGATCTTCACGGAGCAGGGCGCGGGCCTTTTCGAGTTTTTCCAGCGCGAGTTCGTAGGCACTTTTCGGGCTGAGCATGCGATGGGGCCGGAGCCAAATCCAGAGCAGAACGATCAGCGCGATCAAGGCCGCAAGGCCAAGGAGAATCCATAGCCAGAGCCAGGAATGTAGGAAGAAAATGGGTGGGCGGATGTCCTCGAGTTTGTCCTGGGTCGAGTCCGTTCCGGGGATGCTCGATGGTGCGATTTGAGGCGATGTTGCTGAGTCGGGAACAGCCGGTGCTGTGAAAGCCGGCGTATTGGTGGACTGGCCTGAGCTGTCGTCGGTGCTGGTCTGGGCCTGGACGAGGAGCGGGATGAAGAGGAAAACGAGCGCAGTCGTGAGTCCGGCGCGAATCCACCGCGACTTCGCCGGGTTCACCCCAACCTCCGGCTGGAGCGGTTCTTGAAAAAGGTATAGAGGGCCTGGCTGTAGGCTTCGCCGGTGCGGAGTTCCAGCGTATCGACACCAGCCTGGCGCGCGGCACGGCGGAATTGGTCCATGCGTTCCTTGGCTTGCTGGGCGAAGGCTTCGCGCACCCGGTGGCTGTCGGTGTAGATTTCCATCACCTCACCGGTCTCAGTGTCCTCGAGCGTGAGCAGGCCGATGGCAGGCAGTTCCTCCTCATGGCGATCGCGCAGGTGCAACAGGACGAGATCGTGGCGCTTGTTGGTGAGGCGAAGCTGGAGGCGGAGGCGCTCGAAGGCCTCGGGCGGCTCGATGAAATCGGAGATGACGAAGACGACGGCGCGGCGGCGCTGGACGTCGTTGATGAAATCGAGCGCGGCGGCGACATCGGTACCGCGTCGTTGCGGTGCGTGGAAGAGGATGTCGCGGATGACGCGCAGGACGTGCTGGCGGCCCTTGGTCGGTGGGATGTAGTGTTCGACCTCGTCGGTGAAGAGGAGGAGGCCGACCTTGTCGCGATTGCGGATGGCGGAGAAGGCGAGGACGCTGGCGACTTCGGCGGCAAGCTCGCGTTTGCTCTGCGTTTGCGAACCGAATTTGCCGGAGGCGCTGACATCGACGGCGAGGAGGATGGTGAGCTCACGTTCCTCGCGGAGTTTCTTGATGAAGGGCGTGCCGGTGCGGGCGGTGACGTTCCAGTCGATGAGGCGGACTTCGTCGCCGGGCGAATATTCGCGCACTTCATCGAAGTCCATGCCGCGGCCCTTGAAGACGGAATGGTATTCGCCGGAAAGGGCGTCGGTGACGAGCCGCCGCGTGCGCAGCTCGACCTGGCGTACCTTCTTCAGGATTTCGCGGGTGGTTACGGCGTCCATTCAAGTTGTAGCGGCGGTCTGTGACTGTCGCGCTATTGGTTTTTCATTCGGCGACGGTCATAGACCGCCGCTACAGTTAAGGCACAGGCAGCGTATCGAGAATCTTCTGCACGATATCGCGTGAGGTGAGGTTCTCGGCTTCGGCCTCGTAGGTGACGGTGACGCGGTGTTGGAGCACATCGTGGGCGACTTCCTTCACGTCCTGCGGCGTGACGTAGGCGCGGCCATTGAGGAAAGCGAGGGCGCGCGCGGCGAGCGTCATGGCGATGGTGGCACGGGGCGAGGCGCCATATTGAATCCAGCCGGGGAAATCGAGCTTGTAGGCCTTCGGATCGCGCGTGGCGATGACGACATCAACGATGTAGTCGCGGACCTTTTCATCGACGTGGATCAGGTTGACGACCTGGCGCGCCTGCATGATCTGCTCGGGCGTGACAACCGGCTGCACGGAGAGATTCGGCGAGGTCGTTGCCATCGAATCGAGGATGCCGCGTTCCTCGCTGCGGCTCGGGTAGGTAACGACGATCTTGAGCATGAATCGGTCGACCTGCGCCTCGGGCAGGGGATAGGTGCCTTCCTGCTCGACCGGATTTTGCGTGGCCATGACGAGGAACGGCTCGGGCAACTCGTAGGTGTTTTCACCGAGCGTGACCTGCCGTTCCTGCATCGCTTCAAGCAGCGCACTCTGCACCTTGGCGGGCGCGCGGTTGATTTCGTCGGCGAGAACGAAATTGGTGAAGACGGGGCCGAGCTTCGGGTTGAAGGTGCCGTCGCGCGGGTTGTAAATTTGCGTGCCGACGATGTCCGCGGGCAGCATGTCGGGCGTGAACTGGATGCGCTGGAAGCGGACTTGCACCGCCGCGGCGAGGGTGCGCAAGGCGAGCGTCTTGGCCAGTCCGGGAACGCCCTCGAGCAAAACGTGACCGTTGGCGATCAGCGCGATGAGGAGCCGGTCGATGAGATATTTCTGGCCGACGATGACGCGGCCGATCTCGTGGCGCAGTGGAGCGACCCATAGGCTGGCCTCTTTTACTGCCTCGGCGGTGCCAGCGAGAGTGGAGTGGCCGTAGGCGATGGCGCAGGCTTGTTCGGATCCGGGGACGGGAGGCAGCCCGGAGGTGGCGGCGTTTGAGGCGAAGACAGGTGCGGCTTCCATAAGAAGATGTTTATGAGGGGAAACCTACACCACTACGAGGTAAATGCTCGTCCATTACGAATACTTAAGGTTTCGTTGGCTTGGGCAGGGGCTGAGTGTCGGTTTGCGTTTCGGGGTCGACCGTTTCGATCCATTCGGCCTGGCCGCTGGTGATCAATTGGCTGACGACCTCGAGGTAGGAGAGTGATGACGAATTGAGCCGGCGCCACATGCTGGCGAGCGGTTGCGGACGTCGCGCCATTAATTCCCAGATGCGGGCGGCGAGCGCTTCCGTTTCTGGCTCCGTCCAGACGAGCAGTTCGGCGACGCGACCGAGGCGTCCCTGCATTTCGCGCAGCGGTTCGGGCAGGGCGTGGTAGGCATCGCGGCGCGTGACGCCCTGCATGAGGAGGTCCGTGCAGCCATGGTCGATCCGATGCTCTTCACTAAAGGCGACGGTCGGTTTGTCCATGACGTGGAACATGAAACTCCCCGCCGTGCACGACTGGACAAAGCCCTGCCAGACGGCCTCGACGCCCTCAAGATGCACGAAGCGCGCATGCTCGACGCGGCCTTCGGTGAAGAAAAAGCTGCCGATGAGTTCGTTGGAGGAATTGTTGAGCTGAAGCTCGCCGGTGCGCCCCGTGCTCGTGATCGCCTGGAAGATGGTGAGCAGGTCGAAGTGGCGGAGGTTGCCGGAAAGGTCGACGTCGTAGACGCTCAAATGCGCCTTCGTGGAAGTTTGGTGGAGGCGCCGGGCAAGGTTGCGCGTGAAATAGGCGCCGAGCTTCGGGATCTTTTCCAGGAGATTAAGGAAGGCGAGCTTCTCAATCTGGAGCAGCTCCGTGGCCTCGCAGGCGCGGGCCAGCGCGAGTCGAGGGTGGCCGGTCAACACGCCGAGGTCGCCAAAGAAATCGCCGCGACCCATGAAGCCGACCGAGCGGGTTTGCAGGCCGTCCGGGCTTTGCGTGAGCGCCTCGATCACACCCGAGGCGACGATGTAGATGGAGTCGCTCGGGTCTCCCTGCCCATAGATAATCTCCTGTGGTTCGGCTGAGCGCCGGGTGCAGGCGGCATCAATTTGGAGACGGCTGCCCGCATCGAGAAACTCGAGCAGGGTGAAGAAATTCGCCTCGAAATTGTGTTCCATAATGCTCCTAGGTGATCCGAATCATTTTGCGGTGATGCTTTTCGTAAGAGGCTACTTCGGTGATGCCGAGCTCGGCGAGCAATGGCGGGAGACGGTCATAAAATTCCGCGAGTTGGGCGTGGGAATGGGCGTCGCTGGCGAGGGTGAAGGGAATGCCGAGCTTTTGAGCGGCCTTGATCAGGTCGAGGTGGGGATATTGCTCGCCGACCGGCTTGCGCCAGCCGGCGGTGCTGATTTCGATGGCGAGATTTTCACGGCGGATGCGCTCGAGCAGCGGTTGGAAATAGGGGACGAGGCCGCCCTCGGGTTTCCAGACGCCGTGGATTTTGATGAGGTCGAGATGGGCCATGCAGTCGATGCCGCCGCGGTCGATCATGCCGTTGAGTTCGGCGATGTACTTCGCGCACTCGGCGGGCATGTCCTTTTTGGCGAATTCGTCCACGCGGTCCGTTTTGTCGAACATGACTGGATCGGGCGGCAGGTAGTGCGCGGAGCCGAGGACGAAGTCGAGGCGGTCCCAGTTTTTCTCGACCCAGGCACGGCCCGCTTTGCCGGTTTCGGGATCGTTGTCGAGCTCGATGCCGGCGAGAAATTTCAGGTCGGGATTGGCGGCGTTGAGTTTGTCGATCTCGTCGAAGTTGACACCCTGATGGTAGCGGTCGTGATCGGTGAAGGCGACTTGCTTCAAGCCACGTTTGCGGGCGCTGTCGGCCCAGGGCTGGAGAAGTTCCGGCGTGTAGGGCTTGATGCTGTGGGCTTGCGGATGGTTGTGGTAATCGATGGGGAGGGGCATGAGCGTAATAAATTAGTGAGGTGCTGGACCGAGCGTGCTCGGCGGCGGGTCGATCTTGTCGCCCGGCTTGATGCCGTTAAGCGAGAACCAGTGGAGATTGGTTTCGAGCGCGTAGGCGACTTGGTCGCTGTCACTGCGGGTGCGGGGAAGCTGGCTATCGGGCACGGAGGGATCGCCCGGCTGCATGTCGTGGATTTCGAGGATGGTGCCATCCTTGCCGATGAAGGCAACGGAGAGCGGAATCAGCGTGTTCTTCATCCAGAACTCGGCACGGCCGAAGGGGAGCATGAAAATCATGCCGTCGTTGTCGGGGAGGTGCGTGACGTACATCAGGCCCCGTTCTTCCTGCGCAGGCGTGGCGGCGATGGCGGTGGTGAGCGAGGCCTTGTCGATGTGGAGGGTGACCTTGGCGAGCGGACCAACCTCGTCAGTGGGACCAGTCTGTGCCCAGCCGTGCAAGGCGAGCGGGCCGACCAGTCCCAGGATCATGGCGGGGAGAATTTTCATGGGCGAAAGCGTGACGTTATTCATAGCGCAAAGCGCGCGCCGGTGCGAGCTTGGCCGCGCTCAAGGCGGGGATCAGTGCAGCCAGCACGCAAATGAGCACGGCGGAGATGTTGATGATGATGACCTGGGTGGTATTGACCACAGCCGGGATGGCGGGCAGACCGTAAACCGAGCTGGCGAAGACCTGAATGTGGAAGGCGTAGAGAATAAAATCGCGGACCACGTTCAGATTATCGAGCAGGATGAAACCCACGATGGTTCCGGCTGCGGTGCCGACAATTCCCACCACCGTGCCGTGCAGGAGAAAGACGCTGCCGACTTGAAGATCGTTCGCGCCGAGCGCTTTCATCAATCCGATCTCGCGCGATTTTTGGACCGTCGTCGTGATGAGCGTGCTGCAAAGCCCGAACCCGGCGACGACCAAAATCAAACAGAGGATAATGGCCATGACGACGCGCTCGACGCCGATCTGGTTGAAGAGGTCCTGGTTGTCGTCCATCCACGTGCGGGCGTGAAGCGTATCTGGCAGAACTTTGTTGAGCTCGTCCTTGACCGCCTGCGCGTCGTCGGGATTCCTGACCCGCACGGCGATGCCGTGGACGGCATCGGTCATGCCCCAGATGCTCTGCGCCATCTCGGTTGAGACGAGGAGATAGTTGAGATCGTAGTCGAACTGGCCGGTCTGGAAAACGCCGCGGATGATCGGCTCCTCGGGCAGCGCGATGACCGCGTTTTTGTCGTTGCGATGGAGGAAACTCTGAACCTGGGCCGCGCCGTAAATGGTGATTTTATCGCCGGGAAAGGCGCCGTTACGCTTGCTCCATTCCTTGCCGACGATGACCGAGTCGCCGTGCAATTCCCAGTCGCCCATGATGAGGGTTTTCTTGATCGGCAGCACGGGATCGTCGCCATCGACGGGAACGCTTTTGATGAAGGCGGGGGTCATTTCGCCGTTGTGTTCGACGAGGACTGGGCCGCGGATAATTGGCGTGGCGGCGAGGACGTCGGGTTGTTTGCGGATGAGGTCGACCAGCTTTTCGTAATCGTAGAGGACGCTGCCATCGGCCATGGCGACGGTGATGTGGGCGTTGAAGCCGATGATTTTATCGGTCAACTGTTGCTGAAATCCGGCCATGACGGAGAGGACGATGATGAGCGTGGCGACGCCGACCATGACGCCGAGGAACGAGAAGACGGTGATGATCGAGACAAACGCGCGGCGCGGGCGGAGGTAACGCAACGCGAGAGACAGCTCGACCGGAAGTTCCATTTCGGAAACGTAGCCGCAAAAGAACACAAGGAACGCAAAAAATCTCGGTCAGGTAGCCGCCGCTGATCCAGTGGCGGGTGGTGGGAGGAAAAGGCACCGCCGCTGGGTCAGCGGCGGCTACCTGCTGAAATACTTCAGCACGCCCTTTTCCACGGCAGTGGCGTAGTCGCGGTAAATGCTGGGGACGCTTTGGCCTTCGATGGTGCGCAGGCCGAGGTAATCGCCGGCGATGATCCGGTAATAGGCGTCGCGCGCGTTCATATAGGGCCCTTCGCAGTAGATGACCGGGCCATGATAAATGCGGTTGGCGAGCAGATCGCGCGCGTAGACGCTGGGGACATCGGTGACGTGATGGGCGAAGTAAGTTCCGGGATAGTCCTCAGGCGGATACTTGAGCGCATCGAGCATCGACTGCCCGACGAGCGCGCAGCCGCGCTCCTCCTGCACCGCGGTGCGGTCGAGCAGCTTCCTGAGCATGTCGTACTTATAGTCGTCGTAGGCCAGCTCCGATTTTTCGTAGGCGCCGTTGGTGAAGATGACGAGACGGCTGTGGCCGGTCAGGGTCGGGTGATCGGGATCGCCCCAGTCGTCGGCGTTGTAGTGAACGCAGATGGTGAGGTCGGGATGCTGCTTGTTGACGACATCGCCACGCGCGCGGATTTCCGCCACGCGATAGAAAAGAAGCGCGGCCTCGTTATCGATCCGCGCCTCGATCGCCGCGGTGTTGCTCGGGTGGGAAGCGTGGGGCAGCGGAAGTCCGAAAAGAAACGACGGCGTGTAACCGTTGTGCGAGGAACTCGCGTGCTCGGGCAGCGCGAGCGCGGCGATGGCTTCGCGGTGGAGATCGTCGGGGCGTAGCGAAGTGACCGGGTCGTAATCGTGCTTGGCCCAGATAATTTGCGCCCCATCGGCATCGAGCCGCTCGGCGAGGCGCTCGCAGGTGATCAGGTTGAGCTTCGCTTCCTCCACGGGCGGGTCGTCGCCCAGCTTGAAGTAACGGGCCTCGAGCTTGGCCCAGTCGCCACCGATATGGCCGGGATCGAGCGCGATCTTGATGCCCTTGAGTGG
>Ga0206831_1157_pt1 | contig 18571 bp, 13 predicted proteins | sample Alteio_BWOrgCont_73_FD_152876 | JGI IMG/M metagenome (GOLD analysis project Ga0206831, IMG submission 152876) | Enriched cells from forest soil in Barre Woods Harvard Forest LTER site, Petersham, Massachusetts, United States -... | ecosystem: Environmental > Terrestrial > Soil > Temperate forest >...
TATTAGTAAATAAAGCGCCCACCTCAGTGCCTAAAGCAACGCGTGCGGCGCCCGTTAAGGTCGCAAAATCCAGCAGTAAATCCGGTTTTTCTGTCACCGCTTCAGCCAACGCATCGCACAAAATTAAACGCCCTTCCGCATCGGTATTACCCACCTCAACTGTTAACCCTTTACGAGTTTTAATCACATCACCGGGGTGAAATGCATTGCCCGCCACCGAATTTTCCACCGCTGGAATTAACACTCGCAAACACACGGGTAAATTCATCGCCATGATTAATTGCGCCAACCCCAATACGTGCGCGGCGCCACCCATATCTTTTTTCATACTGAGCATGCCTTCAGCGGGTTTTAAATCTAAACCACCGGTATCAAAACACACGCCCTTGCCCACCAGCGTAATTTTTTTATGTTTGGCTTTGCCCCAACACAAATCGATTAACTGCGAGGGTTTAGTACAAGCACGTCCTACCGCGTGAATAGTAGGATAATTTGCTTTCAGTAAAGCATCGCCGACAATTAATTTCACGCTTGCACCAAATTGTTTGGCAACTTTTTGGGCGGCTTTGGCTAAATCACTGGGTGCCATATCTTCAGCGGGTGTTTCAATCAGTTCACGCACTAAATAGGTCGCTGCTAAAATATTTTCAATGAGTTTTTTATCGCTGTGTTTGCACCACACTAATTTTGCAGGGGCACGTTTAGCTTTTTTATAACGGGTAAATTGATACGCCGCCAAACCCCAACCTTGCTCCACCGGTACTTTGTGCAACAGTTTATGTTTATCTTCGAGAGTGTAATCACCTTCCGGCAATTGTTTAGGTAAATGCGCCAAAGCAAATAAATCAGGCTCCTCGGCTATCCCAACGATGACTTGGCTCAGCTGACCCTGCTCATTTGGCATAACGCAAAAGGTTGCTGGTTCGCCTTTAAATTGCTGTGCATTCAACCACGCTTGTACCGCTTTAGGTTGTCCGGCTAACCATTTAGCATACTGCTTGGCTTGCACCGGAATTAAGGGCACAGCGTGTTTGGATTTTTCAATGAGGGCAAATGTGGACATGTTTTTTCCTAGAAATGTTATGGGTATAGAGGATAGAAGATTTTTTTGAAAAAGCAAAATTTACTCAGCTTTCCATATTAGCGTAATCCCGAATGTCACGCTGTAGAATTGCGCTTAAGTAAGCTGCAAACCAATCATCGCACCGCTCTTTTGTGCTACTTTTCTAACCTACCCACTTTCTTGCATTGTTAAACATTTGCATCGTAGGCCCTGCTTCTGACCAATCCGCTGGGTACCAAGAATTGGTGATGCTGCGAAACACCCGTTCGGGATGCGGCATTAAAATGGTGGCGCGGCCGTCAGCTGTTGTAAGCGCAGTGATACCTTGCGGGCTGCCATTGGGATTGAAAGGATATTGTTCGGTGACTTGATCGTGATGATCAATATAACGCATCGCCACTTGCGCTTTACTTTGATCTTGCGCATTGGCAAACTTCGCAAAACCTTCACCGTGTGCAACTGGCACCGGGAAAATAGAACCTTCCATACCAGCAAAAAAGATCGACGGCGATGATTCAATTTTGACGAGCGCCACTCGCGCTTCAAATTGTTCCGAACGATTACGCAAAAAGCGCGGCCAACCATCCGCGCCCGGAATTATATCTTTAAGTTGTGAAAGCATTTGGCAACCATTGCACACGCCTAAACTAAACGTATCAGGTCGGGCAAAGAAGGCTTTGAATTCTGCCAAGGCATGCGCATTGTATAAAATGGAATTGGCCCAGCCGCTGCCAGCGCCTAAGACGTCGCCATAGGAAAAGCCGCCGCAAGCCGCTAGCCCGACAAAATCTTTGAGGCTCACCCGTTCTTGCAGAATATCACTCATGTGGACATCAACGCCGGTGAAACCAGCGCGGTCAAACGCGGCTGCCATTTCGAGGTGGCCGTTGACGCCTTGTTCGCGGAGGATGGCGACCTTTGGTCGGTTGTGGGTTGTGGGTTGTGAGTTGTGAGGCTTGAAAGTGAGTTTGGCATGCAAGCCCGGATCATTTTGCTTGATAGCGGCAAACTCTTGTTCGGCACAAGCGGGATTATCGCGCAGGGCTTGGATGCGGTAACTGGTTTCCGACCAAGCTTGTTGCAAGTTAGCTCGTGCCGCTGTGAAGACGACTTCCTTGCCCTCTTTTATAATTACTTCATCACTTGAATTTAATTCTGCAACTTTTTGATATTGAACATTATTTTTTTCTAAAACAACTTTTACTTTGGCGCTTTGAGAAACTGGGATTTGGATCACGGCACCGAGTTCTTCATTGAATAAAAAAGCTGTAGGGGCGGGGCTTGACCCGCCCGAAAATCCCCTCCCCGCCTTCGCGGGGACAGGCTCTGCCCCCCCTTTACGAAAGGGGGGGATCAATATGTCTAATCCCACATGTCCCGCAAACGCCATCTCGCACAGCGTGGCCAGGAGGCCACCGTCCGAGCGATCGTGGTAAGCCAAAACCAAGCCTTCGCGACGCAAAGTTTGTAAGGCATGAAAGAAACTTTTTAGCAATTCTGGGTCTTCACAATCCGGCACGGCTTCGCCAAATTGGCCAAACACTTGGGCTAAAATGGAGCCGCCTAAACGGTTTTTACCCTGCCCCAAATCGAGTAACCATAATTCGGTTTCGCCTTGGTCAGTACGCAATTGTGGCGTTAAAGTGTGGCGCACATCCGGCAGCGTTGCAAAAGCAGAAATAATTAACGAGACCGGTGAAGTCACCGCTTTGTCAACGCCCTCATCGTTCCATGCGGTATGCATCGACATCGAATCTTTGCCGACGGGAATCGTCAAGCCTAAGGCGGGGCAAAATTCCATCCCGACGGTTTTAACGGCAGCGTACAAGGCGGCATCTTGGCCAGCCTGTCCTGCGGCTGCCATCCAGTTGGCGGATAATTTAATATCGCTCAAGGCATTAATATCGGCGGCTAAAATGTTGGTCAATGCTTCGCCGACTGCCATGCGGGCGCTCGCCGGTGCATTAGTGACTGCCAAGGGCGTGCGCTCGCCCATCGCCATCGCTTCACCATTAAAGCCTTGGAAGCTGCTGGTGGTCACGGCAACATCGGCGACCGCCACTTGCCAGGGACCGACCAATTGATCGCGACAGACCATGCCGGTAATCGAGCGATCGCCAATGGTGATCAAAAACTTTTTATCGGCAACGGTGGGATGTTGCAAGACGCGTTTAATCGCGTCCGCTAAATCAATTTGCGTGTTATCAAACGCTTTTAAATTGAGAATTTTTGCAACCACATCACGCTGCATTTTGGGTGGTTTACCGAACAACACATCCATCGGCAAATCGATGGGATTATTCATGAAATAATCATCGTGCAAGTTTAATAACTGTTTTTCCGTGGCTTCACCAATCACGGCAAAGGGCGCGCGTTCACGCTCAGCGATGTGTTGAAAATTTTCTAACTGTGCTTTTGCGATGGCCAGCACATATCGCTCTTGCGATTCATTGCACCAAATTTCCATCGGCGTCATATTGCTTTCGGCATTGGGAATTTCGCGCAGGGCAAATTTGCCGCCGCGTTCACAATCGCGAATAATTTCCGGCACTGCGTTGGATAATCCCCCTGCCCCCACATCGTGAATCGAAACAATAGGATTCTTTTTGCCCAAAGCCCAACACGCATCGATCACTTCCTGACAGCGGCGCTGCATTTCTGGGTTATGACGTTGCACCGAGGCAAAATCGAGTTCCGCTTTTCCTACTCCGCTGCTCATTGAGGACGCCGCACCGCCGCCTAAACCGATACGCATCGCGGGCCCCCCTAACACGATGATGTAAGCCCCGGCAGGAATGGCTACTTTTTTAACATGCTCAGCACGGATATTGCCGTAACCACCGGCAGTCATGATAGGTTTGTGATAACCATACACTTGGTCATTAAAAGTTTGTTCGTAGGTGCGGAAATAACCACATAAATTGGGTCGACCAAATTCATTGTTAAACGCAGCCGAGCCAATTGGTGCGTCTAACATGATGGTGAGAGGCGAAGCAATGCGATCGGGTTTGCCGTAATCATGTTCCCAAGGCTGAATAAAATCGGGAATTTGTAAATTCGATACGCTAAAACCACAGGAACCGGCTTTCGGTTTAGCACCCCGCCCCGTCGCACCTTCATCGCGAATTTCACCGCCTGAACTGGTGGCAGCGCCTGGCAGTGGCGCAATCGCGGTGGGATGATTATGGGTTTCAACTTTGATCATGATGTGCACAGGTTCGTGTGCATAAAAATATTCTTTATGTTCGGAAGTTGGAAAAAAACGCATGGCGGTAGGCCCAGTCATAACCGCAGCATTGTCAGAATAAGCCGACAAAATGCCCTCCGGATGCGCTTGATAGGTATTGCGAATCATGGCAAATAAAGATTTTTCTTGCGGCTTGCCGTCAATGGTCCAACTGGCATTAAAAATTTTATGGCGACAATGTTCGGAATTGGCTTGCGCGAACATCATGAGTTCAACATCAGTAGGATTACGTTTTAACGCAGTAAACTGTTCTAATAAATAATCGATTTCATCGGTACTCAGTGCCAAACCTAAGTCGTGATTTATTTTTACCAAGGCATCGCGTCCCTCGTTTAATATGTCAATCGTTTGCAAGGGTTTTGGGTCGGTGGCTTTAAATAAACAACTGGCATCCACTAAAGAATCTAATACCGCTTCGATCATGCGATCGTGTAATAAAGGTTTGATGCTGTGTAATGCTTCTGCGCTTAAAGGAGATTCGGCTTGCACATAAAACGCGGTGCCACGCTCAATACGCCGCACGCCGTGCAAACCAGAAATTTTTAAAATGTCGGTAGCTTTAGAAGACCAGGGTGAAATGGTGCCAGGGCGCGGCACCACTAATAATAATTGCCCTTTGGGCACACTCAATTTACTCGGCACTAAAATGCGGTGCAATAAATCATATTGTTTTGGATCGAGGCGCTCTGCCACATCGACAAAGTGCACATGCTCAGCATGCAGATGAGTGACACTTGGCAAGTGAGATTTTACAGTGTGTAATAATTTTTTTAAGCGGAAATCAGAATAAGCAATTTCACCACGGATTTGGAGCATGCGTAAAGTCTCATGTAAATTTTCTTTGTACTTGACACAATTGCCAACTATTCAAAAAACACTCGTCATTCCCGCGTAGGCGGGAATCCAGCGTTAATTTATTTTATTTCCAATAACTATTTTTTGCTATTTTTAGCAAAAAACAAGTTGAAATAAGCTTATTTTGGATCTGGATTCCCGCCTACGCGGGAATGACGACAGAGTATTAAAAGTTGTCGTGTACAAAGGTAGATTTTATATTACCTTCTTGCTTACGAGCAATAAATTCATCTACACTGCTGAGTTGCCCTTTAAATTTACCACGTGAAGCTTTATAAGGCTTGCAACTGTATTTGCCGAATAGATGGTTTTGCAACGGCATCTAATTTTATTAACGAAGAACGTTCGTCCTCCTTCATTTCTAAAGGCTCAGTTGGTATGATTTGCCCATTGTGTATAATAGCTTCAATTACTCGGTAACTCACACGAGTTATTATAGCACTTTTAGAGGTTTAACCGACTATGACAAACCCAATAAAAACCGTCGCTTTCGTCACCACCGGCGATGAAATTAGCGATGGCGATGTGCTCAACACTAATGGACCGGCCATGGCACGCGAATTGGTGGGTCGTGGGCTAGAAATTAAACAACACCTGATGGTGCCGGATAATTTGGTCGCGATCACAAGCGCTATTCATTCTAGTTTAAAAAATCACGATGTGATTATCATCACCGGCGGGCTGGGACCAACCTCTGATGATGTGACACGTTTTGCGTTGGCTAAAGCAATTGATACCGAATTGGTAGCCGATGCAGCCAGTTGGCAGCATATCGTCGCTCGGCTTACACAATTTAATTTCCCGGTGGGCGAACACAATCGACAACAAACTTTATTTCCTATCGGTGCGAAGGTTTTGCCTAATCCACACGGTACAGCCAATGGCTGTTTTATTCAGCAGCAAAATAAACACATTTTCATGTTGCCGGGACCGCCGCACGAATGTTTACCGATGTTTCAAAATTATGTATTGCCCCATTTGCCCAATAACGAGTTTCACAAATTGCATTGGTTGCTGATGGGCTTGAGTGAAGGCGATATCGCCGCGAAATTGGATGCGGTTTTAAAACCTTTAAATTGCCGCACTGGTTATCGCGCTGTATATCCCTACTTAGAATTTAAAGTATGGGCTAACGATGCGGATGCTTTACAACAATGCATCGCGATCATCAAACCTTTATTAAACGATTTTTTAGTCAGCGAAAAAAACATTCCGGCTTCACAACAATTGCGGGATTATTTGGCGAGTGATGCCGCACCAAAATTAAAAATTTCTGACACTGCTACCGGCGGGGTTTTGCAATCTTTGCTATTGCGAGCGCGTAATCGTGCTCGTTTAGAATTTGTAACTGCTGATGCAGCAGATATTAATTTCACAGGCTTAACGGAGTATTGGCAAAACGCCGCTCTGCCGGTTGCCACACACATTAAGCTGAGCAGTAAAAAGCCTGTTTTTGTCGCGCAAAAAGACTTTTTTTGCCGCGGTAGCGTAGCACGCGAATTTGCGGCGGAATGGGCGTGTTGGCAACTACTGCATTTGTTTATTGTATAAAAAAAGACTTGTACACAACATTTTTTTATACTCAGTCGTCATCCCCGCGAAGGCGGGGAGCCAGAAAAAGGCTGGCTGATCTGTAAAAACCCTGGATTCCCGCTTTCGCGGGAATGACGAGTATTTTTTGAATGATTGGCAAAAATTATCGCGTACAAAAAAGGCGCGCACTAATTAAATTACACCGACCGGACGTACCCCACAGGTGCTGTCTCGGTCGCACTGGCTACCAAACAAGCTTTCAAAAAATATACTTGGCCAAATTTACATTGCAAATCATGGCAACGGTGATCAATGCGCCAATCCATTTCTTGCCAACATAAGTTGCTGGGCATGCCTTGTCCGAAGGAAAAACCTTCATTACTATAACGTTGCAAACTGTGATCGGTTTGTGAAACGAAAGCTTGTGAAAGGCGAGTACCTTCAAAATACCACGCTAAAATCACGATAACTACAATAATTAAAACTGAACCCCATAATCTTTTTTGCGCGGCTTTTGGATCAGCTAAATCACGAATCACTACCGTACCCGCAATTTTATCGTGCCAACCTTGTTTTTTATCATCCCAGGCGATCCATAAAAATCCCAACCCAAACGGAATTAAAGAAATAAAATAAGCAATATAACGAATGATAGATTGCCCTATGCTCGCCTTAATGCCGGTTTTGGCGCAGACAATTTGTGCGGAAATTACCATTTTGCCGGGTGTCGCTGAACGCCAAATCCAACATAAAATAACACCTATAGCAGGAAATCCCCAGTTTAATAGAGTATTGACGGGGCCTAGTTGATCATTGGACAAGGTTAAATAATTTTCGCCATACACGGCAAATAAAATCGGCAAAATAATAATGAGCACCACAACGGTGTCGACCACCGAGGCCCATAGGCGCAGCCAGAAACCAGCATAATGTGTTTCAGAATTGAGCATGGGATCATTATACAGGATTCAAGGGCGGCTTACGCTGTAGGGGCGGGGCTTGACCCGCCCGCATTAAACGAAACGAACCAGCCGACAAACGGCTATTTTGTATTCAGTTCATAAGCTAAGCGCAATTTTTTCCGCACCGGTTTCAAAGGTAGCGCGATAATTAAGGCAATAATCACGCCCACCAACGATTCTAAAAATCGCCCGGCACTATTGAGCCAGGGATTCATCTGCGGCGTTAACTCACCGATCACCAAAATAATGGCAAATGTAATACAGCTTAAACGCATCGCGTTATTTAACTTAGCCAGCGCACAAATTATGACGCTAATAAAAATACCCACACTAAACACCCACAGATGATAACTAAACGCGCCCACCAAAATACCCGCTAAAATCGCGCCGATTAAGGAACCTAAAATACGCAGCCACGCCGCAGAAAACGCTTCCTGATTAGTCGCTTGAATCACTAAAATAGTCGAAATCACCGACCACAAACCACCGACGATCACTTGATCAATTTTCAAATAATGCCCCAGCCAACTGCCCAGCAATAAACTAAACGTTGCAGCTAAAGTCATTTCAATCGCGATTAATAATGAGCTGCGATAAACCCAAAATCCAATACTTTTCATAGCAAGAATCATACCACAAAAGTGTAAATGGCTAGTTGTGGTATAATACAAACTCTTTGGGGGCGACCTGGTTTCGACGAGGATTGCAAAACTGAAGGGGCATGTCGGGCATGTTAGCTAATCCCGTAAAACTTGCTGCAAAATCGTATATGCAAACGACTCAGATGCATACGCTGGTTCTAACAACATGGCTGTAGCTGCCTAATAAGCAGTTTTAGTTAGTTGTTGGGGCGTAGCTGCCTAAAAACAGCAGGCGTCCATCGCCATACAAGTGCTTGTGCTGGTATGTTTAGCGATGGTCATCTCTCACAAGATCGTGTGATTAAACGCTTGAGTTGATCACTCTAAAACTTATCAAGCTCGTCATTTATACCCTGCACATCGGGCGGTAAATGATCAAACAATTGATGCTGCTACACATGTAGAACCTAAGGCGGAGAATTTTCGGACGCGGGTTCAATTCCCGCCGCCTCCACAAAATAAATAAAAAAGGACTCTATGAGTCCTTTTTTATTTATTAGAATATAACCATGACCAATACTGAAAACCAACAAAATCTAATCATCTATCACACGAAAGACGGCAAAGCCGCGGTCTCTCTTTACGCCAAAGATGGCAACGTTTGGATGAATCAAAGTCAGCTGGCAGAACTTTTTGACACCTCTGTGCCAAACATTAATACACATATAGCTAACCTACTGAAAGATAAAGAATTAGATGAAAATTCAGTTATTAAGGATTATTTAATAACTGCTACTGATAGTAAGCAATACAAAGTCAAATTTTATTCACTTGATATGGTGCTAGCTATTGGCTTCCGTGTGCGTAGCCCTCGGGGCATTGAATTTAGAAAATGGGCAAATACCCATCTTAAAGAATACTTAGTCAAAGGCTTTGTCATGGATGACGAACGGCTTAAAAATCCAAATGGCCGGGCAGATTATTTTGATGAATTGCTCGAGCGCATCCGCGAGATACGAACATCAGAGTTGCGCTTTTATCAAAAAGTACGTGAGTTACTGGCGTTATCTTCTGATTACGATCCGACCGACAAAACAACGCAAATGTTTTTTGCTGAAACACAAAACAAATTGCTTTATGCCATTACAGGAAAAACAGCCGCTGAAATTATTGTGGAGCGAGCAGATGCGAATGCTCCTAATATGAACCTTAAAACCTGGAAAGGAAATGTCGTGCGTAAAGGCGATATTACTATCGCAAAAAATTATCTTAATCTGGACGAGGTGGATAGCTTAAACCGCCTGACAATCATTTTTTTAGAAACGGCAGAATTGCGAGTGAAGGAACGCAAAGATTTAACGCTCACTTATTGGCGCGAAAACCTAGATAAGCTGCTTACGTTTAATGAGAGACCTGTTTTAAATATGACAGGTTCCATCAGTCATGCTGAGATGGAACAGCAAGTCAGCGCAACTTATGATCGATTTAATGCACGACGAAAAACAGAACAAGCAATAGTGGCAGATGAGCGAGATTTGCAAGAATTAAATGCTCTTGAGAAAGAGATTGAAAAACAGCATAGATAATCATTTTCCAAACATCATTAAGCCCACTGCTTTTCTAATCCCGTCGAATTCGACGGGATTAAAATTGGTATTATTAAGCTGTTCCCAAATTTCTAAAAACTCAATAGTATTGCAGTTACGTAACCTATTACGAATTAAATCATCTGTTCGATCTGCATTTTTATAGCGCGCAATATCTGTAATACAGATAAAACCTTCTTTCTGCACGGAATAAAGCCCGATTTCTTGATTGAGTACCCTGAGTTTAGCAAAGGTAGCACAGCTGTCCTTTTTCAGCCTACAAACACCCAGGCACCTTATTCAAAAGGTGCTTCAAATCCACTTTGAAATTGGGAGAAAGAAGCATGAAAGCCACCGTAGCCACACAATCAAAAACCAGCATTAATGCCGCGCAACGCGACTGCTATGAAGCCATGCTGCAGCAACTCAACAGTGTGCATGCGTTAATTGAGTTAGGTAGTATCGCGGATTTTAATCTGCAGCTTGAGCCCGAGAGCTACACACAAATTTTTATTGCTTTGGAAAGCATGGTGGGTGAAGTTAAAGAATTAGCGGCACAACTGGAAAAAGCTTTTTTCAAATAGAGAATTATCACTATATGTAACTTACAGCATCTTAATAATGCAACACTTAGTGGTACAATTAGAGGGTGAATTAATTGAGGTGGAATGATGGCAACTCAAACTAAACAAAAGAAAAAAACCTTATTAGAAACCGCGCATTCTATGACTAAAGGCTTATATGAAGCGGGGATAATGAACTCTACTACTCTGCGGGAGTTCGATGCATTGTGCTTGCCAGAAGTGAAAGAATTATCTAGCAAAGAAATTAAAAAACTACGTTTACGTGAAAAGGTAAGCCAGTCGGTATTTGCGCAATATTTAAATACCAGCTTATCAACTATTCGACAATGGGAACAAGGCGAGAAACGCCCGCGCGGCACGTCTTTAAAATTATTAAATTTAGTGGTAGACAAAGGCTTGGAGGGCATTGTCTAAATTGAGTTGGCAGAAAATATTGAGAGTGAACTAAAAGCATAGCGGTGGCTTATGTCCGTTGTCCACCAGGCCTAGGGGCAGCCCCAAAAGCTAATATTTTGCTAGCCTGGCTTGGTGGTTTTAAATAACCACAGCTAATTTTTCAAGTATAATCAAGCTACGTCAATTTAGGCTGGCACTACCAGGGACTGATGTCTGTGATTTTATTACATTGTTTATTGAGCTAATCTTAAAATTCACTGATAATGAAATGGAGGTGGTGTATATGATGATACAAATCTTTGTAGAACTATTATTTTTACTTCACTTGATAACTAACAGACTGTCAGCCTAAATTGATTTTCTAACTGCTTAATTTACATAAAAAATATTCTGGGGGCAACTTTTGGAGCAACTCTAAAGTATAAAATAAAAATACAGCAATACCAAGGCTTACAGACTACAATGCTAGTGACGCCGCCCAAAATAAACAAAAAAAGGCTCAAAATGAGCTGGGAATTGAACTCAAGCAGCGGGTTCAAAGATCAGAAACTTAGCAGCTGCTCACTACCTCACACATTGCCCCAAGCAATTCCTTTTCCGCCCCTAAAGCAGAAAAAAGTTGCGCTTCATTTTTAAGGCGATTTAAGGGGTGATCTTTTTGTGCGGCGGCGCCACGAAATAATTGTTCAGCCAGTAGTAAACAATCTTTCGTTAAAACAATTCCTTTGGCGCGGGTTGGTGCAGTTAAATCCTGTGCTTGCAATTGTAATACTTGTTGTTCATACGCTGCAAAGCGTATTGATAAACATTGATAAGCGTGTTGCACGTGCGCTTCTTTAAAAAGCGGAGCAGTAGCAATTAATTTTAAAATCGCCAAAGCAATGCCAGCTGTCATACTAGCGAAATGATGCCCATGAATGCTGATGCTTTGAAAAAAACTGACGGGCTTTTCGTAAAATATATTTCCAACTGGGATGAGATAATTTTCTAAATCGACAGTCACTGTATTGGTTGATTTCGCGGCAATTAAATCTAAGGGTTCATGTACGCACATGCCAGGTTGTTGCTTGAAGGGCGCGATAGCCATGTATTCTTTGTCATCAACAATAAATCCTAGCGCCACATGATCGGCAAAACCGAACCCAGTCACATAACGCGCTTGACCGTTGATTTTAAAATACTCGCCTTCACGTTGCGCACTCACTGCTTTCAGATGCGGATGATGCAACTGCGCAACTGCGTGAGCAAATTTTATTTCGCCACGACACGCAGGGGGTAACCATTGCGCTTTAAATTCCTCGCTCGCAAAGGCGGTGATCATTTTTAACACGCCTTGGTATTGGGCTTGTAATAAATTCAAGGCCGCAGAGGCACAGGTTAAGTTGCGATAAAAATAATAAGCTTCTGTATTATTTAACTCTAAGCCACCAAACTTTTGTGGCACAGCAGCTCCAAACATTTGTTTTTCAAGCATTGCTTCATAAGCTTGTTTTAAAGCATTACTGTCTTGATCTAACACAGCTGCATGGGGAGCAATTTCTTGTTCGAGATAAGTGAAGAAATTTTGCAGTTTAGTTGGCAAATTAGGATTCATCAATTTTTTCACCTGTTATCAATTTCAATGAAAGAGCTAGACTTTGCACCCATCATATCATAAGATGCATTTATATGAATACATCTCTTTCTCGCGCTCGCATTACGGCAATTAAACTATTAATACTCGTATTATTTCCTTTGCTGGGAATGGGAATTGATTTATTAGCACCCTCTTTGCCCGCCATCAGCCACAACTTGCAGGTGTCAAATACTTTTTCGCAAAGTAGTATTACACTATTTTTATTAGGATTAGCGGTTGGTAATCCTATCGTTGGTTTTTTATCCGATGCCGTGGGGCGCAAAAAAATATTGTTAATAGGATCATTCGCCTTTGCCGTGATCAGTTTGTTACCCGCGTTACTACCCTCTATTACTGTACTATTGCTGATACGCTTTTTGCAAGGTCTTAGCATCGCCAGTTTCAATATCACCTGTCGCGCCGTGTTGACAGATATTCTTACTCAAGAAGAATTCACGCGCTTCGCCCCTGTGATGGCGACCATGTGGGGCATTGGACCAATCATTGGGCCTGTTATCGGTGGTTATTTACAATTCTTTTTTAATTGGCAAGCATGTTTTTATTTTTTTGCTGCTTATGGATTGATCGGTTTCATGATGGTTTGCGTTATTTTGCCGGAAACTCACACTCATCCCATTCCCTTAAATTTTAAGACAATAAAAAATAATACGGTTGCAATTAGCACTCACACTGTATTTTTAGGATCGGCTTTATTAATGGCACTGTCTTTTTCTTTACTCATTGTGTTTAATACGTTAGGCCCGTTTTTAGTGCAAGTTAATTTTGGTCATAGTGCTGTCTATTTTGGTCACGTTGCTTTGTGGATGGGAGTGAGTTTCTTGGCGGGAACTTTAGTCTGTCGACAATTACTTAAAAAATATTCTCTAGCCGCTATTTTTCCTATTATTCTAACGTTCGGATTTTTAGTCGTCGTGATCGGGCTAGCTAGTGTTTATGTGTGGCATGAAAACTTAAAGATATTTTTATATGTAAGCGTGGCGATGTTTTTTGCGTGTGGTATTCTTTATCCCATGTCTTTGGCGAAAGGCATCGGATATTTTCGCCACATTGTCGGCAGTGCTTCAGCCATTATGAATTTGATTATTTTACTGATTACCAGCCTGGTTACTGTTTTAATCAGTTTGCTAAATAATATCTCGATTCCATTAATTATCCAAATTTATTTGGCCTTGATGATCCTTATTTGCGTTAGCTATGCCTTTCTTCTTCACAATTTGCGTTTTTCTGAGCGTTATAGTCGAAACAAATAGTACTCAATTTTCACTCGACGGCGCAGCGGGTTGCCAGGCGCTGCCAGGGGCGGTTTCGTTGATATGTAAATCGCCTTTGACATTAATTTGGCTGCTTTGAATGCGGATGTTTTTCGCTTTGATAAACAGGGCGCCGGCGGGGCTGACGCCGAACATGGCTTCATTTTGTTGAATTAAAAACGACGCTTGGTTTTGGGCAGTGAGATTGATATCGTTACCACTCTGTAGCCTCATGTCACCTTGCGGCGCGACAAGATTGATATTGCCTTGCTGGCTTTGGACGCCGATGTCTTTGGCATTGACCTTGAGCTTGTTACCGGCTTGTTGGGTGAAGTTATGTTGTTGACTGGCTTGATTTAAAGTTTGATTGCTTTGCAGCGTTAAATCTTGCGCTGCTTGATAATTAATATCGCCTTGGATAGTGGCTTGATAATTGCCGCTCACTTGGTGAGTTAAATTGTTTCCAGCATTTAAACTCGTGTTGCCGCCTGCAGTATGTTGAATATTTTGTTTGGCATTGATAGCCACTTGTCCTTGTTTGCTTTCTAATTGCACGTAAGGCGTCTCAGGATGAGCGTTGAGTCGTAATTGGTTTTGGTCGTTGCGAGTTGCCAGCACAATTTCTGGATTCTGCGCATTATCATCGAGCACTAAATGTGAACCACCCCAACTGGAAATGACATGTTGAGTTTTGTTTTCATTTGTTACGGGGCTCGGAGCAGTTTCATTGTTAAACACACCTAAAATAAACGGTTTATTAATATCACTGTCGACAAAACCCATCGCGACTTCAGTGCCGGGCTGGAGCGGAAAATGATATCCCGCGGTAAGCTGCTCACGTTTACCACCGTAAGGTTGCAGTAAAGGTAACGGTGGGCTGGCTTGTGTGTTGGTGTTATCGCTGGTATCAAACGGTAAGCGTACATGATAGCGACCCTGTTCATCCAGTTCCGCATACGGTCCACCACTGCTTTCGATGATGGCTGATAAAGTGCCGTGATACAGCGGCGTGCGAAGCAGTTCGGGTTGGTAAGCGAGGCTATCAGCCCCTTCTTTCAATAACACTAGATTATTGCGATAACCGTTGTTGGTTTCGATTTCCTTGCTTTGCTGCTGCACGGCGCTCGCCGTTTCTTCAATGGATAAAATCCGATAGCGACCATTGCGCTCAGCAATGGGATGGTCGATGACATTAAACGCTAAGCCCGGAATTAACCAAGGGCAATTGCTCACCGCATAGTAACGTATCACAATATTTTTGCCGATGAGCTTGCCACCTTGTCGAAGCGAGCTAACATGATAATCACCCGAAGCGATATTACCCGCTGGCACAAAAGCTAAAGTGGCGAGAGAAGCGACGGGTAAAGTACGGCTGTCATCAAACAGCACCCACGGTAAATCATTCGGATTAGGAAAAAAACTAAAGCCAATGCCAGCTTGGCTTAATAGCCGACGCAGAAAATCAAAATTACTTTCATTGAGTTGCGCCACCATATCGAGCGGTGCATAAGCTTTTATTAAATGCCATTCTATATTTAAACCCGGCTCAGCAAACGGCGCACACACTTGCTTAACTATCTCGGGCACGGTTTGGCCGATGAAAACGCGATTTTTACCGGAGAGTTTTAAAGGCCACAGTGCAGAATTTAAAGTGAGTTCATAGCGATAGCCGTATTTATCGCTGCCATCACCAAAGCGTTTTAAACTGGTAACGTAAGCATGCCAGACTAAAGGGGGTTGCAGTGCGGCATAGGCGATATCCGAAGGGGGCTCTTCGCAGGTTAACGTGACAGGCTGTTGTAATAAAGCAGACGCCGGTTCGCGCAATTTGACCAACACTTGCCAACTAAGGTCGTTATCCAAGCTTTGTTCACGACGAAAGTTTAGCACCATGACGTCTAAATCCGGCAGCTGAGGAAATTCTAAACGATAGGGATTGCTCGCATTAAACATGCAATAAGATTAATATATAAATTAAACTATTGCAAGAGCGAATTCAAAATAATTTTTATCGACCGTATTTAGATCCAACTTAAACGTGCAATATCCACTTGATTTGTTCAATTTAAAAACACTTACACCGATTTTGCAGAAGAAAGCTTGCCCTGTTTTAAAAATGGGATAGAGCTGGGCCCGTTTTAACTTAACCAGATCACTTGACTGCGTCTTTATAAACTTATCGCTCTCTTGCGAGTGTAGATTAAATCATTTAAAACCAAATTGAATTCTTTTTTACAAAGGGAAATCTTATCTTTACACGCTTTACTATAAATTCTATATTGATTCTTCAGCAGTGTTTTTTTATCGGCTTTGAGCAGAGCATGTTCTTGACGTAGTTTAACCAATTGCAAATAGATCACATTTAATTTGCTTAATAGGGAATTAACCAGCGTTTGAGTCTGCGTTCGCAAAGCATGGTTGCCTATTTTTACGAGTTGCTCTTCCATTTTTAAACGATGTTGTATCACCAGTTCATGATCGAATTTTTTCAAATGAGAGGTAAGGTGTAATTTGGATAAACACCATATCAACCATTTTGAGGGATCAAAATGAAACCAGCGAATACCATTCCGATAATCCGCTGCAAATTGATGATGAAAGTTATGAAAGCCTTCACCATAAGTAAATAAAGACATAATCCAGTTATCACGCGCTGAAAGATTAGCATAGGTTTTTTTGCCAATATAATGACAAACTGAGTTAATACAAAACGTAAAATGATGGTTGAGGCTGACACGCAAAGCGCCGGCTATAAAAAATCCGCCTACTGCATCCCCCCAACTGGCGGCTATTAAAGCTGGCAAAATAAAGCACATAAAGCCAGCGATATAATTATAATATTTATGCTGCCAAGCAATTAAAGGATCTTTCGCTAAATCGGTCACATTGGCGTAATTACGTTTCGATTCATCCAAATACAATAACCAACCAATATGAGCGTGCCACAAACCTTTTTTAACGCTGTAAGGATCTTTTTCTTGATCGGTATAACGATGATGATTACGATGATCGGTACACCATTCTAGAACACTGCCTTCAAACGCAGCTGCGCCAAATAATATATAAAATAATCGTATCGGCCATAAGCCTTTATAGGTGAGGTGAGAAAATAAACGATGGTAGCCAGCGGTTATTGACATCCCTGCTGCGAATATATAAAAAAGAGCTAATACCAAGGTTAACCAATGCAAGCTGTGCGTTAAGATAACATACAAGGTTCCACTGACGCCAACCATGGGTGTTAAGATAAAAAATAAGGTTGTCACCCAATTGAGTTTTTTTGAAGATGGAGTCGGCATGAAAATTTCCTAAGCTGGCTTTAATAGAATAATCTGACTGTTTTGATAAGCACTCAGAGTAAAGATTTCACCCCGATTATAACATTACTCTGCCTACTTAAACTTTTTATCCGCTTTCTTTGCGCGGCTCTGCGCGGCTCTTCTGCTGAACGTACGATGGGATTGTTCTGATTTAAAAAACTTAAAACTGATCTTTCCACAGCCGTGTATGCTTAAAAACTTCAACTGGCGTAAGCGCCTCTAAATGCGTGCGTTGCTGAATAGTCTGAATGACATTTGAACAATCCGATCGTAAAAAAGGATTAATCTGTTTTTCCAAAGCAATGGTTGATGGTAAAGAAACTTGTTGTTTGCTTCGGAGCAATTCTACTTTTTGTTGCTGTTGCTTAGCGGCATGATTATCAGGCTCTACTGCCAAAGCAAATTTTAGATTGGCGAGCGTGTATTCATGCGCGCAATATACTTCCGTATCATCAGGTAGTGTTTTTAACTTCATGAGCGAGTCGTACATCATTTCTGCAGTGCCTTCAAAAAGCCGACCACAACCGGCGGAAAATAAAGTATCACCGCAAAATAATTTCCCATCGCCGTAATAAGCAATATGATCGAGTGTGTGGCCTGGCACAAACAATACTTCAAAAGTTAAATTTTTCAATATAGTAAAGCTGGTTTCTTTCTCAAACCGTATGGCAGGGATTTCGAGAGGCGTGTCTTGCGGAGCGTAAACGGGTACATCATAAGCATCGTACAAAGGCTTAACCCCATTAGTATGATCCCAATGATGATGCGTAAGCAATATAGCTGTTAATTTAAAACTTTTTTCTTGCAGAAACTTTATCACCGGCGCAGCATCGCCCGGGTCGACCACGACACATTCTTTCGAATGCTCATTGACGATGCACCAAATGTAGTTATCTTTAAATGCACAAATGGGAAAAACTTTAAACACGGTCACCTTCTATACTTCTCACACTTAGGTTTTCAGTTTTTGTCATCCCGGAAATCACGCAGTGATTGTCCGGGATCCAGGCTTTTTAAATTGAATGCTGGATTCCCGCCTTCGCGGGAATGACGGCGAAAAATGGAGTCCTAAACATGATAACTATACACTTCTTCGAATGGTAACATTTTCATTGGTGAAATAAAAATTATTTTAAACTTAGGCTTTACAATTAAATTGATTTTTATCAAAATAACTACGACTGATTGTCGACGAAAATCACTTACCCTAGGAGAAACCATGTCATCAACCCAAACCTTATTTGAAAAAGCCTGCGCTGTCCGCAATAATGCCTATGCACCCTATTCTAACTTTTTGGTAGGTACTTGCCTTGAAACAGAAGATGGCGAAACATTTGTCGGCTGTAATGTGGAAAATGCTTCTTATGGCCTGTGTGTTTGTTCTGAATCGAACGCTATTGCTGCGATGGTCGCAGCAGGAAAAAGGAAAATTAAACAAGCCGTTGTCGTGGTTGCCGGCCCAGAAATTTCTACGTGTTGCGGCGCGTGCCGACAACGTTTGAATGAATTTGGCTCAGCAGAAACATTGCTGCATTTCGCGACGCCGGGAGGTATTAAA
>Ga0206831_1158_pt1 | contig 18563 bp, 12 predicted proteins | sample Alteio_BWOrgCont_73_FD_152876 | JGI IMG/M metagenome (GOLD analysis project Ga0206831, IMG submission 152876) | Enriched cells from forest soil in Barre Woods Harvard Forest LTER site, Petersham, Massachusetts, United States -... | ecosystem: Environmental > Terrestrial > Soil > Temperate forest >...
GAGCCATCATGGCAGGCGCGGGGGTTTGCACGGTCAGGTTGTTGATGACGGTCTTGATTCCGGCGACCTGGGAGGCATCAGCTGCAGCGAGAGAGCGCGCGGCTTCATTACTGACGGTGCCGTTGAGCGTGGCGACCTGATCTTTGACAGCGGATTGGATGGGCTCGGTGCTAATGGCGCCGTCGCCGGCGATGCGGCTTTGGACGGCGGCGGTGAGACTAGCGTCGTCGGTGGGTACGGATGACGAGGACTTGCAGCCGGCAAGGCTCAGGGCAAGAGCGGCGACGGTGAGGATGGTGCTCGAGATGGAGAGATTTCTGACGTTCATTGAACCTCTTTTCCTTGCAAACAATAGCACTACGAAGACTGTATTCGCGAACCGGATTTTTGATGCGCGGCGTTTGTCGTTCGAGTTGTTCCGGGAGGAACGACGTTTCTCCCTTTTTACTATGACGAAGAGGATTGTTGAAGGTGATAGGCGGCGGGAGGGGTAGGATTTTCAGGGTGGTTTTTGTCCGTTATTTGCGGACAGAGCCTCAGATAAACCCAGGACGCGCAACCTAATCTTTGCGGTGGGCATCCTTCTGGAAAGACCTTAGATTGCCGGATGGTTGTAGATAAAGAGCGAGCCAGGGACGGCGGTGATCTGTGGAATTTAACACGAACTTGGAAGTTGAGTTATAAAGGCGGAGAAGCAGATTCCGCACATTTTAGAAGGCTGAACGGAGAATGAGTATGTCAGATAACGACAACGATAGTGGAATTAGCGGATTTGGATGGTTTCTGGCAGGTCTGGGTGTGGGTGCGCTGGTTGGCGTGCTGTACGCACCGAAGGCTGGGAAAGAGACTCGCGAGGACCTGAAGGCGAGCGCTCTGGATGCCAGGGACCGGGCGGCGGTGCTTGCTCAACAGGCCCAGGACAAGGCCGCGGTGCTTGCGGCACAGGGCAAACAGCAGGTTGGCGAATATGTGGATCGCGGCAAGGAGTATTATGACCGCGGCCGGACCCAGTGGGCGCAGTATGTCGAGAAGGGCAAGGGACTGATCCAGGAGCATCAGGATAAGGTTTCGGCTGCAATCGACGCGGGTAAGGATGCTTATGCGAACACGACAGGCGAGTCCTCCGGATCGTAGCTCAGAGTAAGGAAGGATTGGCCCGGTCAACCTTTGTTGTTGGCCGGGCCTTATGATTGTTGGCTGTATCTCTTTGAATGTAGCTATATTGTTTTGTGAGAGCGAGAGACGATATGGATGGGATTTTGATGGCTGGTATGTGGCTGCAGGAGCCGGAGGGGATTACCCCGGCGAATACGAAGTTGCTGGTTATCTTTGTTGGCATTGTGGCGTTTTCGATGCTGGTTCAGGCGTGTGCACTGATTGCGGTGGCTGTCGGTGCGGCGAAGGCGCGTAAGAGAGGGCTGGAGATTGCCGAGGAACTGCGCGAGAAGGTGATGCCGTTGATAGCAAACACTCACGACATCATTCGCGATTCGGGGCCGAAGGTGAAGATAATGACGGAGAATCTGGTTGAGACAAGCCACGTGGTGCGTAGTAAGGCCGCGGAGTTTGATGCGACGGCGAGCGACCTGAATGCGAAGGCCAGGGCTCAGGCGGCGCGTGTGGATGGAATGGTCAGCGGAGTTTTGAATACGACTTCAGAGATATCGAATACGCTGCAGCGTGCGGTGCAGGTGCCGGTGCGGGAGTTTGCCGGGTTGGTGAATGGGTTCAAGGCTGGACTGGATGTTCTAGTGGGGCGGGCGAAGGGGTTTGGCCGGGGCACGCCGGTTGAGCCTGCTCGCAATCGCGATACGGAATGGTAGGCGAGAAGATTACTTTGTGACATACCTGTTTTGAGTGCCGAATGACGGCGCGGCAAAAAAAGCCACTCGCAAAAAGCGAGTGGCTTTTTTGCTGCGTGAAGGTGAAGCTTACGAACGAACGAGCCGGCGACGAACTGCGCCCGCTACGCCCACCAAGCCTGTGCCAAGGAGAGCAAGAGTTGATGGCTCCGGAACCGGGGCGTCCCCGATGAAGTTCTGAGGCGGGTAGTTTCCATACTGATTGGAGATGGCTCCTCCGTCCCAGATATAGAAGTTGTAGTTGGAGAGGAAGGCGCTATCGTAACCGCCGAAGCTTGAGGCAGCGGCTACCAGGCCAGGGGAGTTCGCATCTGTGTTGGAGGTGGAAGGATCGAAGATAGTCCAGAGCGCGTCCTGGATGTCGGTTGCGTTCGTGCCGTTGTACTGGCTTAGGATGTAGGCCTCTTCTTCGTACTTGAAGGCGTTGGGGTCAGAGCTAGTCAACCATGATGCCCCGTTTACCACGTTAACGCCCCAGCTCTCGCCACCCTGAATGAAGTTCTGATCGTTCATGCAGAAGAGGCTGAGTGAGGTGGAGTTGTCCAGCGTAAGGTTGTATGGCCCGATCTCGCCGTTCGAACTATTGAAAGTGAGAGTATCCGCCTGAGCAAGACTGGCAGACAAGGCAAGGCAGAAAACTGGGAACAAAAGAGCAAGTTTCTTCATTACGATCCTTCGGGTTGATTGATTTACTAACTGTACTTCTGCCGTAACTTAAAGCAACCCAAAGGCCAAACCTGATGGGTGCTGTACAGTGCTGATTCTGCAAGATTTTGCGAGTTCCAAGCAGGGCGGGAGAGGGAAGGAAGATCGCCGATCGGAGATTATAAGAAATTTATTGCAGTCAGAGGAGAAAGTGGTTTCTGTCTGCGAACGGCTCTCAGATGATCCAGCCGCCACCGACAACCTCGTCCTCTTGATAGAAGACGGCGGATTGGCCGGGGGTGATGGCTCGCTGGGGCTCGTCGAAGCAGGCGTGGACGGTGTTGTCATCAACGCGGCTGAGAGTTGCCATGGCCGGGGGATGGCGGTGGCGAATCTTTGCGGCGACGCGGATGGTTTCGCCTTCGACGAGGCCGGGGATGGAGATCCAGTTGAGGCGATTGGCGAAGAGGTCGCGCGAGAAGAGGTCTTCATCCGCACCTACGGTGACCTGGTGCGAATCGGGATGGATAGAGAGGACGTAGAGCGGGTTCGTCGAGGTGAGGCCGAGTCCCTTGCGCTGGCCCACCGTGAAGCTCTGGATGCCTTCGTGATGGCCGATAACTTCGCCGGTGGTGGTGACTAGTTCGCCTGATGTGTCGGGAAGAGCTTCGTTCTGTTCGTCGAGGTAGGCCTTGAGGAAGGTGTTGTAATCGCCGCCGGGAATGAAGCAGATTTCCTGTGAGTCGGACTTGGTGGCTACGGCGAGGCCGGCTTCGGCCGCCATCTCGCGGACTTCGGGCTTGCGCATCGCTCCTAACGGAAAGATGGTGCGGCTGAGCTGGTCCTGTGTGAGGCCGAAGAGGAAGTAGGTCTGGTCCTTCGACTTGTCTTCAGGGCGCGAGAGTATCCAGCGTCCGCGCGTCTCGTCGAAGTGGTTGCGGGCGTAGTGGCCTGTGGCGATGCGGTCGGCACCAATCTGACGAGCGGTGATGAGGAGCTGGTCGAATTTAAGGTGGTTGTTGCAGAGGGTGCACGGGATGGGCGTGCGGCCTGCGAGGTATTCGCTGACGAAGGGTTTGACGACTTCGGCTTCGAAACGATCCTGCTGGTTGACGACGTAGTAGGGGATGTCGAGCTGCTCGGCTACGTGGCGTGCGTCGTAAACGTCGTCGATGGAGCAGCAGCGGCCCTGGACGGCTTCGGGCATGCCTTCGTGTCCGGCGAGGCGGCGCTGGTTCCAAAGCTGAAGGGTGAGACCGATGATAGTGTGGCCCTGAGAGCGCAGGAGTGCGGCGACGGCGGAGGAGTCGACTCCTCCGGACATGGCTACTGCGATGGTTTCGCTCTCGTTTTGGGGCGCGTTGGGCATTGTGTTTCCTTCTTCTATTTTCGCATTTTTTGTGGGTTTCTTGAGTTATCTATGGCATTGGCGAGATATGGTTGCTTTGGCTCTGAAATGGGTGGGACCTTTGGCACTCGATCGGCGAGGTGTCTGCAAATGACGTGCGAGTTCGAAAGTGAACAGAAGATTCGGCGGGCGGTGAGTTTATTGATTGACTCTCTGCGATTTGCGTGCGGTTGTTTTTGGTGAACGACGTGCATCGGCTCTGCGTATGAGCTGAGAAATAGGGAGGGTGCAACTGTGATTGAAAACCTGCGTTACACGGTGAGGCAGCTTTTTCGTGTGCCGACGTTCACGATTGTGACCATCTTGACGCTGGCCTTGGGTGTGGGAGCGAAATACAGCGTGATTCAGCTTTCGCATGGCAAGATGCCAGACCGCGAACTCTTGGATGGAGATCAAGGCAGCCATCAGACGCTAAGATTTCTACATAATCATCAAGAAACGAACATCTCAGGTAATTCATGCGTACAGTTCCGCGATGGTCAATGGGAACGAGAAGGATCGACTCGTCTATGAAAGTTCGTGCACTAGCGTTAGGGATCATTCTGGCTCTGCCGTCGATGCGCGCGGTCTGCGCTGTCCTCACTAATCCCGGCCCGACCGATGGCCCGGTGATCCGGATCGACGACGTGGACCGGTTCTATAGGGTCTACGATGCCGCTGGCAGCCGTCCCACCGCCGAGCAGTTGCAACACGATTATCTCGACGTCGGCTCGGATGGACTCCACACCTTCGCGAAAATCCGCAACATCACTGGCGTGAATATGGCGGCGACTCTGGAGAAAACACCAGCGATCTATTCAGACGCGAAGCGGTGTGCGGCGGTTCTGCCAGCCGTGCGCGAACGCCTCAGCGTCGCGATGGGGAGGCTCGCCAGCTTATATCCGAGCGCCAAGTTTCTGCCTATAACTGTCGCAGTTGGTCGAGGGCGGCCAGTTGCTGCCGGCGGACCAACTGATGGTGTGATGGTAGGGTTGGAGGCGCTCTGCAGTGTGAAGTACTTTGATGCGAACGTCGAGGATCGGTTTGTGCATGTGATCGCGCACGAATACATCCACGTTCAGCAATCGGAGTCCCTTACTAAGGACGAACATCCGACAGTGCTCGAAGTCTCTCTCATCGAGGGATCGGCCGAGTTCATGGGCGAGATGATCTCTGGCGGCGTCGCTAACCCCGGCGTCTGGGCGGAAGCAAAGGGAAATGAGAAGGAGATAGAGACGGCCTTCGTCCGCGACGAGGATAAAACCGATCTTTCGAATTGGCTCTTCAATGGAACTCTCGAGAAGCCTGGCGATTTGGGTTACTGGGTTGGTTATCGTATCGCGAAGTCCTACTATCAACATGCGGCTGACAAGCGCCGTGCGATTCGCGACATACTCGAGATGAACGATCCTAAAGGGTTCCTCGCAAAGAGCGGTTGGCATCCGGGCATTGACCTGAATTGACCTGAGTTGAGGAGGCGACGGTTGGCGATGGGATCGGCCAGGAAAGGCCTCCGATTCAAGCGATTTATTTGGTGAACCACGCGCTTTGATCCTGCGTATGAGTTGAGAACATGGAGGGTGAACTGTGATTGATAACCTGCGCTATGCGGTAAGGCAGCTTTTTCGTGCGCCGACGTTTACGATTGTGACGATTCTGACGCTGGCGTTAGGTGTTGGTGCGAATACGGCGATCTTCAGCGTGATTCAGGCGGTGTTGCTGCATCCTTCGGGTGTGCAGGAGCCGGAGCGAGTGGCTTCTTTTCATGCGAAGTATACGCAGCTGAACCTGCCGATCATTGGAGTTTCGGCGCCGGACTTTGCGGATGCGCGGTCGATGCAGAGCCAGGTGGATGCGGCGGCGTTGGTGCAGTCGGTGAGTTATAACGCTACGTTTGATGGGCGGACACAGCACCTGCGGGTGGCGAAGGTGAGTCAGCAGTGGTTCCAGGTATTTGGGGCGGAGCCGATTGTGGGACGAACATTTTTGCCGGAGGAGGATCAGAACGGCGCCGAGCGGACGGTGGTGTTGAGTTATGCGGCATGGCAGCGTATGTTCGGCGGGCAACACGATGTTGTCGATAAGAAGATATTGCTGGATGACCAGTCGTACCGCGTGATTGGAGTGATGCGGAGCGACTTTGCATGGCCGAAGGGTGTGGAACTGTGGACTTCGCTGGGGCTGCCGCCGACGGCATTTACTGCGGACAACCGGTTCAACGAGTCGTACAACAGCGTGGTACGACTGAAGCCGGGTGTGAGTGTGGCGCAGTTCAACGCGGGGATTGAGCAGAAGAGGCTCGAGGAGATTCGCCGCGAGGGAACGGGTGGGTTTACGTTTGGACAGAGTTCAGGGTGGGGGATGTTTGGGCAGCCGTGGACGGAGGATGCTGCGGGTGATCTGAAGAAGCCGCTGCTGGCGCTGTTTGCTGTGGTGGCGATGATTCTGCTGATTGCGTGCACGAATATTTCGGGGTTGATGCTGGCGCGGGCTTCGGTGCGGATGAAGGAGATGGCGATACGGAGCGCGTTGGGAGCTTCGCTGCGGCAGTTGGCGATGCAGTTTGTGGTGGAGACGGCGCTGCTGGCGGGGACGGCGACGATGATTGGAGTTCTGGCGGGGCCGCTGCTCGGCAGGCTGCTGTTGCTGGCTATTCCACATGACCTGGCGAGGGGTTTTGCGGTTCATACGAATTTGCGTGTGGTGCTTGCGGCTGCTGGATTTGGTTTGCTGGCTGCGTTTCTGGCGGGGCTGGCTCCTGTGGTGCAACTGGCGAGGACGCATAAATCGCTGCGGCTGGCGGAGTATAGCAAGAGTTCTACGGCAGGGGCGGGGCGGCAACGGTTCAGGAATGTGCTGGTGTGTACGGAGATTGCGCTGGCGTTTCTGCTGGTGGCGGGGAGTGGACTTTTTCTGGCGAGTTTGAGAGAGCTGCAGACGGTTGATCCGGGGTTCAAGAGCGATGCGGTGATGACTGGTAAGGTGACTTTGGATGCGACGAACTATAAGGGTCAGGATTTGAAGCAGGTGAACTTTATTCATGATGTGACGGAACGGTTGAGTGCGCAGCCGGGTGTGGTGGCGGCGGCTGCGGTGTTTCCCGCGCCATTTGCGAGCTCGATGCATCCCTCGGGGAGTTTCCAGATTGTAGAGAAGCCGACGGGGCCGAACGATCCGGGGCCGCATGGCGACAAGGTATGGGCAACTCCAGGATTTCTGGCGGCGATGCAGATTCCGATGCTTCAAGGGCGATGGTTCAGCGAGGAAGACAGGAAGGATTCGCCGCAGGTGGCAGTGATCGATGACATGCTGGCGAAGATGTATTGGCCGGGAAGAAGCGCGGTGGGAGGGCATCTGCGATTGGGTGGACAGAACTCGCCGCCGGTGGAGATTGTGGGTGTGATCGGGCATGTACGGAAGGACTCGCTAGAGGTGGAGGAGAACAAGGGTGTGATCTATCGTCCGATGGCGCAGCAGCCGGTGGGCGAAGCAGTGTTTGTGGTACGGACGAAGATGGATCCGGATGTGATGCGGGCGCCGTTGGTAGAAGCGGTGCGCGCGGTGGATTCGTCAGAGGCTGTCTACGATGTTCAGACGCTGGGGAGCTTTGTGAGCGATTCGCTGGCGGCGCGGCAGCTGCTGGTTTGGCTGCTGACGATGTTTGGCGGGTTGGCGCTACTATTGGCGGCGATTGGGATCTATGGGTTGCTGAGTTTTACAGCTTCGCAACGGACAACGGAGATTGGGATTCGGATGGCGCTGGGGGCTCAGCGGTGGCAGGTGGTTTCGTTGATGCTGAAGGAGTCGCTGGTGCTGATTGGGGCGGGGATTGCAGCGGGGCTGGTGCTGACATTTGTGGCGCAGCGGATACTGATTCATTCGTTCGCGGCGATGGATTCAGGGTTGTCTCTGTCGCTGGCGGTTGCGGCGTTTTGCTTGTTGTTCGCGGCGGCGTTGGCTTCGATTGTTCCGGCGCGGCGGTCGGCTAGTGTTGATCCGGTGATTGCTTTGCGGAATGAGTGATGGGGTTTGTGTAGGGGCAGATTACTTCGCCGCCGCTACGTGGTGATTGTTCGGGTATGTGGCTTCGAGTGTGAGGATCTCGTAGGGTTTGATGGGGACGGTGATGGTGTCACCGGTGAGGTTGAGGGCGGCGCCTTCGGGTTTTTCCATCATGTTGGTTTCGGTGGCGCTGGTGGCTCCGGGTGGGACGTGGAGTTTAACTTGAGTGGCGGTGCCGGCCCACTCGTACATGCGGAAGATGAGGGCGTCGGAGTCTTCGGCTTTTTTGATGGCGGTGAGGGTGACGTTGGGATTTTCAATGCTGGCCCAGGAGTGTTCGGCGGGTAGGGCGCCGGTGTGGGGGAAGACTTGTTCGGCTTTTAGCGGGTCGTTGAGCTCGTAGCCGCGGCGGACCGTGAGGGCTTGTTTCCAGGTACCGGCGTGTGGGTAGAGGGCGTAGCGGAATTGCTGCCGGCCGCGGTCGGCGTTTTCGTCGGGCCAGGTGGGGGAGCGGAGGAGGGTGAGACGGAGGGTGTTGCCTTCGGCGTCGTAGCCGAATTTGACGTCGTTGAGGAGGGAGAGGCCTTGCTTCGCGTCGCCTAGATCGGCCCAGCGCTGGGCGGGGACTTCGAACTGAGCTTTCTCCCAGGAGTTGTTGCGGGTGGCGGGACGTTCGATAGAGCCGTAGGGGATTTCGTAGGTGGCTTTGGGCGAGGTGGCGGCGAGCGGAAAGGCGGCTTTGAGGAGGACGTGAGTTTCGTGCCAGTCGATGTCGTTGTCGATGATGACAATGTCGGAGTTGGCGTCTAGCGAGATGATCTGTTTGAACGTAGAGGACTGCCACTTGCGTGTGATGTAGATGGAAGCAGTAACAGGGCCGTTATCAAATCGCCGCACTTCATTCGCAGGGATGATTGTTGGCGGTCGATCGAGTGTTCCGGGGTCGACATTCCAAGCGTCATACTGCTTTGGATTGTCAGCAAATGCCTGTAGTTGATTACCACAAGAGTTTGGAGCGATGAATTCTTTGTTGTCTGAAAGCATGATGAGAGATGTTATGCACCCGGTTTTCTTTTCAACGGTAAGTTTCAGTTTGGAATTAGAGAGAACGATATTGGGCAGGGAAGATTCGTCCATCACCTTGAGGTCGCTCTTCGGTTCGGGGTTCTTTGTCGGCTGGCCCGCGCGTATGAGACGGTAGCCCATCGCAGGGACATCATCGATACGCGCGAATACTTCATCATGGTGTGTGACAGGATCATTGAAGGCAGGACTCGTGGGAATCTTATTGCCTTGCAGATCGAACAATTGAATATATTGGGCGTTTTCAGGCAGAGATACTGGAATCCTGACAACTTCGCTGCGTGGCCAAGGAAGGCTGTTGAAGATCAAGATTGGTACGCCGTCTTTCACCCGAGTATCTGCAATGGCGGCGAGATCCCCAATGGCTGCATTCGTGATTTCGCGGTCAGAACGAAAGACTTCAGTAAAGTCCTTTTGTGCGTCTTTGTAGATGACGCCGATGCCGGAGCCGGCGGCTAGGTCGTGGAACTGGTTGAAGGTGATCTCCTTCCAGTTTTCGGTAAGCTCTTCCGCAGGGTAGCGCTGAAATGGGAACAAATTATCCGGCTGTGAGCGACCGAGGAGCCAAGCCAGTGAAGCGTACTTTTCTGCATCGAGGGTGGCTATTTCGCTGGTGCGCATGTTGCGTTTGTGCGCGGCCTGGGTGGTGAAGACGCCACGGTGGTACTCGAAGTAGAGCTCGTCGTTCCAGGTGGGGAGGCCGAGGGCTCCGGTGGAGGAGGCTGGAGGTGCGGTATAGCCCTTGGCGATGGAGTCGTAGTTCCAGGTGGGTGAATCGGGGTTTAGGTTTTTCTCGATGCTGGTGAAGTAGTTTTGCGCGGTGTGGTAGCGCATGGTGGGGACCGCGTCTGCTTTACCTGCGTCAATCCACTTGTCGGCTTGGTCGAGCATGGCGCGGGTGGGGCCGCCGCCGTGGTCGCCGATGCCGTAGAGGTCGAGCATCTCGGAGGTGCCGGGGTTGCGTTGGGCGGATTCGGCGAAGTCGGCGGAGATGCGGGTGGGGTTGACGTTGTCGTGGACGTAGTCGGTGGGGAAGTAGGTGAGGACTTTGCTGCCGTCGGGGGATTGCCACCAGAAGAGGCGGAAGGGGAGCTGGTTGGTATCGTTCCAGTGCATTTTTTGCGTGACGAAGTAGTCCATGCCGGAGCGTTTGTAGATCTGGGGGAGCTGCCAGTTGTAGCCGAAGGAGTCGGGGTTCCAGCCGATGCGTGCGGTGACGCCGTATTGCTGGTTGAAGTAGCGCTGGCCGATGAGAAGCTGGCGGACGAGGGACTCGCCGTCGGGGAGGTTGAGGTCGGGCTCGACCCACATGCCGCCGACGATCTCCCAGCGGCCCTCTTTGACACGCTGGCGAATCTCGTCGTTCATCTGGGGATATTTGTCGGCGATCCAGGCGGTGTATTGCGCGGCGGACTGGGTGTAGGTGTAGCCAGGGTACTCGTCCATAAGTTGCAGGGCGGTGGTGAAGGTGCGGCGGACTACGTCGATGGTCTCGGAGCGGGGCCAGAGCCAGGCGGCGTCGATGTGGGAGTTGCCGGCGAGGTCGATTTTGGCCTGCGCGAGGACGGGATGAAGGGTGGTGAGGATGTCCTGCGCTTTGCGAAGGGAGGCGTCGAAGGCGGACTGATCGGATCGGTCTCCGGCTTCGAGAGCCTTGGTGTCGATGGCGGCCACGGCTTCTTCTACTTTGGGGAGCAGGTCTTTGCGTGGAGTTGCGAGCGCGGGAAGAAGGTTGGCTGCGGTGATGCACTGGATGCGGATGTCGTCGGGGCTGGGGCGTGCGGCGGCGCCGGTCGCATTCGGGTTAGGTTCAATCTTGAGGTTGACACCGGCGAATGTCTTTTCGTCAACGGTGTGGAGGAGTTTGACTGCGACCAGGATCTTGTCGCCGGGTTTGGCGGGGTCGAAGAGGACGATGGGTTCGAGGTCGTCACCGAGGGCGACGCGGCGGCCGTTGAAGTAGATGATCTGAGGCATGGGGCCGTTGGCGTTGGCGTGGAACTGGAACCAGATACGGGAGCCGGTAATGTCATAGCCGTTGAGGGTCTTGGGGACTTCGATGACGCGGCGGTACCAGACGGCTTCTTTGGGAGCTTTGGCGCGGGGCTTTACGAGGGGCCAGCCAGAGTCGTCGAGTGTGGGGGATTCGCCGTGAGAGATATCGCCGGCGTGGAAGTGCCACTCGCCTACGGGAAGGGAGTTGAGGAGTTCGAGGGTGTGGAGCTTCGCGATCGCGGCGGGGGAGAGGTTTTTCTGTTCGCGAATGGGGGTGAAGGACTGGGCTAAAGCGATTGAACCGGTTAGTGTGGCTAGAGCGAGCGCGAGCGGAAGCTTTCTTAATTGCATGGGCGCAAGGGTAGCAAATTCGAGGGAATTCGAGAAATCAACTTTGCTCAAGATGACAGGTCGGGGCGTGGGGGAAAGGTGCAGATGTGGGCTGACTTATTAGCGGAGACGCTGGTAGTCTTGCGGGCATGACAAATCTACGTGTGCGAACGACTGGTGTTTTGGGGTTGGGGTGTGTGTTGGTGGCAGTAGTGCCGATGATGGCGCAGAGTGGTTTACCTGCGACTACGGTTAGTGGGATTGATGCGGCTGCGGCGGATGTTTTGAAGGCGACTGGAGTGCCTAGCGCTTCGGTGGCGGTGGTGCAGGGTGGGAAGGTCGCTTATGTGAAGGCGTATGGGATGTCTCGGCTGGAGCCTCCGATGCAGGCTACGCCGGAGATGCAGTATTCGATCGGTTCAATCAGCAAGCAGTTTACGGCGGCGGTGATTTTGCTACTGGTGCAGGATGGCAAGGTGAAGCTGGATGATCCGGTGGGGAAGTATCTACCGGAGCTGACGCGGGCCAATGAGGTGACGGTGCGGCAGGTGTTGTCGATGACCGCGGGGTATCAGGACTTTTGGCCTGAGGACTATGTGATGACTTCGATGATGAAGCCGGCGACGCCGCAGCACATTCTTGATGTGTGGGCGAAGAAGCCGCTGGATTTTGAGCCGGGGACGCAGTGGCAGTACTCGAATACGAACTATGTGATTGCGGGGCGGATTGCGGAGATTGCTGGCGGCAAGCCTCTGATTGAACAGTTGCAGGAGCGGATCTTTCGGCCATTGAAGATGACTGGGGTGTTCAATTCGGATGCAAGCAGGCTGCCAGCGAACGATCCTACGGGGTATTACCAGCATGCGCTGGGGCCGCTGCGGCCTGCGCCTGCGGAGGGGCAGGGGTGGATGTTTGCCGCAGGCGAGTTGGCGATGCCGGCGAGCGATCTGGCGCTGTGGAATATCAGCATGATGGATCGGGCACTGCTGGTGCCGGCTTCCTATGACGAGATGTTTAAGGAGGTAAAGCTGAAGGACGGCAAGGGCACTGGCTATGGGCTGGGCGTGCAGGTTGGAACGCGAAATGGGCGCCGGTTTATTGAGCACAGCGGCGAGGTGTCAGGATTTGTGTCGGAGAATATTGTGTTTCCAGAAGACAAGGTTGCGGTAACGGTGCTGACAAATGAGGATGCTTCGAGTGCCGCAGGTGCGCTAGGGAGAAAGATTGCTCCGCTGGTTCTGGGAGGAGCTTCGGATACGACGAGCGCATCGGCTGCGGCGGCGGAGAAACGGGCGCTGGATATTTTTACGGGGTTGCAGGAGGGAAGGCTGGACCGGACACAGCTTACGGAGTATTGCGATTCGTATTTTACGCAGGAGGCGATCGGAGATTTTGCTGCGAGCCTGAAACCGCTGGGAATGCCTACCAGTTTCAAGCAAACAAGTGAGTCGAAGCGGGGGGGAATGACGTTTCGAGTGTTCAGCGTGAGCTTTCCACAGAGACAGGTGCGGGTGACGGTGTATGAGATGCCGGATGGCAAGCTGGAGCAGTATCTGGTAGAACCTTCAGGGAGTTAAGTGCCGTGGTTCGACGCTGGATGTTGCGTTGAGACGCGAGGCGCGATGAACGATAATAGTTGGTGGCATCCCCGGCCTGTGCGGAGAGCATTTTCTTCGTCCACTGTTTCATTTGCCGTAGTTGGCTTTTCGTGTTCCTTGGTTTCAGAAACGGAAGGGAAGCGAAAACAATGAATCTTTGGACTGAGTATGAAGGTCGCACGATCGATGGGTCTTACCCACTAACAAGACTGTTACGTTCGGAGGGGCGAAGCGCATTTTTCTCCACGTCGAATGGGACGGGCGTGGCAACGGTGATCCGGTTGATCGAATCGCACTTCGATGGCGATGAGATTTTGACACGGTGGCGTGGGGTTGAGGCGCTGAATCATCCGAATCTTGTGAAGCTGAAGAGCTTTGGTCACGTTGTGATTGACGAGACCTCGCTGGTTTATGCGGTGATGGAGCCGGTGGATGCTAACCTTGACGAAATTCTGAATGAGCGCCGGTTGACGGAGCAGGAGACGCGAGAGATTGCGACGAGTATGCTGGCGGGGATTGAGGCGTTGCACTCAAGCGGGTTCGTCCATGAGCATGTGCAGCCGGAGAATGTGCTGGCTGTCGGCGAGGTGATCAAGCTGAGGAGCGATTGCATCCGGGAGACGCTTGAGGGTGAGGAAGGGGCTGCGCTGAAGCGAAAGGATGTGCGTGGTTATGCCACGGTGTTGCTGCAGTCGCTGACGCAGCAGAGGACGTTGGAGGATGCGACGCGGTATTTGCCGCTGGCTGCGCCGTTTGAGCAGATTGTTCGCAAGGGAATGAGTGGGGAGTGGGGGTTTGCGGAGATTAATGCTGCGCTGAACATGACAGCTGCGCGGCCTGTTATTTCTGCTGCGGTTGCGGCGAAGGCTCCGGTTACGCAGCCGGTTGCGGCGCCTGTGCAGCCGGCGGTTCCGCCATTGGTTGCCGCTCGTATCCATGTTTCTCCGGAGGATAAAGGGCGGGGGATTAATTTACGAGGCATTGCTTATGGTGTGGGGACGCTACTGATTTTGTTGCTGGGATGGTATTTCTATTACGGCTACAGCCGGACGCCCGAATCGCCTGGTTCGAATAGTGCGGTTCAGGAGCCGGCGGCACCAGCTCCGGCTGCACAACCGAGTGCTCCGGTGACACCGAAGAGTTCGGCTGCGACGGTTGCGAGGGGGGCGGCTGCGTCGAGTTCGGCTCGCGCGACGGGGAACGCTGCTGCAGGGGCGGATCAGGATGCTTCGGGTGATAGCTCGGGTCGTTGGCGGGTGATTGCGTTTACTTATAACCAGGAGGAGCAGGCCCGGCAGAAGGTGGTGGAGATTTCTCTTAAGCATCCTGATCTGAAGCCTTCGGTGTTCACGCTGACCGGGCATGCTCCCTTTCTGGTGACTTTGGGTGGATCGATGAGCAAGCAGGAGGCATTTGCGGTTTCGGGTAAGGCGAAGAGGGAAGGATTGCCACAGGATACCTACGCGCAGAACTACCGGTATCGATAGGATTCGGTTCTGCGAACAGTAAAAGAGGATCGAGGTCATCGAGCCTCTTTTTATTTGTAATAGATTAGGTTACTTTTTCTCGGTCTGGGCCATGAAGTCGATGAGGTATTGCTTCCAGACGGCGGCTGCGGTATGAGTGCCGTGGCCGCGGGTCGCGTCGGAGATAGGGATGAGGATGAATTTGGCGTGGGACATCTGGGTGACGAGTTTTTCCGGGATGCCCAGCTCGGGTGGATTGATGAAGTCGTCGGCGGAGTTGATCCAGAGGACCGGGGCGGTGATGGTGGAGAGTCTGGGTGCGGGGTTGTAGTTGCGTGAGGCGTTGACATAGTAGAGGTAATTGTTGGCGTCGGTGTGGGCGATGTCAGTCGCGATGGTTTTGTCGACGTAGGCCTCGATTTGAGAGCGGGTGGGGTAGTTCTTCTGGAGTTGGAGTGGAGCGCCACCAGCGACGATGAGCAGATCCATTGCGCCACGGAGGCCTTCGATAGGCTCGGTCGTGTAGTCGCCGTTTTGCCAGGCAGGATCGTGCTTGATGTCCTCCATGGCCATGTAGCGCCACATGCGGTTGCGGCCGGCGAGTTCGACGGGGAGGCAGGCGAAGGGCGCGAGGGCATCAGAGAACTGCGGGTAGGTTTCTCCCCAGACGAAGGACTGCATGCAGCCCATGGAGGTGCCGAGGATGAGACGGAGATGATCAACGTGGAGGCCTTCGAGGAGCATGGTGTATTGGGAGGTGACCATGTCGTCGTAGTCGTACTGGGGGAACTTCATGCGGAGGCCGTCGGAGGGTTTGGAGGACTGGCCGTGGCCGATGTCGTCGGGGAGGATGAGGAAGTATTTGGTGATGTCGAAGGGCTGGCCGGGACCGAAGAGGACATCGGAGAAGATGGGGTTCATAAGCGAGTGGGCGTCGCCGCCTGTGCCGTGGAGGAGGAGGATGGCGTTGTCGGTGTGGCCTGCGGCGTCGCGGTGGGGCTTGCCTAGCGTGATGTAGTGAAGGTGAAGCTTCTCGATGGTCTCGCCGTCTTTGAAGTGGAAGTTGGCGATGTCGTAGGAGCCGTCCTGAGTGGGCCATTTGCTCGCGGCGGGCTGGGCGTTGGCGGAGGCGGTTACGGTTGCGAGGAGCGAGAGCAGGATGAGGCGAGGGATCATTATGAGAGTGTCTCCGTTGCGATGCTGCGCTGTGGGGTTGATTTTGAGACGTCGGTGCGCTGTGTAAAGTTCCTAGTCCTTCATGTTTTCCTGTGCTCGAACGAAGGCGTAGTTGCTGACGTGAACCCAGCCGCGGAAGGGAAGATTGACGTCGGCTATGGCGAGCAGGACGAGTGTGATCAGGAGGGTAAAGAAGAAGACCTGAAGGGAGTGGAGGCGGGCGTTTGCCGAACCGAAGAGGGAGGCTGAGGCGATGGTTAGGAGTCCTCCGATAAGAAGGACACCCCAGAAGATAGTGGGGAGGCGGTACAGGCTTTGGAGCAGGCGGGTGCGGCGATGTTCGGTGAGGGAGCTTAGTTCGGAGATGGCGTGGTCTTCGGCTACGATTTCGGTTGGCGATGCTACTTTGACCTCCATCAGCGTCTTCCACATGGCTTGATTGATGTTGTGGCTTTCTTCTGGTGTCTGGTTTCTTCCCATTTCGGGCCAGTCTTGATTAATGACCGCATCGGCGTAGGCACGTGCCTGCATCTCGAGTCGCACACGTTGCTGTTCGGGGAGGCCTTCGGCGAGACGGTATATATTTCTGAGGGCGCTGGCTTCGAGGTCGACGTTGAGATTTGCTGCGGCGAACTCGGTCCAGACTGTGTAGAGCATGAAGCCGAGAATGACGGCGTAGGTGGTACCGATGATATTGAGCTGCCAGCCGATCAGATCGTTGTGGGCCTGACGTTTCTCCCTAGGCCAGATACGGTTGAGTAGAGTCATGAAGAGCATCGATCCGACCATCATGGAGATGAGGATGACGATGTTTTGCGTGAGAGTCAGCATGAGGTGATGTTCTCCGGGCGATTTTCCAAGCTTATCGAACTTTTGCTGGAAGGTCGGCTAAATTCGACGGGTCTCGAGATCGAGGGCAGGGAACGGTCAGGGTACGGTCTTGGGATAGAATCGGCCTACCGTGGAAAGGGGGGCCGGTAGCTGAATGAACAAGCGAGAGAGGGGCATACAGCTCTACAATCTTCTGCGAACGGCCCGGTTGAATGTTCTGTACTATGAGGAATCTCTTCGGAATTGGACTATTGCAATCAGGACGCACGACGTTATTGTGGCAGTAACAAGCGCGGCGTCTCCGATCGCGTTTTTTAAGCATTCCGATGAACCATTGCAGAAGCAGGTGTGGTTTTATTTAACGATTGCTGCGGGAGTAGCGGGAATACTGAAACCGATCTTCAGGCTCGATAAACAGATCGCCCTATATTCGGAGTTGGTGACGCACTACCGAGAGCTGCACCATGATCTGAAGTGCCTGGTTGAAGATATGGTGGCAGATGGTGATTTTAGCGCGGCGCTGGAGAAGAAGTTTCAGGCATGCCGTAAGCGGGAGAACGATCTACAGAAGAATGAACCGCCGCCGCGACGAGAGAAGATCCGCCGGTTGCAAGCAGTGGTGGAGAGCGAATACAAACCGTCCGAACTCTGGGTCCCCAAGGAGGAATGATGGCACAACAGCAACAACAGCAGCAGCAACAACAGCAACAACAACAGCAGCAGCAACAACAACAGCAGCAGCAACAGCAACAACAACAGCAGCAGCAACAGCAACAACAACAGCAGCAGCAACAACAGCAGAGTCCGGTTCAGCCAATCGAGCAGTGGTCAAAGCCGCAACAGTGAATGGGGCTCCTCCCGTTCCATCGGGCCGTTGTCAATGACGTAAAGGACACTTCTTCGCGACGGTGAGGGCTTGGTGTGCGCTTCGGTATAACGAGACAAGGGCGCAGAGACGATGCTCCACGCCCTCGTCGTTTTTTTCGGAAAGATTAGTTCGCTGTGTCCTTCTTTTCTTCGGGAGTTTTTTCGGGAGTAGTGAGGGGTTTGGTAATGTCGTCGAGATAGTCGGGAGTGCCGTCAACGCGGACGAGCGATGGGTAGCGTTCGCCGTCGTGGTAGTCGAGGTCGGCGGTGGTGACGAAGGTGTCGCCCTGAAGGATGAGGTGGATTGGTTCGGTTTTGCCTTTGGCGTTTTTGATGGCTTCCTTGAGGACATCGCCGGAGAAGATGTTGCCGTTGACGGCGATGATCTTCTGACCTGGGAAGAGATGCGCTTTGTCGGCGGGGCCGTTCCAGCGGACGTCGGAGATATTGCCGTCGCCCATGACGCGGATACCGACGGAATACCAGACGTCGACGCCGCCGCGGCGCGGACCGCCTGAGGATGCGATGGTGCGTGCGGATTTGGTGGGCTTGTCGGTGAAGACGAGCTTGTAGCCGCCCTGCTCGATGCCGGCGAGATCAGCGTGAGGCGTGATGGCGTCGACGCGATCGTGGATGAAGGTGCCCCAGTCATTCTTGACGACCTGATTGAGGTCCGCAATGAGCTCGTCGCGGGTGTAGGTGACAATGAGTGGGCCGGTGTTGCCTCCTTTGGCGAGGAAGATGTGGAGGAAGTCGGTGAGGGATTTTTTGTTGTCGGTGAGTTTGCGGATGGTGGTGTCGGCGTCGAGCCAGAAGAGCTCACCTTCCTGGTAGTAGTCCTGTCCGCGCTTCCAGTTGGCCCATGCGGGGTTGCCGCCGCGAAGAATACTGGCGGCAATGGCGGTGTCTTCGGTGGAGCGCCACTCGCGGCCGGGCTTGTAATCCAGATTTGCGGCAGAGGCAGCCAGCATGTCGCGATACTGATCCTGCGACTTGAGGCCAGAGCGGGCGGCAAGGACGTTGCCGAGGTATTGCGTCATGCCCTCGTAGACCCAGAGGAGCGAGCCTTCCTGCATTTTGGCGAAGGTGTCTTGATAGAGGTTATAGGGGCGGCGGTACTTGCCGTTCCATGAGTGTGTGAACTCGTGAGAGAGGAGGTCGGATTCGGCTAGCTGGTGGGCTGCGTCTGAGAAGCCTTTTTCGCCTACTCCGTTGTCGGAAGATTGGCCGTGCTCGAGGCCTTCGCCGCCGGCTACATCAGAGAGCGTGAGGAGGAAGTGATAGACGTTGTAGTGGCGCGAGTTGTAGGCGGCTCCGGTTT
>Ga0206831_1155_pt2 | contig 18466 bp, 16 predicted proteins | sample Alteio_BWOrgCont_73_FD_152876 | JGI IMG/M metagenome (GOLD analysis project Ga0206831, IMG submission 152876) | Enriched cells from forest soil in Barre Woods Harvard Forest LTER site, Petersham, Massachusetts, United States -... | ecosystem: Environmental > Terrestrial > Soil > Temperate forest >...
GGTAAGCAGAAAGCCGCATTTCTGCTTAATAAAAAGTGTGATTATTCCGTCACTAAATTTTTCTTAAAAAATTGTTGCGTAACTTGTTGATGCGGCAGGATTTTTTTGGGTACGCGCTGTGCGCGTCACTATTCGCTTCCGAATAGTGACGCGCGCGTCGCTAACAGCGCGGCGAGCCAAGGCTCACCGAAAGCGCGTTGCGCTTTTCGTGTTGGCTGCACCAACACGGCAGGCTTGCCGTGGATAAACTCTGACGAGTATTATCCACCGCGCCTGCTGACAGCAACAGCACGCTATGGATAACTACCGTGTAGTTACCCACAGCTCAATACGCCGTGTATATGATGGACAAAATCTGGCGATTGTTGCCCACATATTCACCGCCCAACAAGGCACACGCCTGGCTTGATAAGGCCGCGTGTGCAATTTTAACAAAGCAATTTAGATTTCAGAGGATTGGAAAAAATTGATTAGCTTCTGATTTACAGCGTCTAAGTCTAACAATTCACATTCCCAAATAGTAAGAGGACGCCAGCGATATGACTCTAACAGTGTTTGAGACGCTAGATCTCGCTGATGATTCCTTTCTATTTTGGCAGTCCAATATTCTTTATTAGTTTTTGGAATCCTTGCGCCGCGACTGCAATGATGTCCATGCCAAAAACAGCCATTAATAAATATCGCTAGTTTACGATTGATCCAAGATATATCAGGATGACCAGGAATATTTTTTTTATGTAACCTATATCCACGATAACCTAATTGCTGCAAAAGGTGTCTAATAATCAATTCGGGACGAGTGTTCTTTCCTCGCACCTTCTGCATCGTATAGCGCCTTTGTTTTGGCGTGAGATTATCGGTCAATAAAATTTTCCCCTCTATTATTTGATTTCAATTTGCAAGCTGGGATCGAAATTTTATTTTGCCGCTAACTAATAGCAAAGTATTTAAATAATACGGCGAATAAACGCATAGCGAAAATCAATTGATAAAAAACTGAAGTAGTAGAACAAAATCATTTAACTGAAGTGGCTTTGTGCGAGAACCCTCTAAACGAAGTAATTTTTAGACAGTGACCGTATAACGAACTTATGTTTAGCGATGTTTTAAAACTTTAAATTTTTTAGCGATTTACCATTAACCATTAATAGAAAGCGGAGGTAATAGAACGACATAATTTAAACGAGATAACTTTTTACGCGATCATCCAAGCGATTGAGCTATGAGATAGTTAACGTAAAACGAACTCCTGTTTAGCGATATTTTAAGACTTTAAATTTTTTAACGATTAACAAATAACGAAGTGATGGAAAAACGATATTGTATAAGCGAAATGGCTTAAATGAAAATTATCTGATCGATGTAATTATTAGATGTTTTTAGAGCGTAAATTTATGTTTAACAATATCCATGATGTTTAAATAGTAGTAAATGTAGTTATGTGTTTAACCTGTAACAAAGGAGGTAATCATCCGATAGAAATGTTGTGCCACTGCTGTAAATTGTAAACGATATACGAAAAACCTGATCAATTTAAAATGTTATAGCGATATGTAAAAACGCGGTTAATTTTAAAACGATAAACGATGTAAAAAATGTTGTAAGAAAATATTTAAATGTAAACTTTAAAATAGGAGAACCATGATGTCTATTGAAACGATGTTAGAAAATACTGAAGAGCGGAAACGATTATTAGATGAAGCAAATTTTTCGAAAATTGTCACGCTGCAACAAGAAATTAACGAAGCGACGGAAGTATCACCCAGCTATCGAAAATTAATCAACTTAATTATCGAGCAAGCCGATATTTTAACGATTAAAAAATCGTTAATTGAAAAACTAAAGGTGTAATTAAGTAAAGTAATGTAACCAATCGACTATCAAGTGGCGACAACGTCGCCAAGCTGTGTACCACATGGCATAGTCGCTTTTTCGCACTGGTACAGTGACCAGTGCAACTCCAACTTCCCATGATTGCAGCGCAAGCTGCTTAATAACTCCCGAAGTTATTGATCATGGATAACACTGACCAAATGGGCTACCGGAGTATAAAAAGCGAGTCGAGGGTAACAATAATAACAATAACAAGAGAGGTTAACACTATGGCAATGAGCTGTAAAAAGAGGCTGCAAGGCTCTATTTATTATTTATTAAGGCATAACAAAATGGGTTCTTATAGCACTCAATATATGCGACGTTCTGTTTTATTTCAGGCGGCTGAAACATTAGTTGCCGGAGGGTATAAATTACCCCATATTAACGGCTTAAAGCAAAAGCATGTTTATTTTTTGGTTCAACAGTGGAATGCTGAAGATTTATCTACCGGAACCCTGAAAAATCGTTTGGCGCATGTCAGAGCGATTGCTGACCTGATTGGAAAACCAGACGTTGTTCCAAGCAATGAGGAGCTAGGATTGCCACATCGAGTATATGTGACAAACCAGGATAAAACCGAAAGAGTTAAAGATGGAGACATGAATAAGATCTCTGATTATCGGGTAAAGGTGCAACTTAATCTGCAAAGAGTATTTGGGTTACGCCATGAGGAAAGTCTTAAAATAAAGCCTTATATTGCGGATAAAACCGATCATTTATTTTTAGAAGGCTCCTGGTGCAAAGGCGGACGGCAGCGAAATATTCCTATCCGCACAGAAGAACAACGCTATTGGTTAAACGAAGCTAAAACCATTGCAGAAAATGCTGCACGTTCTTTGATCCCCGATGATAGGAAGTATATTGAATACAGCAGATATTTTCACAGAGTGATTAGAGCCGCAGGCTATAAAGGATCTCACGGGTTGCGTCATCAATACGCGCAGGAGCGGTATTTAGAATTAGCGGGTTGGGCATGTCCTGTCAAAGGTGGGCCATCGAGTCAGGAATTGACGGATGAACAAAAGAAAACCGATCAGCTTGTAAGACATATTATCACAGAGGAAATGGGGCATAGTCGCATCGCGATCCTGAAAATTTATTGCGGATAAGTTTTATGTAAAGTTGTACCAATAAACCCAATGATATCAAAGCTAAGTTAGCCTATTACTTTACATAATATCCAGCATGATAGAGGAGTCGGTGGTTAAAGCAACCGCCTATGTCCTCTACAAAGATTGCTGCCATTGTAATTTCTCTAAGGACTTTAGGTTTTTAATCTAATGATTATATTTTTCTTTCAGATATTGATATAAAGCCGCTATACCCACCATGCTTAAACTTGCTATGCCAGCAACTGCAAGCGTGTTAAGTGAAAAAATATTCAATTGTGGTGGCGGAAGGGCTTTATAAAATGCAGCCTGGCTGACAATGGCAATGCTTTCAGGTTGCCAATTCATTAATCCTGGAACGCCCCTTATTTTGGTTCTTTGATGGTAAGGGAGATTTACATTATTTAGTTCTTGGATAACCATCTGTTTTTTTAGAGCGACTATATCTTTACCTGAAAAATAAAACCCTCTTATTTTTTCTAAAAAAACAGGATATTCCTCTGGGCGAGAAAATGAAATATACACTCGCGCATGAGAGGCTGAAACAATAGGTATAACATCACTCGCCGTACTAACTAACAATTCTGGAATAATGGGAGGATGTTGCCAAATAATTAAATCAAACCTTTCTCTGAGAACCGGAGTATTGAATTGTGATGTATTTAAATCCATCAGGCGAAACTCTACATTTCCTCCCATGACTAGTTCTCTAAATCCCATCATGCAAAGTTGAAGACTCATAGCATGGTTATCTATTCCACAATATCTGAACTGTTTAAATGTACTTGCGATTGCTAGAAGATCTGACCCTATATCACACCCTAAGCTAAGAACATTCACTATTCTTTCAGGAGGAAAACATTTATCGAGTTTTAACGCGCGCAAATTTTGAAGCAGTATTCTGCTACGAAATTCCATATCTAATTCCATTTCTTTTACAGTATTATCTGCTGATGATATATTTGCTTGTTGTACAAAATGAATTAAATATTTTTGTAGCATCATCACTGATGTTGGATTGAGAGCGGGCAGCCCTCGCATAGAATAATATTCTTCACGTGAAAAAGGAGAATAAACAGCGTGTCTTGAGATCATATTTCACCTTTTGCTGAGTCATAAATTTTTATTCACTTACTTCATGGAAATAAAATAAATTATTATTACAGTAATTATCATTCTTGTGGAGGGCATAACTATACCGTACATAACAACTTACTTTCCACAAAATTCATTGCGGATAGATTTTAGGCAAAGTTAATATGATTTTTTCTTGTATAAAGTTTAATTGCTTTTAGAGGCTGTACTGCTCTTGGGTAGCTTTTTTTGTTGCTGCAACTGAAATAATTGCTCGATGGTTTTCACTTCGTGCTCTTGCAATTGCTTATTAAAGCGTTCCCCATAAAGCGTTTCAATAAAAATTGGCAATGGCGCTTTCCAGGGTTCCTGCTTGTGGTTATTAATGCTACCTAATTTTTGGGGATTAAGTCCCAGCTCTCTTGCCATTTGGATGTGAGCATGTGACAGGCGACATTTTTTTCTGGCTTCAATCCAGGCTTGGAGTTTAGGCGGTAACGGTTTTTCTTTCATAGCGTTCGCTAACATAAAATCGATTAAAGTGATGTATTTTTTATTATAATGATAGCCTATAACAACGATGGCTCTCAAGACGATCATCAAAGTTTATAAGAAATACATTTGTAATTTTAAAAAACGACACAATGAAAAAAACCTCCTCAATGCTGTTTGTATTATTATTAGTTGTTTGCTTACAGCAATTTGCTTCTGACATCTACGCGCCTTCACTGCCCGCGATTGCTTCCAGCTTAAATGCGCCCATACATCTCGCACAATGGAGCATGGCTATTTACACATTAGGCGTAGCACTGTCAGCATTGATCTATGGACCTCTGTCAGAAGGGATTGGCCGCAAAAAGCCCATGCTGGCAGGGATAGCCATCATGGTGTGGGGTACAGCCCTCTGTACGTTTGCACCTAATATTGACTTACTTATTCTGGGGCGTTTTATTCAAGGCTGCGGGGCAGGCGCTTGTGTATTGTGGCGAGCAACGTTCCGTGATATTTTCACAGGCGAAGAGTTGGCGAAATATGGCTCTTCTCTTTCTATTTTTATTATGTTTATTTTGCCAGCGGCCCCCGTGCTGGGCGGGTATTTACAAGAATTTTTCGGGTGGCGGGCAAACTTTATTTTTATGTTGGTTTATGCCGTTATTGCTTTTATCGCGTTAATTTATGGATTTAAAGAAACACATCAGGAATATCATGCCGACAAACTCAATTTCAACTATATTATCCCCACGTATAAAATTCTTTTACGGAGCCGTATTTTTGTAGGTATCACACTCTGCACCTTTTTTTCCTTTGGTGCTTTCTTTACCTGGTTTACCGTTGGTTCAGTATTATTAATTCACGTGGTTGGCATTTCGCCGGTGAAGTTTGGTTGGTTAAATTGTTTGGGCGGTGGAGTAGCGTATGCCTTAGCCGGATGGTTGAATAGTAAGGTTGTTAAGCGATTTGGCATGCCTTTGATGATGCGGCTAGGATGGGCGGGTATGATCTTAGCTGGCATCTTAATGGTACTGGGATACGGGTTAATCGGTGTAGAAACATGGGTAATTATGGGGCCAATCATATTGTTTTATTTTGCTTCTACGTTTATTTGGCCTAATGCGTTTGCTACTGCTTTTTCGCCTTTTGGTCATATCGCCGGTTACGCAGCGGCGTTATATACTTGTATGCAAATTGGTGGCGGCGCAGTCGTTGGTGGTTTAGTGGTGCATTTGCCTGCACACAACCAACTTTCGTTAGGATTTGTTTTAATTTTAGCGTCAGCGATTGCTTGGGTAGTTTATGAGAAGGTGGTTTTTACAAAATTGTAATGAGAAGACACTTTTATCATTTAAATCAGGCTATTAAATCATCACGCTCACATAACAATTTACCCTCCCTTCGCGTCAGCTTATTTTTCGTTGCTTATCACTGAGCATCAGTCAGTATGGGTGTGACCAGTGATTAATGTAATCGTTTTTAGTTCTCTAAAATATAATGCTCTGCGGCTACCATTAATCAAATGAGGCTTCAGCCTGTTACGAAATTCCACAAGCTTTTCTTCGTTAATTTGTGGTAAAGGTGTACACGTGTTTTGTGTTTTATTTACGTAAAACAACGCATTTGTACACAAAACATAGGCTGTATTAGAAGTAATAGGTAATGTTTGAAGAGTATTTAGTTGCGGAGGAGATGACATAAAAAGGAGGTCACACTCCTTTAGTATTTCTCTGGCGTCAATTACATACGTGTTTTTAGGACAGCCAATAGAAATATCTTTGGGAAAAATATGATAATCTTTTCCTCCAAACCCCTGAAGTTGTATATGGCTAGTATGTCTTCTTGTATCAATATCAACGCCTATATTGAATCCTAGATCAACCACAAAGTTAGCTGTTTTTTTGAGTCCTATAGCCGAAGAAGATTGTTTTTCATGCTCTTTAAAAACTGGATCCTTTTGTACAAATTCACTGACCATTTTATTTGCACAATAAGCTAATATTTTTATTAAATCCAAGCCGATTTCTTTTAAGAAATAGGATTTGCCTCTACTATTACCAAAGAGATGCTGGGGTTGATGGGTATCAATATAAGAATTACAGTTGAAATTTGGTCTTTCAATGCTGAGTGTTTTTATGGCTTTTTTTAAATCCACCAAAAATTTACGGATAGCTTTTTTATCTTCTCCATTTTCACGTAATCCTTTGAAAAAAAATTGTTCAATTTGTTGGTTGTATTGCGTAAAATTTATTTCACCAAAAGCGGGTGCAGGACGAGTTCGAATAAAAGGTAAAAGTTTTGCCTTTGAAAAATCAGGGCACTCAATTAAATCTATTTCTGTGTCACCATCCGTCTTTCTCTTGCAAAGGCATACGCTAAGCTTTGTAACAGCAGAATTATATTCCCGCCAAAAAATAATAGCTCCTGATGAACCAGGAGAAAGTATAAAAAAATCAGATCTTATTTGTCTCGTTTGTTGCGAATAATTTGAAGAATCTAATGGGCCTGAAGTAACACAATATGCGCCATAAACGAAATGAAATATTAAATAAGTTCCTGGATGAATGAAAGCTAGAAAATGATTAAATTGGATGCTTGGTTGCAAATTAAAAAAATTAAAGTTTGGGCCTTGAGCTGGCGGCATAACTTCTAACAACTCTAATAAAATAATTTCTGAAGAGGTAGGTGTGCTATAAGCTTTTTTGATCGGGACATCCCAATAATTTTCATTAACTACAAGATCTTGGTTTTGTGCATTAGTATTATATTTAAAAAAACGTGCGTAAATTTCTCTGGGCAAATGGTGATCATAACAATGTCTTGCCGTCAAAATTAGCCCAGACCCAAACAAACAACCTGTTCCTATAAACTCTACACTTTCATCGGCACCATAAGAGGATTTTGAAACAATAGCACAAAAATGTGGATATCCGTTTTTTACAATATAGCTAAAGCCATGCTCTTCACTGCTAATTAAAAAGTCACTTACTTTTTTTTCCCGAAAGGGCCACTGATGACAATCGGTTATGCGTGAAAGCAAATACCCTTTGTTCATACTTTTTTCCTATGAGATCGGTGGAGAGAGTGCAGTAGTTTAATTACGAAATAAGCCTGATTGTAAACCTCAAGCATACTGAATTAGCATTTTATCTATTGATGGAATATAATGCCTTTTGATTTCTAAGGTAGCTCATAGGTAGCTTTTTTAGAAACCGCCGAAAGGATAGATACGTAAGCCATTGATTTAATGGAGCTGGTGGACGGATTCGAACCCCCGACCGGCTGATTACAAATCAGCTGCTCTACCGACTGAGCTACACCAGCTTTAGAAAGGACGGTCATTGTAGACAATTCCAGCCCTTGAGGCAAGTGAATTTTTTCTAAGCTTTTTTCCATGCCCTACATACGGTCCAGGTTTAATTTTGCTGCAAAAATTTGTCGTCAGCCAGCCAGCCTGGATTCCCGCTTTCGCGGGAATGACATATTTTAAAATTTAGAGGCGCTTCTTAGTCATAGCTAGTCTAAAAATCGCAAAAAGTATACAATACTAGCGAACGATGCCTACTTCTACCCACCTTACTTTCCAGCTGCGGCCTATTTTTTTCTTGTTAATCATTTTTATCACCACGCTTTCGCAAGTGGCGACGGATATTTATTTGCCGTCATTGCCAGCCATGACGCAAGCCTTGGCAGCTTCCAAAGCCTCGGTGCAATTAACGCTGTCGCTGTATATGTTGGGCTTGGCGACTGGTGCGGTGATTTATGGTCCTTTATCGGATCGAGAGGGGCGTCGCAAGGTTATTTTAATCGGTGTAAGCATTGGTTTACTGGGCAATTTAATGTGTGTGTTGAGTCCGTCGATTGGATTATTATTAGGTGGACGCGTATTGCAAGGCTTGGGTTTGGGCGCGTGCACTGCAGTCGGTAGAACAATGCTACGAGATCTTTACCAAGGAGCAAAACTCGCGCAATTAGGTTCTTATTTAGGCATGGCGTCGGTGGTGACGCTTGCTGCTGTCCCTATTATCGGCGGTTATATTCAAGTGCATTTTAGTTGGCGGGGCAATTTTATTGCTTTATTTATTTTCACTGCCTGCATGTGGCTGTTACTTTATGCGTATTTACCAGAAACCAATAAAACACTTAACCCGCATGCGATGCACAGCAAAGAATTAGCAAAAAATTATTGGCGGGTATTAAGTAATAAAATATTTGCTGCGTATCTGATTGCAGTCTGTTGTACGATGGCCAGTGTGTATGTTTACTTAACAGTTTCGCCGTTTCTATTTCAAAACACGTTGCACTTAAGTCCGGTGCAATTTGGTTGGACCAGCCTTGCTGTCGCCGGCTCAGTATTTACTGCCAGTTTCATCAATACACGCTGCGTCATCAAACAAGGTATCTCTCGCATGTTGCATATCGGGATTAGCCTTATGTTAGTGGGTTCATGTCTTATGTTATTACTTGGTGTATTAGGATTTATCACTACATGGGCGATTTTATTGCCGCTCATTATTTTCATAATGGGTGCTAATTTCACGCTATCTAATTCTTCTGCTGCGGCGATGCTGGCCATTAAACAAGCTATCGGCAGTGCCAGCGCTATCTTTGTCTGCGGACAAGTTTTAGTCGGTGCTATCGCCACAGCAGCGGTATCTTTGCTGCATGAAACCAGCCAAATTCCACTGGCGATTATTTTTATTGTCATTCCTTTATTTATTTTATTAATTCTAAAAACCCTGGGCCGCAGCACATGAATTCAAACCACGCAACTCCTTATGTTAATTTAACACCCGATTTAATTTTAGATGCGGTCGAAAGCGTTGGCTTTGTCTGCAATGGCAGTTTGCTGGCTTTAAACAGTTATGAAAATCGGGTTTATCAAGTAGGCATTGAAGAAGGCTCACCCTTAATTGCAAAATTTTATCGGCCCGAACGTTGGACCGATGCCTGCATTTTGGAAGAGCATCAATTCTCTGATGAATTAGTAGCGCAGGAAATTCCGGTGATTGCGCCACTTAAAAATAGCGAGCAGAAAACCTTGCATGACTATCAGGGTTATCGTTTTGCTTTATTCACGCGTTGGGGTGGACGGGCGTTGGAATTAGATAATTTAGAACAATTGGAATGGATGGGGCGCTTTATTGGTCGCATGCATGCGGTAAGTGCAACGCGTGATTTTCAACATCGCCCTACCCTCAATATCCAAACCCATGGTATCAATGCCTATCAATTTGTGTTGGAAAAAAATTTTATTCCGGACTCACTGAAAAAAAACTACTGTTCCGTTGTTGAAACTGCTTTGCAAAAAATCGGTGAATGTTTTAAGCGAGCCAGCCCCATTAAAAATATCCGTGTGCATGGCGACATTCACCCGGGCAACGTGTTGTGGGATGGGCAAGGCCCGCATATTGTGGATTTAGATGATTGCGTGATGGCACCCGCTATGCAAGATATTTGGATGTTACTATCGGGCGATAAACATCAGCAACGCTCGCAATTAGACACTGTTTTAGAAGGCTATCAAGATTTTCACGATTTCAATTTTCGTGAGCTGCATTTAATTGAAGCACTGCGTACGCTGCGACAACTCATGTATTCCGGCTGGCTCGCTAAACGTTGGGAAGACCCGGCTTTTCCACGGCATTTCCCTTGGTTTAACACACCGCATTACTGGCAAGAGCAAATCCAAAATTTGCAGCAACAAATTTATGCGATGGAAGAAATTTTAAAATAATTTCTTAAGCGATGTTGCACAGGGATTCGTAGCACAATAGTTCAATTCTTGATTTTTATCAATGTTTATAAGAAAATAAGCAAATACTGTTATATCCAACTTCCTCATCAGGAGAAACTTATGAACAATTACTTAAAAAAGTTTAACTTTTATTTAGTGTTGAGCCTGTCATTAATATTGTGGGGAAGTAAGGGCATTGCAGAAGATATGGTGCATATCTTCCCGATTCAAAATTATGATCAAAGAGTTGCCAGCTGGGTAAATGTTAATGACAATACCACTCCTTTGATCAGTGCCAGCCAACAAGCTTTGCGTTATGCAGATTTCAAAAGTCATTTGTTGGGGGATCAATCTCCCTGGAGCCCTGATTATGTAAACCAAATTCTTCATCCTCAAACGGGTTCTACTGTTCAGCAACAAGAAGAAGGTGTGATTGGAACATTTAATAACCCAGCTAATCAAAATAATCCGGAACTTATTCAATATGCCGAAAATTTCCATGCTTATGATCTAGCAGGTGGTCCAGGAAATTGGTTGAGTTCTATTACTAATGATATGAACTTGAACCAGTTTGCCAACTTATTTTATAGCGATGCCAATCGTGCCATCGCCACGCAAAACTTATTAGGTCGTATGTTACCCACTAACGATCCTGGTTTTCAAAGTTATACTTTCGGTGGTCAAGGTTATCCGTTTGATAACTTACAATTGTCAGTGATTTGGGCGGGCGAACCACTTTATGTATTAGGAACTACGCTGGATGGCAAATGGGATTTAGTGCTCACTTCAAGTTTTTTTGCTTGGGTACCTGATAATCAAATTGCAAAGGCCAGCGATGATTTTATTTCAACCTGGCAAGATGATGCTGCTCAACTGATTGCTGTGACTCAAACTGCCACCAAAGTCAGCAATAGCAATGGTCAATATTTATTTGATGCCTATGTAGGCTCCGTTTTTCCAGGCAGTTCTACTAATCAAATTTTTGTACCCATCCGTGATCCAGCAGGCAATGCACAAATTGCTACTGCAACTATCCCTGACAACACCAGTGTTATCATGCCATTCGCAGCTACATCGCATAATATGGGGCTCATTATGCAATCTCTGCAAGGTCGTCCTTATGGTTGGGGCAATATGTACTATTACAACGATTGCTCAGCCGAAATGAAAAGTTTATTTGCGCCATTTGGGGTATGGTTACCTCGCAATTCCGCGGATCAACCTAGTGCAGGTAAAGTGGTTGATGAAACTAACGCATCAATGAATCAGCGCATCGCCTATTTAATTCAAAATGGTCACAAACTGGTAACGATGGTTTATATTTCAGGCCATGTTTTTTTATATACCGGCAATTATAAATGGGGTTGGTCTATTCAAGCCATGACTTACCAAAATATTTGGGGGCTGCGACCTGCAGCAAGTGATTCGATGACAGTATATCGTGCTGTGATCGGTGGTTCAGTTTTCTTGCCATTGTTTAGACAATATCCTGAAGATACTAATCTGCAATCGCTGGCTGATAAATCAAAATTTGTTATTTTTTATGTAGACCAAATGCCAACTAAAAGCTCAACTATTAATTTAAGCAATATGGCACGTTTTCCTGCCGATGATTCTTAAGAGATTTACTCTTCACTCCGCGGTGGTAACAGCACTTCGCGCGAGCCATTAGATTCCATTGCGCTCACCATGCCTTGGGCTTCCATTTGTTCAAGAATGCGCGCAGCGCGATTGTAACCAATTTTCAAACGGCGTTGTACGTTAGAAATCGAAGCACGGCGACTTTGCGCGACAATCGCCACCGCTTCATCAAATAAAGGATCAATCTCATCGGCATTGCCTTCGCTGCGCTCGACTGGCATGCCATTGTCGCCAATTTCACTATCACCTTCTAAAATTTCGTTGAGATAATTGGGCTCCCCTTGTTGTTTCAAAAAGCTCACCACATTATGCACTTCTTGATCGCTAACAAAGGCACCGTGCACGCGTACCGGTTCAGTACCGGTTGCCATATACAACATATCGCCATTACCGAGCAATTGTTCCGCACCTTGTTGATCTAAAATCGTGCGTGAATCAATCCGCGAGGCGACTTGAAACGCGATGCGCGTGGGAATATTGGCTTTGATTAAACCGGTGATCACATCAACCGAAGGGCGTTGCGTCGCAACGATTAAGTGAATCCCTGCTGCGCGCGCTTTTTGCGCGAGACGTGCAATAAGTTCTTCGACTTTTTTGCCGACCACCATCATCATGTCGGCAAACTCATCCACTAAAATCACAATGTTGGGCAACACTTCGAGATCCGGCGCAGGGGTCGCATTATCTTTCGGCCAAAACGGATCCAGCAAGGGTTGTTTGTTGCTAATGCCTTCATTCACTTTGGCATTGTAGCCCGCTAAATTGCGTACGCCTAAGGCCGCCATTAAGCGATAACGTCGATCCATTTCACCAATCGCCCAGCGCAAAGCATTGGCCGCTTCTTTCATGTCGGTGATGACAGGCGTCAATAAATGCGGAATGCCGTCATAAATAGAGAGCTCTAACATTTTTGGATCAATCATAATCAGCCGCACGGCATCGGGCGTACTCTTGTATAAAATGCTGAGCAACATCGCGTTAAGACCCACCGATTTACCCGAGCCAGTAGTCCCTGCCACTAATAAATGCGGCATTTTTGCGAGATCAACTACATACGGATTACCACCAATATCTTTGCCAATTGCCAAGCTTAAGGAAGATTTTGCAGCATCATACGCTTCTGAGGCAACGATTTCGCTGAAATAAATAATTTCGCGTTTTTCATTGGGAATTTCTAAACCGACATACGATTTACCCGGGATCACTTCCACAATGCGGACACTCACCACCGACAAAGCGCGGGCTAAATCACGCGATAGACTGGTCAAACGGCTGGCTTTGGTACCTGCAGCCAATGCTAATTCAAACCGCGTGATCACCGGCCCTGGATAGACAGCGACCACTTCCGCAACAATACCAAACTCACCCAATTTAGTTTCGACCAAGCGCGACAACTTTTCTAAAGTTTCTTTTGAGTACCCCATATTTTTTTGTTCGGGTGGTTTTTCTAACAAAGATAAAGGTGGCAAACCACTAAATTCTAAATTTTCAAACAATTTGCCCTGCCGCTCTTTTTCCGCGCGCAAACTGGGCTTGATGGTAAACGGCGTAGGCTCTGCAATTAAAGGTTTAACTTCGCGATTTAAAGTGGGTTCAATAGGGTGTTTCGCAATGAAGAGATCACCTTGCGCGGCAAGAGCTTTGGCTTGCTTGAAGTCCTTGATTTTTTGCCACACCCAGCTTGCAAAAATCCAAGCATAATGGCCCATCCAATCCATAACTTTCAGCCACGATAAACCAGTGGCTAAGGTAAAACCAATTAAAACCAACGCCAGCAATAATAAGCCACTGCCGAGATTATTAAATATTCGTAAAAAATAATTGCCTGATTCAGTGCCGATGATCCCGCCCGCACTGTAAGGCAAATAATGGGTTGAGCTACTCACATGTAAACTAAACAAACTGCAAGCACCCAACATGAGCAACACGAAACCAAAAATCCGAATGCCTAAAGTATAGCGATCAGGCCTCTCTTCATGACTACGGTGAAAGATGAGCCAGCCGCCATAAACCAGCATGAGGGGAAATAAATACGCGAGATAGCCAAACAGATATAAAATCACATCGGCAATCCAAGCCCCCACTTTACCGCCGGCATTTTGCACGGGACCTAAATCACCACTACTGGACCAACCCGGATCAGTTTGGTGATAAGTGACTAAAGACAATAGTAAAAAAATGGCGATGGCAGCCAGTAAAATTAACAAACCTTCTAATAGATGGCGACGCACTTGTGCGCTTAGTTTAGCTGGGAGTGAAGGTTGAGTCGATTTGGCTTGTTTCATAATTAACGTCATCGTCATCCCGGAAATTGCGCAGTAATTATCCGGGATCCAGGCATCTCTTGCTTACGCCTGGATTCCCGCTTTCGCGGGAATGACGGCAAAAATCGAAAATAATACGGAATAAGTATATAATACCACCCTTTCCCTCAATTCAGAAGCAAAAAGATGAGCAATACACAACACTTCAAACTCTTAATTCTAGGCTCCGGCCCCGCCGGCTATACCGCAGCCGTTTACGCAGCCCGTGCGAATTTAAACCCAGTGATTATTGCTGGCCAGCAACCCGGCGGTCAGCTAACTATTACGACTGATGTCGATAATTGGCCCGGCGATGATCAAGGCGTGCAAGGCCCGGAATTGATGGAACGCATGCGTAAGCACGCTGAGCGATTTGGCACACAAATTATTGATGATCATATTCATACCGCGCAATTAAAACAGAAACCTTTTGTTTTGCAAGGTGACAATGGCGACTACACCTGCGATGCCTTAATCATCGCCACCGGTGCCAGCGCTAAATATTTAGGTCTCGATTCAGAAAGCAAATTTATGGGGCGCGGCGTTTCTGCGTGTGCAACTTGTGATGGCTTTTTTTATCGCAATAAAAAAGTTGCAGTGGTGGGTGGTGGCAATACCGCTGTCGAAGAAGCATTGTATTTATCAAATCTCGCCAGTGAAGTAACGGTGGTGCATCGGCGTGATAAATTTCGCAGCGAAAAAATTCTCATCGATCAATTGCTGAAAAAACCCAATATTAAAGTGGAATGGAATCACGTGGTGGATGAAGTGTTAGGTGATAAGAGTGGCGTAACCGGTTTACGCATTAAACACGCGCAAAATAATAATGATAAAACTTTAGAGTTGGAAGGTGTCTTCATTGCGATTGGCCATGAGCCTAATACCGCTATTTTTAAGGATCAAATCGATATGGCCAACGGTTATATTAAAGTGAAAGGCGGTTTGGAAGGCAATGCTACGGCGACAAATATTGAAGGCGTGTTTGCCGCTGGCGATGTGATGGATCATGTCTATCGACAAGCGGTGACGTCAGCGGGAACCGGTTGTATGGCAGCCTTGGATGCGGAAAAGTATTTAGATGCTCTGTAATGTCATCCCGGAAATTGCGCAGCAATTATCCGGGATCCAGGTATTATCCCCGCGAAAGCGGGGACCCAGCATTAAAAAATGCCTGGATTCCCGCTTTCGCGGGAATGACGATTGCTTTTTAAAAATTACTAAAAAACAGCTTGGAGCAAATCCCTAATCAAATACGCCGTTTTAGCATCGACATCGCGCAGCGGATTATATTCCGTAATTTCTAAACCCACTAAATTACGCAGTTGAGGCAAGCTCTTTACAGCGGCAAGAAATTCGCCTGCCACAATACCACCTTTTTCAGGGCACCCTACTCCAGGCGCATCGCTTGGATCAAAAGCGTCTAAATCAATGGTGAGTCCAATATGGGATGCTGTTTGCACATGAGTCAAAGCTTCTTGCATAACGGCCCCTATACCACGTGCGTGTGCTTCGTCACTAAAAATAACTTTGACATTCAAGTTTTGCAAAAATTTTGCCTCAGCGGCTTCATAACTACGAATGCCAATCAAGCAAACATGCTCGGGGCGCAATTTTTTAGCGCTAAATAACGCGCCTAGCTCAGAAAAACCTTGCCCCAGCAAATGCGCCAGCGGCATGCCATGGATATTGTCAGTAATAGTGGTCGTCGGTGTATGGCTATCCATATGCGCATCGACCCAAATTAAACCCAACGATTCATTTGGTTTTAACGCATTGAGGACACCACCCCATGCTCCAATTGCAGAAGAGTGATCGCCACCTATAACACAGAACGCTTCTTTTGCTTGCACGGCTTTTTGGGTGTAAGCCGCCAGTTGAGCCGAAATTTTAGTAAGCTCAGGCAACACATCTTTACCACGGGTGTTACTCACGGCCATCAGCATTTTTTCCCAATGCATTGCAAATGGCAAGCTCGCTAAAATTTCTGGATGGTAATAAAGATAGAGTGGGCCTAATCCGCAATTGGGATCGTTGGCAGCGATGCCAGAAGCAAAACCATATAAATTTACATTGGTGTTTTTCATTATCATTGAATTTCTGTAGTATACTCTGCCATCTTAACTAGAATGTTGGAAACGGTCAAGCATGACAAGTCATTTCATCGAATTAGAAGAGCGCTATGGTGCGCATAATTATCATCCTTTACCGGTTGTGTTAGCCCGTGGTGAAGGGGTTTATCTGTGGGACCTCGATGGCAAGCGTTATCTCGACATGATGAGTGCTTATTCAGCCATCAGTTTTGGTCATAGTAATCCACGTTTGGTGCGTGCGTTAACGCAACAAGCTAATCAATTAAATTTGGTATCACGGGCTTTTTACAGCGATAAATTAGGCCCTTTTTTAGAAAAAGCCTGCGAAATGTTCGAACAAGATCGCGCCTTGCCGATGAACACGGGCGCTGAAGCCGTGGAAACCGCTTTAAAAGCCGCACGTAAATGGGCTTATAAAGTAAAAGGGGTAGCACCTGAGCAAGCAGAAATTATTGTTTGCCAAAATAATTTTCATGGGCGCACCATTGCGATCGTTGGCATGTCGACTGAAGCACAATATCGCGATGGTTTCGGCCCTTTCCCAGCCGGTTTTAAAACTATCCCTTATGGTGATGCCGCTGCGCTGGAAGCCGCCATCACTCAAAATACCGCGGCATTTTTGCTAGAACCTTGTCAAGGCGAAGCCGGAATTATATTTCCACCTGCTGGTTACCTGCAGCATTGTGCGGAAATTTGTCAGCAACATAATGTGCTATTCATCGCCGATGAAATTCAAACTGGCTTAGGCCGCACCGGTAAATTGCTAGCCTGTCAGCATGAAAATGTACGTCCTGACGGCCTTATTTTAGGTAAAGCTTTAGGGGGCGGTATTTTGCCAGTCTCTTTATTTTTAAGCAGTAATGAAGTGATGAATGTGTTTCAGCCCGGGGACCATGGCAGTACGTTTGGAGGCAATGCTTTAGCTGCGACGGTCGGTTTAGAAGCTTTACGCTTGTTAGAACAGCAAGGTTTGGTGGAACGCTCTGCTAAATTGGGCGCTTATTTTTTAGCGGCACTCAAAAGAATCGGTAGTCCCTTAATTAAAGAAGTGCGTGGCAAAGGCTTATTTATTGGCTTGGAAGTTCACCCTGAAAAAGTCGCCGCCCGAGATATTTGCTTAAAATTAATGAAACAAGGCATTTTAGCCAAAGATACGCACCACACGGTGATTCGCTTTGCGCCACCTCTTATCATTACGCAAGAACAAATTGATGTGGTGGTAGAAGCGGTGAAAGAAGTGTTTGCTTCTTACCCCAGTATTGAATAGAATAGCACCTACAAATTTAACCCTCAGGTAAAACATGGCATTCAAATCAAAACGCGACGACCAGAAAGCGCAATCGAAACTCAAAAAAGACAAACGCGAAGCGCAAGTAAAGGAAAAAGATCATATTGAAATGACGGGCACCATCCTTGATAAATTGCCTAACGCTATGTTTCGCGTTAAGTTAGATCCGATCAGCGAAAAAGACACCAAAGAACACATCATCCTCGGCCACATCTCGGGAAAAATGCGTAAGAATTATATTCGTATTTTACCGGGCGATCGCGTGATGGTGGAAATTTCTCCTTATGACTTAAGCAAATGCCGCATCACTTTCCGCAGTAAAGATGACAAAATGCCGATGCGGAAGGATGACACACCACCACCACCAAGCGTTGCTCAAGCCTAAAGCACTTCTTACTTGATGCTATTAGTTTCGATTTTGATGGCAGGATTTTTAATTTGATGCTGTAAAAGGTTTGTGTTTTTGACTAAATAAGAAGCTAAAATAATTCCCGCATATAATAAATAAATAATCAGATATTGCAGTTGGATATCTTTAAAAACCAGTTCTTCTAAAATTGCAATCACTGTTGGACAAATACTAATAGCAATAGCGCTTTGCTCAGAGCTTATCTGTTCTAAAGCCTTTTGCATACAAAAAAGTGGCATAATTAAACTTAAAAAGGCCAGCAGCACTAAATGTAATAAATTGCTGGTGGTCGTATAAAGAGTCAAACTGCCTTTCGGCAACATAATTAGCATAACAAGTATCGTCAAATAAAAACGCACTGCTAAAATTTGCGTGGGGGAAAGGTGCATATTTTTTGTAATGGCTTGGCTTTGTTTAAAATAAATCAAACCTGTGCTACCCCCTATAA
>Ga0206831_1112_pt1 | contig 18427 bp, 11 predicted proteins | sample Alteio_BWOrgCont_73_FD_152876 | JGI IMG/M metagenome (GOLD analysis project Ga0206831, IMG submission 152876) | Enriched cells from forest soil in Barre Woods Harvard Forest LTER site, Petersham, Massachusetts, United States -... | ecosystem: Environmental > Terrestrial > Soil > Temperate forest >...
CCTTCCAACCTTTGATGAGGGGCTCCACATAGGCTCACAGCGCTTCCAAATCCTCGACTTAGCCAGGACCCGTGATGTCCACTTTCGCGTCTTCTGAGAGCCCATACGAGTGGTGTTGGCTTAAAGTCGTTTGGTCAGCACCCATGCTCGCTCCGGCAACTATCCCCAGGAGCGCATATGTGAGATAGATTACTGGAATTAGATTTGATAGTTACCGGGATTCTTTATAAAATTTTTATAAACCTCGCGACCAACCCGAGTTACCTGGTTTGTCGGCGCCCGGCCCTGTGTGCGAAGGGGGATCAAAAACCCACGTAAGCTGGCGTTTGTCGAGTCGAGAATTCCCGAGTCTAGAGAGGCAGGAGCAATATGTCGGCTACCACTTCGTTCGGAACCGAAATATTTACTAGACATCGCCTCATGCGGTTCATCGGGCTTCGAGGTTCGCTTGCCGCCGATCAGACGGCAAGAATGCTGCACGTTCTGCTCGCGACTCTCGTCGTGTGGCTGGCAGCCGGGTGGGTCGCCACGATACCGTTCGCGCCGATAAGCTTCCCCCGGATATTCAATCCGGTCCTCCAGGAAGCGAGTTACGCCACTGCACTCGTGCTGCTACGGCTTGGCCATTTCCGGCGCGCCGGTCTGGCCTATCTAGTGGGCACTTGGATCTGGGCGACGCTCATCTGCATCGTCAATGGCGGCTTACACAGCCCGGGAGCGCTGCTCTACGTGTCCTTGCCAGCCTCGGCGGCTTGGCTCCTCGGTTCCAAAGCCGCCATCAGGACAGCGGTTTGGTGCCTGCTCAGCGCGCTGGTATTAACGGTTCTGGACGCGAGTCTTCCGTTCCAGCGTCAGGCAACGCTACTGGGCACCTGGTTCGTAGTGGCACAGGCCGTCCTGATCAACGCCATCCCGGTGGGACAGATCATCGGCAGACTGCACGCCAGTATGGAACGGTTGCGCGAGAGCGAGGAGCGCTTCCGGAGCATGGCCGACACCGCGCCGGTGTTGATCTGGGTTTCCGGTACCGACAAACTTTGCACTTTTTTCAATAAAGTCTGGCTGGATTTCACGGGCCGCTCCATGGAGCAGGAATTGGGAGCCGGTTGGGCAAAAGGCGTACATCCCGATGATTTAGACGGCTGCCTAGCCATGTATTCCTCGTCCTTTGATGCCCGCCGTGGTTTCCAGATGGAGTACCGGTTGCGGCGCGCTGACGGGGAATATCGTTGGGTTTTGGACAACGGGATACCACGCTACCTCGAGGGCGAGTTTGCCGGATTTATAGGCTCCTGTCTTGATGTGACCGAGCAGAAGCGGACAGAAGAGCGCCTGCGGGCTAGCCAACAGCAACTGCAGACGTTGGCCGGAAACCTCCTCACTGCACAAGAGGACGAGCGTCGCCGCCTATCCCGAGAGCTGCACGACGATGTTACCCAGGAACTGGCGTCTCTATCCATCGAATTGGGCAGGTTGGCAACCGAGACACCCAATTCGCTAGGGAATACGCGGGCACAGATCCAAGCGGTGCAGGACCAGACAAATCAATTGTCCGCTGAGGTCCGTCGAGTCGCCTACGGGCTGCATCCATCGGCAATCGAAGACCTAGGATTAAGCATCGCTCTGAAGGAGTTTTGTCACCAATTAGGAACTGCCAAAGCGATCAATGTGTATTACCAGGGTTTGGTCGAAGACCGGTATTTGGACAAGACTGTCGCGACCTGCCTCTATCGTGTGGCCCAGGAGAGTCTCCGTAACTCAACAATTCACGGACAGGCCACTGAGGTTCACGTTGAACTAACTGCGGAGACTGAGTCCATCCACTTGCGTGTGCGGGACAACGGGACGGGATTCTCTATCGAGGACGCCCATACTAAAACCGGTTTGGGGTTGATTAGCATGCAGGAACGCATCCGGTTCGTTGGCGGGACGCTTACCGTCTCTTCTCAGCTGGGGAAAGGTGCCGAGATCAACGCCTCAGTCCCGGTTGCTGGGGCTGGCCATAAATCAACCGCGAATTCTGCCGGGTGACGTGCTGGTGGTGATCGACGAGTTCACGCGCGAGTGCCTGGCGATTCCGGTAGCGCGTCGATTGAAGAGTGCGCATGTGATCGAGCTGTTGGGCGATTGCATGCTGGCGCATGGAGTGCCGGAACACGTCAGATCGGACAATGGAGCGGAGATGACGGCGCGGCGCGTGAAGCAGTGGCTGGCGTCGGTGGGCACCCAGCCGTTGTTCATTGAGCCAGGAAGTCCGTGGGAGAACGGATACTGCGAATCGTTCAACGGGGAACTGCGGGACGAGTGTTTGAATGGAGAGATTTTCTGTTCGTTGAAGGAATCGCAGGTGATGATTCAGCAATGGCGGAAGTCTTTCAACACAGTGCGGCCGCACAGTTCGCTGGGATGCCGGGCGCCGGCGCCGGTGACGTGGATCGCCGCTTAGCCGAGTGCGCCCTTCCCTTCGAACTTCAGTTTGCCGATAAAGCAACCCGGCGCGCTTGTAAAGGTGCCCCTGCGGGGCGTGGCCTGCGGCCACGACCTTGATAACCGCGCCGCCCTGTTCCCGATACCATGAGAAGTTCGAAGGGAAAGGCGGAACAAGCGTGTTCGAACCCGCGACCGTTCGATTTTGCCCCACAGCGACCATTGCCCACGCGCAGTGGTACGCTCCATCCGAAGACTATAACCGCTTCGCGCCTGCCGAGTCCAGGCGCATCAGGTCCCAAACGCCGTTTAATGGCTGCGAACCGTGGAGCCTCGCTAGGATTCGCTTAATTGGAATTCATTCCCAGGGCGTTCTCTCCCCGTTCAACGTCCGTCGCTCACGATACCTGCGTTAGCGAGTCTCGCTACGATTAGATCGACCGCCTCGTCCGGGGTCGTGGCCATCGTATCGATTCGGATTTCCGGGTGTTCGGGCGCTTCATACGGCGAATCGATACCTGTGAAGTGTTGGAGTTCGCCGCGCCGTGCCTTTTTGTACAGGCCCTTCATGTCGCGCTTTTCGGCCTCCGCGAGCGGAGTATCCACGAATATCTCGATGAATTCACCTTCGGCGACAAGCTCGCGCGCCATGCGGCGCTCCGAGCGGAAAGGCGAGATGAACGACACCAGCACGATAATACCGGCGTCCACCATCAGTCGCGCGACCTCCGCGACGCGGCGAATATTCTCGACCCTGTCGACGTTGGTAAAGCCTAAGTCTTTGTTTAGTCCGTGCCGGACATTATCGCCATCCAGCAAATACGTGTGTTTTCCGGCCGACAACAGACGCTTTTCCATCAGGTTTGCAATGGTCGATTTGCCGGCGCCGGAGAGCCCCGTGAACCATAGCACGCAGGGTTTTTGGCCCTTGAGGTTGGCGCGCGCGATCTTGTTCACATCGAGCGCTTGCCAATGGATATTGTCCGCGCGGCGTAGCGCATATTGAATCAGACCCGCGCCGACCGTGTCGTTGGTGAGCCGATCGATGAGGATAAAGCTGCCGGTCTCGCGATTTTCAGTGTACGAATCAAATGGGATCTGCCGGTCGATTCCGATGTTGCATACGCCGATCTCGTTAAGATCGAGCTTCGTGGCAGCAAGATGCTCGAGCGTATTAACGTTCACCTTGTACTTAAGGGAGGTGATGGTTGCCCCGACGGTGCGGGTGCCGATCTTCATGAGATATGGGCGACCCGGGAGCATAGGCTCTTCATTCATCCAGATGATGGTGGTCTGAAACTGGTCCGCGACGCCTGCTGGCGAGTCCCCACTCACCAGTACGTCTCCGCGGCTGATGTCGATCTCGTGTTCGATCGTGAGAGTGACAGACTGGCCGGTGATGCCTCGATCGCGGTCCCCATCCTGGGTGACAATGCGCGTCACACGACTCTCGTGGCCAGAGGGCAGGGTTTTGATCCGGTCGCCTTTTTTGACCACACCGCTGACGATCATGCCGGCAAAGCCGCGGAAGTGTTGATCGGGCCGGTTCACCCATTGCACGGGCATCCGGAACGGACGGCTCTCTGTCTGCTCCTCGATCTCGACCGATTCCAGGTGCCCCATCAGCGTGGGTCCGTTGTACCAAGGAGTGTGGGGGCTGGCTTCCGTCACGTTGTCGCCCTTAAGAGCGGAGATCGGAATCGCCACGATATCGGTGAGACCAATCTGCTTTGCAAACTTCCAATAATCCTCGAGAATCGAGTCGAAAGTCTCCAGCGCATAGCCGACCGCATCCATCTTGTTGACAGCCAGCACGACTTTCTGGATACCGAGCAGCGACACGATGTAGCTATGCCGCCGCGTTTGTGTGAGCACTCCTTTGCGGGCGTCGATCAAGATCACCGCGAGGTCGACGGTGGATGCGGCCGTCACCATGTTGCGCGTGTACTGCTCATGGCCCGGCGCATCGGCCACGATGAACTTACGACGGTCGGTCGAGAAGAAACGGTAGGCGACATCGATCGTGATGCCTTGCTCACGCTCCGCCGCTAAGCCGTCGACCAGGAGCGCCAAATCAAGGTCGCTGCCTTGGGTTCCAAATTTCTTGGAATCCGCTTCGAGCGCGGCCAGGTGATCCTCAAAGATCATCTTGGACTCGTAGAGCAAGCGCCCGATGAGCGTGCTCTTACCGTCATCCACGCTGCCACAGGTCATGAACCGTAACAGGCTTTTGTGCTGGTGCGTCTTAAGATACTCTTCGATGTCTCCGGCGATGAGGTGGGACTTATGAGCCATCAGAAGTACCCTTCCTGCTTCTTTTTTTCCATTGACGCTGACGCATCGTGGTCGATGACGCGGCCTTGACGCTCGGAGGTTTTCGTCAGTAGCATCTCTTGGATGATTGCCAGCAACGTGTCGGCTTCGCTTTCAATCGCGCCGGTGAGGGGATAGCAACCCAGGGTGCGGAAGCGAACCTTTTTCATCATTGGTTCCTCGCCCAGCGCCAGCGGCATCCGCTCGTCGTCCACCATGATCAGTCCGCCATCACGTTCCACCACTGGCCGTACTTTCGCCAGATACAGCGGCACAATCGGAATCTTCTCCAAATGGATGTACTGCCAGATGTCGAGTTCGGTCCAATTCGACAATGGGAAGACGCGGAAGCTTTCGCCCTTGTTCTTGCGGGCGTTATATAGCCGCCAAAGCTCAGGCCGTTGACGCTTCGGGTCCCAGCGGTGCTGATCCGAGCGGAACGAGAAAATACGCTCCTTCGCGCGGCTCTTCTCCTCATCGCGCCGCGCTCCGCCAAAAGCAGCGTCAAACGAATACTTCTCGAGCGCCTGCTTCAACGCCTGGGTCTTCATCACGTCGGTGTGGATGAGGGAGCCGTGCGTGAATGGATTGATCCCTTTCGCCACACCTTCGGAGTTTGTGTGTACCAACAGCCGGAGGCCCAGATTCTTAGCCGTCTGATCCCGGAAAGCGATCATTTCCCGGAACTTCCAAGTCGTGTCGACATGCAGCAACGGGAACGGCGGCTTGGCCGGATAAAAAGCCTTCATCGCGAGGTGCAGCATCACCGCGCTATCTTTTCCGATCGAGTACAACATGACCGGGTTCTCGCACTCGGCGACTACCTCCCGCATGATGTGAATGCTTTCGGCCTCTAGAGATTCGAGGTGACTCAGTTTAGCAGCGCTCATGCAGGAGGAGAAATTACGTGTGTTCGCATCACCTGAACCTTATAAAGGAGTTTAACATTTCGACCCGGCCAGACCGTTTTAGAAATGTACTGGGAGTAATGGATTACCAAGGGAGGGCACCACTGCGTTCAACGGCGCCACAAAGATTCCCAGGCGAGGAGCAACGATTATATCTCCCGCGTAGAACCGAGCCTGCCCGATCAAAGCACTAGTACTGACAATAACAATAAACGGGCTCGACGAACTTTTGGACCCGTCCCATGGTATATCACGCTGATATAGTACTGCCGGCCTGAACGGGACACCTTGTGGTTTGCTGGCGAGGTCCCTCTGATTGTGAGCCCAAATGACAATTTAGCGGTTGCCTGTGCCGACAAACCGAAGGGTGCTCTCTTGCCCCGCGGTCTCTTGAGCGACCGACAGCTTGTTGTCGCCGCTGTCGTCCCTAACCGACGTCAAAAGTTCATTTTCATGCGGAAAACGTGTCTAAATTTACAGCTGTTCTTGCAATTTCAGGCAGAAAACGATTGTGGTCGGTTCGGTTCTCGATCCAACGCACGGGCAGTCTCGGAGGCCACGGTTGCGCTGTACGCATCTGGCGACCGATGCCAGATCGAGGTCCGCACCAACGATCGCGGCGAGTATCGCACTTCACCGCTCCGGGTTGGCGAGTCCATTCCGATAGCGTAGCCCAGCCATTTTGCGGCTGGTGATCAGAATCTCGCTCTGATACACTTGCTACTATCGTATCCGTATAATCTTGATAACACATCGGATAAATGGATAGGGTTCTCACAACGGGATTCGCTCGGCAGCGCAGCTGCCCGAGTACGAATTCTCTTCCCCAACTACGTGCGCTCAGCTCTCGAGCGCCTCCATCTCCCGTCTCATTTGCGAGTAGAGGGTCCGGGGAGCAAGAGTACTCGCAAAAAGTTCTTGACTAACTCTATATAATCTACTACTTTTATAGACATTAACTGAGTGTTAACAGAGACGGAACAAGATGTTCATAATTGGTGAGGGACTGCTTGGAGCGGAGTGTTCAAGGAACGTCACCTAACCTACAGAAAAATATGGCCTCAGAGCCGCCGCTGAACCAACATTGGGATGAGCGCCCTGAGCCTCGGAGACAATAATGGGAAAGCTACTTATTATTAGACATGGAAAGACCGCTCTCAATCTTCCCGGTCGAGATGAACGCCTGCGCGGCTGGCTAGACGTGCCCTTGGACCAGGAAGGCCTGGAAGAAGCGACGCAAACTGCGGAGTTAGTGAGCGGGGACTATTCGGTTGATGCGATCTTTTGCTCTGACCTGCGCCGCGCACGGCAAACGGCTGAAGCTCTACGCCAACGCACGAAAGCGCCGGTCGCTTACTCCAGCGATTTACGGCCTTGGAATCTAGGAGTATTCTGTGGCCAGCGAGTTCGGGAGATCATTCCCTTCCTGAATCTGCTGAACCAGCATCCGGATGTCGCGGCCCCTGGCGGAGAGTCGTTTTATCAGTTTTATGGCCGCTACGCGTGTCGCTTGCACCAATTGCTTATACAGGCGGAAGAGTCTCCGAATTCTGTGGCTGTGGTGACTCATGTGCGAAACTTGCTGGCCGCCGCCACCATCATCCTCGGAGGAGACAAGAACAAAGTTCCGGTGAAAGGCGGTCCCAGCACGGGCGCACTCGTTATCGTCGAAAAGGTGCATGGCTCGTGGAGAATGCGTACTGGTTCTCCAAGAACCTCGATCGCTCCTGCCTATCCCCAAGACCTTGCGGCACTGACCATGGCGGCAACAACGTCGACAGTCTCTTAAGGGTTTCGGCCCTGAGGGATGCGAATTCGCAGCGCGAGCTTTGAACCGCTAACAGCTGATAAGTGCCTTCCAGGCGGCCGAAGCAAGATATCCGAAGAGGTCACGCTTATGCAACATGGATCCGCCAGAGGTCCGCTCTTCATTGTCAGCATGTCAAGGGGAGGCTCGTCGCTCCTGTATGCTCTGCTGAATCAGCATCCACAAGTCGCGCTAACGTATGAAGCCGAATTGCTTTTGCTGAACCCGGTGTTTCTGAAGCCTCCATCCTTGCGAGACTGGCCAGAACGGTGGGAGTTCTTGAATTCCGCCCCGAGCCGGCACGGTGTCGAGCCCGGGTGCATTCCCGCTGGCGCTTCCTTCCGAACCGCCTTTGAAAGATTCCACCGCGAGTATGCCAGCCGCAAAGCTGCTTCTATTTGGGGCGACAAATCGCCCCAGTGCTACGACCGAATGACTTTTCTCGCCCGGAAGTTTCCCGGTGCATGCTTCATTGTGGTCTGGCGCAATCCCGCAGACACCGCTCGGAGTATAGTCCGCGCCGCAGCCAGCGGCAACTCCTATTTTCAAAGGCGCGGGGTCAAAACGCGCTCCCTCGTAGGCTATCGCGTGTTCCGCAAGCAATATCAGTCATTGCTGCGCCTCGGCATTCCCGTACACGCGGTCGACTATGAGGATCTCACCCGCAACACTCGCACAACGATGGAGGGGGTTTGCAAATTCCTTCAGATCCCCTTTGATCCTCGAGTCTCCACCCTGGAGAATGCGGACCGCTCGTCGCTCCATCCAGGGGAGCATCACACTTTTTTGAGGGGAGATGAAATTGTTTCGGGCGTTACTCGAGCAGAAGTCCTGGAGTCCGAGTGGCGGAGCAAGATCGCGCGCTACATCCGCCTCTGGCAGAGACAGCATGAGGGGTGGCCGGCTTACCCGAAACTCCCGACGCTGGACGTGGCGGAGCCGACGATGAAGGAAAGGCTGCTCGACGATGCCCGCTACATCTGTTGGAGGCTTCTCGATCAATTCATATACGTGGTGTATGCCTTCGTGCCGTTGGGGATTTTAAGGCGTCGCAAACAGCAGGCGTCGCAATCGGCGAGAGCCGACGGCTAGACCAGGGACCGAATAGCAATGCGTCGGGTTGGGTTGCATACTCAGGGTCAGAGAGCGCGCCACAGTGATAGCCGAACAGGCGGGAAGCCAGCGCCGCTGCTTGTTTAGCATACATCAAAGGGCATTTGAGCCCTCGTAATAATCGTACTACGAGTACTAAACCTTTTGCGGTCATTGATCGCAGTCAGCTGCATTGACGGGCGATGGATTCCATCGTACTCTGAACTGTCTCGCAGTCTTCGCCCTCGCTGGAGTTAACAAGTGACCCGTCCGCACAAAACCGTCTTCATATACTTATCCTGGCTTGCTCCTTTACTTTTTAGCAGCTTAGCTTTTAGCCAAAACGGCACTCTTCACGTCACTGAACCGACACCGTCCCGGGACGGGACAATCATGACCAGTGAGCCCGCGGTCTCTCTGAAGGGAACCCTAGACGGGACCGGCGGAGATCGGCGCGTATTGTGGGAGAGCAATCGGGGCTTCAGCGATCTGGCTGCCGTTACATTAGGTGATGATGGCAAGACCGTTCTTTGGAGCTCGGGGGTTGTCCCTTTGCGTCTAGGAATCAACCACGTTCGGATCAAGGCGCTGGGCCAACCCGGCGCCGGTACGTCTGTGAACATCTACTACACGCCGCGATTGCCGGCACCGGCTCCAGCCCTAGGAACGGCGATCTTCCATGGAAAACAGATCACCTACGAGGTGAGAGACGGGCTCGCGATTTATCAAAGCGATATGATCCTGGGCAACGCTGCGGACGTCGCTGCGGCCGCATCTGCCGGGCCTCGGGGTGCCAAGAGCACAAAGGGACTACGCCCGGATGCATTAACGATTACACCCGGCATTTCCTCTACCATTAACCTGTGGCCCTTGGTGAGCGGCGTCGGCCGGGTGCCATACACGATCACGAATGTCTCCACCGACGCCATATATCCGCTCATCAACGACGCGATCATGGAGTCCAACACGCAACTGACCGGTGTAATTCAGTGGGTGGCGGCCACAAGCAGCGACCTCAGTAGCGGGAACTACGTGGATTTCGATTTCGACACGAGTAACACTAACGGCGTCTGCGAGGCCGTGGTGGGCATGCAGGACAACGGCGTTCCACAGCCGATCGGCGGATCGGGCGCGTGCACGGAAACGACGATCCTGCACGAGATGGGGCATGCGCTCGGCCTGTACCATGAGCAATCGCGCGCCGATCGCAACACGTACGTGAATTACCTGGAGCAGAACATTGACAAGCCCAACCACGCCAATTTCGACATCATCCCCGATAGCGTCGGCTCTGGTCTTTATAATTACGCTTCGATCATGGAATACGGACCGTTCACGTTCAACAAGGACGGTGTTTCGCCAACCCTCGAGACGATTCCGCCTGGCATTGTGCTCGGCACCACCACGCCTCAATACACCAGTGGCGACCTGGACGGAATCAAGCGCCTCTACGGACATACACCGGCTGCCATTACCGTGGACACGAATCCCACTGGATTGCAGGTGATAGTTGACAGCACGGCATGCACGGCTCCGTGCGTCTTTAGCTCGTGGGCGAGCGGTTCCTCGCACACCTTAAGCATCCCGACCGCCAGTCAAACACTGCAGACCCTCAGCGGTGAGAATTATATTTTCGGCAGGTGGAACGCGGGATTGGCAAATGTCCAAACCGTCACGGTGACGAATGCACTCGGCGATGGCACACCGTTGCGCCCCACCACGGCTCCCTCGATTACCAACTATCTCGCCAGTTTTATCCCGGTGCACCCTTATAGTCCGGCGATAAGTCCCAGCGGCGACGCCACCATCACAGCTTCGCCATTGCCAAGCAGCAGCCTCCTGGTCAACGGCGCGCCAACCTATCTAGACCGCCAGTTAATTAAACTCACGGTGAATCCTAATAGCGGCGGGTTCAACTTTTACGACTGGTACCCCTCACCGTTTATCAACATATACACAAATCCCGCTACCGTCTACCTGACTGACGATCTTGATTCGGCAACGACACAGGTAAACCTGGTTACAGATGCGGTGACTACGATCCTTTCGACTTCGCCGGACCTTGCCGCAAGCGGCCTTGCCCCGAGCAGTTTCCCGGGATTTGCAATCAGCGTCACCGATGGAAATGGGAAAAATACCACGGCGTACACCCCGGCGAATTTTGACGTTACTCATAACGGCTCAGGGTTCGCTTCCGGAGAGATGTTGACTTTTACCGCGGCTTCCGAATCGCCGGTGACGACTAATATCAGCTACACGTTCAGTGACTGGACGGGCGCGGGCACTCCCGATGGAAGTTCTCTCAGCGTGACTGCGCCGGCTTCGGGCATAAGCACGTCTACCGCGAATTTCACGCCCAGCTTCCGTTCGCTCATAGCTCCCGCGATAGGAACGGCGACTACCTGCCCGGGTAGTCCGGACGGCAACCTGCTCACGGTGACTTCCTCACCGACTGGGACAACCCAAGGGGACAACGAGACATACGGCAATATAGATTCGTTTTTCAACGACGGCACGGTTACGTTCACGGCGTCGACCACCACCAGCGGACTGAGCTTCGTTGGCTGGTCGCTGGATTTGGCCGCCGGAGGGACCACGAACCCGTATCCGTACTCGCTGACCGGGCAAGTGCTCGGGACGGCCAACTTCAATATCAGCGGGATCACTGCGCCGCTTTCGGTTACGAGCATTTCCACTCCCAGCGCTACCAGCGGGACCGCGACACTTACGATTAATGGCACGGGATTCTCGACGGTGGCCTCGGACAGCGGACCGAGCTTGTTCACCTACTTCGGCCCCGACGGTTCGTACCGGACGAGTACGCCGATTAGTTCAACGCAACTGACGATGAGTCTCAATGCCGGTGATATCCCGGCCGCGGGTTATTACCAGCTTACTGTCCTGAACAACGAAGGCACTACAGGCTGCAACCCCAGCGCGACTGCCGTTTTCGTGGTCACCAATTCGACTGGCCCGGCCGTGCTCGCGATCACCAAGTCGCACACAGGGAATTTCAGTCAGGGCCAACAGAATGCCCAGTACACGATTGTGGTCACCAACAATGGATCCGGTCCGACCGTCGATCCTGTGACGGTGACGGATACCGTACCGTCGGGCGAAACGCTGGTTTCAATGACGGGATCGGGATGGACCTGTAGCGGCAACACCTGCACGGAATCGAGTGCGTTGGGAGCGGGGCTGAGTTACGGGGCAATTACGGTGACCGTAAATGTCGCGGCGAATGCGACTTCGCCGCAAGTTAATACCGCGAGCGTTTTTACGGCAACCGGCGGAGGAGCGGCGTCAGCGACGGCTAGCGATTCAACGATCATCTCGTCTCAGGTGTCGGTGCCGAACGTGGTGGGCGATACGCAGGCTGCTGCGACGACGGCCATCACCGGCGCGGGCCTGAAGGTCGGCACCGTGACGAATCAGACCAGCGGCTCTGTGACAGCCGGCGATGTGATCAGCGAAAGCCCGGTTGCGGGAACGATGGTGGCTTCCGGATCGGCGGTGAATCTCGTTGTGTCTACGGGTCCGGGTGGCACTCCTTCAGTCGTATCCGTAACTCCGAATCCTGCCACAGGCCTTTCCAATACCTTCGCGCTGGTGTACTCCGATACGGCCGGCAATGCCAGTCTCAAATATGTGAAAGTGCTCTTCAATGAAGGAACCGCCGCCTCGAATACCTGCTATGCCTCCTATGCCGTGGCCACCAATCTCCTCTCTCTGTACAACAATGCAGGCACCGGAGTCACTTCGATCACTCCTGGTTCCGGGACGCTGTCCAATAGTCAATGCACGATTAGTGGAAGCGGCACCTCGGTGGTGAAGTCGGGCAATAATCTTACCCTTAACCTGGAGGTTACCGCCAGCTCGACCTACACCGGGGTAGACAGCGTTTTCATGGAAGCCATTGACAACAACTCGGCAACCACAGGCTGGGTCAACAAAGGGACCTGGACGCCCGCCGCCAACCAACCGCCCACGGTGGTTTCGGTGACACCGAATCCTGCCACGGGACTTTCCAACACCTTCGCGCTAACGTACTCGGACCCAAACGGCGCAGAGGATCTCAAATATGTGAAAGTGATCTTTAATCCGGGGACAGGCGCCTCCACTACCTGCTATGTCTCCTATACCGTGGGCAGCAATCTCCTGTCTCTGTACAACGACGCGGGCACCGGAGTTACTTCGATCACTCCTGGTTCCGGGACGCTGTCCAACAGTCAATGCACCATCACCGGCAGTGGCACTTCGGTGGTGAGGTCTGGCGATAATCTCACGCTCAACCTGCCAGTCACCGCCAGCTCGACCTACACGGGCATACAGACCGTCTTCATGGATGCCGTTGACAACAGCGCGGCAACCACAGGCTGGGTCAATAAAGGGACCTGGACGCCCGCCGCCAACCAACCGCCCGCGGTAGTTTCGGAGACTCCGAATCCTGCCACGGGGCTCTCCAACACCTTCGTGCTAACGTACTCGGACCCGAACGGCGCTACAAATCTCAAATATGTGGAGGTGAATTTCAATTCGACGACCGCTGTCTCGAATACCTGCTACGCCTCCTATTCGCTCGTCACTAATCAGCTTTCTCTGTACAACAACGCGGGCACCGGATTCTCTTCGATCAACCCCGGTTCCGGGACGCTGTCCAACAGTCAATGCACGATAACAGGAAGCGGTACTTCGGTGGTGAAGTCGGGCGATACTCTTACGCTCAATCTGAAGGTGACCGCCAGCTCGACCTACACCGGTGTACACAGCGTCTTCATGGAAGCTATTGACAACAGCTCCGCAACAACAGGCTGGATCAGCGAGGGGACATGGACGCCCGCGACCAACCAATCACCCACAGTGGTTTCGGTGACCCCGACTCCACCAGTTACAGGCCTCACTAATACTTTCGGGCTGACGTACTCAGACCCGAACGGCGCTGGGGATCTCAAGTATGTGAAAGTGATCTTCGGTGTGGGGACAGGCGCCTCGAGTACCTGCTATGCCTCCTATTCAGTGGCCACCAATCTCCTCTCTCTGTATAACAACCCCGGCACCGGAGTGACTTCGATCACTCCAGGTTCCGGGACGCTGTCAAACGGTCAATGCACCATCAACGGCAGCGGCACTTCGGTGGTGCGGTCGGGCGATAATCTGACGCTCAGTCTGGCAGTGACCGCCAGCGGGACTTACACCGCAACAGTGAACATCTTCATGGAAGCCATCGACAACAGTGCGGCAACCACGGGCTGGGTGAACGAAGGGACCTGGACACCCTAGGCGTTTGATTCCGCGTTCAAGCGTACGAGGACCCGAAAAGAGAGACAAATCAAGCAGCACCAACGGTTTACCTCCCACGTTGCAACGTCTACGGGGCATGGAACTAATGGGCCGATTAGAACCAAAAGTGACCGTAAGGAACGCTACAGGCACGCGATCGAGTGTATAATTTACAAAACTACGCTCGGGCTCGATCCTGGTCTAGTTAGTGCGTAGATGCTTTCTCGGAGGAGTTTGTGTTGAGAATCTGTAAAGCCCCCACCTTGAGTTGTCTGCTTGCCCCGCTGCTGTGGGGAATATTACCATCCAACGCGTTTGGGCAAGTCAGCATTCTCGGGGGGCACAACAGCGCCAACACACAGGAAACCATTTTAACGCCCGCCAGCGTTGGCTCCGGAAATTTCCAAAAGCTTCTCACGATCGGATTAACCGGCGGCGCGACTGGCAATTTTCAAATCGCGGCGCAGCTTCTGTATGACCCGGGCGTAGTAATTGGAGGCGTTGCGCATAATGTCGTGCTTGCGGCCACAACCGGGGACGATGTTTTCGCGGTAGATGCCGATAACGGGACACAACTTTGGCATATTACTCTGCTGGACGCCGCGCATGGCGCCGGTCCAGACGCTATCAACGATCCCGGGATACAGACCGCTTGTGCGCCGGACGTAAACAACATTCATATAGGTATTACCGGGACGCCGGTGATCGATCCGTCAACGGGGACCATTTATTTAGTCGGCCGCACCTGGGAAAACAGCGCCACGGTGCAACGCATTCACGCGTTGGATGTTACGTCCGGCGCAGAAAAATTCGGCGGCCCGGTCGCCATTCAGGCAACGGTTCCAGGAACGGGATGGGAAAGCGTTTTGGGGCAAGTGAGCTTCGATCCGGAGGTGGAGGTACAGCGGACAGGGCTGCTGCTGTTGAATGGCGTTGTTTATGTCGCATTCGCTTCGTACTGTGAGGGCGATTTTGCTGGGTGGCATGGGTGGGTGATGGGATATAACGCCGCGACGTTGAGTCAAACTGGCGCTTGGGCGACAACTCCGAACGCGACAGGAGGGGGCATATGGATGGGCGGCGTATCCTTGGTTGCGGACGTCCCGGATCCGGTGAATCACCCTTTTGGACGAATGTTTCTCACAACGGGCAACGGAGTATTCGACGCCGCTCCGCCTTACACGGCGTCCCAAGACTTTGGTGACAGTATTGTGAACCTGGACCTAGCAAATGGGGTGATCACACCGCAAGATTCTTTCACCGCCGATAACCAGGCTAGTCTAGATGCGACTGACCGAGATCTTGGAGCGGGAGGCTTGCTTATTCTTCCTGATTCGGTGGGTAGCGTTCCGCACCCGCATCTACTAGTGCAGGGAAGTAAGTCGGGCGACATTTTCTTGGCGGACCGCGACAATCTGGGCGGCTACAGCAGTACAGCCGACAATGTCGTGCAGGAGTTAGACGGTGCGCTTAGCGGTGGCGTTTTTGCGGCGCCCGGCTACTGGAATGGAAATTTGTACTTTTGGGCGAGTACCGACAACTTAAAGGCTTTTTCGCTGGTGAGCGGAGCGATCTCGTTGGCGCCTACATCGATCTCGACCGCCACTTCTGCGTACCCAGGCGCTACGCCGTCCATTTCAGCCAACGGCCAAACGGACGGCATTGTCTGGGCGCTGATCACGAACGCCAATGGTACAGAGACGCTCGAGGCATATGACGCAACGAATGTGGCCACGCTACTCTATTCGAGCGACACAGCCGGAACGCGCGATACCCCGGGCATCCGGGCGAAATTCAGTCTGGCGAACGTTGCCAACGGTAAAGTTTATGTTGGCGGCGCAATCGTTTATGTGTTCGGCAGCATGTTTGCCGTGACCACCCCGTCGGCAACGGTACAAGGCGGCCCGGGTTCAAGCCCCACGGCGACAATCGAAGTAGGTTCTGATAAGGGTAGCAGCTTTACGGGAGCCGTCGCGCTTAGCGCGACCGGCCTTCCGACGGGCGTAACTGCCAGTTTCTCTCCGCCCACGGTCACGCTTGGAAAAGCGCCTGCAAGTGGATCGTCGGTGATGACAGTGCAGATCCCTGGCAACATGACAGCCGGGAATTATCCGTTCAACGTCATTGGCTCAAGCGGCACCCTGCTGAGCAGCACGGCTCTTGGACTGACAGTAGGCTCGACAGTTCCTAATGTCGTAGGGCTGACGCAAGCGGACGCAACGACGGCGATCACCGGCGCAGGCTTGGTTCTGGGCACTGTGACGCCGCAGCCCAGCAGCACAGTTGCTTCGGGCAACGTGATCAGCGAGAGTCCCGTCGCTGGAACATCCGTCAACACCGGCTCGGCGGTGAATCTAGTTGTCTCCAGTGGACCAGGGCAGGTATCGGTACCGAATGTAGTTGGTGACACGCAGGCCGCAGCAACGACGGCGATCACCGGCGCAAGCTTGGTTCTGGGTACTGTGACGCCGCAGTCCAGCAGTACAGTTGCCTCGGGCAACGTGATCAGCGAGAGTCCCGTCGCTGGAACATCCGTCAACACCGGCTCGGCGGTGAATCTAATTGTCTCCAGCGGACCAGCGCAGGTATCAGTGCCGAATGTAGTTGGTGACACGCAAGCCGCGGCGACGACGGCGATCACCGGCGCAGGCTTAGTTCTGGGCACTGTGACGCCGCAGTCCAGCAGTACAGTTGCTTCGGGCAACGTAATCAGCGAGAGTCCGGTCGCCGGATCGTCGGTCAATCCCGGCTCAGCGGTCAATCTGGTGGTGTCTACAGGTGTTGGGGCGACTCCAGCCGTCGTATCGGTGACCCCGAATCCTGCCACGGGAACTTCCAACACCTTCGCGCTGACGTACTCCGATACGAGCGGCTACGCCAGTCTCAAATTTGTGGATGTGATCTTCGGTGTGGGGACGGGCCTGTCGAATACCTGTTATGTTACTTATGCCCCGGCCAGCAAGCTGCTCTATTTGTACAACAATGCGGGCACCGGAATTTCTTCAATCGCTATCCCTGGCTCCGGGACGCTGTCCAACAGTCAGTGCACCATCACCGGCAGCGGTACTTCGGTGGTGACATCGGGCAATACTCTTACGCTCAATCTGGCAGTGACCGCCAGCTCCACTTACACCGGCATACAGACCATCTTCATGAATGCCATTGACAACAGCACGGCAAGCACGGGCTGGCTCAACGAGGGGACCTGGACGCCTGCCACCAACCAACCACCTACGGTAGTTTCGGTGACTCCGAATCCTGCCACGGGAACTTCCAACACCTTCGCGCTGGTGTACTCGGACCCGAACGGCGCCGGGGACCTCAAATTTGTGGATGTGATCTTCGGGGTGGGGACGGGCCTCTCGAATACCTGTTATGTTACCTATGCCCCGGCTAGCAATCTCCTCTATCTGTATAACAATGCGGGCACCGTACTTTCTTCGATCACTCCTGGCTCAGGGACGCTGACCAATGGTCAATGCACCATTACTGGCAGCGGTGCCTCGGTGGTAAGGTCGGGCAATAATCTTACGCTCAATCTGGCAGTGACCGCCAGCTCGACTTACACCGGCATACAGACCATCTTCATGAATGCCATTGACAACAGCACGGCGAGCACTGGCTGGCTCAACGAAGGGACGTGGACGCCGGGACCAGCGCAGGTATCGGTGCCGAATGTAGTTGGTGACACGCAAGCCGCAGCGACGACGGCGATCACCGGCGCAAGCTTGGTTCTCGGTACTGTGACGCCGCAGTCCAGCAGTACAGTTGCCTCGGGCAACGTGATCAGCGAGAGTCCGGTCGCCGGAACATCCGTGAATACCGGCTCAGCGGTCAATCTATTTGTTTCCAGCGGACCAGCGCAGGTATCGGTGCCGAATGTAGTTGGTGACACGCAAGCCGCAGCGACGACGGCGATCACTGGCGCAGGCTTAGTTCTGGGCACTGTGACGCCGCAGTCCAGCAGTACAGTTGCTTCGGGCAACGTAATCAGCGAGAGTCCGGTCGCCGGATCGTCGGTCAATCCCGGCTCAGCGGTCAATCTGGTGGTGTCTACAGGTGTTGGGGCGACTCCAGCCGTCGTATCGGTGACCCCGAATCCTGCCACGGGAACTTCCAACACCTTCGCGCTGACGTACTCCGATACGAGCGGCTACGCCAGTCTCAAATTTGTGGATGTGATCTTCGGTGTGGGGACGGGCCTGTCGAATACCTGTTATGTTACTTATGCCCCGGCCAGCAAGCTGCTCTATTTGTACAACAATGCGGGCACCGGAATTTCTTCAATCGCTATCCCTGGCTCCGGGACGCTGTCCAACAGTCAGTGCACCATCACCGGCAGCGGTACTTCGGTGGTGACATCGGGCAATACTCTTACGCTCAATCTGGCAGTGACCGCCAGCTCCACTTACACCGGCATACAGACCATCTTCATGAATGCCATTGACAACAGCACGGCAAGCACGGGCTGGCTCAACGAGGGGACCTGGACGCCTGCCACCAACCAACCACCTACGGTAGTTTCGGTGACTCCGAATCCTGCCACGGGAACTTCCAACACCTTCGCGCTGGTGTACTCGGACCCGAACGGCGCCGGGGA
>Ga0206831_1141_pt2 | contig 18416 bp, 11 predicted proteins | sample Alteio_BWOrgCont_73_FD_152876 | JGI IMG/M metagenome (GOLD analysis project Ga0206831, IMG submission 152876) | Enriched cells from forest soil in Barre Woods Harvard Forest LTER site, Petersham, Massachusetts, United States -... | ecosystem: Environmental > Terrestrial > Soil > Temperate forest >...
CGATCGCGCGCAGCGGCCCCGCGCCGGCCGGCAACATGCCTGAAGTGGAAACGCCGAAAGATGTGAGTGGAAAATTCACTGCGCCCTACTATTTGCGCTTCGTCGTGAAAGACCGGCCCGGAATCATTGCGGGAGTTGCGACTGTTTTGTCGCGCTACGGGATTGGCATTGACGCCGTGTTGCAGCGGCCGGGATATCCGCATTCCGCTCTGCCGTTCATTATCACACTCGAAACTGCGAGTAGTGCCCAGCTGGGTTGCGCCTTGCAGGAAATCAACCGGCTGGACTTCCACGTGGAACCTGTGCTTTGCATGCCCATCCTGCTGGATTAGAGTTGCGGTAGGGTGCGGGGATTGATTTGAGTAGCACAGGCACTCCTGCCTGTGCGGTTTTTGCATTCGATAATGTTTTGGGTGCGCGAAAATTGAGAAAAGCGCACAGGCAGGAGTGCCTGTGCTACATGGCGGCGAGATCGCCGCGCCACCAGCGGGCTGTGAAGACGATGAAGGCGGCGGCCAGCCAACCGGCGGCGTACATGGGTTGCGCGCCCCACTGAAGAATCGGCGAATGCATCAGGCCGAACCAGGAGAAGACCGCGGCGATCAGGCACCAGAGCGCAGCGCGCCCGAAATTGCGGTCGATCATTTCACTGATCAGCGCGGAGACCACCAGCACCAGGAAAAGAAATCCGTTGCCGAGCCCTTGAATTGAAGACCAGTAGATGGAACGATTCAGGGCCGCCTGAACTTCCGGGCTTGCGGCAGAAAGTTTCAGCGCAGGCAGCGCGGAATTTACAGCCGAACTGACCACCACTCCGGCGGGCAACACAAAACCCAACAGCACGGCGTTTATGTATTTGGGTTCGACGTGATGCAGCGTGGCGCGGCCCACGCCGATGGCCACATAGGCGATCATTGCGGCGAGAATGGCCCAGGGAAAAAGCTGGGCCATGAACAGCGAAATGCCACTCATGAACACGGCCAGAAAAATCACGCCGGTCCAGAAACAAAATCCGATGCGCGCGCCCATCATTTTGTAAGGCGGGTGCAGCGCGGCAACCACCGGCGTGATGATGCTTCCGCCCAGCCCGCACAAGAGAGTTCCGAGGCCGTCACAGGCGACTACCAGGCGAGCGTCGTAATTGTCTCCGGCGGAATTGGCTCCTTCCACCGATGCGATGTCCTGCAGCACTTGATAAATGGACATTGGCGCGATCACCGAGAGATAGGGAATCGCCAGGGCCATCGCTTGCAGCAGGCCCGGCGTACGCACGAAGGGAAGCTGCAAGGAAAAGCCACTCCATGTGGGATGAACGTAGCCGAGGGACAATCCGATCGCCAGCGGAATGAGCCATGCGACCAGGAATGGCGGAATTCTCCACTTGGTGATGGGAACATTGGCGAGGACGGCAGCGGCGACGATGGCCAGCGCCACGATTCCCACCAGCGGCTGATCGAAGATGCGTTGCAGCAGTACCATGGCAAGGTAGGTGTACATGGCCGCGCCGAACACGGTCATCATGGCGGGCTTGGGAACGAAGCGGCGGATGGTGGCGGCGAACGGAGCGGCGACAAGCTTGATGATTCCGGTCCAGACCACTGCGGCGGCGGCCACGCGCCAGGCCAGCTCCTGGTCGCGCGTCTGCAAATAAATGGGCAGCATGATCGAGAGTGTGTAGGCGATGATTCCCGGCACATTATTGATGTACACGTGGGCTGTGACATTACTGCGGCCTTCGCGTCTTGCGAGGCCAACAGCGAGCAGCGTAAGGCCCATGGAGCCGGCGAAAAATCCCAGCGCGTAGCCCGGCAGCAAGTGGCCCACGCTGAATCCCATGGCGATGCCCACGGGGAGCAGAAGGAACGCGGGAATAATCATTTGTGCGACATTAAAGCCCACTTGCGCAACCGTAGCGTCAATGTCGCCGCGTTCGAGCGCCCACCAATGGGGCGAGTCGGGTTGTGCGGGTTGCGCCATTCGGGAATTCTCCTTTGCGCTGCTGACTGTTTTGCCGCCGATGAAATGCCGGAAATTTCAAATTTGTGACAAAGCCATCTCACGAATAATCCTCGTAGGTCACGGTTTCACAGACTGCGGAAAAGAGTATTTTTTGTCATCCCGAGCGAAGCGAGGGATCTGCTTTTCTTATCGGCGTCCAAGAAGCAGCAGATTCCTCGGGCAAACTCCGCCCTTCGGAATGACATGGTGCGAGTTTTTCCGCGGCCTGTTCAGCCGTGACGTACGGCGCACTGAAAAGCAAGGGTTTTAGCCTGTGACGGCTTTTCGATTTTGCCAACTGGCCAGTAATCAGATGGCTTGGTTTCAAATCAGAAATCTCAAATTTCAAATTTCAAATCTTAAAGGATTCCAGCGACTCCGGGACGAACAGTTCCCGCGGCGCGAGCAAACGCTTGGCCAGGCCCTGCTCGTGGGAGTAGCGCAGGAAGGTGCTCAGTCCGTGCGCGTTGGCCTCCACGCCGTAAGGCCAGAAATCCTTGCCCATCAGGGCGCGCGTTTCTTCGGCATGGCGGTTGAGCCAGGGCAGCATGAATTTCAGCGCGGCGGTTTCCTGCAGATCCTCATAGGCTTCGCGCTGCGCCAGCACGAATGCTTTGTAGAGCGATTGCGCGATCCAGGGATGCTTTTCGTAGACTTCGCGGCGAATGACCACTGTGTGCATGATCGGAAATATCTTAGTTCGCTGGTAGTATTCGCGTTCCACGGTTTGGTAGTCCTCGAACAGCAGGCCCACGTTGCCCGAGCCCTGCGCAAAGCAGGAGGGCGTGCGCGGCGAATAGATGGCGTCGATTTCCCCGTCGCGCAGCATAGCGGAGAGCGTCTTGTCCTCGGGAATATTTTCCAGGCGAATTTCCGGGGGGAGGGACACGGTTTGTTTTTCCGTTCGCCCGGGCGTTTCTTCGCCGCCGCGCAGATAGGTGACGCTGGAGACAGGCACATTGTACTCGTCGCTGAGAATTCCGCGGATCCACACGCATGCAGTCAGCTGATATTCCGGGTTGCCGACTCGCTTTCCGATCAAATCTTTCGGCTGGCGGATGCCGCTCCTGCGATTCACAAAAATGCAGGAGTGCCGGAAATAACGGGAAGGGAACACGGGAATGGCCACAAACGGCTGGGGATCACGGAAGAGCGAAAGCGTGAAGGAGGAAAGAGACATTTCCGCGACGTCAAATTCCCGGTGGCGAATCATGCGGAAAAAAGTTTCCTCCACGGGAATGTTGATGTAGTTGAGGTCGATCCCGTCGATGGGGATGCGATCCTCGAGCAGCGCGCGCGTGCGGTCGTAATTCCAACAGGCCATCGACAAGCGTAGCTTTGACATTGTGAAACTCTCCGTGGCGAGCGTACCGCATCCGGCCCGTGTCCCTGACCGAACCGCTTTGCCTGGTTGCGGGAATCGGCGCACAACCCATTGGGCCGAATCGCAGCTTGCACATCTTACCGATGAAATTCGACTGGCGGATGGAAATTTTCAAACTATAGGTGCGGCTTTGCTGCCGTGCGCAGTCGCCACGGCCTCCAGGTTCAAGGGAAGGAAAAAGTCGTTATGCGGAAAGTTTTCGAAGGGCTTCGCTCAGGCCGGCGTCCGTGCCTTGGGTGGCTTCCAGAATTTGATCCAGCCGGAATTGTTTGTCGAGTCCTGAAAGAAGATAGGAAAGCCAGGCTTGAATATTTTGCTCCAGAATTTCTTCGGGTTTAATATCCTGTTCCCAAACAAGGGTGGAATTTCTTTTGCCTGAATGGTTGGAAAGATAGCGCCCCCATCCGGTCAAAAGGCGTCGCGTGGTGGAAAACATCAGCACGATTCCACTTTCGCGGATCACGACCTCCAAATTATGCTTGATTCGTTCCCGGTCGAAGGAAATGCGCAAGATGTTTTTTTGCGGTGGGAGAAACTCCACCATCTCCAGGACGTGATATCCGGCTTCCCGGTTGACTTCCGAAACAAGTTTCCCGACGCGTTCCGTCAATTGGCATGACTCGATTTGTCTCCAGTAGGCCCCGCGGACCTTATCTTCTTCTTCGCGGTTCCGTACCAAGTTGAGTCGCGTCAGCAAGGGGTTGATCCAATGATCGTTCCCGCGGGATTGATCCAAGGGGAGGCCGCCTTAATCGTTCAATTTTGGGAAATTCTGTAGCCATTCACACCGGCTCGCCTGAAGTGACTCCAGAAGCGTTAGGGGTTCTTAGCGTTGCCGCTGAAGATCCCTCTCCCAAGTTCCGGCACCTTTCCAATTTAGGACTGGGGGTGGGTTGTGTCAAGTGGAAATTGGCTGGTCACTTGGCCGCAAAGCAATGAAAATGCGCGGGCTTAGCAGAAAGTTGCAAATTTCCGGAATTGCACCGTGGACGATTGGACCTTACCGGGCGATTCTTGGTACGGCCTGCCTGGACGGTCTTTGCTGTTGAATCATGCGCCGAGTTGCCGGCATCTGATGGCTGTCACGTTCGATGCATCTCTATACGGAAGCTTCAGGGATCCTTGAGCACAATTGCTTGGACAAATTCGCGGTGAATGAAAGAACTGTTTCTGCTGCACGTAGCGGTGCAAGGGGCAAATCCTCTAAGATGGCTTACCTATGAGCATGTCTGGCGGAGTTGGAGGAATGGGCGGGCATCGCGGCATGGCCATGCGCGCGGAGCGCGGGCAGGGCTCAAGACGTTTGCGGGAAGACTCCGCGGATCCGAGCAAGAAAAAAAAGCTGCGCGTGATGGATCAGCTGCCGGAAATCTGGGCGTTGATGCGTCCGCGGCGCGGACTGCTGGCGATCGGCATGGTGCTCATGGCCATCAATCGAGTGTCCGGCCTGGCGCTTCCTTTCACCACAAAATATCTGGTTGACAACGTGATGATCCATCATCAGACGCAGATGTTGATGCCGCTGGTGGGTGGAGTGCTTCTGGCCACGATGCTGCAGGGCGTAACTTCCTATACGTTGACGCAAACATTATCGAAGGCGGCGCAGCGCATGATTACCGAGCTGCGCAGGAAAGTTCAGGAGCACGTGGGACGCCTGCCGGTGGCCTACTACGATTCCAACAAGACGGGCGCGCTGGTTTCACGAATTATGAGCGACGTTGAGGGCGTGCGAAATTTGATCGGCACGGGCCTGGTGGAATTTCTGGGCGGCTTACTGACGGCGGCCATCGCTCTGTACATGTTGCTGCGCATCAGTCCAGTGATGACCGGCCTCGCGGCCGGGCTCTTGCTGGTCAGCATGTTGGGGCTGCGCAAGGCCTTTAGCGTTTTGCGGCCGATTTTTCGCGAGCGCGCAAAAATAAACGCAGAGGTCAGCGGGCGGCTCACGGAATCGCTTTCCGGCGTGCGCGTGGTGAAGGGCTATCACGCGGAAGAGCGAGAGGCCGGTGTGTTCACCAAAGGCGTTCAGCGCCTGCTGGACAACGTCATCAAGTCGCTCACCACCATGTCCATGATGAGTTTTTCCACCACCGCGCTGGGCGGCGTGGTCGGCGCGCTGGTGATGCTGGTGGGCTCTCACCAGGTTCTGCAAGGGAAAATCACTGTTGGGCAATTCATGAGCTACACGGCGTTTCTTGCTTTCATGATCGCTCCCGTGTTTCAAGTGGTGGGCATCGGCACGCAGTTGACCGAAGCGGTTGCGGGCCTGGAGCGCACGCGCGAAGTGCTCGACGAGCGGCCCGAGGATGAAGACCCGCGGCGAACGGTCACGCTGGCGGACATTGTGGGTGAGCTGGCTTTTGACAATGTTAATTTTGCCTACGAACCTGGCAAGCCAGTGCTTCAGGATGTGAGCTTTCTTTCCAAGCCCGGGACTGTAACGGCGCTGGTAGGCTCGTCCGGTTCGGGAAAATCGACCATCATCGGACTGGTTGCGGCATTTCACGTGCCGCTTTCCGGGCGAGCGCTGGTGGACGGAGTGGACCTGGCCACCGTGCGGCTGGATTCCTACCGCACGCGACTTGGCGTGGTGCTGCAGGAATCCTTCCTGTTTGATGGCTCGATTCGAGAGAACGTTGCGTTTTCGAGGCCCTATGCGAGCGAGGAAGAAATCATGGCGGCCTGTCGCATCGCGCGCGTGGACGAATTTGCGGAGCGATTTCCGGAAACCTACGACACCATCATCGGCGAGCGCGGCGTAAAACTTTCCGGCGGTCAGCGCCAGCGCGTTTCCATTGCGCGCGCCATTCTGGCCGACCCGCGCATCCTGATTCTGGACGAAGCCACCTCCAGCCTCGATTCCGAATCGGAGATGCTGATTCAGGAAGGCCTTGCTCAATTGATGCGCGGACGCACCACGTTCGTCATCGCTCATCGCCTCTCCACCATTCGCCGCGCCGATCAAATTCTGGTGGTCGAAGGCGGAAAAATCGTGGAGCGCGGAACGCACGCAACGCTGTATGCGCAGGGCGGGCGGTACCGCGACCTCTACGACAAGCAGCATGGCCTGGAAGCCAATTTGTTTCTTGCCACCGGCGAGGGAGAAATTCCAGAGCCGGCGGAAGCGGGCAGTTCTTCAGCGAAAAATTCCGATCCCGACATGCTGCGCCTGCTGCGCACTCCTCCCGCGTAGATAGCCCAATTATTGATATGGATGCCACATGAAAAAGTCTGAGAATTTCTCTGTGTTCTCTGTGTTCTCTGTGTTCTCTGTGTTCTCTGTGGTGAAATTATTTTGATGGGGGCTACGCTGAGCGGAAAATTCAAAGGCGTTTAACACAGAGGACACAGAGGGCACGGAGAAAAGCGGGAGAATGCATTGCTACGAAATCGCTTGGAGCAGAGAGATTATGCCAGCGGGGCAGGCTCGGCGGCGCGCAGGGCTTTGCGCGGCGGAATTTCCAAGTCGGGATTTTCCGCGGCGCGCTGGCGGACCAGGGCAATGAATGCGGCGGAAGAGCGCGGCAATGTGCGGTCGCGGCGATAGACGATTCCCAGTTCGCGCCAGAGTTCCACGTCGGCGATGGGGATCAACTTCACTTCGCCGGCGCGAACCTCGTTACGCGCGAAGCTGGCGCTGATCAGCGACACACCGAGGCCCGCAGCCACGAAACACTTGATCATGCCCACGCTGGTCAGTTCCATGGTGATTTGCAATTGCGGCTTGTAGGGGCGGAAGTGCTTGTCCAGCAACTGCCGCGTGTATCCGGTGCGCGGAAAAATCAAGGGCTGTTCGGCAATATCCCTCATGCGCACGCTCTTGAGTTTTGCCAGCGGATTGCGCGGGCTGACCATGAGCATGACGCGATCGCGGAAAATGGGATGAAACTTCAGGCTGGCGGATTTCGCGGGCAGCGTCACGATACCCACATCAATCGATCCGTCCTCCACCTTTTGCAAAACTTTGTGGCTGAAATTACGGTAGATGCTGATCTGCACCGCCGGATACATGCGGTGATACTCCGCGAAAATTTCCGGCAAAACGTACAGGCAGGTGGCTTCATTGGCGCCCAGAGCCAGAACGCCGCGCGGGGTTGTGGCTTTGTCGGCCACGGCGCGCTGGGACTCGGCGCGAATATTCACCATGCGCACGGCGTATTCAAAAAGTGTCTCGCCCGCGGAAGTTAGGCGAACCGATTTGCGTCCGCGGTCGAAAAGCTTCTCGCCATATTCCTGTTCGAGTTGGCGGACTTGCGCACTGACAGCAGGCTGCGAGCGGAACAATTTTTGACCGGCGCGCGAAAAGCTGCCCAGTTTGGCAATCTCGATGAATGTTGTGAGCTGGTCGAAATCCATAGTTGAGCGCAGGATTATAGCAGATTCGAAGTGACCCCTTGCATCAATCCAAAAAAATAATGGATGGAATCACAAATTAAGATGGTCAATGCCCACAGGACAAGCGCGCGCAGGAATGATAATATAGCCGCTTTCCCGAAAGCCGGTTTGGGGACGTCGTGGAAGTGTCTCAGGCCCCCCCTCCCGGGATGTCATTAAAGTAGTGTCCGGAATCGATTTTTGCAATTCTGTATCGAATGGTCAGGCCCAGGAGGGTTTGGCTTTCCAGGGAATGGAGTTGAAGCGAATTGGGTTAGCGGGATCGAAGCCGTGCGGTTCGCCCGCTCGCTTTGCAACCTTTGGATTGTGAATTTCTGTTCATATGAGTGAATTGTACCCATTTCGAGGATTGCCGCCGGCTCAGGGACTGTACCGCCCGGAGCACGAGCATGACGCTTGCGGCATCGGATTTGTGGCCAGTATCGAGGGGCGCAAGTCTCACGACATCGTCCTGAAAGGCATACAGATTCTGATCAACTTGGCGCATCGCGGCGCCTGCGGATGCGATCCGCAGACGGGCGATGGGGCAGGAATTCTGATTCAGATCCCCCATGCCTTCTTCCAGCGCGAATCGGCAAACATGGGATTTTCTGTGCCATCGCCGGGTGAATATGGCGTGGGCATGGTATTTCTTCCGGTCGATACGCATGACCGTCTGATTTGCGAAGGAATCATAGAAAAGATTGTACGCGAGGAGGGCCTGTCGGTCCTCGGCTGGCGCGACACGCCCATCAACGGCAACACCATCGGGCGGCTGGCGCGCGCTTCGCAACCTTACATCGAGCAATTTTTCGTGCGACGCGGCGCGGGCATGGATCAGGACGCCCTGGAACGCAAATTGTATGTGGTGCGCAAACGCGCGGAATCGGCCATCGAGGCCACCGACCTGAAGGAGAAGGATTTCTTCTACATTCCATCTCTTTCCTCGCGCACAATTATTTACAAGGGACTGCTGCTGGCGCCGCAAATCACCGATTTTTACAAGGAACTGCTGGATCCCGATTTGACCAGCGCGCTGTGCCTGGTGCACCAGCGTTTCTCGACCAATACTTTTCCGAGCTGGAAGCTGGCTCACCCGTACCGATATATTTGCCACAACGGCGAAATCAATACCCTGCGCGGCAACATGAACTGGATGTACGCGCGGCAATCCGTTTTGAAATCTCCGCTCTTCGGCGATGACATGAAGAAGCTCATGCCCATCATCACCGCCGGCGGAAGCGATTCCGCCATGCTGGACAACGCCGTGGAGCTGCTCACACTTGCAGGGCGCTCCTTGCCGCACGTGATGTCCATGCTCATTCCCGAAGCGTGGGACCACGAAGCCACCATGCCAGAGGACATCAAGGCGTTTTATGAATATCACGCCTCGCTCATGGAGCCATGGGACGGCCCTGCAGCGGTGGCCTTTACAGATGGAAGAGTGATCGGCGCGAAGCTCGATCGCAACGGCCTGCGCCCCGGCCGATTCCTGGTCACCAACGACGGCCTGGTAGTTCTGGCCTCGGAAGCCGGTGTGCTTTCCATCCGACCCGAGGATGTGCGTATGAAGGGCAGGCTCGCGCCCGGCCGCATTTTCCTGGTGGATACGGAGCAGAAGCGGCTGATCACCGACGAGGAAGTGAAAAAGCAATTGGCCGCGCGGCAGCCTTACGCGCAGTGGCTGAAGGAAAATCAGATCACGCTGGATCATCTGCCCGATCCAACGCACGTGAAGCAGACCGATCACGACACCATCCGCATGCGCCAGCGCGCTTTTGGCTACACGGATGAAGACCTGAAAACGATCCTGCTGCCCTCGGCGCTCAACGGAGAGGAGCCGGTCGGCTCCATGGGTATCGACACGCCGCTGGCTTGCTTGTCCGACAAGCCGCAAATGCTTTTCAGTTATTTCAAGCAGACATTCGCGCAGGTCACCAACCCGGCCATCGATTCGATTCGCGAAGGTCTGGTCATGTCCCTCAATTCCTACATCGGAAGTGAGGGAAATATTCTGGAAGAGACGCCCAAAAATTGCCACACGCTGAAGCTGCGCCATCCGGTGATTTCCAACTGGCGGCTGGAAAAGTTGCGGCGTGTGAGCTGGGGCAGCTTTCTGGCCACCAGCCTGCCCATGCTATTTCGAGTCAGCGGCGGCGAAAAGCAATTGGAGGAAGGGATTGAGACACTTTGCCGGCGCGCTTCGCTGGCCATTCAATCCGGGTACACGCTGCTGATTCTTACCGATCGCGGCGTGGACCACGAATACGCGCCCATTCCGTCGCTGCTGGCGCTTTCCGCTGTTCACAATTATCTGATCCGCGAAGGTACGCGCAATCAGGTGGCTTTGATTGTGGAGTCCGGCGAGCCGCGCGAGGTGATGCATTTTGCCCTGCTGCTGGGCTATGGCGCGAGCGCGGTGAATCCGTACTTGGCCATCGAGACGCTCGAGGATCTGCACAGGGGCGGCGCGTTTCCGGCGGAATCTTCATGGGACAAAGTTTTCAAGAGCTACATGAAGTCCATCGATAAGGGGCTGCTGAAAACATTTTCGAAGATGGGCATTTCCACGCTGCAAAGTTATCAGGGCGCGCAAATTTTCGAGACCATCGGCCTCAATAAAACGCTGGTGGAAAAATATTTTACCGGGACATCTTCGCGCATCGAAGGCGTTGGTATCGAAGTGCTTGCCCGCGAAGCGATCTTGAAGCATGACTTCGCCTTGCAGCCGCCGCACCTGTCGGACACGGAACTTCGCGTCGGCGGCGAATACCAATACCGCGTGCGCGGCGAACGCCACCTGCTGAATCCCACCACGGTCAGCAAGCTGCAGCACGCCGTGCGCCAGGAAAAATTCCAGAGCTTCCGGGAATTTGCGGATATTGTCAATCAGCAGAATCGCGAACTGCAAATGCTGCGCGGCATGTTCGATTTCAAGCCCAACGGCCCGGCGGTTCCGCTGGAGGAAGTCGAGCCTGCCTCCGTAATCGTGAAGCGGTTTGCCACCGGCGCGATGTCCTTCGGCTCCATCAGCAAGGAAGCGCACGAAACACTGGCCATCGCCATGAACCGCATCGGCGGGAAATCCAACACCGGCGAAGGTGGCGAGGACGAAGCGCGATTCGCACCTGAGGCCAACGGCGACTTGCGGCGCAGCGCCATCAAGCAGGTGGCCTCGGCGCGATTCGGCGTGACCACCAATTATCTGATCAACGCGGACGATTTGCAGATCAAGATCGCACAAGGCGCCAAGCCCGGCGAGGGCGGCCAGTTGCCCGGCCACAAAGTGGATGACGTGATTGCCCGCGTGCGCCACTCGATTCCCGGCGTGGGGCTGATTTCTCCGCCGCCGCATCATGACATTTATTCCATTGAGGATTTGGCGCAGCTCATCTTCGATTTGAAAAACGTGAATCCCGAGGCGCGCATTTCCGTGAAGCTGGTGGCCGAAGTGGGCGTGGGAACCGTGGCGGCGGGCGTGGCCAAGGCTCATGCCGACGTGATTCTCATCAGCGGATACGACGGCGGCACAGGAGCTTCACCGGTCAGTTCCATCCGCCATGCGGGCGTTCCCTGGGAACTTGGGCTTTCGGAAACGCAACAAGTTTTGGTGCTGAACGATCTGCGCAGCCGCGTGCGCCTGCAAGTGGATGGCAAACTGCAAACCGGGCGGGACGTTGCCGTGGGCGCGCTGTTGGGCGCGGAGGAATTTGGTTTTGCCACCACGCCACTGATCACCATGGGCTGCATCATGATGCGCAAATGCCATTTGAATACTTGCCCCGTGGGCATCGCCACGCAGGATCCCGAGCTGCGCAAGAAATTTGCGGGCAAGCCCGAGCACGTCATCAATTTCCTGTTTTACGTGGCCGAGGATTTGCGCCTGATCATGGCCGAGCTTGGCTTCCGAAAAATGGACGAAATGATTGGCCGCGTGGATTGCCTGATGCAACGCGCGGATATCGATCACTGGAAGGCCAAGAGCATCGATCTTTCCTCGGTGCTTTACAATCCGCCCATGCCCAGTCACGTGGGGCGGCGCTGCACGCAGGCGCAGGATCACGGACTCGGCGATTCGCTGGACGGCAAATTGATCGAGCAGGCCAGCGAGGCCATCGAACATCTCACGCCGCTATCGCTCAATTTACCAATTCGTAATGTCCATCGCACCGTGGGCGCGATGCTCAGCGGGCGCATCGCGCGCAAGCACGGCTCCGTGGGACTGCCGGACGACACCATTCGCATCCAGTTTCACGGTTGCGCCGGGCAGAGCTTCGGTGCGTTCCTCTCCACGGGCGTGACGCTGACGCTGGAAGGCGAAGCCAACGATTATGTCGGGAAGGGTCTGTCCGGCGGGAGAGTGGTCATCTATCCGCCGCGCAATTCGCATTTTGTGCCCGAGGAAAATATCCTTGTCGGCAATGTGTGCCTGTACGGCGCGACCAGCGGCGAGGCATTTTTCAACGGCATGGCCGGAGAACGATTCGCGGTGCGCAATTCAGGCGCAACCGCCGTCGTCGAAGGCGTTGGCGACCACGGTTGCGAATACATGACTCGCGGCATGGTGGTGGTACTCGGTAAGACAGGGCGCAATTTCGCCGCTGGAATGACGGGAGGCATCGCCTACGTTTTGGATCAGAGCGGCGAATTTGCTTCGGCCTCCTGCAATCGCGCCGACGTGGACCTCGAGCCGGTGTCGGATGCCAAGGATGTGGAGACTCTGCACCTCCTGATTTCCCGCCACGCTGAGCTGACCGATAGCCCGCAAGGCAAATGGATTTTGAAGCATTGGGACAACGTGCTGCCCAAATTCATCAAAGTGTTTCCGCATGAATACAAGCGCGTCCTGGGCATTCCGCGTATCCCCGCGACGGTTGTAGCAGCGCAGGCTGGGAGCATGGGCGCCCATGGGCAGGGCATTCATGGGTAAGCCCACAGGCTTCAAGGAATATGCGCGTGAAACTCCCTCGCGGCGTCCGGTCGCGGAGCGCGTGCACGATTATTTCGAAGTCTACCAGCCCTTCCCTGAAGAGAAAGTGCGCGTGCAGGGCGCGCGCTGCATGGATTGCGGGATTCCTTTTTGCCATACCGGCTGCCCCGTCAACAACATCATTCCGGACTGGAACGATCTGGTCTATCGCGACCGCTGGAAGGACGCCATTCGCGTCCTGCATTCCACCAATAATTTTCCGGAGTTTACCGGGCGCATCTGCCCGGCTCCCTGCGAAGCGGCCTGCGTGCTGGGAATCAACGAGCCCCCAGTTACTATTAAGTTAATCGAAAAAACCATTGTGGACCGCGCCTGGGAAGAGGGCTGGATCCAGCCGGAACTTCCCGAGACGCGCACCGGAAAGCGAATCGCCGTGGTCGGTTCCGGGCCGTCGGGCCTGGCGGCCGCGCAGCAATTGAACCGCGCGGGGCACTCCGTGACCGTATTTGAAAAGGCCGACCGCGTCGGCGGGCTTTTGCGTTATGGCATTCCCGATTTCAAGCTGGAAAAGCTGGTCCTGGACCGGCGCATCGATCAGATGACGGCCGAGGGAGTCGAATTCAAGACCAACGCCCATGTGGGCGGCAGCATTCCGGCGCAGGATTTGCGCAAGGAATTCGACGCCGTGGTCTTGACGGGCGGCGCGGAAAATCCGCGCGACCTCAACGTGCCGGGGCGCGAACTCAAGGGAATTTATTTCGCCATGCAGTTCCTGCCGCAGCAGAACAAAGTGGTGGCGGGAGACACCATTCCGGATCAGATTCTGGCCACCGGCAAGCGTGTGGTGATCATCGGCGGCGGCGATACTGGCGCGGATTGCCTGGGCACCGCGCACCGCCATCAGGCGAAATCCATTCACCAGTTTGAAATCATGCCCATGCCGCCGCTGGAGCGCGCGCCCAGCACGCCCTGGCCGCTGTGGCCTTTGCAACTACGCACCGAGAGTGCGCACGAAGAGGGCGGCAAGCGCGATTGGGCGCTCAACACCGCGAAATTCACGGGCGACGAAAACGGCAACGTAAAGCAACTGCACGCCATTCGCGTTGGCCCGCCGCCGAAATTCGAGGCCATGCCCGGCACGGAATTTGTGATGGATGCCGACCTCGTCCTGCTCGCGCTGGGTTTTCTCGGCCCCGTGAAGCAGGGAATGATCGAGCAGCTTGGCGTGAATCTTGACGCGCGCGGAAACATCGCCACCGGCGCGGACTACATGAGCTCCGTTCCCGGCGTCTTCGCCGCGGGAGACATGCGCCGCGGCCAGTCGCTCGTCGTGTGGGCCATCTCGGAGGGCCGCAAAGCCGCCGCCTCGGTCGACAAATACCTCATGGGAAGTTCCACGCTTGCGTAGCTTCAAGTAGCACAGGCACTCTTGCCTGTGCGGTTTTGGATGCTGCACGTGCTCCATCCGTTTAGCTACAATCGCGAAAACCGCACAGGCAAGAGTGCCTGTGCTACTTGTGGGCACTCGACCAGTGCCAATCTTGTGGATTCGCGCATAAGCGGGCTTTTACCGGATTGCTTTCAATGTAAGTTTGAACGCTGGCGAATTCGCCGGGGCTGCGAATCCAATGATCGAATGATTCATCCTGCCAGAAGGGATTTCCAACACGACCGAGTTTGGTGTTCGCGTTCCGGGCTGAAACTCCCTTGATCCCTTTGGTGAGCTTATCGAGCGGTGTGAGCGGATCGAGCAAGACATGCACATGATTGGGCATGATCACGTAGGCGCGCAAATCATAGTGCCCGAGTTCCGCGCCGCGCTCAATGGCGCGCCGAGTGGTGCAGGCGATTTCCGGGTCGTTCAGCCAGCGCGGACCACTCGACGCCGCATCCAGCAGTCGTTCCGCATTGAGAAACTGCTTTCCGGGTTCGTCGCTCCATTTGCGGAGGTGCTCAGAGAACCCTTTGGGCAAAGAGTCGTACAGTCGCCACGTTACGAAGATCGAGCAGCACTCCGGTTGCCAGTGTGGCAAGTTTCGCTTGTAAAAACTTAATGTCATTATTCGTGACTTTAGCACAGAGAGTGCCTGCGTCTCGATGATTCCTCAATGGAGTGTAGAGGCTCAAGTAGCACAGGCACTCCTGCCTGTGCGCTTTTCGCGATCGTAGATGAACTCGGTAGCGTATGGGCAGCCTACAAAACCGCACAGGCAAGAGTGCCTGTGCTACTCAAGGCAAAACTTAGACCACGATTCCGATGGATTCGACGGGAGTGGTTACGTAGCGCTGGCCATGGGCATTGAGTTCCATGCGGAAGCCCACATGGATGCCGCGCATTTTGCAGAAGCTGCCGCCCAGCGTGGCTCCTGTCAGCTGCGCGGGTGTTAATTCCGGAAAGAATTGCCCGCCGCGAACCAGGACTTCGCCGCTTCGGCCTTCAATGATGGTGATCTCGTAATCGGTATTCCAGGTCCGCACGGCCAGTTTCTCCATGTCCTCCCTCTCGTCGATCTGCACGCCGTTGGCCCACGGGTCGCTCGACCAAGCGTCAAGATTTGCTGCGGCTGGGATGGAATCCTGTTCTGGCATCATCGCTCCTGTGAATCGCTCATTCGTCCTCTATCACATTCGATGCTTTCCAGCAGCGATTCGTTACTTCGCAGCAGCCTAAGGCTGCAGATTAATGCGGCGGAGCAGGTTAGCAAAGCGTGGGTCGGAGCGCAGTGGGTCGAAGCCGGGAAACGATTTGATACCGACCGCCACGCAAATGGAGCGCTCTTGGTAAGATTTTTCCAGCCACTCGAAGGCCTTATCCTTCTCGCCGAGAGCTACGTAAATTAAAGCCACGCCCTTTGCTGATACATACTTTTGTTTTGATTGTTCCTCCAGTTGGTCGAGGATCTTCTGTGCCTCGGCTTTCCTGCCTGCCTTCGCATACGCACGTCCGAGGTTCGTTACACCAACGCCACCACTTTTTTCTTTTTCAAACTCGGCTATCGCTTCGTTATACATGCCTTTTTCGAGATAGGCCCGGCCAAGGATGCTTCGAGCCTCCAAATAGTTTTGGTCCATTTCCAGTGTCTTGCGCTCCTGCTCGATCGCCTTATCGTACTGGCGCTCAGCGTAATAGGAATATCCCAGGTTGCGATTGGCGGGTATGGAGAGCGGGTCAAGTTCCAATGCTCGCTGGTTCTCCGCAATCGCCTCTTCAATCCGTCCAGAATCCCTCAAAATACTGGCACGCATACTGTGGCCTATTGCATATTCGGGATTGAGCTGAAAAGCACGCTGGAATTCAACATCCGCGCCAGCCCAATCGCAATCGTAATTTGCTTTTATGTCGGCCAGTGAGGCATGTGCTTCGGCGAGCGCGTCGTCGATTGCCAGTGCTTTTTGAGCTGCATCCTTGGCTTTCGGAAACGCTTCATTGGGAGCGGCAAATCCATAGGACACAAGAACAGTGTAGCTATCGGCAAGGCCGCTGTACGCCAAGGCGTAGGTGGGGTCCTTTTCAATTGCCTGCTGAAAGTATTCGATTCCCTTATCCAAGCTCGAATGGTCTTGCTTGGCCCACCAGTAGCGACCTTGCAAATAGTCCTGATAAGCCTCTGGATTCGCTGTTGCGCTCTTCGTCATGCGTTTTTCGTCTTCGCCGGTGAGGCGCATGCGCAGCATGGAGGTCATTTCTTTCGCCAGGTCGTTTTGCAGGGCAAAAATATCGGATGCCTTGCGGCTGTACTGCTGGCCCCAAATGTGGCTGTTGTCGCGTGCGTCCACCAGTTCTGCGCTGATTTGCAGGTCGTCGCCGCGTTGCATCACGCGGCCTTTGAGGACGGCGCGAACGCCCAGCGTCTGCCCAATGGTATGGGCATCGGTGTCTTTGCCCTTGTACATGAAGGCGGAGTCGCGCGACATCACCTTGAGGTGAGGCAGCGTCGACAGGCTGTTGATGAGGCTCTCGGTGATTCCGTCGCCCAGGTACTCCGTGTTGGGATCGGCATTGGCGTTCACGAACGGCAAGACGGCCAATGAGTCGATTGTTTCGCCGCTGCCCGCGCGCGAACGGTACAACCAGCCCGCAGCAGCGATTGCGGCGATGAACAGAACTACAGAGATGCCAACTGCCAATTTGCCGCGCCACCACGGCTGAGTGCGCGATGCGACAGCCGGCGGGGCAGCGACTGGGCGGCCTGTATCCGTATCGCGTTTCAGGCGCGCGAGGTCGCTCCGCAAATCCGCCGCCGTCTGGTAACGCAGCTTGCGATCTTTCTCCAGAGCTTTGTGAATGATCTCTTCCAGCTTCGTGGGGATTTGCGCATTGAGCTGCTGCGGCGGAACCGGAGCCTGGCTGAGAATCGCGTGAAAGATGACTGCCGAAGTGCCACCCGGAAAAGGCAGCCTGCCCGTAGCCATTTCGTACAGCACCACGCCAAATGAGAAAAGGTCCGTGCGCGCGTCCAGTTCTTCGCCGCGCGCCTGCTCCGGCGACATGTACGCAACGGTGCCGAGCGTTGTGCCCGGGCTGGTCAAGAATTCTTCGGACATGGTGGTTTGGTCTGACTCGTTCACCACGGTGGCTTGGTTATCTCGCTGGCTAACCTTGGCCAGGCCAAAATCCAGAATTTTTGTTTGCCCGCGAGCGGTCACAAAAATGTTGGCGGGCTTGATGTCGCGATGCACGATGCCCTTGAGGTGGGCCGCATCCAGCGCATCGGCAATTTCCGACGCGCATTGCAGCAATTCTTCCAGCGGCAAAGGCTTGCCGCTGAGCATTTGCTTCAGCGTTTTTCCTTCCAGTAGCTCCATGGCGATGAAATGCTGGCCGCCGGCTTCGTCGATCTCGTAAATGGTGCAGATGTTGGGGTGATTGAGCGCGGAGGCGGCGAAGGCTTCGCGCTGGAAGCGTTCGCGAGCGGCAGGATCGTTCTCCAATTCTGGAGGCAGGAATTTCAGCGCGACGTGGCGGCGCAGCTTGAGGTCCTCGGCTTCGTAGACCACACCCATCCCGCCGCCGCCGAGCTGCGACAGAATGCGATAGTGCGAGATGGTTTTGCCGATCATGGTTGAGCAATCGGTGTAGTTTTCAGCGCCGCGCCGCTACACTTTAGCGTATCTACTGCGTTTGTTGTGAGTAGAGTTGGGGTGGCGGCCCAAGTAGCACTGGCACTCCTGCCTGTGCGGTTTTGTACGCTGCCAATACGCTATCGATTCATTTACAATCGCGAAACCCGCACAGGCAGGAGTGCCTGTGCTACACGTGCGCGGAACCGCGCCTGCTGCTATATAATTCTGCGACCAAAGTTTTGGTGGGGCATCCAATCGAGCGAGTTCGGTGCCGCGCAGGTTCAATTTGGCTCTTGCATCGAACGACGGGGACCGACCATGGCGAAACCTATTTTACTGAGTGTGGACGACGACGCGGATGTTTTGCGGGCCATTGAACGCGACTTGCGCTCGCAGTATGGCGCGGAATATCGCGTACTCGGGAGCGGATCTCCCGAAGGCGCGCTGGACCTCTTGAAGCAATTGAAAGTTCGCAACGATAGCGTGGCGCTGCTGCTGGCGGACCAGCGCATGCCGCGCATCGATGGGGTTCATTTTTTGCAGGAGGCCATGCGCATTTATCCGGATGCCAAGCGCGCGTTGCTCACGGCTTATGCGGACACAACCGCCGCGATCGGCGCCATCAATCAGGCCAGCATCCATTATTTTTTCATGAAGCCCTGGGAT
>Ga0206831_1160_pt1 | contig 18235 bp, 18 predicted proteins | sample Alteio_BWOrgCont_73_FD_152876 | JGI IMG/M metagenome (GOLD analysis project Ga0206831, IMG submission 152876) | Enriched cells from forest soil in Barre Woods Harvard Forest LTER site, Petersham, Massachusetts, United States -... | ecosystem: Environmental > Terrestrial > Soil > Temperate forest >...
AAGCGCTCATCGGTCTTGAAGTTGGAGAACCCAGCAGAGGAGGGCAAATTGGAGAACTCTTTCGCGTTCTTGCCCAACAGGTCGAATGACGCGCCAGGTCCGGCCAGGACAAACGGCCGGAACCTGTGGTCACGCGGCGTAAAATGCCATACTAAATCCACGGCAGGCTGTAGAGTATGGATCGGGAACGGCGGCTGGAGTATGAGTCCGCCGGGTGGATTGGACAGGAAGTCATAGTGGTTCCACGAATACGCGTTGAAGTCTTCTTCGATAGCGAAGTAATTCCAGAAATTCTCAGTGATCCGGCCGCCGAAGATGGTGCCATCGGTAATCTTGTTGCCCAGACCAACCTGGCTTCTCTGGTAGTCGGAATATCCTCCGTAGATGTTTAACTCAATGAAGTTGTGGTCTTCGTCCGACGTCGCAGACTTTGCCGGGGCGTTTTGAGCGCGCGCCGGCCCCGGAATCCCTAAGACGCCCAATGCAACTAGCGCCAGAACCAGATACCTCCATACTGCTCGCATGTTGTTCACCTTTCCTCTGATATTCAAAGACTGTCTGTTTTCAATTCCTGTTTGAGATAACAGCATGATCTGCCTGCTTGGCAACTTCGGCCTGAGGCAGATCGAAAACCAATGCGCCCCGCGCGGTGGTAAGAGCAAACATCCGCCGGGGAAGATCGGGCGCGAACCACAGGGTGCGAATGGCGGCATCCCGGAGCCCATCGTTCGTGAAGGGCTGCCAGGTTTCACCACCATCGACGGTACGGTACACTGTACCGAACTGAACCAGGAAGGCCTCCAACTTCTGGGCCGGGTTGAACCGCACGGAATCCACCGTAGCAGCCGGAACACCCTCCGTCACCAGATTCCAGTGCGCTCCTTCATCGTTAGAACGCAGCAGGCCTCGCGAAGTTGCGGCCAGAATAGCCACGTCGCGGCTGGGCGGCAGCGCCACATCGTACAGATAATAGCTGTTGTCGGGAAGCAGGGAGGGTTGCCACGTGAGACCTCCGTCAACGGAAATGAAAAGGCCAGAGCTGGTTCGCGCGGCCAGACGCGAGGACCCATTCGGCGGCGCGTCCAAAGCCAGCACCGGAATTCCAGTCAAGCCGACGGCCTTCACTTGTTCCCACGTCGTACCCATGTTCGAGCTGCGGAATAAGCCCGCGTCAGTTCCCGCGAACAATACCAGCTTTTCTAATTCGACAGCGCGGAGCGTGTGGATGCGAACCCGTCCCGTGTTCGCGATCACCGCACGTCCTTTATTGGACAGCGGCCGGCTACTGGGCAGAAGCCGTGGCGCGGGCAATGCCGACCAGGTCTTGCCGCCGTCCGCCGATTTCAGGATTGCATCCTCGCTGGCCCCGAAAACTACCGAGCCACCCCCTGGAGACGCCGTAAGGCTGTGGAGGTTTCGTCCTAATAGCGCTACTTCGTTGGCGCGCAAGGACCATTCCAGGCCACCGTCATTGCTGACAAAAACGCCGCCATACAGCCCTTCATAGGTGCTGCTGGCGTACAGCCGCTTTCCGTCCGAAGTAATCTGCGATAGCCGATGGTTGGCGAAGCCGGCATTTACCGGGTGGAAGGTCTCGCCCGAGTCCATGCTTTTCAAGATGCCCGCATATTCGGTTGCCAGATATAGCGTCTTCGGTTCGGCAGGGTCGAATACCATCCAGTTCACTTGCTCGAAACTCAGGTGCCGCCAAGTTTTACCGCCGTCCGGCGATTTGAATAGTCCTAGCGTGGTACCGGCGTAAATCGTATCTGAATTGATCGGGTCTTCGGAAATAATGTGAGTCCGGCGGTGCGTCCCCGGGATTCCGTGGATCTTCACCCAGGCCGCGCCGGCGTTGTCGCTGCGATAGATTCCGCTGCAAGCGCTGGCGAACACCAATTGCGGACGTTTGGGATCGACTCGAATCGAGAAAATATCCGAATCGTCAATCAAGCCAGTGGAAATCGAGTGCCAGGTTGCGCCGCCATCGGTGGTCTTCCAGGGCAGATGCGGCGTTCCAGCGTACAGCGTGCGCGTGTCGGAGGGATCAAAGGCCAGAGCCGTGATGTCCTGCATCTCCACGTCGGTTTCAGAGGAGATTCTCTTCCAGGTCGCGCCCGCGTCGGCAGATAAGAAGACACCCTTCGAGGTGCCGGCCGCTATTAATTGCGCATCGGCCGGTGAAATGGCGAGCGATTCGATGCGTGCCCCGCGCGTTCCGGTCAATACGTGCCATTGTTCGCCGCCGTCGGTGCTCTCCCAGACGCCCGAGTCCGGCGAATCTCCAGCATCCAGACCCGCATAAAAGTGCGCGGATTCACTGGGGTGAATCAAAATCGAATTAAATACGCCTGGTGTTCCAAGTGGAAACGGCAGCAGCCGCCAGGATGCGCCGGCATCGTTGGAACGGTAAAGCAATGAGTCGCGTGAACCGGCGATCAAAGTTCCGCTATCGCGCGGATCGATGGCGATTGATCTCGCGCTTCCTCCGAACGGCCCAGCTAACTTCCAGGCGCCCATTGAGGGAAGCGCGGCAACCAGTAACAATGCGAGACCAAAGGCTGGTTGCCCCCCGACCTTTTTTCGAGCCACTTCTTAATACCATATCAAAAAACGAACTGCATGGGGCCTGCAATGGGCAGGGAAGTTGTTGAAATGCCTATTCTTAGTTGAATTTAATGCAGGCCGGTCGCGGATGGATGCCCCGCGATATCGGTGAGTTGCTCGGCGAGTTGCCGCGGAGCATCGAGATTTCCCACCACCAGGCGGCTATTTTCGCCAGCAGTTTCGATCGACACATCGCCGACGTCGAACATTCGTTGTGCCAGGGACTGGATCACCCGTACGTCCTGTACCTTGGGGAGCTGAATGATGCGTGTGGACCTTGAACCCAGCCCGGTCTCGTAGCGCAGCTTGTCGCCTGCAATCGTGAGCTTGACGGTCTGGCGCTGAAGGTGGCGCTTGATGGGCCACAGCAATATGAGCAAGCTCGCTAAGGGCAGGTAAGGATAGCGCTGATCGGGATACTGATGCACTAGATACTTGTAGTGAACAAAGATCGCCGCGCCCACCACGAGCAAGGCGCAGACGTACCCTATCCGGATGAACTTCATGCTAGGACGAATCACGATGTCGGACATAGCTTCAGGCACAATTATAGTTACGCGATGAAGCCGGCCAAGTCCAGCGCCAAGAAATCGGGAGGAAGACTTGCCCGTTATGTCATCTCCTTGCCGGAACGCGTGGTGCGCTCGGCGGCCGCGCTCGCGGGTGGTTTAATTCGCGAGATTGGCGATGTTTCGCTGCCCGCCGCGGTTCGTCGCACCAAGACCTACCAGATGATGGTGGATATCGCGCTGCGCTTCATGATCGAGCAGGTGGGCGAAGTGAAGGGCGTTTATCCGTCGGGAGGCCAACTCGCCGATAATTTTCTGGCGCGCCGGACCGCTGGACATGGCATCGAACTGGCTGGATTGCTCGCGTTTCGCGCATCGCCGGTATGGATTATGGCCGCGCTCGCCGACGTTTCGGGCGCCGGGCGTCACATCGTTCAAGAAATCGCGGATGCGCTGAAACACGAGGGTCTGCTGGCTGGCGACGCCAAGTTCGAGAACGTCGATCAGCTCCTGGAGGGTCTGGAGCAAACTGCCGGCCAAGTGGCCGATCTGTGTAATGCTCCGCCTCTCGACGTTGCGGGCTTGCGACGGGAGTGGGCGATGTTTCGCACGGCAGTAGCGAAAATTCCGCCGCGCAATCTGCCTTCGGCAGGTTTCCTGCGCCAGCATTGGGAAGAGCTGAAGGCGGAGGCCGCTACGCAGAACCGCGGCGTGTTCGAGTTGTCATCGGTAATGGCGGTTTCGGCGATCGCGCGCGTTCCGGTCACTCTGTTGAAGCTGGCGCGAGCCGCCAATCGCGGCGTATGGCGATCGGGACAGACCTTGGGTGCAAGCGTTCTGCTCCATTACAGCCAAGTGCTGCGCGAAATTCACGAGCGCGGCTATGGGGCATATTGGGCCGAGGAGTTTCAGCCCTACCTGCGGGCTGCGGCCGGACAATTTTCGCCCAGGCACCGGTCGCTTACCGTGCGCTGGCTGAAGAAAGCCATCCGCTAATCTGGAGCGCTGCGGCGTGCGCCACGTCTATACTGAAGATCGAGTGAACAAGCGAGCGATGACCTGGCTCCTGGCGGCGCTGATGGCGCTTTCTGCCGGCGCGGCAGTGCCTGTTGCTTCGGCTCGGACTGGTTGCCCCAGTTCCGCGATTGTCTGGATCGCGCGGGAGCGCTCCGAGCAACGGGTTCTGGTTCAATCTCGCCCTGCTGCGGATCCTGCGCCTGCTCTTCCTCTCAACTATGAACCGCCCGCGAAAGCCCGCCATTTCGCGGTGTCACTCTACCAGCGTCCTCCTCCTTCTCTTCGTTAGTCCCATCTCGAAGAAGAAAGGAGGGGCCGTGCTCAAAACAGCCGTGCTCAAGAAACGCCTGCGGCATTTTTGGCGAAATCTATTTCGTGATTCGGCTGAGTCCGAATCATTGGTTCCTTTGATCAATAACCGTCGCGCGCAGTTGGGCGCATTGAGCGATGCTGAGCTAAAAGCCATCGACTGGCGCGCGATGAATCTTCCGGATGTGTTCGCGCTGTGCGCCGTCGTCGGCGAGCGTGTCCTCGGCCTCAAGATGTTCGACGTTCAGCTGGAAGGCTCCCTCGCGCTGGCCGCCGGCAAGATCGCCGAAATGCAGACCGGCGAAGGTAAGACGCTGGCCGCCGTGCCCGCAGTAGTCTGGCTCGCGAAGGAAGGCCTGGGCGTTCACGTGATGACGGTGAACGATTACTTGGCGCGTCGCGACGCTGAATGGATGCGCGGCATCTACGAATTTCTGGGGCTCTCCGTAGGTCATGCGCAACAAGGCACGGCAATGGACCAGCGACGCCTCGCCTACGCCTGTGACATTACCTACGCCACAGCCAACGAGATCGGGTTCGATCTGCTGCGCGACGGCCTGGTACTCCGCCCGCGCGATCAGGTGCATCGGCCCTTCGCGGCTGCGGTGATTGACGAAGCCGATTCGATCCTGATTGACGAAGCGCGCATTCCGCTGGTGATCGCGGGCGGCGACGCTGGACAAGACGTGCTCGCCAATCAAGTAGACCGCGTCACGCGGCACTTCAGACGTGGCCGCCATTTCACGCTCGATGAATACAGCCGGAATGTTGCGCTCACTGACACCGGGATTCGCGCGATCGAGACATCATTCGGCTGCGGCAATCTGTTTGAAGAAAACAACCTAGCGCTGCTGACAGCAGTTCAGGATTCTCTGCACGCGCACTCGCTGCTCCGGCGCAATGTCGACTATCTGGTAAAGGACGGTGCCATCGAATCCGTCGATGAATTCAAGGGCCGCATCGCGGACAATCGTCGCTGGCCGGCGGGTTTGCACACGGCCGTCGAGGCGAAGGAAGGTCTGGCGCTGAAGACGCAAGGCCGGATTCTCGGGTCAATTACCCTCCAAAACCTCATCTCGCTGTATCCACAAGTCTGCGGGATGACCGGCACCGCCGCCACGCAAGCCGACGAGTTCCGGCTGGTTTATGGCCTGGAAGTCGAGGTGATCCCAACCAATCGCCCGATGATTCGCATTGATCTGCCGGATCGGCTATACGCAACAAAATGGCACAAAGAACAAGCTGTGATCGCTGAGATCCACAAGATACACTCGATCGGCCGGCCCGTCCTGGTAGGAACGAGCAGCGTCGAAGAATCGGAGCGTCTGAGCGGTCGCTTGGCGGCTATTCCGCATCAGGTGTTGAACGCGCGGCACGAAGAGCTGGAAGCTGGGATGATCGCGCAGGCGGGCGAATTGGGCGCGGTCACCATTTCGACCAACATGGCCGGGCGTGGCACCGACATCCGGCTCGGCGCGGGCGTGGGCGAACTGGGCGGATTGCACGTCATAGGGACGAATCGTCACGAAAGTCGACGGATTGACAACCAGCTGCGCGGGCGGGCTGGGCGGCAAGGCGATCCCGGCAGTTCGCAGTTCTTCGTCTCGCTGGAAGACGACCTGCTGATGAAGTATGGCGGCGAGAATAAAGGTGTCGAGCAGGACGTCGAGAACATCCAGCGAATCGCCGAGGGGCAGAATCTCGAAATCCGGCGCTTTCTGCAGAAATATGAGAGCGTGATCGAGGGCCAGCGCCAGAAGATCCAGCAGCGCCGCCAAGCCATTCTGACCGGCGAGCAGGGTTGTTCCTCCGATTTCGAACGCTTGGTTTCGCTGGGAGTCATAGACGACCTGTGGGCCGACTACCTGGCGACTATCACCGACTTACGCGAGGGTGTTCAATGGCTGTCTTGGGGCGGCCGCGACCCGCTGCACGAGTATCTGACGTCGGTTCATTCGCTGTTTACGCAGCTGGAAGAGGAGCTTGACCCCGAGATCGCCACCCGGGTGGAGGCAGCCGAGGCGTCCGGCCTGGACCCCTCGCAGCGCGGCGCCACCTGGACTTATCTGACCACCGACCAGCCATTTGGCACGGCTACCGAGCGGATTATGCGCGGATTGGTGCGAAAATTAGGCCATAGAGGCTGACGCGCCGAGGCTTCGTCTTTTTCGTCTTCGTCTTTTTAGCCCCTGGCGCGCGTCTCTGGATTGGAGCCGAAGTTTGATCTTTCGGGAGGTTGAGGACCGCGACCTGATCGCCAAGGCGAGTCGGGGGCACGTGGATGCCTACAACGTGCTCGTGTCTCGGTGGGAGAAACGTGTCTTTAATTATCTCTTGCGTTTGGTGCGGCAGCGTGAGGACGCCCTCGATCTCAGCCAGGATGTGTTTTTGAAAGCCTATCAGAATCTGAAGAAGCTCGATGACCCGGCCAAGTTCCCGGCCTGGCTGTTTCGGATCGCGCATAACGAGGCGTATTCTTTGTTGCGCAAGAAGCATCCGGAAGCCGAGATGACCGTTGAGCCGCGGATGGCCGAATCGAGCGGGGGCCTGTTCCCTATCGAGTCGACGTTGGCCGTGCGAAGCGCGCTGGAACGGCTGTCGGACGATCAGCGCGAAGCCGTGGTGTTGAAGGTCTATCAGGGATTCAAGTTCGAGGAAATGGCGGAGATCCTATCGTGCCCGGTGTCGACCGTAAAGTCGCGGCTGTACACTGCGCTTGATCTTCTAAAAGAGGCCTTGGCTCCAATCAATACCGGAGGGGCTCCAATAAACATGGGAGGCGTGGAATGAGCTGTTCAGTTGACCTGAAAGCATATGCTGTCGACGAATTGCCGAAGAACGAGCGTGGCGTCGTCGAGGATCACGTGCGCGGTTGCCAGAGCTGTCGCGAGGAGTTGGATCGTTTGAACCTCACGCACAGCGCGCTGTCGTTGCTTGAAGATGAGGAGATTCCGCGCCGTATCGCGTTTGTCTCCGATCGGGTGTTTGAGCCGCGCTGGTGGCAAACCATGTGGCGCTCGGGCCCCGCGATGGGCTTTGCGTCCTCGGCGCTGTTGGCGGGCGCCATTCTGGCGCATGGATTCGCGCGGCCCGTGGCTCCGGCAACCATGGCTACAGCTCAAGTGGACGCCGCCCAAATCGAGCAGCGTGTCGAAGCCCAGGTGAATTCCAGACTGAACTCCCGTGTGGATGTGGCCGTAGCTAAAGCCGTGAATGAGGTTCAAGCCAAACAGGCCGCCGAGTTGGCCCAGGTGGTGAGGGCCGCGGAAGTCCAGCGCAAAGCTGACCTGGCGACTATTCAGCAAGCTGCAAACTACTACGAAAAACAGATTCATCGATTCGAGGTTGCAAGTAACGAAGGGCCCATCCAATGAAAACTCTAATGATCGCTAGCATTATGTTGGCCGCTCTGCCGGCCGGATCGATAGCCGACGGTCCGAAAGTGAATCGCGCCATGATCGAAGCCATGGAAAATAGCATGGACGCGAAGCTCAAGGGAATCTGGCCGCCAGATCCTGCCGAGGTGGTGGGCGTCCCGCAGGGCACCTACATTGGCGGCTATGGTGCGGTTTTCCTCGGCGAAGTGAACCTGGCGCCCGCCGCTGGAATCAGCCCTTTCCATCCGAGCATCAGCCCGGATGAAATGGCCCGGACGCACGACAAAAAGGTTCAGCGCATGGCGACGCTTCGGACCACGATGCGCGCGATGTTAATGGACTCGGCCCGCTCGCTGGACGCGGTTCCTGGCGACGAACAAGTCGCCGTTGCGATTTCTCTTTTCTATTGGAACTGGGAAAAGCGCGAGGGACTGCCCGCTCAGATCGTGATGCACGCGCCGCGCAAGGCTCTGCTCGGAGCATCCAACGCCGCACAAGCGACCATCGCGTCCGAAGAGTACTAAGCATGGGAGAGTTCTAGAGCATGCGGCTGGGCGAGATCCTGATCCAGCGCAAGCTCATCACCGACGAGGATTTGGAGCGGGCGCTCGAACTGCAGAAAGAGCGCGGCGATAAAATCGGCAAAACGCTGGTCGACATGGGCTTCATCGCCATGCGCGACGTTCTGGCGGCGCTCTCGGAACAGTTGCAGGTTCCCCTCGTTACAATCGATGCCCCGCCGGTAATCTCTCCTGAAACCGAGACGCTCTCTCCGCGCTTTCTGCGGCAATTCCGCTGCCTGCCGATGAGCCGGGACGACCACACCATCACGCTCGCGATGGCTGATCCTTTGGATGTCGAGACGATAGCCGCGGTGCGCCATTGCACAGGTCTCAAGATCAACACCGTGCTCGCCCCCGAGCAGGAGATCGTGGATGCGATCGACAAATACTACGGCGAATCGGCGGCGCGCACCGAAGGCGATTTCGAGTTCCAAGCCGGCGAGATGTCGGAAGATCTGGAACACCTGCGCGACATGGCGAGCGAGGCGCCGGTCATCCGCTTGGTGAATGCGATCATCGCTTCGGCGGTTGAAAAACGCGCCAGCGATATTCACCTCGAGCCGTTTGAAAAAGAATTTCGCATCCGCTATCGCGTGGATGGCGTGCTCTACAATCAAGATCCTCCGCCGCGCGAAATGAAGGCCGCCATGATCTCGCGCGTGAAGCTGATGGCTAAGCTCAACATCGCCGAGCGCCGCCTTCCGCAGGACGGGCGCATCAAGATCAAAACCCTTGGCCGCGAAGTCGATTTGCGCGTTTCCACGCTGCCGACGTTGTACGGCGAAAGCGTCGTGATGCGTCTGTTGGACCGGTCCGCGGGCGATTTCTACGATCTTGGCCGGCTGGGGTTCGACGGCCACATGCTGAATCGCATGACCTATTACACGTCGCTGCCGCATGGCATCTTTTTGGTGACCGGGCCCACCGGTAGCGGCAAATCCACCACGCTGTACTCGGCGCTGAAGAGGATCAATCAGAGCGACAAGAAAATCATCACGATTGAAGATCCCGTGGAATATCAGATGGACGGGATCAACCAGCTCCACGTGAACACGCAAATTGGGCTGACGTTTGCGTCCGGGCTGCGGCACATTGTTCGTCAGGATCCCGACGTCATCATGGTTGGCGAGATTCGCGATCGCGAGACCGCCGACATCGCGATTCGCTCGTCGCTTACCGGCCACTTCGTATTCTCGACGCTGCACACCAACGACGCGCCCAGCGCGATTTCACGTCTGACCGACATGGGCGTGGAGAACTACCTGATCACGTCGTCGCTGGTGGCGGTGCTGGCGCAAAGATTAGTGCGCCTCATCTGCGAGCATTGCAAAGAGAAGGGCGATACGCGGTTCGCGCCCTCGGGGGACATGGTGCAGTGTTACACGGGGCGCGGCTGCGAACACTGTTTCGGTTCCGGCTACACCGGCCGGGTGGGGATTTTCGAGCTGATGGAGCTGGACGACGGCATCCGGCAGCTGATCATGAAAAATGAGGACGCGGTGGCCATCACCAACGCGGCTCGCCGCATCGGCATGCGCAATTTGCGCGAAGACGGCTGGTCCAAGGTAGCCGGCGGATTAACCACGGCCGACGAAGTAATGCGTGTCACGCAAGAGTTCTAAGAAGGGCCACGGATGAACACAGATGAACGCAGATATTTAAGAAAAGTCGTATCAGTGTTTAGCTGTGTTTATCGGTGGCAGGCTTCCCGATGAATAGTTTTCACTTTAGAGCCGTGGCCTCCGACGGGCAGATTCGCACCGGCGCGATTCATGCCGAGTCCGAGCGCCTGGTCGCCTTCGAGCTGCGCCGCCAGGGGCTCACGCCCGTGTACGTCGGCAAGGAAGAAAAGAAACCGCTGGATATCAAGCTGCCCTCGTTCTCCGGGGGCAGGAAGCGGGACGTTCTGTTCTTCACTCAAGAGCTGTCCACGCTGCTCAGCGCCGGCGTGCCGCTCGACCGTGCGCTGTCCATCACATCCGAGTTGAACGACCGTCCCTCGTTCCGCACGCTGGTACAGAACATTCTCCGCACCCTGAAGGGCGGGCGCTCGCTGGCCGACAGCCTGTCCACTCACCCAGCTCACTTTTCGGAGTTGTATATCAACATGGTCCGCGCGGGCGAAGCCGGCGGATCGCTCGCGGTGGTCTTCGAGCGGCTCTCGGAATTCGAGCGCACGCGCGACGATCTGCGCGCCTACATCGTTTCGTCGATGGCCTATCCGACGCTGCTCTCGATGGTCGGCATCGGGTCCATTCTGGTGCTCATGAATTTTGTCGTGCCGCGCTTTGCGGCGGTCTTCGAAGAGTCGCGCATCGAGATGCCGCTGCCCACCAAAATGCTATTGATCGGCAGCAAGTTTCTGCAATCCTACGGGTGGCTGGGGATCACGCTCCTGGTAGTGTTCGCGATCGGCATGTATACCTACGTGCGCACCGCTCCGGGCCGGCTGTGGTGGGACACTCTGCGGTTGAAAATCCCGCTCCTCGGCGACGCGCTGCGCAAAGCCGAAACTGCGCGATTCGCTCGCGCCATGGGCACTCTCGTCTCCAACAGTGTACCGTTGGTGCAATCCCTTTCCATCGCGGGCGCTACGTTGAATAACCGCCGCATTTCGGGATCGCTCGAAATCGTCTCCCTGGGAGTGAAACGCGGCGAAGGCATTGCCGGTCCTTTGCGGCGCGCCGGGCAGTTCCCTCCCCTGGCCGCGCATTTGTTGAGCGTGGGCGAAGAGACCGGCCGTCTGGACTCCATGTTTGTGCGCATGGCCGACATCTACGACGCCGAAACGCGCTCGTCGATTCGCAGGTTTACGTCGCTCTTTGAGCCGATCGTGATTTTGGTGATGGGGATCGTGGTCGGTACTCTGATCTTAAGCATGTTGCTGGCGATTGTCGGCATGAATGATGTGGCAATGTAAGAGAGGTGTGCAATGAATAAACGACTCAAACAGCAAGCTGGCGTGACCCTGATCGAAATGATGGTGGTGGTCACCATCATCGCGTTGTTCGCCGCGCTAGTGCTTCCGAAGATGATGCACCAGGCCGACCGCGCCAAGATCACTTCGGCGCACGCCCAGATCAATGCGTTTTCGACGGCGCTCGGGTCCTACAAGCTGGATACAGGCACTTTCCCCACCACCGAACAAGGCTTACTGGCGCTGCGCGATAAGCCCGAGAGCGTCGACAATTGGCAGGGGCCCTATCTGCAGAAGGAAATCCAGAACGATCCGTGGGGTCATCCCTACGTCTATCACTTCCCTGGCGATCACGGAGATGAGCCCGACATTATCAGCTATGGCGCCGACGGAGCGCCTGGCGGAGACGGGATCAATGCCGACATCGTCAGTTGGAGAAATTAGCACGGCACGCAGGAGTGCGTGCGCCAATCGCGGCGTCACGCTGATCGAGATGATGGTGGTGGTCGGGCTGATTTCGCTCATGGTCGGCATCAGTTTTCCAGCCATCACGTCGGGCATCGACTCGATGCGCCTGAAGGCCGCCAGCAACAGTGTGGTCAGCTTCCTGGATGCCGGGCTCAGCCACGCCGAACGTCGTCAGCAGGTGATCGAGATCATCATTTCGAAGTCCGACAACTCCATCGAAATGCAGTCCAGCCAACCGGGGTTTTCCCGCAAGCTGCAGATGCCCGAAGGAGTCTCCATCGTCCAGGTGCTGCCGCCATTGCCTGAAAATCCCGATGCGCCGCGCATGTTCTTCCTCTACCCGGGCGGCACCGTTCCCCCCTTGGGAGTGCAGTTGATCAATCGCAGGAATGTGCAGCGCGTGGTGCGCGTCGATCCTATCACCGGCGTGCCCCACGTGGAGGCGGTTGAGTAAGTGAAACAACGCGGATTCACTTTGCTAGAGGTACTGGTGGCTACGGTTGTCATGGCGATTGCCGTAGGCGGGCTTATGTCGGCCATCTCCAGTTCTCTGCGCAACGCCGCGCGGCTCACCGATCACGATCGCGCCGCTCTGCTCGGCCGCCAGAAGATGGATGAATTGCTAGTTGCCGCGGGACTCGAAAAGGGCGTGCCATTCCAAGGCACCTGGGGTCCGGAGGTGACCGGCAGCATGCAGATTGGCTGGATCGCGCGCCTTACGCCCTTCGAGATTCCGCGCGGCGCGGCTCCCGGTACGCCATTCATCGAGCGTGTGGAGTTGGAAATCTGGTGGATGGTTGGCCCGCAGCGCCGCTCGTTCCACTTGGACGGCTTCCGCCGGTCCGTCATGACGCCTGCCGATCGTGCGGCCGTGGGTTCGCAAGCAACGCCGCTTCGAGAGTCCGGCCAGCCATGACCGCGCGCCGTAACAAAAAGCCCGCCGCGGCCGGTGTCACTTTAATGGAGTTGCTGGTCGCGGTCCTGCTGCTGAGTCTGCTTTCGGTCGGCATGGTCATCACCATGCGCATCGCGCTCAGCGCTATGAATAAGACGGATTCCAAGCTGATGGCCAACCGGCGAGTGCTTAGCGTCGAGCGCATTCTCAACGAGGAAATATCCGGAATCATTCCGGTCACCGCCGATTGCACGGGCGGCGGGCAGCGAGGTCCAAAGGTGACGTTCTTTCATGGCGAAGTTCAGTCCATGCGGCTGGCCTCTACATATTCGCTGCATGAGGGCGCGCGCGGTATGCCCATGATCCTCGAATTCCAGGTGATCCCCGGTGAAGACAACCAAGGCGTCCGGCTGGTGGTGAACGAGCAATGGTACACCGGTCCGCGTGGCGCAGGCGCGCTGTGCGTCGGGATGGGCGCCGATCCCGTCAGCGGCCGCCCAAGTCCCATCTTCGTGCCCATTCAAATTGGCGCCAACTCCTTCGTAATGTCCGACCGTCTGGCATATTGCCGTTTCAGCTTTCGCGATTCCCGTACACGGCCCCAGCCGTTTTGGGTGGACCACTGGGTGGCGGCGGCGCTTCCCGACGCGGTTCGAATCGACTTGGCTCCGCTGGCGCCAGACTCGGGCCGCTTGCAGCCGGTGACCTTGACCATTCCAGTTCGCGTGACCCGCCTGCCGCTGGTGGACTACCAGGAGGAGCTGGCAATTGGCAGATAGCCGCATCCGCAAAACGAACCGAGGTGCTGCTTTGCTGGCTGTATTGTGGCTGGCCGCGGGCTTGTCCGCCATCGCACTCACCATCGCCAATACTGTTCGCGGCGAAACCGAGCGCAGCTCTACCGATGCCGACGGCCTGAAGGCGTTCTACCTGGCGGCCGGCGCCATTGATCGCACGCTGCTCTATCTGGAGAAGCCAACCTCTTTTCAAAACCCGGACAAGACCCCGCTCATCAAAGACTACACGCGGGTGCTCGGGTTCGACTTTCCCACTGGCGTCGTCACCGCCGAAATCATCCCGGAGACTTCCAAGCTGGATGTGAACAAGGCCGCTAACAAGGATCTGCTCAACCTCTTGCTGGCTCTGGGCGAAGATCCTGGCCAGGCCGAACAGACGCTGGCCGGCATAGTGGATTGGCGCGGCCCCAGCCAGGGCGGATCGTTCACTGGGTTCGACCAATATTACTTGTCCCTCACTCCGTCTTTTCAGGCGCGGCACGCGTCTCTTCAGGAGATTGAGGAATTATTGCTAGTGCGCGGAGTCACCCCGGATCTGTTCTACGGCAGCTATACCCGCGGTGCGCAAGGGCAGTTTGTGCCACACGCCGGGCTGCGGGATTGTCTCTCGGTCTATGCGTGGCCGGGTACTACGCTGGATGTCAACACGGTTGAGCCGGCGGTGATGCAGGCTATCGGAATCCCCGTCGATGTTGCCGCTTCAATTGTCGCCCTGCGCAAGGCCGCGCCCATTCGCGATCTGGGCCAACTCGCGGCGTTTAAGAGCGCCGGTCCCGGTATGGCCCGCTTGGGGATGGAGCACGTCGCCGCCGGTTACCCGCTCGCCGTCACGCTGCGCGCCACTGCCCAGCTGAAGCTTTCCAACGGCCAGCTTTCGGATGTGCGCCGCACAGTCTCTGAGATGGTGATGTTCTTGGCGCAGGACTCGCAGTCGCTCAAACCCGGTGAGCCCCCCTATCACGTCCTGCGCTGGTACGAGAACGCGGCCCCACTGCAATGAGCGCTCCGGGCTTCAGGAAATGGCTTGCCTTCGGGACGGGTGTCGGCATTGAGATGGGCCGCGAGGATCTCATCGTCACCGTGGTTCGACTGCGGCCCACTGGCACGCGAGTCCTGGGCGAGCTCACCATCCCCCGTTTTCGCGAGCAGCCCGCCGGCGAATGGGGCGAAAATTACGCCAGTTTTCTACATAAATTAGGCGCCCGGCATCTGGCGGCCACCATCCTGTTGCCGCGCGATGAAGTCACCGTTCGCCAAGTCTTGCTGCCCGGCGTCTCGGACAAGGATTTGCCCTCCGCGATCCGCTTCGAGATCGATTCGCTGAACCCTTACTCGGAAGAAGAAGCCGCCTATGATGGAGTGCGGATCGGCAAGACTTCGTCCATTCTGATTGGCATTACGAGGCGTTCTTCGCTCGATCGCTACACCGCGTTATTGTCCCAGGCCGGCGTGAAGGTCGCGTCCTTCACGTTTTCGGCGCCCGCGATCTACTCGGCGTTGCGTCTCTATTCCGATACTCCCGCCGAGGGCCTGGTGGCTCTGGGCCAGGACGGGGACGAGGTCGAGGTGTACGGCGAGAGCCCCACGCGTCCTCTGTTTTCCGCGCGCCTGGATCAGCCCGCCGATCGCGTTCGCACTCTGGCTGTCTCCGAGCTTCGGCTGCCCCCGGAAATTGAAGCCAAAGCTCTGCATGTCGAGCTTCCGCAGCCGGTGGCGGCGCCCGAGAATTACGATCCCGCGCGTTCGTCGCTGTCCTATGCTGCCGCGGTCGCGAGCGCCAGTGTGCGGCGTCCGCTGAGCCTGAATCTGCTTCCGCCTGAGCAGCGCCGGAGCGCGTCGCGCCTGCGTTATGTTCCCACCGCCGTGCTCGGGAGCGTGGTTCTGCTGCTGGCGATCGCGGTGGTGGCGTATCCCAAGTATTCCGACAATCGCTATCTCGAGCTGCTGCAGGCGCAGATTCGCACGCTCGATCCGCTGGCGCGAAAAGCGGCGGAGACAGAGCGCCAAACAGCTACCGCGCGCAATCGGACCCAGACGCTCGACACCTTCCGTCAACATACCCGCGAGGATCTGGACGCGCTCAACGACCTGACCCATCTGCTTGCCCCGCCTGCCTGGCTCAATTCGCTGCAACTCACCCGAACCTCGGTCAACATCGCCGGCCAGACCGACCAGGCGGCGGCGTTGATCAAGCTTCTGGATGGCTCGCGCCACTTCCAGGGATCGTCGTTCGCGCTGCCTTTGCAGAGAAGCTCGGGCGGAGAAGTTTTCAGCATCCGAACCACTCGCAAAGGAGTGGCGCCATGACGCTGGGAGATCGCGATCGCCGAGCGCTGATCATCCTGGGTGTCGCTCTGTTGGCGGGCGGGCTAATTTATTGGCTCTCCAATTCAACGCCCTCCTCGAGCGGAGAATCGGCCAAGATCGCACCGGTGGATAGCATCGATCGCGCCCAAAAGCGCCTCGCGACCCTGCGCAAACAGGCCGCTACGCTGCCGGGCAAGCAAGCGGTTCTGCGGCAGGCATCGCTCGAGCTCAGCGAGCGCGAAAAAGGATTGATCCCGGGCGACACCGCCGATCAGGCGCAAGCGCAGCTTGTGCAGGTGATCAAACGCGTCGCCGCGCAGCAGACGCCGCCGCTCGAGATGGGCCAAGTCGAGCTGACCCGGCCCCGCTCCTATGGCAGCGCCTACGGGTTAGTGAGCGTCTCCATCACTTTGACCTGCCGCATCGATGAACTGGTCAATTTCCTCGCCGCGCTGGGCGCGCAGCCTGAGCTGACCGCCACTGAAGAGATCCGCTTCGGCGCCGCGCATCCCAAGCAAAAGACCATGCCCGTGCGCCTAACCGTCTCCGGACTGGTGGCCCGGCGCCTGATACCGCAGCAGAAAGGGCTGCCGCAGCTGTGAGCAAACTGCGGCTTCTGGATCTGGTGCTGCTCATTGTGGCGGGACTCCTGGGCTGGCAGGCGCGCCGCGAATGGATCGATTCGCACGCGCGCGATCTAGCCTTGCTGCACGGCGGTCTGCCCCCCGCGAAAGTGCCAGGTTTGGCGCCCTTGGGCAAAGTGGATCCGCTCAGCGCGATCGCCTACGCTGAGGTTGCTCTCAAGAATCTTTTTTCGCAGGATCGCAATCCCAATGTCATTGTCGATGCTCCGAAGCCCGTGCCTGAAAAGCCGCCGCCGCCGTTTCCAGTGGCCCATGGCGTTATGATTTGGGGCGATTTTCCGGCCACCATCGTGCTCAGCGAAAAGGCCGGCGGTCCGCAGAAAGGCTATCATGCCGGCGAGTCCATCGGCCAATGGAAGCTGGTCGACGTGGACAGCAGCTTCGTCGATCTCGAGTGGGAAGGCAAGGAATTTAAGAAGCGCATCGACGAACTCATCGATCGGACTCCGATTGCCGAGGCCTCGCCGACACCCGCTGCGGCCAAGGCTGCTGCGGCCGCCCCAGCCGCCAAGCCACTTGCGTCGTCCTCCCATTCTGGTCCCGGCATTGACGTTGGAGGCGGGTTCAGCTCCTGCTACTCCGACGACACATCCCCGGCGGGCACGGTTGTGGATGGCAAGAAGAAAGTGGTCAGCGAGAGTCCCTTTGGAACCGCATGCCGCTGGGAACAGATCAAATGAATCACGAAAAAGGAAGCATGACGACCATTGCACTCACTCCGTTCGCCGCGGGCTTGCCGTTCGCCGCAGGCTCGTCCATTGCGGGCAAAGCTAAACCGACCGCGGGCAAGACTAAAGAGGACAAATAGTGCGATTTCGACATTGGTTCCGCGCGGCCGCGATAGCAGCGGCACTCTTGGCGCAGGCTTTTGCGCAACAGGCGCCAAAATCCCCAGCAAATGGCCCTGGTCCTGTTTTCCCCGGATTCAGTCCTCCCCCTCCCCGCCAAACGGTTCAGCCGACGCCGAACCCCCAGCCGCAATCCGGCACGACGCCGGCCCAGACGCCGGGAGCCCAGACGCCAGCAGCCCAGGCGCAGCCACCGGGTCGCCCGCCGACAGTCTATGGGGGACTGTCCCTGAACAATGCGTCCCTAACGGAAGTGATCGACCTGCTGGCGCGCCAGCTCAAGATCAATTACATCCTCGACCCCCGCGTCAAGGGTGGCGTCATCCTCAACACTTACGGTGAAACCAGGGATATCGACACGCGTTCGCTGCTGGAAACCATTCTGAGGATCAACGGATTCGGCATGGTAAAGCAAGGCGATCTGTATCGCATCGTTCCGCTAGCCGATATTTCGCATCTGCCCGTGCCGCCTGAGAGCAAAACCGATCCTAACGCCATTCCGCAAGACGACACGACGATGCTCAATCTGGTTTTCCTCAAATACGTCACAGCCGACGAATTGGTGAAAGTGCTGGAGCCGTTCATAGGAGAAAACGCGCGTATCTATACTTATGCAGCCGCCAATTTACTCCTGGTTCTCGACAGCCGCAGAAACATGCGCCGTCTGATGGACCTGGTGGCCATGTTTGACAGCGATCAGATTGCCAACCAGCGCGTGCATGTCTTTCCGGTAAAGTACGGACGGCCTACCGATATTTCCAAAGAACTGGAGAACATCGTCAAATCGATCGCACTTTCGGACAAGAATTCGCCGATCAAGTTTCTACCCATCGATCGCATTAATACCATCATCGCGGTTGCGCCGAATCCAGGCGCTTTTACCGAAGTGCAAACCTGGCTCGAGAAGCTGGATGTTCCGGTGAAGGCATCCGCGGGCGGCATTAAGGACTTCGTCTATCGCGTTCACTATGGCGACG
>Ga0206831_1161_pt1 | contig 18148 bp, 20 predicted proteins | sample Alteio_BWOrgCont_73_FD_152876 | JGI IMG/M metagenome (GOLD analysis project Ga0206831, IMG submission 152876) | Enriched cells from forest soil in Barre Woods Harvard Forest LTER site, Petersham, Massachusetts, United States -... | ecosystem: Environmental > Terrestrial > Soil > Temperate forest >...
CATTGCCGGTGGCAGGGGCACGCGGCTGAGGCAAATGACGGGGGATCTACCGAAGTCTATGGTGGATGTCGGCGGGAAGCCGCTGCTGGAGCACCAAATACTGCTTGCTCGGCAATACGGAATACGCGACGTTCTGATCCTAACAGGCTTCGGATCCGAGCACATCGAACAATACTTCGGCGACGGATCTGCTTGGGGGATAAGAATTCAGTGTCATCGAGAAGAACGTCCGCTTGGTACGGCAGGCGCTCTGCTCGAAGTCTTCGATAAGCTTGAGGACCTCTTCCTCGTAATGTATGGCGACACGATGATGAACGTCGATTTGACCAGGATGCGCGCTTCCCACACAGGGCTCGCAAGTGCCACTCTCTTCGTGCATCCCAACGACCACCCGCAGGATTCAGATTTAGTGGTATTGAACAACTCAGGTGAAGTGGTTGCTTTACTGCCCTATCCTCACCCCCCTGATTCCTATCATAGAAATTTGGTCAACGCCGCGTTGTATGTCTTTTCAAAAGAACCCTTACGGACGTGCGTTACTCAGTGGCGCCAGAATCCGAGATCGATTGACATTTGTAAGCATTTATTCCCAAGTCTGTTAAAGGAAGGCGCGCTGTTGCGCGGGTATCTCAGCCGTGAATATATCAAGGATGCGGGTACTCCCAATCGTCTTCAAAATGTGCGTCGCGATTATGAAACGGGACGCGTTCGAGCGAGTTCCTTCCGAGAGCCCATGCCAGCCGTCTTCCTTGATCGTGACGGAACTGTAAATTTCGATCACGGTTGGATAAACGCTCCCGAGAAGATCGAGTTGTTAAGCGGCGCTGCAGATGCGATTCGCGCCATCAACGGTTCAGGACGCCTGGCCGTCATCGTAACAAATCAACCCGTGGTTGCGCGCGGAGAATGCGATGAACCGACACTCCGCCGAATTCACAACAAGCTCGAGTGGCTGCTCGGCGAGGCACACGCTTATGTTGATGCCATTTACTATTGTCCTCACCATCCGGACGCTGGTTTTCGTGGCGAGCGAGCCGATTTGAAAATGGCTTGCTTTTGCCGCAAGCCATCGCCTGGCCTGCTCGAAGCAGCCGTACGTGATCTCAACATCGACGTGAGTCGCTCCTGGATGATCGGTGACAGCAGACGCGATATCAAAACGGCAGCCAACTTCGGAATTCCAGCGGTGTTGGTCAAATCCAATCAGAGGACATTTGATGATACGCGGGATGAAGAGCCACGACTGAGAGTTGAAACGGCTCTAGATGCAGTGAATTGCATTTTGAGGGGAGCCGCCCAATCCTCAGAACAATTACTTCACTAGCCTGTTTTCGTTTGAATCGACCCTACCCGCTGTCTCATGCACGATTTTGCCGGCGACCCATTTCAAGTCCAACTGAGCCGGCGTTGGTTGTTGGCTACGCTTTGTGGCACCCCAGTTTCCGTGTCAAACAAAGTTAATATCTGGCTCACGAATTAAACCACAAGCAGCGGGGTCTTAGCAAAGAAACATGTCATCACAAACGGCCAGGAGTTTAACTAGGGAGCCCTTCCGGCAGATTCTTGGCATCAAGTTCTTTACCGGGAGCGCTGCGGAAGCTGTAGACCGAATGAGCACAGGAGGTCTCTTAGTTGTCCCTTCAGCCCCCGCGCTCAAGGATCTTCCTTCTAACTTAAGCTACCGTGAAGCGCTTCTTAATGCAGACCTGACTATTACTGACAGTGCCTTCATGGTTTTGATATGGAACATCCTCCAACGGGACCGTATTCAGAGGACCTCCGGGCTTGCTTATCTCCGTGAACTTCTGCAACGCCAAGACATCCGGCAGACCGGCGCCTTTTGGGTCATGGCCGGTGCGTCAAGTGCGCTTCGAAACGTCCGCTGGCTCCGCTCCATTGGAATTAATGTAGCCCCGGAAGACATCTATCTGGCCCCGCAATACAAGGATGAAATCGCCGACGAAGCCCTGCTGAAATTATTGCGAGAGCGGCGGCCCCACCATATAGTTTTAACGCTTGGGGGTGGCACGCAAGAGCCACTGGGATTCTACCTTAAGAGGAACCTCGACTTCCACCCGGCCATCCACTGCATAGGGGCCGCAATAGCCTTCCTGACCGGCGATCAAGTGAGAATTCCCGAGTGGGCGGACCGTTTCTATGTGGGTTGGCTGTTTCGCTGTCTCGCTCAACCGCGCCGATTTGTTTCGCGATATTGGAGGGCCCGCAAGCTGTTGCCGCTGATGTTACGTTACCGAGGAAACCTTCCTTGAGCCAGACCATCCTGGACCTAGGCAAAACGAGTCGGTGCGGACGACAAAGGTCAGGCGAGCGAGCTGAAAACACCGGTGGCACGGTCACAGAACCGCTCGACATTCAGAGGTTGATTGGTTTGGGCGGTCGGGCTCGACGCTTGTCTTCAGAAGAACCCATGAAGCCCCTTCATCTCCTGTACGCTTGCTTCAACTTTCGGAGCTGTCCCTTGCCCTGCGAGGGCTTGGTCCGATCGGATCTGAACTGGGAAGGCCTGATCCCTATCGGCGAGGAGGAACGGATTCTTCCCGCGTTAAACGCTCGTCTACAAGAGACCGGTATTTCTTGGCTATTGCCAGCCGAGGTGGCGAGCTTCTTTTCCGCCGTAGAAGAGTTGAACCTTGAACGCAATCGGGCAATACTGGCCGAACTCGCGACTGTCGCCGCATTGCTCAACGAAGTCGGCATCGAACCTGTTCTGCTAAAAGGCGCGGCGTATCTGGTGGCAGGCGTCTATGCGAGCCCGGCTGCGCGATACCTAATGGACGTTGATCTCCTTATACCAGAGCCAAAAATGTCGATTGGGATCGAAGCACTTATCCAACGTGGTTTCGAGTGGGATCGGCGTGATCGGCTTGGCCGTTTTAGGCACCATCATCCTCCGCTGCGGCGAGCTGGGTCGGTGCCTTTTGAGCTGCACCATAGCTTGGGGATGAGCAGTTGCAAATCGTTGCTGCCCGCTTCGGAGGTATTGGAGCAATCGACGCGCCACGAGTTTGGTGGAGCGCGAGTCCGGGTGCCTTCTCCCGACCATCTCATGGTGCACCTTATCATGCACTCCCAAATCCAGCATCCATATAACGAGCGCATCTGGCCGCCCCTCCGGGCGATGTATGATCTCGTGCTCATCCAGCGTCGGTTCGAGAGCGAAATAGACTGGAGTAGTCTTGAAGACCGGTTCCGCAAAGCGGGACAATCCGGGGTTTTGGCGATGCACCTCCTCCGAGTGCGGGAGGTGCTTGGCGCAGAGACGCCTTTTCCAATTCGCTTGACTGGTCTGACACGCCTTCGGTGGCTTCGGAGGAGACTCTTGAGAGCGCTTCCGGCTCTTCGCTTTCTGGATCCCATCTATATGTATTCAACAGTCCTCGTCCGGCGTTTGCGCCTTTTGCGAAGTGCGTTGGATGTGCCGGGAGGCTGGAGGCACATCACTAGGGAACTGTTCGCGCCGAGTATCTACAAGCGCTTGATCACAGATGTCATCGAGGGCCGTGGTCGTTAGCGTTGCATTTACCTCTCTATATCTGATTGAAAGGATCGCAAGTGTCAAGATCTGCGCTCATCATTGGAATCACTGGTCAGGATGGCTCGTATCTTAGTGAACTCCTCCTTTCAAAAGGTTATACCGTGCACGGTCTTGTTCGGCGAAGCTCCAGTTTCAACACGGCACGCATCAATCACATCTATGAGGATCCACATGAAGCTGGTCGGCGTTTGCTCCTGCACTATGGTGATCTCACGGATTCTACGGGTCTTCGCAGGGTGATCGAAACCGCGTTGCCCGACGAGATCTACAACCTGGGCGCCCAATCTCATGTCAAGGTATCGTTTGACAACCCCGAGTACACTGCGGATTCAGTCGGGGTCGGAGCTTTACGAGTGCTCGACTGCATGCGCGATCACGTCGAACACACTGGCCGACAGGTGCGTTTTTACCAGGCCGGGTCCTCAGAGATGTTCGGAGCCACCAATCCGCCGCAAAGTGAATTAACTCCCTTCTATCCCAGAAGTCCTTATGCGGTGTCGAAAGTGGCCGCCCATTGGTATGGGGTCAACTACCGCGAGGCATACAATCTCTTCATTTGCAATGGCATTCTCTTCAACCATGAATCGCCACGCCGCGGCGAGACCTTTGTCACGAGAAAAATCACACGAGCCGTCGGTCGCATCAAGGCTGGCCTGCAAAAGAGACTTTATCTCGGCAATTTGGAGGCTCGCCGCGACTGGGGTTTTGCCGGCGACTATGTCGAAGCGATGTGGGCGATGCTTCAGCATTCCGAGCCCGATGACTTCGTAGTTGCCACCGGCGAAGCCTACTCGGTACGCGAGTTCTTGGGCGAAGCATTCTCCTATGTTGGGCTCGATTGGCAGGAACACGTGGAAGTCGATCCTCTTTATTTCCGCCCTACGGAGGTCGACTACCTGCTCGGTGATGCCACCAAAGCACGGTCCACACTCGGCTGGAAACCGAAGACTACGTTCCAGCAACTGGTCCGGATGATGGTGGACGCTGATTTGCGACTTGCCAAGCACGAGCATCTGGTAACCGACCAGACGCTAACTACTGCAGTCGCCGTAGGAAGGTAGGCAAATGAAAAAAGCGAGTCGTATCTTTGTCGCCGGTCATCGCGGGTTGGTTGGTTCCGCGCTGGCAAGGGAACTTCAACGTAGGGGTTTCAGCAACTTGATATTAACTACTCGCGAAGAAACAGACCTGACTTCAAGGGACGCGGTTGACCATTTCTTTCAATCTAAGCGGCCGGAGTACGTGTTCCTTGCTGCCGCCAAAGTGGGGGGTATCTTGGCAAATTCGCGATACCCGGCTGACTTTATCCGTGACAACTTGGCAATCGAGCTCAATGTAATCGACAGCGCTTGGCAAAATGGTGTGAAGAAGTTGGAGTTCTTGGGTTCGTCTTGCATCTATCCAAGACTCGCACCTCAGCCGCTAAAGGAGGAGTCATTGTTAACCGGCTCACTGGAGCCGACGAATGAGTGGTATGCGATTGCTAAGATTGCCGGAATCAAACTGTGCCAAGCATATCGCATCCAACACGGTTTTAACGCAATCTCCTTGATGCCTACCAATCTTTACGGGCCGGGCGATAACTTCGATTTGCAGAGTTCGCATGTCCTGCCTGCATTAATCAGAAAGTTTCATGAAGCACAAGCAGAGGGCCTCCGGTCGGTCGCGGTCTGGGGCACCGGTACGCCCCTCCGAGAATTCTTGCACGTCGATGACCTCGCTTCAGCGGCTGTCTTTCTTATGCAGAATTACGACGAGCCCGAGATTGTGAACATCGGTGTTGGTGAAGACTTAACAATCGCTGATCTGGCGCTAACCATTGCTCGTATTATTGGGTATAGTGGCAAGATCGAGTTCGATGCCAGCAAGCCTGACGGCACACCCCGAAAGCTTATGGATGCGAGCCGTCTCCACGCCATGGGATGGCATCACTCCATCTCTCTGGAGCAAGGGATAAGGACGACCTATGAGTGGTTCCTTGCTAATTGTGAGTGCGTGCGCGCTGTCGCGAATTAGTAGCGCTGACTATTGTGACAAACCCGGGTTCTCCGACCAATAGGGATTGAAGATCGGCCGCATCCAATCAGAGCTTAACAGCAGAATTTGACTTTAACGCACTGTTTCACAAGCGCAGCCTCACTCCGCATCCACCGACAGCGCAGATCGACTTCTGGGAACAACAAGCATGGCAACAGCCGGAGCTAAGCTAAGTCCACTCGTGCAGGGGCCGAGATCACGCAGATCCGGCGAACCTACTGTTCTCCCTTCACACTTTCGCAATGCAGTCCTCGCCCGGCGAATGCTGCTTGTTGTTGCCGACCTGTTTTCCGTGTGGTGCAGCGGACTCGTCGCCGTCGCTCTGCGTTTCCCGCAGCTCCACCGTAATCACTGGACTATGGAGGCTCATGCGGCATTTTTAGTGCTCTATGCTGTCCTTATCATTTTGTTCTGTAATACCCAAATGCTATATTCGGGCGTTCAGTTCCGTTCCAGTAAACAAGAAACCATCGCTGTCATCCGGGCCATCGGTATGGCGAGCCTACTTCTGGCTGCCTTCATCTATATTTCTGGATTCAAGATGATTTCGCGTTTCGTTGTTGTTTTTACAATGATGCTGAGTCTCCTCGCCATCGCCGGATTACGTTGTCTGCGTCGCAGAAGGCTTGAAAGGGCCTCAGCCGATGGCTTCATCTGCCGAAACGTGCTGATCATTGGCACTGGTCTTGCCGCGCAAACCATTCATCTGTACCTTCAAGAGCACCGCTATCTTGGCTATGTGGCTGCCGGCTTCATCACCGCCGACGCGGGCGACATGGACCTCGGAAAGGACATGCTTGGCTCGATACGAAACCTTTCCGAGATTGCCCGCACGCGCTTCATCGATGAGGTCATCATCTCCACGGAAAACCGGGCTGCCGCCAAGCTCGCCATCGCTGAGGCGCGTGCCTGTGGCCTTGGAGTTCGCGTGATTCCCGACCTCTACGACGGCCTCGCCTGGGGCGCTCCGGTAGAGTACGTGGGGCAATTCCCTACGATCTGTCTCGATCAAAAACGGATACCTGCGTTGGCACTCATGATTAAACGCGGCGTGGATGTGATCTCATCCGCTGTCGGTCTTCTGATTCTCTCGCCATTAATCGCAGCCATCGCGCTGGCCGTCAAACTCGATTCGCGCGGTCCCGCGTTCTATACCTCTGACCGCGTCGGTCGCAAGGGCAGGATCTTCGGCTGCCACAAATTTCGGACGATGGTCCGCAATGCAGACGAAATGCTCGCTAATCTTCAGCACCTTAACGAAAGAGACGGAATTCTTTTCAAGATTACGAACGATCCTCGCATTACACGGGTGGGGGGCTTTCTTCGCAAGTATAGCCTTGACGAACTGCCTCAGCTGTGGAACGTATTGAAAGGAGACATGAGCCTAGTTGGCCCGCGCCCGCCGATCGCCGCCGAGGTTCGGCAATATGAGATTGATCATCTTAAGCGGCTGGATGTCATGCCCGGGATTACGGGGTTGTGGCAAGTGGAAGCTCGCACCAATCCTTCGTTCGCCAGCTATATCGCGTTCGATATGGAATACGTCGACCACTGGAGTCTTTTCCTGGATTTACGGATCTTACTGAAGACGGCGGCGGTGGTGGTCGCGGGGACCGGACGATAACTGGCTCTCGGGAAAACTTGCACCTGGATTGAAGTGTTGCATACTTAGGAATGTGTGGGGTCGAATGAAACTGCTGGGGAGCAAAAGACCAGCGTTGGCTCGACGTAGCGGAATTTCGAAATGCACGGAAGGTCTTGTGGGCCAGCATTTCTCCGCCGTGCATCTAGGTCACACTCCTGAATCTAAGTATTTTTGCTGAGGACGATGCCGGTGGGTGGTCGCAGGTATGGGTCCGATAATGCCTTACGGCAAAATTCCTCGGCTAATGGAGGATCGAATATGGTCTCCGATGCGAACTTAAATCACACGCCTGCAGCGATCGTGACCGTCCGGATGTTCAGCTTGCCCGTTCGAGGCCTCTGGTTCCTGCTTCTCGCCTTCACTCTGGCGATTGAGCTCGTTCCCCTTTCGGTGGCGTTCGAAGCGCAATTCTCGTCGCTCGTCTTTCATTCCTATGAGGCGGCGAAACTGGTGGCCTTCGTTGTCTTCGGATTCTTAACGCCCATCGCTTGGTGGCGCTATAAAAGCCTGGGCATAGGGGTACTCTTCGCTATCGTGACTGCGGCGATCGTAGAGCTCGGGCAATCCTTCATTCCGGGCCATCGTACCAGCATATTCGAGTTGGCTGTGAAGCTCGTCTTGCTGTTTGTTGGATTTGCCGCCGCACTGGACATCCGCAAGTATCAGGAGTTCACCATCGGCCCGCTGTGCATTCGCTTTTCGTCGCGCTATTGGTCAAGCCTTTCGTGAGCATTCAGGTTCCGGCGTCAGCCCATGTATTCAAAACAGGACGGAGATAGGACGACTGGACTGCTGACAGGTTCACTAACCTATTACTCAACGAAATCGATAGCTTATGTTCAGAGGAATTCTATTTCTAGACATCCGTGGGTAGCCGCGTATCGAATCGCTGCGATCACCTGGGCCATTGCTCTGCTCATCGGATCCCTGCAGCCGATGCGGCCTGCGCATTTTCATTTCAGCATAGCCCACCATGTCGCACATTTCTTGGGTTTCGGTGCGTTGGCCTTCCTCGCTATCGTAGGATTCGACAATCACAGCCGTAGTTCGCGGTGGCCTGCTGCAGCATCTTTCCTCTTTGGCTTCGCTATCGAGTTTCTCCAACACTGGCAAAACCGAATGCCCATCGAATGGTACGACGTTCGCGACGATGCGGTCGGCGTTCTCGCTTTTGCAGTCTTCTGCCATATGGTGTATCGGCGTACGCCGGAAGTAAAGAGAGCTCCTCTTCGGGTAAACGACCTAGTTCCTAAGTGAAACATAACAGACGGAGGATGCCATTTCTGCTGGCCAATACTGGCTGCCGGTTTCGCCTACAGAGATGTCAATTCAGGCTAAAGCTGATAAGCCAATGAAAGTTCCACCAGATTTCGTAATCATCGGAGCTCCGAAGTGCGGTACTACTTCGCTGCACGCGACCTTGCAGCTTCATCCCGAAATGTTTTTATCCGCCATAAAAGAGCCCCACTACTTCGCCTTCGACTACCCGAATCGGCGTGAGGTAGAATCGCTTCGTGACTACGACGGTCTCTTTAGCAAAGCCAAAGACCATCAAATTAGAGGCGAATCGTCAGCATGTTATCTAAGCTCGGTTGCGGCTGTTCCCGCAATCCTTGAGCGTCGGCCCGACGCCAAGTTTATCGCTTTAGTGCGCAACCCTGTGGATCTGTTCATCTCTTGGCACAACGAACTCCTAAAATCCTTCGATGAAGATAGAAGCTCTCCGGAATCCGCTTGGAGACTGCAAGAAAAACGCGCTCGTGGGATAGATATTCCTAAACGTTGCATCGTCCCGACGATGTTGCAATACAGATATATGTGCAGTTTGGGACAGCAACTTGAACGGGTCTTCCGCCTTGTTCCCGAAGGGCAGCGTCTAGTACTTCTTTACGATGACTTTAGGCGGAATCCGAAGAACACAATTGAGAAGATCACAACGTTCCTGGGAGTATCGAGCAATCGCCTTGACGTCGTTTCCGAATCCAATAAGTTCGGTCGGTACAACAATGCATTTACCCCATGGCTGCTCCGAGTCGGAACCGCGAACCCGACAGTTAAGCGGCTGCGTGCTAAGTTCAAGCCATTCCTTCACGAACATGGAATCCGGCCGGTATCCTGGCTAACGCGGCTGAGTCTGGAAAGCACGCCTAAGCCAGTCCTCTCGGACACATTTAGGCAGGAACTAACCGACGCCTTCAGTGACGACGTCCGTCTTCTTGAGCAATTGCTCAACGTTGATCTGTCGCACTGGCAAACATCGAAGACGGTCAAAAGCTTATGAAAACAACCACAAATAACCGATCGAATGACCATCTGGCTTTGAATTAACGCTGGAAAATCGACCCTCGCGGAATCTGTTTACTATGAGCTTCCGCGGCGTGGCCACTGTGCCGAACTGCTCGATGCCGATATACTTGCGCGAATACCTGTGCAAGGGGCTGGGATTTAGCAAAGAGGAGCGGGGTGAAAATGTCCGACCGCTGCGGGAGCATTCTCAGAGTTGGGGTTTCGCCCCGTCGATCCGGATAATCAGTGCCCGGGCTTCTGGGCCGGCTAAAAGCTGGAGTGGGCGCATCCACATCCAGAGGGAGTAACGGATGGAGATAATTCTCGGTTTTATTATTGCGGTTGCCATCGGAATGACTGGCGTGGGTGCTGGTGTCATCACCGCGCCAGTTCTGATTCTCTTCATGCACGTGCCCCCGGCCCGCGCCGTGGGTACGGCGCTCGCGTTCAGCGTCGCCGTAAAACTGCTCGTCGTTCCGCTGCAGATTTATCGGAAACAAGTGGACTATCGAATCTTGGGTTATCTTCTTGCTGGTGGCATTCCGGGCGTACTTACCGGGTCCTATATTTTAGTGAAGCTCAATACCAAGGGATCCCAAGGAATCCTCTACGCTGCGCTTGGATCTACCGTCGTGATTATGGCAGCCGCGAATCTCTATCGTTTGTGGCTCCATCCCGTACGTGAGGGCTCGCGAGACTGGTCGCGATGGCTTCCCGCAATCGCGCTGCCGATCGGTGCAGAAGTCGGATTCTCGTCTGCCGGCGCGGGAGCGATAGGATCGCTAGCGCTTCTCTGGCTCACTCCCCTGTCGGCTGCGCGCGTGGTTGGAACGGATCTCTTCTTCGGATTGTGCTTGTCACTTATCGGCGGAGGTGTCCAACTCAGCGCTGGCAACTACGACCTGGCCATTTTGACGAAGCTGGTAATCGGCGGGATCTTCGGCGCCTTCGCAGGAACGTACTTCGCTGCTATCACCCCGCAGCGGGTTTTTCGTGTTGTCCTCTCGGTATGGCTCATCACGCTTGGCATTCAGTTGTGCTGGAGCGGTGTCCGGCAGCTCTGACGCTTCCAGCCGCCGTCGCCATCTTTCCGTCGCAAGAGATATGTAGCTGGCTACGAGCGGAATCCAGTTGAAAAATGCTTACCGTGAAGATCGATCTGCATTGAGTCTAGACATGAGTAAGGCGCTTCCCCGAGGTTCCGAAAGGCTGACTAGTGTTGTCATACAAAAGTCAGACGGCGTAAGACTGCGCGTCTCGTCACCGCAACGCCGAATTGTCCATGAGATTCCGCCCTCGGTTCGGATTATCAGGTTTGGCGAGCCCCTTGTAAGACGGTTTTGACCTTGTAAGACAGGTCTACAATGGTACTAATAGGCCTTTTCCATTCGTTGCTCAGTGAATAAGTACTTTTATTTCTAGGTATACTCAGTTACAATTCACCAAAGGAGATTTCAATGCTCTCGGCTTCAAAACGGCAACTCTATCCTCTGTGCCTTGCCGCCATCGTGGCGCTGGCACTTCCCGCTATCGGCATCTCTAGCACGATCACTGCGATCGTTAATCCAGGGCAAGCTGCCCTCACCCTCGGAACCAGCGATACTGGTGGCTACAGTTTCGACCTCAGCCTTGGCGATGGCGACGAATACCTCGTCACAGGCACTTTCAGTAACAGTTTTCCCTCGAGTACTAAGGTCGGATTCTTCCCCACAGTGAAACTGATCTCGGGAGCTGCTGCCGACACAGACACTATCACTCTGGATATGGATCAAGATTTCTTTTCTCCGGGCGCGTCAACTTGGGATGGGGTTTACACTGAGCACATTCCATTTACCTTGTCAGCCGGCGTAACCGCCACTGGCCAACGGCTGATAAGCACCGTGGAAGACCCCACTGAACAATCCGTCGGACTGATCTCGGGCGGTTCTCACGCCGCGTCCCTGACAGGGCTGAATGGTGACGAACTCGTTACCGACTATCAGTTGAATTTTACCTTCGCGGCAGGTACGCCAGAAGGATCTTCTGGTACTTCGCCGATTCCGGAACCCTCTCAAACGATTCCAGTAGCCATGGGGTTGGTTGGATTGGTTGTCTTCAAGCTCCGGAAGTTGCGTTCACGGAGTGCGGGCGCATAACCGCGAGCCCTGATACACCGCCGAGGGGTGAGGTTGCAGTGTTTAGGAGTGGCCACGTCTTTGGTGCGGTCCCAATCTGCCGCTCTCCTTTGTTTCGAAAGAACTTTGGGTCAGGAATTTGTATTGTCCGACCCACCAAAAACCTGTATAATAAATCAACTACCAGCCTAGGAGGCTACTGTGGATTCAAAACCCAATAGAGAACTGGAAAGCGGCCAGACGACAGACGCTGGCGACACGAGACGAGACATGGCTCGCAAGCTGGGAAAATTTGCTGCCTATGCAGCTCCTTTTACTGTGTTGGCTCTCACATCGAAGGCAGCCACTGGTTCGGGCCCCGGGCCCCAAATCCGTCCGCGCTAGGGCCTGTTGCGGCCCGGATTGGAAGGGCGCGGAAATTTCGTGGAAGGTCTCATCTGTTGCGAGGACATTTGGGAGTTTCCAGTAGACGACTTTCTGGTCTTGGCGCGCCCGCAAGCTTCCGGCCTTTATATACTGAGTCCTTCTGCTCGGCTGCTTTGGGACATATTCAAGGCGGATGTTCCGTTTCGAGAGCTAGTCCGGGAGTTTGCTTCGATTTGTGGCATCTCTGCGAAGCAGGCTGAGCATGACGTAACTCGGACCTTGGATGAGTGGCGGTCAGGCCTGCTCTCCCCGGCGCGAAGCTCGCCTTCGTCATCTGCCGTTTCGCGGGTGGTGCCGGCCTCTTGCGGCGCGGACCTTTTCGTATATGATTGCTTGATCCAGGGCAAGCACGTCCGAATCATACTTGAGACAGCTGAGCTTGCCGAAGAGATAGCCCCTAGACTCGAATCGCTTAGACACTCGCCGTCCGCCCCCGACTTTACTTTCAGGGTAATCGAGGAGTCGGACGGCTTTTGCATTTTCTGTGACCAACGCCTCGTAGGCAAAGAAGAGAGTGTAACTGCAGCCCGGAACCTCCTCTTACAGGAAATCGTGCGAAGTTGTCGCGATCGAGACTGCCTTGCCGTTTTTCACGCCGGCGCCTGCGGCTCTAGTTCACGATGTGCCCTCTTTCCCGCAGGCACTCAATCCGGAAAAACTACTTTAGCCGCAGTGCTCATGAAAATGGGCTTGACATTTTATAGCGATGATTCCGTGCTCTTGGAACGCGACACGCTATCGGTTCCAACGATGCCTTTCGCACTAATGGTCCGGGAGGGTAGTTGGGACGTGTTGTCTCCGCGCTTTCCCGAACTCCAAAATGCACCCATCGTCTCGCGATATGGGCAACGGGTGCGTTTCCTTCATCCGGTGGGAACGAAGCAGGACGGGCATTGCGAAAAAGTAGGAGTGATCGTTTTTGTCCGATACGACCGAGATTCCGCTAACGAAATCAGTTCTCTAGATCCTCTGCAAGCACTACTTCGCTTACAGGAAAGCGGCTTTTGGGTGGCCCACGATGAGCAAAGCATCGGCGCTTTTCTGGCGTGGCTCCAGTCCACGCGTTCCTTCACGCTGAACTATTCGAACGTCGATGAGGCAGCGTCGATCATTCGCCGCCTGGTGGCTTAGGCGATTTCATGATCGATTTGCACACCCACACCACAGCTTCAGATGGATCGGTTTCGCCGCCGGATCTAGTTCGGCTAGCCCTCCAGAGCGACCTTGAAGCTCTGGCAATTACCGACCATGACACGCTGGACGGATGCGACGAAGGCGCGATTGTGGCCTCCGAGCTAGGCGTGGATTTCATTGTCGGGATCGAGTTGAGCACCCGGCTTGAACCCGCCTTGGTGGAACTCGTCAGGCCTTGGTTGGGTTCCCGCCGTCTTCCTTCCATTCATCTATTGGGCTACTTTGTCGAGGAAGCTCCGCCGGCAAGCTTTCGTTCCTGGATTTTGGGTCATCAAGAGAGCCGGCGCAAAAGGAATCACGAACTAGTTGAAAAGCTACGAGGATTCGGTTTCGACATCACATTAGCCGAGGTCAGCCGGTTGGGAGGGAAGCTGATCGGCCGTCCGCATTTTGCCGAGCTCTTGCTACAGAAGGGATACGTGAAGAACCGGCAGGAGGCCTTTGATCTGTACTTGGCCGACAATGCGGGAGCGGCCGTCGAACGAGACGAGCCAGGATTGGCGGACAGCATAGGCGTGCTGCGGGGAAACTCCGCTGTGCCTGTTTTGGCACATCCCGGGCGGCTACCGTTTGGCAACGACCAAGACGCATTGCGAGTATTGCTAGAAGCACTGTGCAGTGCTGGTCTTCAGGGCTTGGAGGTTTGGCACAGCGAGCACTCGCCGGCACAGGAGGCTCTGTACGAAGATTTAGCACGATCGTTTGGTTTGGTACCCACGGGCGGGTCCGATTTCCACGGTTCGCACAAGCCTACGATTGCGTTAGGGACTGGAATCAACGGCAACGTTTGCGTGCCAAAGGATCGGCTCGATTCCATGCGTGCTACGGCCCGTTCGGCGGCTATGTCAACTCCAGTCGAAAATTCCCATAGTTCCGTTTGAAAATTCCCACACCAAAAGATGATGCTGGGGCCGACTGAAGATCCTCAATTTTAGCTGGTCTAATTTATCGAGAGCAGGTCACCCCAGCCTTGTGCCACGGGCCCAATGGAGCAGCAGCAATACATAGCTCAATTTCCGGTCGGTGTCGGCGCTCCATTGTCGCACGCAGTTCGTTTCTCTGCCTTGATTGCTTCAGCAGCCCGAGACGGAAGAGTAACTCGCCCAAGGAATAGCCAGTCTCGCGACGGATCCAAACAATGAGCTGGGGCATCTGACCGCCTTGGTTGCTCCCCTATTGGGCGACAGATTTCCGGATGCCTGGGAAAACCCACACACCAGGAAGCTGCCGCGCAGAGGCCTCCTGGGGGTCCAGCCCGGGCTCGGTGTCTTCGAGCCGGTGGAAGGCGGACTGCGAACCCGTCCCAGCTATCCCATGCGCTCGAGCAAGTCAAGCTCGACACGGCACGGTAACGGGCAGAGCTCTGCCTGTTGCGAAGGCTTCATCGCCTTATCCCAGCCAAAACACGGTGCTTCGGCCGTACCCGTTAGCTAATTCCCCGGCACAGCAGATTGGTATAGTGCGTCTACCACTCTTTGATAGCTCGCTTGTCCTGGGTACCCACAGTCCACAGAGCCTGACCCCTGGGTGGCAGATGAGGATTGATAAAGAAAATTCTGAAAGAGTACGCTTGATTGGACTGCCATCGGAGCAGCAAACCCAACGGTCGCGGTCTCGCCAACCACTAAGCTTACAGAAACGACCCCCGGCGCCAGCGGCACAGTGAAGGATGTTAACCCCGCAGAAGGGACCGAGAAGGCGGTCACAGCTGCACGATTCGTGCTTCCGCCGACAGTGAGTGCAAGCTGTGGATGTGGGCGACCGGGTTTGAAGTCGTTGGAACCCGCATAGACCAGCGCCTCAACCAAGTTCGACGGACCGTGATCAGAGGCAATGAGACGGAATGTCGTTTGCTGAGGAACGGGACTCGGGCCGCCGGGGCCGACGATCTGGTTCCTGAAAAAAAGCTGTACCGAATCCTTTACAATCGGTGTGGGAGCGCCCTTAAACTGTGCAATATAGTATGCGGCCAAGTCATAAAAACCGAACTGCGTACCGAATGCTGGAGAAACCTGCGTATTTTCCGCAAAATCATTCCAGGTCACTAATTGAACCCAGTCTGCCCCACTTTCGATCGCGCTCTTCCAAAAAGTTCGAAAGGTTAAGCTGTTCTGGGTCTCCCAAAAGCTCCGACCATAAGGGCGGAAGTCCTGGGGAGCTACGGGCATCATAAAGGCGAGTCCCTTGGCGTGAAAGGTCGCTGTGACGGGCTGCAGTTCGGCCGCTCCGTTAGGCGTTCTGGTACCCCACAACGAGATCATATAGCTAATTTTGTCGAAACTTCTGGTGCTGCTATTTGCCGTGTTGTAATCACCCAAAGATAAGAAAATCGGAATGAACGCAGGATATTTCCCATCCTCATCCGACTGGAGCGCTGACAAAATAGAAGACCAAGTAGCAGCTGCGATTCCATTTGCAAGAAATGAGCTAAATGCCAGGCGACCATCGGACAAGCGGGCCACATTTGGATCGGATCGTAATGTTTCAAGAACTTTTAGGATATCTTGCTGATTGTTCGGATCGTTGCGAAAGCCGGCTACATCGATAACGGGCAGGACCGTGAAATGCGCGCCTACCTCATTGTTCACATCGCGAATGGCTACCAACAGAGTCAGCACTCGAGCTAACGCGCTGGTGCTGCCTATGTCCACGCTAAAGCCATCAATTCCGATAGCTAGAGCGAGGCGCACTTCTCGCTCATAATTCTGTACCTGAAAAATAGCTGAGCTCGAAGAGCTCACCGCAAGAGGCCTCGATCTCACCCAGCCTCCGTACGATAGATGTTTGCCTTTCTCGCCGAGTGGGTTCAAAAATCCATGGGTATAGTATTCGGTCGGGTCCGAAAGTTCCTTGTTGTCAATCGAGAGAGGAAAATTCAGCATGTAATGAGCAAACACTTTGTGATTGGATTTTTCAAGAGTTGCGGAACTCTGAAGATTGAACGAAAGACAAGCCTCGTTACGTCGTTGAATCGACGTCCAATCAAGACTAGCATCCGCAGCTTCTGCGAACATAATCGGCAGCGGAGCAATGGGCAGAGTAATCAAAAGTAATAAACTAAGTCTCACTGCTCGTCTCCGTTACACCTCTCAATTTTAGCACTGAACCGTGGAACGAGGAGACAAAAGTCGCGATTGTCAACGCCGGTCGAAACGTCTCCATTTCGCCCGGCGAAAAATCCCCACGCCAATTCCGGCCAGGGCTGGAACCGCCCCCTTTCGCTCATATTAGGAAGCGTCCCCAGAATGGCCAGGAGCGGTCAACGGCGCGCTGGTTTTGCGTGGCGCGCAGCGGACCCTGGACGGCGAGGACGTTCTGGACAGTTTGTGAGGAGGGAAAGGGAGCTGGTCGGGTTTCCTCCAATAGGCGGAGGGAACGGACCAGCCTTCCGCCGGTCCTTCAACCGGTGGAACTTTCGCAGCGGATGTTGATGGTCGTCGAATGGTGCAGCAGTCCCCCGAGTGTCGCCGTCGCGATGATCGGATCTCGGAAGATGGAGCTCCTTGTTGGAAGTTAAGATTGACCTGCCTTCAATAATCTGCTCCAGCCATAATTGAGAAGCTCCCGCAGTAAAGGCGAAGAAAAGGGGGCTTCGATGAGGAAGGGCAAGCATACGGAAGAACAGATCATCGGCGTGCTGAAGCAGGTGGAAGCAGGTCGGACAGTGAAGGAAGTCGCGCGGGAACTGGGCGTCAGTGACGCGACAATCTACACGTGGAAGAGCAAGTACGGTGGCATGGAGGTGAGCGAAGCACGGCGGCTCAAAGAACTGGAGGATGAAAACCGTCGTCTGCAGCACATGGTGGCCGACCTCAGCCTTAACAAGGAAGCACTGAAAGCGGTGATCCGAAAAAACGGCTGGAGCTTGTAGGTCGAAGGCAGGATGTGGCGTTGGTGATGAACGAGTTTCATTACTCGGAACGCCAAGCCTGCAAGCTGCCGGCGATGGATCGGAGTAGCAACAGATATCGGCCGCGGATGGACCACAACGTGGATCTGCATCGCGAGCTGATTACGCTGGCGCGTCAGAAGCCGCGCTATGGCTATCGGCGTTTGTGTGCATTGCTGGAACGCCGAGGATGTCGAGCGAGTCCGCAACGAGTGTATCGCGTATACAGCCAGGAACATCTGGCAGTGCGGCGATCAACCGACTATATGGGAATTTTCGCACCGGCGCTGACACGATGGCCGACGAGTCTAAAGATCCTTTGTGTTTGAGGAAGTATGGTGTATCGTGAGATCAATGTCGATACTGCTACGAAACGATTCACCTCGATCGACGCCGGTCTCGGCCTTTGGGATTCCGCCACGAATTGTGCGTTGGTTCGCGCGTCTCTGGATATCCGCCGTAATTGTAGGATCGTTACTCCCGGGTTCCGCGAAGGCTACGTTGCGCGGGAGTGAAAGCAAGCACATACACGCCAGAAGCGCGGTCAGCCTCAAGCATCGGCTTCTTCACTTCTTCGCCTTTGGTTCTAGCTTCTTTGTGTTGTCCCGCTTGGCGATCGGAAGGCGGGAAGAGCTGCAGGCGGCAGGAGAGGTCATGACCATCGGCTGTCTCGTGGAATTGGCGCAGTACTTTATTTACTCCTATCGTTACGGTTTCGAATGGTGGGATGTTCGAGACGATGCAATTGGAATCGCGGTGACCTTTCTCCTCGTTCAAATCGCGAATCGAGTGAACTCAGCTGTGGGTTCACGTTCGTGATTCCAATGAGCCAATCGATAAACGACGGATCCGGCCCCACATCTCGAACTCCCTCCAGGGCTTCCGAGGGGTTGGGTCAATGTCGTGTAGCGAGCACATCCCGGCCACTCGTTACCATGTAATATTGCTCATTCTGGATTTGAAAATCCTCTTCGACAATGAATGACGAATTTACGAAGACA